>Ga0182024_10008467_pt1 | contig 21652 bp, 17 predicted proteins | sample P32metaG_FD_120480 | JGI IMG/M metagenome (GOLD analysis project Ga0182024, IMG submission 120480) | Permafrost microbial communities from Stordalen Mire, Sweden - P3-2 metaG (Illumina Assembly) | ecosystem: Environmental > Terrestrial > Soil > Wetlands > Permafrost | place: Sweden: Stordalen...
CTCTTCGCTGCAGAACTCAGAGAAGGTACAGTTGTACGTCTTCTCACTCCGTTTGAACGAACAGTGCCAATCCTTGCCGTGCGGCCTGCCAGCCGCCGCATGTCCGCTAAAGTACGCATTTTCCTCGAACATCTGGAGAAGAGTTTCGCGCTATGTTTCCAGTTCAATCCACGACCCAGCTAAACTGCGGCGCAATGCTCCGTCGTCAAGATTAGTAACAATAAGTCGGCCAGTGTTCGCCGATCTGCCTGGGCACTGCCCTGGGTCGACGGAAACAGGCCGAGGCACTCATCCAGAACATCTGAACGTCGGCCGAGAACCAATTTGGTTTGCTGTCTGCGGAGAGACCGAAGGACAAATTCGGGCCACGGAAATGAACGGGCGTAGGAAAGCCTGAAAAGCGGGGAGACTGATTTCTACCCTTCCCTCTACCCTTTGGAAGACGCCGGTATCGCCGGCGTCTCCGCACATTCCGACAGCCCCGGCGACCACGGGGCGTTGTTTTTGAAGTTCAGGAAGAAGAGCTACTGAACGTCAGACACTTTGCCCTCGATAAAGATTACCTTCATATCCTTGTAGATGAAGACCTGCTTCGTGCCTAGATCGACGATCTTGTCCGGATTGCCAAGGGCCTGCTTTACCTCGTCGGGGCTCATGCCGAGCTTCACGGTCTTGCTTTGGACTGCGGACGCGACTGCGGGATCTGCAACCACAGTTTCAATCGACTTCTTCACATCATCGGGCGTCATGGTGTCGAGACCGGGGAGCCTGACGTTCAGCTCTGCGCGATAGCGAGTACCCTGACCGTCCGCGAGCGTGGTGACATCGACGGTGAGTAGTTGGAGTTGAACGGCATCACGCTTTACGAGAACATCCGTGACGTACACTTTCTCGTTGGGATTCAGCGTGCGCGAATGTCCTGTATTGCTTCCGAAGGCTGCGGCGAAGCCGGTGGCTTGGCTCACTTGGCCGTTTGCAAAGTTCGTGTTCACAATTGCGTCTTGGGTGTTCGCGACATCTGCATAGATGCCAGAGAGGCGCACGGCGAGGATCACGCCTGGCTGCGTGATCCGGTTGTAATCTGTCTTGAACATGACGACGCCAACCTTGGTGAGAGGATAATCGGCGACCAGGGCTTCACGCATGGCCCTACTGTTCGGAGCGCCGAAAGCGGTGAGCGGAATGGTTGCAGCGGCGACCGTGGCGATGAGCAGCGCACGGAATGAGGGCGAGCGGAACGAGGGGAGGAGCATGAGGAATCCTTTCGCTTAGGGCTATTGAATCATTAAGGGCATAGCTGCCGTCTACCGTCCGAGGCTTCGGCGAATCTCGTTCTGGACCGGCTCGGGTGCGATCACGTTCGCTGGGGCTTCGATCTGCTGTTGTAGGGGAATTGCTACTTGGCGCTGTTGTCCTTGGTTGTTAGAGACTGATCCATCAGACGTATATCACCGACGGTAAGGATTCGTGTTGAATTGTCACACTTGTGTCATGACCGAGCGTAAAAAAGCTCTTTTAAAGGAATCAGGAAAACCGGATCACGATAAGCCAGCCAGCGCCCCAAACTTCCCCATAGGCGGTGATTCAACCGGAACGGGCTTCGTCAGTATCTTTGCTCCCGAATCCTTTGGGCGATACCGACCAAGTATTGCCGCCCATCCTGCTCGGCCAAATCAAGGTAGGCAGGCAAGCGGGGGGAATCTAGGCGTTGCAGCACATGAAGACATGCCATCCGCTGATATTCTTCCCCGCTTTCCCATGCGTTCAATGCGAGAGCCACCGAACGAGGAGAGCCAGCGTCTGCCAGCACCATGAGCACACGCCTTCGCACGTATTCGTCTGCATCGTCGGCAAGAGCTAAGAGAATCGGCTCAAGACCCATCGACAGCGGAAATTTGCTAGGCGGACAGCGAGTTGCCACTTGGCGTCATGTTGATCTGAATGAATTGAAGCCTCGGCGAGCAACAAGCACTGGCGCTCGGTAAGCAGACCGGCGATGAACTCGACTTCATTGTCCCTCGCGATCACGAAGAGAAGCAGTTCCTTTGTTTCACTGTCCCAAGCGTCAGTTTCACAGCGGAGCACCGCCGTCGCAGCTAGATGCAGGTTTTCCCAATCATCGTATTCCGTTTCCCACTCTCCGAATCTCTCAGCGGGAAAGCTGGCGTCTGCCCATGCACGAAAGTTATGAACTGCCAGCTGTAATTGTTCTTTTTCGTTCACATTGGACATGGTAATCGTTTAACCAGACTCGATCCGCCCGAGTGGTGGCCGACTCGTCCTTATGCCAAAACTTCGCCCGGGCTGCGATCATGATGGAGCCAGTGTGCCAGAAAGGGGTTGTTCGTGGGTTGGTGAGAAACCCAATGAATCCGTAGAATTGAAAGCCTCAAATCGTGTGGGCAAAAACGACCGTTTGTGGCACACTTTGGCATGACCTCTCGCCGCGCCTCATTGAAGGCCACTTCGGTGAAGGCAGCGTTGTACGCGCGGGTGTCGACCGACGATGGCCGTCAGACAGTAGCCAACCAGGTGCGGCAGCTGCGTGATCTGGCGGTATCGCGCGATTTCGAGATCTTTCGTGAATACACGGATGAAGAAACCGGCGCCAGCGCAAGCCGGGCATCCTTCCTCGCATTGTTGCGTGATGCGAGATTAAGGCGGTTCCGGGTTCTTCTGATAACAGACCTGGACCGTCTGACGCGAGAGGGAGCTGCAGCCGGCTTCGCTCACCTGGCCGAGCTGGACCGCTACGGAGTGCGGGTCGTCAGCCTCGGGCAAGGCTGGCTCGACTACGATCCGCGGATCGATGAAGACCCTGAACTGCGCGAAATGAGAAACATTCAGACAGCTGTCGCTCTGACCTGGGCCGCGCTTGAGCGGCAGAAGATCTCTCGCAGAACCAAGGCCGGTCTCGAACGCGCTCGTGGTGAGGGCAAGCGCCTGGGCCGCAAACCGGTCGAGGCTACCGGCGAGCAGGTATGCCGACTACTTGCAAAAGGGACATCCATGTCTCAGGTTGCCACTAAGCTTCATATCAGCCGTCGCACGGCCTATCGGCTGCGCGACCGCATTAATAGGAGCGCCCCCTGAGATGCCGGGCATTCGCGATACTGCCTATCCCGAACTCAAGTCGGCTCTCTCCGCTAAAGACCTTGCGGATGTGTATACGCCGAACTTCGTTGAATTGGTGTGGGCCGAAAAGAGAACGCGGGAACCCGCACCGCGCGTGGGCCTTTTGGCATTGCTCAAGATCTTCCAACGGCTCGGATACTTCGTGTCGTTGTCGGACGTACCCGCCTCCTTGCTCGAACACATAGCCCGATCCGCTGGCTACGATTCAGTTCCATCCGGAATCTTTCGATACGACGCGGGTTCGGTCCGTCGCCGGCACATGCTCTTGATTCGGGATTACGCCGGCGTCAAGGCTTGGGGAGAAGATGCCCAAGAAGCGATGGAGAAAGCGAGTGAAGAAGCAGGACGTACGCTCGAAGATATTGCCGACATCATCAATGTGATCCTCGAGCAATTGGTTCGGCAACGGTTTGAACTGCCGGCGTTTTCGGTTCTGCAGCGAGCCGCACAGCACGCTCGTGCCGTGGCCAACCGGGAATATCAAGCACTGGTTTGCGGCCGGCTTGATGCGGCTGCACGGGAGCGGTTGGCCATCCTGCTCACTCGCGTCGATGACGACACCAAGAGCCCATGGCACCGGTTGAAGGAAGAGCCGAAGCAGCCAACGGCCCAGAATAATCGAGAGTTTCTCGATCATTTGAGCTGGCTGAGGGAGCAGGCCATCGGGCCGTCCACTTTTCGCGATATTCCCGAGGTAAAGCTGAAGCAATTTGCGGCGGAAGCACGATCGCTCGATGTCGCATCGATGAACGATCTGACAGAGCCAAAACGCCTGACTCTTGCCGCTGCCCTGGTATTTGCGCAGACCGGACAAGCCTTGGACGACGTTGCGGATATGTATGTGCGTCTCGTGCAGAGAATTCATAATCAGGCCCGCACCGCCCTGCTGGAGTATCAAGCCGAACATGTGGAGCGGACCGATAGTCTGATCGCTACTCTGCATGGCGTGACGTTGGCTTACCGATCCGAAGGATCGGCAGAACAGCGTCTGTCCGCCATCGGCGAGCTGATTGAACCCGAAGCGGACCGTATCTTGGAGCAGTGCGAGGCCCACCAAGCGACGGCGGGAAGAAATTACCTTCCCTTTCTCACGCGGTTTTACTCTCATCACCGCGCGGCCCTCTTCAACTTTCTCGAGAGTTTGGAGCTGCTCTCAACGTCCTCGGACAGAAGCATGACAGACGCCATCCGATTTTTGATCGCCTACAGGAAGACGCGGTTGGACAGGCTACCTGTTAGAGCTGATGGTTCCGGCGAAAACGATGAGGCGCTGACTCTCGATCTCTCTTTTGTGGGTGAGCTTTGGTGGCCCCTTGTGGTGATGGATGCAACACCCAAGCAGGAATCGGCACAGGTTTCGCGCCGCTGGCTTGAAATTTGCGTCTTCACGGAGGTGATGCGCGAGTTGAAGTCCGGCGATCTTTGTATCCACGGCAGCGATCGTTACAGCGATTTCCGAGAGCAGTTCGTGAGCGAAGAGGAATGCCGTCAGAGTCTCGAATCCTATGCTGAACGCTCCGGCATCCCCACGGAGCCGAAAGCCTTTGTCGCGGCGCTGCAAGGTAGCCTTGAGGAAGCTTCCCGCAAAGCAGATGAAGGATATCCGAAGAATGAGTATCTGCAGATCGACAAAGGGGAAGCGATCCTGAAGCGTCTGCGGCGCAATCCAGACCCGGCGGGCCTTAGCTCGTTCGAGCGCTTACTGAAGGAGAGGATGACTCCAGTCGGCATTCTGGATGCCCTTTCGGATACAGAGCAATGGCTGAACTGGACGAGGCACTTCGGTCCGATATCAGGCCATGACAGCAAACTGGCCAATCCGGCCGAGCGCTATCTTGTGACCGCCTTCTGCTATGGATTCGACTTCGGTCCGACACAAACATCGCGATCCATCCGTGGTCTCGACCGGCGCCAAGTGGCCTTCGTCAACCAGCGGCACGTCACCGAAGACAAGCTGAACGAGGCGATCACGACCGTCATCAATGGGTACAACCAGTTTTCTTTGCCGAAAATCTGGGGCCTTGGTAAACATGCCTCTGCCGACGGAACTAAGTGGGATCTCCACGCCCAGAATCTCATGTCCGAATACCACCTTCGCTACGGCGGTTACGGCGGGATCGGCTATTACATGGTCTCGGATATGTACATCGCTCTCTTCTCCCGGTTCACCACTTGCGGCTCTTGGGAAGGCCACAACATCCTGGACTATCTCGTCGAAAACGAGTCGGATGTTCAGCCGGACACTATCCACGCCGACACTCAGGGCCAGAGCGCGGCCATCTTCGGGCTCGCGCATTTGCTTGGTATCCAGCTCCAGCCGCGGATTCGCAATTGGAAAGGCCTTCACTTCTTCCGCTCCAGACCCGAACTGCGCTACGAGCATATCGATCTCCTCTTCTCGAAGACGATCGATTGGAATCTTATTGAGGCTATGGTGCCGGAGATGCTGCGCGTGGCGGTTTCGATCGGTGCCGGCAGAATCAAACCCTCAACCATCCTGCGCCGGCTGGCAACGTACTCGCGAAAGAGCAAGCTTTATTTCGCTTTCCGGGAACTGGGGCATGCAGTCCGCACGGGCTTCCTGCTCGACTGCCTCTCAGACATCGAGTTGCGCCGTCTGATCCAGGCAGCGACCAACAAGAGCGAAAGGTTCAATCAGTTTCTACAGTGGGTCTCATTCGGCGGCGGCGCGCTGGCCGCCGAAGGCGTTCGCGACGAGCAGCGCAAGTTCATTAAATACAACCATCTTGTAGCCAATCTCTTGATCTTTCACAACGTCGTGACCATGAGCAAAGCCCTGGAATGTCTGATCGCGGAGGGGTATGCGGTTGACTTGGATCTAATCGCTTGCTCCAGCCCATACCTGACCGGGCATCTCAACCGCTTCGGGCGCTACGAGCTCAACCGGGAAAGGGTGCCGGAACCACTCGAAAGCATCCGTGAATTCAGAATGCCGCCACGCGGAGAGACAGACGCCCGGCCCGCCCAGGTCGCAGTATGACTATCGACCGTCTATTTCCGTCAAGACACGAGTGTGACAATCCAACACGAATCCTTACCGTGGGTGTATCCGGCTCTCGGCCGTCCGCAAGATGGTCTCCGAAGCCCGCAAGAACGGGATGCTCGGGGCGGAGGAGGCCGCCAACCTCACTGAGGTTCCGAACATCCCGCAGAGGGGAACCCGCCTGGGAAACTGGCTGACACGGGAGCAGGCGAGGGAACTGCTGGCCGTTCCCGACCGCTCGACGCTCAAGGGAAAGCGGGATTACCTCATCCTGGCCATGTTGGTCGGATGCGCCCTGCGCCGGGAGGAGCTCGCCGTGCTCGATGTCGATACCATCCAGTTGCGGGAAGGGCGGTGGGTCCTCGCGGACCTCGAAGGAAAAGGGCGCCGGGTGCGCACCGTGGCGATTCCGGTCTGGGTCAAGCAGGGAATCAACGCCTGGATGACCGCCGCGGGCGTGGAAGACGGCAGGCTGCTTCGGGCCATGACAAAAGGCGGCAAGGTCAAGGAGAGCATGAGCGGCTGGGCCGTCTGGTCGGTGGTCGAGCAATCTGCCAGGGAGATCGGGATCGAGCGATTCGGGGCCCACGACCTGCGCCGCACCTGCGCCAAGCTCTGCCGCAAGAACGGCGGAAATATCGAACAGATCAAGTTCCTGCTCGGCCACTCCTCCATCCAGACGACGGAGCGGTACCTGGGCTCCGAGCAGGAGATCGAGATCGCCGTGAACGATAATCTAGGGTTGTGAAGCTGGAGGATACGATATATACAGAGTTTTGCTAATTTATGCTTCTGGCATAAAATCCCTAAAGAGGCTATAGATCGATGGATCCGGTTGAAAACCCATACTCCCCGGGGGCTGGTTCGCCACCTCCAGAACTGGCCGGTCGTGACCGAATTCGTGAGCAGGTGCGGGTAGCTATTGCACGAATCCGGGTCGGCAACGCGGCCAAAAGCGTTCTCATGGTAGGACTGCGCGGAGTAGGGAAGACGGTATTGCTCGATCAAATGCGCTCTGACGCAGAGCGAACCGGTATTCATACAATCAGGATCGAAGCCCCGGAAAACAGGTCACTCCCCGCGATCCTGGCTCCGCAACTTCGCCTCGCCCTACTTCGGTTGAGTCACATAGAGGCGGCGAAGAATCTCGCTACACGGGACTTCGGGCTTTGGCTGGGTTCGCAAAAGCACTTAAGTTCAAATATCACGATATCGAAGTGGGCCTGGATTTCGAAGCCGAAGCAGGCCTTGCGGACAACGGAGATCTCGAAGGAGATCTGACCGCCTTACTCGAACAGGTCGGCGCAGCCGCGAAGAGTGCAGGAACGGCAGTGGTCTTATTCATAGATGAGCTGCAATATCTCCAGGAAGATCAATTTGCTGCTCTGATCTCAGCCCTACACCGTTGCGCACAAGCGCGCTTGCCGCTGACAGTCGTGGGTGCGGGCCTTCCTCAGCTCTTGGCTCTTGCAGGAAACGCAAAGTCATACGCGGAGAGGCTCTTCGACTTTCCGCAGATCGGAGCTTTAGACCCGCAGGAAGCCGAGTTGGCGATCGTCAAGCCGGCTCGTGAAAAGGGCGCGGATTATATCCCTGCTGCGGTCAACGAAATAGTTGGACGTACCCGGGGCTATCCTTATTTTCTTCAGGAGTGGGGAAAGCACTCCTGGGACATTGCGACAAGCAGTCCGATCACGCTCAAGAATGTGAAGGCTGCTTCAACTGAAGCAATTGCAGCGCTGGATGAGAGTTTCTTTCGTGTGCGTTTCGATCGACTGACACCGAAGGAGAAACAGTATCTGCGAGCGATGGCGGATCTCGGCCCAGGTCCACATCGTTCAGGTGACATCGCTACCATTCTTGGAAAACCCACAAACTCCTTAGGACCACTGCGAGCGAGTTTGATTAACAAAGGCATGATCTGAGTCCAAACCACGGCGACACTGCCTTCACGGTTCCATTATTCGACGAATTTATGAAGAGAATCATGCCTGGAACTGACTGGGCTGCCTAAGGCGACCAGAAGGACACTTAACGAAGCGGAAATTTTTGTATGCTCGTGCCGCCTGGAGTCGTGACCTGATCCCGGGGGCGTGAGCTGGTGTTCAATCTTCATCGCCCGCATAGGGCAGTTGGTCGCGACAGCGATCGTCGCGTCGAGGGATCTGCCTTTCACAAGGGACGAGAGTTCGCTGCCTGGATGGGCCTTGTGCCGATCAGCATTCGACCGGCGGCATGTACACAGAGGGGCAGGCTTCTTGACACATCCGCGTGCGGCTCAGTCAAGTGAACTCAAACCCGCGCAGATTCGTCAGGGGTACGAGTGCCGCTGCAAGGTAGGCGTTCGGTTCAAATGAGGCATGTCTTCATAGAAAGTCTTAAGATTTGTTGAGGAGATGTCTCCTTCTTTGAGCTGTGCGAAACTTAGGAATTGTAGGAGATCGCCAGATGACCGTTGGCTCTGAGGCGGTAAAAATGGAAGCTGTTGAGAAGCAAGAACAATTAGCTCTATTGCTTGTCGATGACGACACGGAGCTGTGCGGGATGATGAAGGAGTTTTTTGCCGAGGCAGGGCATCGCCTGGACTGCGCCTACAACGGGCGGGGTGGCTTAGCGAGTGCGATTAATGGTGCGTACGATCTTGTGATTCTCGATGTCATGCTGCCCATTTTGGATGGCTTCACTGTTTTGCAACAACTGCGGAAACGAAAAGATCTCCCAGTGATCATGCTGACCGCGCGTATCCGGCAGGAAGACCGGATCCTCGGCCTGAATACAGGAGCCGACGACTATCTTCCCAAACCATTTGATCCGGACGAACTGCTGGCAAGGATCCGGGCTGTATTACGCCGCACCGATACCGCAAAGCGGAAAAACAGCAAAATTGTGACCATTGGAAACATACGGGTCGACGCCATTACACGCGAGGTCTGGATCTCGGACTCGCCGGTGGAACTGACCGCGATGGAGTTCGACCTGCTGGAAATGCTCATCAGTTCTGCAGGTCGTGTCGTCTCGCGCGACGAGATCTCGGAGGCTCTTTTTGAACGTGAGGCAACTTCTTACGATCGCTTTCTCGATGTCCACATCAGCAATTTGCGCAGGAAGCTGGAAGGCGGTCGGAGTCTGATTCGCACCATTCGAGGAGTCGGATATGTCTTTACAGGAGCGGCTTAGATTATTGCGCATGAAGTCTCTTTATTATGGCGTCCTTCTGGCAATGGTCACCACTCTATCGCTTTCCTTCGTCGTCTTTCGCGCGATCTCCGATCGCATGGAGAAATCGGCCATCGATCCCGTGTATGACCGCTTCGATGAGTTGCAATTGGAGAGTGCTCGCAATGCATTGAAGAGCGGAGGTTCGCAGGCGCTGAAAGATTATCTGACAAGCCTTGATCGCATTTTGGGGGCGTCCTCTCACTCGATTCACTATTTACTCGACTCAAATGGTATCGATCTCGTCTCCGGTGATGATCGAGCTTTTCTGCTGCCTCCTCCTCCTGCAGTTAAATGGCGGATCCACGAGGGTAATCATTGGATCGTATCGCACGGTTCGAAGGACAGACGGTATTGGTTTGCGGCCGTAGGCCCTCTTGACCGGCCGCATATCTGGACGTTCCTTCCGTATTACTTCCTGGTGATCGGCGCCACGGGACTTCTATGCTGGTTGGCTTCGGCAGGTGTGGTGTCTCCGATCCGCAAAATAGCTGCGTCCATTGCGCTCTTCGGACAAGGCAATCTGTCGGTTCGGGTACATACCGAGCGACAGGATGAAATTGGGCAACTTGGGCGCTCGTTCAATCAGATGGCGGAACGCCTGCAGCGACTCATTGTGAGTGAGCGAAGACTGCTGGGAGACATATCGCACGAACTCAGATCGCCCCTTGCACGACTTAAGTTTGCCGTGAAGCTCGCGAGAACATCCGCAGACAGCCATGCGGCGCTCGATCGCATAGAACGTGATGTGGACCGTATTACTTCGCTAGTTGCGGACATTGTGGAAATCACCTTTCTCGAAGGCGACCCTGCGGTCCAAGGTACTGGGATCCTTCGGACCGGAGATATTGTCGACGAAGTCATTCGCGACTGCAGCGTAGAAGCAGAAATTCGCGGTTGTCGGATCGCATTGAATGGCCGGCTCGGCGGCGAGATTCTGGGCAATCGTGAACTGCTGCGACGTGCGATAGAGAACGTCCTGCGCAACGGGATTCGCTATGCGCCGGAAGAGTCCGCCGTCGACGTATCAATCGCTGAAGATTGCTGCACTGCGAACATCGCGATTCGTGATTATGGCCCAGGTGTTCCTGAAGATACGCTTGCGCGGATATTCGATCCATTCTTTCGCGTCGAAGGAGCACGTGATTCAACGGGTGGAGGATCGGGACTCGGCTTATCGATAGCGAAACGGGCTGTGCAGGTGCACCACGGCACTATCGTCGCAGAAAACGCGTTACCCGGTCTTCGCGTGCAAATCTCTATTCCCCTTCTCACGCAGCTGATTCCGAGGTGATTCGAGTTGCCCCTATCAATCGCGTCAGCTCGCAACCTCTTAAGAATTCTTAAGGTTCAGTTTCAACGCTCCATAGTGTAATTCCGTTAATGCCTCTAGTGAGATGTAATATACGCGAGGCATTTGGAGGAGATACAAAATGAAGCGTTTCTTCGGTTTTGCATTATTACTCGCCCTTTTCACTGCCCCAGCCTTTGCCAGCAAGAATTCCCAATCTGTGAATATCCCGTCGGATGTGAAAGTTGGATCAACGCAGCTTCTAGCGGGCGATTACAGAGTGACATGGACAGGTTCCGGATCAGACGTTCAGGTCATCTTGGCAAAGGATGGCAAAACTCTTGTCACGGTACCGGCAAGAGTTGTGACAGAGAAGAGTGACCACAACGGAATAACCACCAATAGCCAGGGCGGAGTCGACCTTCTACAGGCGATTCAGCTGCACAAGATAACCCTTGTGTTTGCTGGCGCGTCCGCTTCCGGACAGTAAGCTGCCCAGTCTCTGGCGGCGCTCCAAATGATTTTCGCAGAGATCGCGAGATCGCATGTTCGCAGACGCTTGTCGCTGATAGAACAAAGTACAGGCGTATTCCGTCCTTTTCCCTCCTACCTCTTGTGTCACGCTGCACTCAAATCGCGGATTCTGAGTAGGAGGGTCACTTCATTGCAGTTAATTTGCGGACAACGATTGTCCGACTGCGCTTAAACCCAGGACAAACGAGCTGCCCAAAGGCTGCGATTATAAAGGGGTTGGCCGTTCACCTGGCACCTTTTTGCACCTAAACCACAGACGAAGTTCGGCCGGAATTTTGCCCGCGGTCTAAGTACACGAGTCTGCGATTTGAGTGCAATCGTTGTGTACTAAAATCACGGCCAGGCATTGAAATCATTAGGGTGCCAATCCGCGATTTGAGTGCAGCGCGACATCGTTTGACAGTCATTAACAGCGGTTTCTACTATACGTCTATCGTCCGGTGGCAACGATGCCACTCGGTTCTTCTATTCCTTCGCTGATCTCTAGCATCAATAGGCTCACCCCAACCCTCCGGCAGCCCCCCAAGCCCATAAGATTCTCTCCACGTGAGGTATATGTGTCCCGCTTCCATCGAAACCCTCTCTTCGCAGCTATCGCCGCCTTTGCCTTCGCCTCTGTCGTCCGCAACGCCCAAGCGCAGATTATGACCGCCCCCGACATCACTAAGCAGCCCACCCTTTACGTGGTCCCCTACGCCCACCTCGATACCCAGTGGCGTTGGGAGTATCCCCAGGTCATCAGCGAATACCTGCTCAAAACCATGCGCGTCAACTTCGACTACATGGATAAGTACCCGCACTACGTCTTCAACTGGTCCGGCTCCAACCGCTATCGCCTTATGAAGGAGTACTACCCAGCCGACTACGAACGCCTCAAAGCATATGTGGCCAAAGGCCAATGGTTTCCCGCCGGCTCCTCGGTCGAAGAGGGCGATGTGAACCTCCCCAGCGCCGAGTCCATCTTCCGCCAGATCCTCTATGGCAACACCTATTACCGCCGCGAGTTCGGCAAAGCGAGCTTTGAATACATGCTGCCCGACTGCTTCGGCTTCCCCGCATCGCTGCCCACCATCCTCGCCGCCTCCGGAGTCAAAGGCTTCTCCACCCAGAAGCTAAGTGCAGCATGGCAACCGGCCCCCAAGATCGGTGGCCCCGACTCACCTGAAAAGACCCCCGAAGGCATTCCCTTCAACGTCGGCATCTGGACCGGCCCCGACGGCGAAACCGTCCTCGCCGCCCTCAATCCCGGCGGCTACGGCAGCGAAATCAGCTCCGACCTCAGCAAATCTCCAGCCCCCGTCCCTGAACCGCCCGCCGACTCGACCCCACGCCGCCGCCGCCCTCAGGAAACCGACTGGCCAGCCCGCATCGACATCGACGGCAAAGCCACCGGCGTCTTCGCTGACTATCACTACGTCGGCACCGGCGACATCGGCGGAGCCACCAATGAAGAATCCGTAAAGCTGCTTGAGGCCACTGTGACCGGCGTCGAAGCCGTCCTCCCCACCACCTACATGCCTCATGAATCCGGAGCGACCGGCGACATCCTCACCACCGGCACGCCAGTCCGCTTGGGCGACGGCCCTGTCAAGGTCGTCTCCGCATCTGCCGATCAGATGTTCCTCGACATCAAGCCCGAAATGCAGACCAAGATGCCCACCTACCAGGGCGATCTTGAACTCATCAATCACTCCGCCGGCTCGCTCACCTCGCAGGCCTATCACAAGCGCTGGAACCGCAAGAACGAGCTCCTCGCCGACGCCGCTGAAAAAGCGTCAGTGGCCGCCGTATGGATGGGTGGACGTCCCTATCCACAGGAGCAGCTCACCAACGCCTGGACCCTCGTCATGGGCGGCCAGTTCCACGACACCGGAGCCGGCACCGCAACCCCACGCGCCTATGAGTTCGCGCAGAACGACGATATCATCGCCTCTAACCAGTTCGCCGATGTTCTCACCAGCGCAACCCAATCCATTGCTTCATCCCTCGACACCGAGGTGAAGGGAACCCCTGTCCTCGTCTACAACCCGCTCAACATCGAGCGCGAAGACATCGTCGAAGCCGCCGTCCCAGGCAGCGGAAAAATTGTCGAAGTCTTCGGCCCCGATGGCAACCAGGTTCCCGCGCAGATGAAGGACGGCAAGGTCCTCTTTCTCGCCAAGGCTCCCTCCGTCGGTTACGCCGTCTACGACATTCGCGAAGGTACAAAGTCTGAGACATCTAAAGAACTGAAGGTCACCGACTCCACCCTCGAGAACGCTCGCTATAAGGTCACTCTTAGCGCAGACGGTGACGTCAGCAGCATCTTCGACAAGTCCATCAACAAAGAGCTTCTCGCCAGCCCAATGCGCCTCGCCATCAACAACGACGCGCCTAAACAATGGCCCGCTTGGAACATGGACTTCGACCAGGAGCAGGCCGCTCCCCGCGCCTTCATCGGCGGCACAGCCAAAGCCCGCATCGTCGAGAACGGCCCAGCGCGCATCGCCATTGAGGTAATCCGCGAAGGCGAGGGCTCCAAGTTCGACCAGACCGTTCGCCTCTCCGCAGGCGACGCCGGTAACCGCGTCGAGTTTGGTGAGTCGATCGACTGGCGCTCGCTCTCCGCCAACGTCAAGGCAGTCTTCCCGCTCACTTCCGCTAACAAGGTCGCCACCTACAACTGGGAAGTCGGCACCATCCAACGCCCTGTCGCATTCGACCGCCAGTTTGAGGTGGCCTCTCATCACTGGATCGATCAGACCGATGAGTCGGGCAGCTTCGGCGCCACCATCCTTACCGATGTCAAGAACGCCTCAGACAAGCGCGACGAAAGCACCATCCGACTGACTCTCGTTCGCTCGCCCGGCCCAGCCTCGCAGATGAAGGGCGCTTACACCGATCAGTTCAATCAGGACTGGGGACACCACGAAATCCTCTTCGGCCTCGCCGGCCACGCCGGTGATTGGCGCCAGGGCAAGACCGACTGGCAGGCTTATCGCCTCAGCACACCCCTGATCGCCTTCAACACTGAGAAGCACTCTGGTACCCTCGGCAAGACCTTCTCGCTCCTCTCGATCGACAACCCCAACATCCGCGTCCTCGCTCTCAAGAAATCCGAGATCAGCGACGAAATCATCGTTCGCTTAGTCGAGCTCAACGGCAAGCCCGCTGACAATGTGAAGGTCAAGTTTGCTGGTCCAGTCGAAGCAGCCCGCGAAGTCAACGGACAGGAGCTGCCCCTCGGCTCAGCAACCGTCGTCCAAGGCGCTCTCCAAACCTCGTTCAAGCCCTACCAACCCCGCACCTTCGCCTTGAAGTTCGGCGCACCGACGGTCCATAACGCCGGCGTCACCTCGCGACCCATCACCCTCAACTACGACCTCGCCGTCGCGAGCAATGACGACAGCAAATCCACCGGAGGTTTCGACAAGCAAGGTAACGCCATGCCCGCCGAAATGCTCCCCACCAGCCTCAAGATCGACGGAGTCGACTTCACCCTCGCCCCCGCCGCCACCGGCAAGCCCAACGCGGTCGTAGCCAAAGGCCAGTCCATCGACCTGCCTCAAGGCAACTTCAACAAGGTCTACGTCCTCGCCGCTTCAGCTGACGGCGATCAGCAAACCACCTTCAAAGTCGGCAAGACCTCCGTCGGAGTTACGGTAGGAGACTGGGGCGGCTTCATCGGCCAATGGGACACCCGTCTCTGGAAGCCCAAGCCTGAAACCGTAACCGAAGGCGGCGCCCGTCGCGGGACCCCCGAACACCAGGTGCCCCTCCGCAAGGACTACGGCGTCTCCGCCAACCACCAGGACTGGAACCTCAAGAGCGGCGGCACACCCGACTGGTCCCCCAAATACCCCGAGGACTACATCGGCCTCCGTCCCGGCTACATCAAGCCCGCAACCCTCGCCTGGTACGTCTCCCACCACCACACCGCCGACGGCCTGAACGAGCCCTACCAGTACAGCTACCTCTTCGTCTACGCCCTGGACCTACCCTCCAACGCCAAAACGATCACGCTCCCTGAAAATGCCAACATCCGCATCATGGGCATCTCTGTAGCGCATGAAGAACCAGCAGTCACCCCCGCCCAACCCCTCTTCGACACTCTCAACATGAGCACCAAAACCGACAAGATCGAAGCCGCCAGACAGTAAGCTAGCGGGCAACAAGCGATCATGCAGTAAGTCAAGAGGGTTCAGTAAAAACGCGCCTAGCGCTAGTACTGAACCCTCCTTGTATTTTCAATCTCGAAGGCTTCTCCTACTCAATTCACTTCGCTCCCTCCTCCAACATCATCTTGTCTCCAAGTCCGAAATGGCCCACAACCCTGCGGTTCCCCGACATCTCCTCGTCGGGCAATTTGGGGTCACTACACCAAAGATCAAAAATCGTGCGCTAAGAGACTCAGCTCGTTGATTCAAGGTCGCAGGAGAGTTCTCGTATCAGCATATGGGGGACACCTCACGAAACGGAACGCGACGTACGCTAAGGCGAATGCAGGTCGGCTCAAATCTTTCTTAATCAGCAATATCTAAGTAGAGAATGCGCCGTTCTTTGACAGAGCGGAATTCGTTGCCGCTGTCCTACTAAACGATTGAGAACATTACATCGACTCTCTGTAAATGTACATAAACCTCCGTTTCGTGAGGTGTCCCCAATTTCCGCGCTCCCGCTTACGGATGAGCAACTTGACGGGCTTGCCCATTCGGTCGACCTGCCGCCGAGCACTGCCACCGTACTCACGCTGGATACACGCACGATGGGTGCGGGATCGAATAGTTGCGGTCCGCAGCCTCTTGAGCAATACATGGTATAGTCTGATCCGGTCGAATTCTCCTGCGTACTTCGACTCCTGCCTGCCGGAGACCACAACTACGTCGACGCAGGCAGGATGGCCGTGCCCGGAGAAGCCATTTCGGCTCTTCGAAACCAAAAATAGATTGCTCCAGTGCTTTATGGAAAGGTGAGCCCGTGCATTCTGACTCTTATTTTCTAAACAGCGATATGTTGTCGAGGCGGCAATTTATTCGGCTCGGAGGAACAGCGGCGGCGGCCGGGGTAGTGACCTCGTGGCCGGTTCTCTCTTTGGCTTCTTCGTTGCCATCTCCTGGGCAGGGGATGTACCTTAACCCGGTCATTGCCGGCGATCACCCCGATGCGGGCGCCATCCGTGTGGGCGAGGACTACTATCTCGTTCATACAACCGACAACTACACGCCGGGACTTCTGATCTGGCATTCGCGTGACCTGGTGCATTGGAAGGTGGCGGCGGCGGCCCTAGATGCCTACTATGGAGCGGTTTGGGCGCCATTCCTGTGCGAATACCAAGGGCTGTTTTACATTTACTACCCTTGCAATGGCGAAATATTCGTCATCTACGCAAAGACCCCTCTGGGCCCATGGAGCAAACCAATATCCTTGGGTTTGCACGGAATCGACCCAACTCACGGTGCCACTCCCGAAGGTCGTCGGGTCTTGTACACCGCGGGTGGCTTGATGGCCGAGCTCTCGAGCGACGGCCTATCTGTCAAGGGTGAACCGCGGAAGGCCCTCGAGCCTTGGTCGATCCCGGAGAACTGGCAGGTGGAATGCGAGTGCCTCGAAGCACCCAAGCTGCTCTTTCGAGACGGCTACTATTACTTGAACGTTGCGGAGGGAGGTACTTCAGGCCCTCCCACCAGCCACATGGTGCTCTCCGCTCGCAGCCGTAACATTGTTGGGCCATGGGAGTGGTCACCAAACAATCCAATCGTACATACTCACAGCAAGAACGAGAAATGGTGGTCCAAAGGTCACGGACGCCTTGTCGATGCGCACGATGGTTCGTGGTGGATGACAGTCCATTCCTATCAAAACGGGTTGCAAACTCTGGGAAGACAGATTTTGCTGCTCCCGGTGTCCTGGACTGCCGATGGCTGGTACGAAGTGCCGGATGGCATCACGGGAGGGGACCCTATTCCCAAGGCCCACCTGGAACCGGAGTTCGCACCCGATACCATTTCCAGTTTTTCCGGCAAGACTCTTGATCTCGAATGGCAGTTCTGGAAAGGCTACGATCTCAGCCGCGTGCGCCTTGTTAACGGCTCATTGATACTAACTGCTAACGCCGAAAGCGTTCAGACAACGTCTCCACTCACGCGCGCGGCAACGCACCGGAGCTACAGTGTCGAAGTAGAAGTCGAAATTGCACCCGGATGCGAAGCTGGATTACTTCTTTTCTACGACAGCAATCACATCTGCGGTCTGCGCCTGTCGTCTGATCCGAATGCGAAATCTCACTCGAAGACCTTCGTCGTACGCGGCGGCCGCGCCACCTTGCGAATCGTAAACGACGATCAGGTAGTCGATTTCTTCTACAGACTTGAAAACGGAAACTCCGCAAGTAAATGGACACACCTACGCGACTCCCTTGACGTGTCCTGCTATCAACAGAATGCTCTTGGCGGATTTCTCGATCTGCGGCCCGCTCTCTACGCTTGCGGCACCGGATCGGCCACATTCCGCAATTGGAGCTATAGCTCGAAGCTGCCCCTGTCGTGATGACCGAGGTGGTTACAACTCGTGGCATTCGAACTAGTCTAGAGAGTCTGATTGATCGCGGAAGCGAGCGTGTTGTCCTTTGCGGCGCGGGACCATCCGATACGGAAGTCGGTCACATCGCGCAATTCAAAATTTGGCTCCGGCGGCGCGGTGATGGCTAAAAAGTCTGCGCGATGTACGTCCTCCAGCCAGAAAGCAGGTCGCGGGTCCGCATTTGCCGGAGCGATTTCCACGTGGGACATCTCCAGGTTCTTCAGATGGCGCGTGAAGAAGCCATGACATGGCGTGGGACCAAAGAACAGCAGTTCCGGATAGGCGTCTTCAAGCTCGGGGACCTGAAGGGTATGCCAGTCCGGCATGGGTTTGGAGTTCTCTCCGAAACCCTGACGCGCCGTCTTCGGGAGGCCCTGATGCCCGAAGAAGCAGTTAGAAAAACTTCACATCTTCGATCCGATTTCCCGAGATTCCGGACAGGACCGATGCGGTCGATGCCGCCGAGTCGTGCGAGACGATGTTGGAAATTCCCACACGGCGGAGAGTTCCCAGCCGCATCGTTTCCTTAGGGCCGCGGTTGCGTCGGTTCAGCCGGGAAAAAAAGGGGCATCGACAATATCCCGCATCGTGATGTTTGAAATTGCGATCTCTTCAATGAAGGCACCATCGCTGGATTCGAGCGCTATTCCCTTGGAGCCTTCAATGACGCAATTGGATATGGTGATGTTGCGGAAGCCACCGTTCGATTCCGTGCCGCACTTAATTCGGCCTTGTCTGGAGACCCTCGCATCTTCCGCAAACTTCTTCCAAGTCCCCGCGATTACGCTGCCTAGCTCGTAGGTTCCGGTGACAAAGCAATTCGCGATGGTAACGTTGTCGGTAGAACGCGCGTAGCCGAGCGAGTAGCTGGACTTCGGACAGATGCCGTCGTCCCAGGGCGAGTTCACCGTGCAGTTCGACACGCGCACATTGCGGCAGCAATCGATGTCGAAGCCATCTCGATCTGTGTCGATGAGCAGGTTGTCGATGGTCAGATTATCAACTCCGGTCGCGAGAAGAGCGAAGTGTCCGCCTTTCAGAATGGAAAAATCCCGAAGGATGACGTTATGGCAATTCTTGAGCGCAATGGCTTTATTGCCAACGCCCGCTTGCTCGGCGCGGAACTGCGCACCTGGACCGCGCAGCGGATCCGCCTTGGCGCCTACTCGAACACCTTGTCCGTAGGACAGCCCGCGGCCGTGGATGAGTCCCGGCCCCACAATCGAGATGTTGCTTAGCCGTTCACCATAGACGAGCGAGTTGTTCCAGTGATTGTGGCCGTAATCCTGATAAGCCTCCCAGGCCGCTCGTTTCATCCGGCTTGGGCGAGTCGGCAGCGAGAACTACACAGCCTGCAGAAAGATAGAGCGCCACATTGCTTCGCAAACGAATTGTGAAGCACATATATATTCCCGCGGGGAACACGAGCGTGCCGCCGCCCGCGGCAGACACAGCTTCGATAGCCCGGTTGATCGCTGGAGTGTCGACGGCCTAGGCGGATGACGTGTGCGCGAAGGCTGCACGTCCGATTGAAGCCGCACCAGCCGCAACAGCCAGCGGAGACAGTTTAAGGAGGGTGCGGCGACCCGCCTCTACATGATCGGAAAGCATAGAAGGTTTAGCAAGCATGACATGGATATCCAATCAGAACGGGATGAGCGGTGAATCTGCTCGACTTGCCGTCAGTACGATGACATCGTCGTTCGTTCATCGAATAGGGCCAAAATGAACATCTTCCGGAGCCGGACCGGAACCCAGAAACTGGATTGTGGTCGCCGGCCCCAGATTCGCCGGCGCCGCCCACGATTGAAGAACCCACACGACCTGCTTCGCAGGAGTCATTTCGATAGCCTGAATGGTGCCCGGCTCATTCTCCGGCGATGCTTTACTCCATTCGTTTATCCAGTTGTTGATCACCGTGTTGCCGTTTGGCAGTCTCCACGCTTGCTGCAAACTCGCAAACGGATAATTCGGGACATCGGACGGGCTGAAACTCCAAACGGTATCTCCACGTCGCGTGACCTCGCGTACCCCTCGCTTGTCTGTGATCAACACATTGTCATTTGAAAGCGGTGTTACGCCCCACGGCCCTGCTCCGGGAAACGACCACAACTCGTTTCCGTTGTAGTCATATTCAACCACTTTGTCCAAATCCATGTGGGCCACCAGGAGTGTGCCGCGATCAGTCAGCCGGGCATGACGAAACTGCCCATGCGTGCTCGCGGGATGCTTGACCTGAAGCGCAATCTCACGTTGCGTGACATTGGTCACGACATCGACTACCCGAACCACCGCCGGGTCGCCGTTCTGGATGTAGAGGACATGATCCTTTCCTATCGGCACGGCAGTATGGACTTCGTGGCCGACGGGAGCGTCGTAGTTCCAGACTACTTTCTTGTCGGGCGTGATCTCGGTGACACCAAACTGGTGAGCGAAGAGTACATTTCCATTGGAAAGCATCACAGCATCGCTGATTTCCCCTTTTCCCGTAGGATCGTCATAAGACCAGACAACTTTCCCTTGTCGCACGATGAAGATTTTGCGGTCGTGCGATTCACCGGCGTACATGAAATCATGCTCGGCTAGTTCGTTGCTCGGCAGTAACGGTTTAGAGGTCGACGGACTCGCGCTGCCCTGAGCCTGAGCTCCGGCTTCCCTACATGCGACGGCGAGGCAAGCGAGCAGCATGGCCTTTAGAACCATTTGCTAATCCTCCATCTTCTTAGGTTTAGGCGACGTTACTGTCGCGGAGAGTGACATAGCACTAACACGCCCATCTGCTGCAACGGCGACCACCACATAAGACGATGACTCACCCCGTTCTGGTGCCGGCTCCGTATAAGCCGGTGTCGTAAGTCCCATGGCAATTATCTTTGGTTCCGGCTCTGGTGTGCTCTTTCGAAAGACACGGTATACGCGCGCTCCAGGCACCGCAGCCCAGGTGAGTGTCAAACGTTTGTCCACGACAGTCGCGGTGACTGCGGACGGAGCTGCCAGTTGTGCAGCGTCCTTCTTTGGCAATAATCCATATACGCAGAACTGACCCGTTCCCACGTTTTCTATGCCGAAGCTTGCCAGATACACCCGTCCATTCGCGACAGTAGGGAGCGCCATCTTGGAATATTCTCCACAATCGTCGCGGCTCGGGACCTCGAGAGAGTTCCAGAGTTCATGGCGTATGTCGTCTGCGTCGTAGGCATGGAGAATGCCGGGCCGCGACTCGTGCCACGAGTCTCCTGTTGCGTGGATTGCTGCCCACAAAATCCCACCCCTGTCCCCATTCGCTGAAAGCGACAACATCGCACCTGGATGTCCTCCATTGGGAACGTCTCTCATCATCAACGGCGTCTGGATAAGCTTGTCTCCCTCGAACTTGTATACCTTCGCCTTGTCTCGTTGTCCCCAGACGTAGAGCAGGTCGCCCTTTGTTGTGCTTCTCCAGTAGACGAGGCTGTGCAAATGCGATGCTGTTGCATGAAAGTGCTGTATCGCGTGCTCATCGCCCAGATGCCCAAGATGTTGCGTGTCCAACGTGTAGAGCACGCCTTCCTTTCCGCCGCCTAAGATCAAATGTGTCCCTGGAATCAGCGTGGCACCCGACGAGTCCAGGTCGGCATCTTCCTTATCCAACTCAAAATGATTCGTCGGGGTGAACCAGTCGAGCAACTTCAGGTTCGGCGTCAGTTTCAAGAAGCTCTCGCTGAAGTTCGTCACCCCGTCCCAACTCCCGTTGCCGGTCACGACATAGATGTTCCCTTCGTCGTCGACCGCCGGCCCCTGCCCGGACTGCCAGATACTCGCCTCCGAACCGGTGGGCGACGTGTTCAACATATTCTCCTGCGCAAGTGTCTTGGCGTCGTACGCCATCAGGAAACCGTGATACGGCTCCTTGTCGCAGTGAGAGGCATACCCTA
>Ga0182024_10008468_pt1 | contig 21652 bp, 21 predicted proteins | sample P32metaG_FD_120480 | JGI IMG/M metagenome (GOLD analysis project Ga0182024, IMG submission 120480) | Permafrost microbial communities from Stordalen Mire, Sweden - P3-2 metaG (Illumina Assembly) | ecosystem: Environmental > Terrestrial > Soil > Wetlands > Permafrost | place: Sweden: Stordalen...
TCCCCATCGACCTTAATCGGAAACGGCTTCAGACAGGCGTTCCGAGGGTTTACGCCAGATCCGGTGCAAACATCGAATTCCCAATGATGCCTGGCACAACGGAGAATCTTGTCCGTCAGAGTGCCTTCACTTAGACGACTCTTTTGATGCGGACAGAGATCGGCGTAGGCGTAAATGCGGTCATCAATGTTGACAAGCAGAATGCATTCACCGTTCACCTCCAGGCCCATCATTTCACCGCTCCAGAGGTCTGCTATTTTGGCGACCCTTTGAAACCCCATCACTGCTACCCTGGAATCACATCGAACCGATCCAATGCCTGCAACCCAGTCTGCGCGACTGTCATTGCCGGATCCATTGTTTTGTCGTTGTAAACCACCTGAACACGGTCTCTGGCTGCAACCCGAAGGCTGGCTGCATCCTGCAGTTTTCGTGCGAGTGCTAAAAGTGTTTCGGCTTCCTCCGCCAGAATCAAAAGACCGACTGTGTCACCTTGCAGGAAACCGTAAAGAGGAATGGGCATAAACTTTCTTCCCATCAAGCTAAGCGGCAGAGTCCTTTCGAGCTCTGAGCCACTCGTAATCACCATGATGAACATCTTTACCCCAAGTCTCAGGGGTGAGGTTGAAATACTCCGTCAGCAAATCGGGCAGCTGGGCCGGCGCCTCTCCCGAGAGCACACGCTTCACAATATCCTTGTGGCTCGCATATCTTTCAGGCTCATGTAAAAAAATCCACTGGCACGGCTCCGAGCAGAAAATGTACTTGCGCCCGTAGTGAACGAGGACCCTCGCAGTATTCTTACGCGGCGTACCGGCGCTCAGCGGCAACTGACAAAGATCGCAAAAAGTTGGCATGGCAGTTCCATGGACAGCGAATTCGTTTTCAGGTCCCGGCCCAACGGTTCTCCAGCGTTCGCTGATTTGTTCCCACACCGCATCCATATCATCCCAATATTTAGGATATTTCTGGCGCAGCCATTTCCTCTCTGCCGGACCTGGTATGACGAAGTTGAACCATAAGGTCGCACGGTAACTGTAGGCGCTCGCGTAGATCATGTGATGGTAGATATCGAGTTCGTCCAGCAAAAGGTTCCAATACCATGGCTTCTCGAGTCCGAATTCGTCCAAGGTGCGGAGGAACTGATCGATGATCCACTCTTCCATGAACTCTTTGAATGAATAAGGGCGTTGATCCGGGGCGGTTAAATAATCGATCGAGAGTCCGGTCAAAATTGAGAATAGGCGCCAGTTTCGCCAGAACCATTTGTCGACCAGGTATTGCGCGTACTTGGGATCGTGCTTCATGACGATCGCTAAAACGGGGTGCCCAATCTGTGCATGCCGGGCCTCGTCCGTCTGAATGCTGGTGACCATCCTTTCGAACATGTGGTCACTCGATTCGCGAGCGAGCGAGGCGAGTCCGACGAATTGCAAATTCGTGAAACCGGTTTCGAGCACGACGTTCGTGGCAATGTGGAACTCAATCGCGTTTTGTCCAAGCGTCAATTCATCGAAGAAGTGCCGCGCGGCAACTGCGAACCAATTGTTGGTGTGGTAAAACTTGTGTGCCCAATCGAACTGGGAGTCTAAGCGCAGTAATGGATGAAACAGGAGCAGTGGAATTTGAGTATGGCGATATTCATCGAGGGCCCCAAAAGTCGCCATCGTTCGCCAGGCGCTGTCGCGGCCAAACCGCGCACCGCGCAGATTGCCGATGACGCCGGTGAACTCCGCGAGTGGCAATGCCGCTGCGTGTACCTTCAGACTGTTCAACCAAGGCAGCGCTAACTTCTGAACATTTTCTATGCGCCCTACCGCATCGTGCACAGCCTGTACAGCCATATCTTTTTCGTATTGGTTGTCGACGTATTCGCGATAGGAAGTCTTGAATGACTCATCCCAGTCTTTCCATTCTGAATGAGGAAGCCAGGGCCTTCCGCTGATCACCTCGGGAAAAACTTCATCTTCGCGCACATAGGAGTAATCCCAATCCAGCTTTCGGGCGAGGGGTAACCATTCCTCTCTACTAAGCATGAGCCCTCCTGACCTGACGGCGAAACGGTTGGCATACACTTGAAGCGCCATCGCTCGGTGCGTACGCGCTCCATTGAACTGAAATAAAAACGGACGGCTATTGCGCCGGATACTACGCCCGACGCCTTGAAGACGTCAATACCGAGACTGGTGTAGACAGGACGGTTCCGATTTCTTGTACAATTACTCCACTCGTTTTCTCTCCGCCGCCAGACGTCGGCGGTCACGCCACTGCAAGGGGGCTCATCAGATGCAACACCCGCGGTCCAGCCTTCGCGAAATTTCCGCTCGGGACGAAGGCGGGCAAGACGAACGGTCAAACCCTAACGAAATCTCTGACGATCGAGAGCGACCTGAACTTCCGTTGCGCGTCGTCATGGATACGATTCCGGGATTGGTCTGGAGCGCTCTCCCTGATGGCGACTTCGAGTTCTGCAACCAAAGATGGCTTGACTATACGGGGATGTCTTTTCACGAGATCAAGGGGTGGGGATGGGCCTCGGCGATTCATCCTCAAGACGTAACGGATTTGCGAGAGCGATGGCGAACAGGGTTGGCAGGTTCGACCTCATTTGAAGCCGAAGCGCGTATGCGGCGAGCTGACGGATGCTATCGGTGGTTCTTGATCCAGGCTGTGCCTTTACGCGACTCCGGCGGGCGGATTATTCGCTGGTACGGGACCAACACGGACGTCGAAGAGCTAAAACTCGCGCAACAGGAACTACAGAAGCAGACTTCCCGTTTAGACGAGTTGTTTGAACAGGCTCCGGAAGCGGTGGTTGTTCTAAGTGCCGAGGACTGCGTCGTTCGCGTCAACAAGGAATTCACGCGTATGTTCGGTTATGAGCCTGAAGAAGTTTTGCAGCGCCCGATCAGGAATCTTATCGTTCCTGAGGCTGAGATGGAGAGATCGCGAGCATACACGCAACTGCTGAAGCAGGGGGGCCGAGTAGAGGTTGAGACGGTTCGAAGACGCAAGGATGGGACAGAGATTGACGTGTCACTTCTCGCTATTTCGGTTAGAACGACCTCCGGCGAACAGGTCGTGAATTACGCCTTATACCGCGACATCACTGAACGGAAGCGCGCTGAGGAACGCTTGCGGGAGAGCGAGGCCCGCTTCCAGGCAATGGCCGATACGGCACCCGTGTTGATATGGATGACCGGGACCGATGGCCTTTGCAACTATTTCAACAAGCCTTGGCTCGAGTTCACCGGCCGAACCATGGAGCAGGAAGTTGGCACAGGATGGATCGAAGGCGTGCATCCTGACGATGTGCAAGGCTGCTTCGATGGTTTCCTTCCTGCCTTCCATGCCCGCAAGCCTTTCAGAATGGAGTACCGCCTCAAGCGAGCGGATGGCGAATACCGTTGGGTGATGGAAAGTGGCATCCCGCGATACACCCCTGGGGAAGAATTCGCTGGCTACATCGGATCCAATATTGACATTACCGACCTCAAGCGCGCGGAAGCAGAGCGCCAGAGATTGCACCAGCTAGAAGCAGATCTCGCCCACATCAACCGTGTGAGCATGATGGGGGAATTAGCTGCCTCACTGGCGCATGAGATCAAGCAACCAATTGCCGCCGCCCTGATGGACGCCAAAAGCTGCGTGCGGTGGCTACAGCGCGACGCTCCAGATCTCGCAGAAGGTTGCCAGGCGGCGTTAAGAATGATCAATGACGCAACCCGTGCCACCGAGGTTATCGACCGCGTTCGCTCGCTTTACAGGCGAGATACATCGGATCGGGAGCTGCTTGATCTAAACGAAATTATTCGGGAAATGATTATTCTGCTGCACGATAAGGCGGATCCGAATTTCATTTCAATCCGCGCCGAGCTGGCCTCAGGGCTTCCGCTGATCACCGCGGATCGAGTACAGCTGCAGCAGGTTTTAATGAACCTGATCCTCAACTCGGTCGAAGCGATGAAAGATACAAAGGGTGAACTGACCGTCACATCGAAGAGGACCGATGATGATCAACTCCTTATTTCGGTGAGTGATTCGGGAATCGGACTTCCTAGCGGAGAGCCGGACCGGATTTTCGACGCGTTCTTCACCACCAAAACGCAGGGCACGGGCATGGGTCTCTCCATCAGTCGCAGGATTATCGAGTCTCACGGAGGCTCTTTGTGGGCCTGTGCCAATACGGAGCGGGGCGCGACATTTCACTTCACACTCCCCACCGACATGGCGGCGTCGTCGCCATCGGCCGCGTAACATCGGGGATCGTCTCGATGTTCTGGTTCGTCGGGCGCGCAAATTCCAGTGATGCACATTCAGCGATCAGAGTGAAACGGCATGCCGCGATGCCCGGCACTCGCCGGTTAGCTCAAAGAGCGGTCCCACTGGAACTGACAACTCTTATCGGCCGGGCGAGGCCTGATGGCTTAAACTCCACACGTATGCTGCGACCGCTTTCACCTGGTCAGGCGTTAGCTGAGCGCCGCCCATCGGCGGCATGGGACTGCGATATTGCTTCGGCTGCGACACACCTTCGGTTATCGTTTTCGCGATTCCAGCGTAGCTACCATCGCTCCACAGCCATTTCTTGCCTCGCAGGCTGGGACCCAACGGGGTACCCTGGCCGCTATCGCCGTGACAACCCGTGCACGCCGCCCCGGCCACCTGACCGCGGTAGACGCGCTCACCGAGCAGAACCATTTCCCGTGTCGCGCCTTCTGGAACGGGGCGATCGTTATTTGCAGCTGCGCCAGCGTCAGGATGCGTGCCCTCTGGTGGTTGCGCGGCTTCTTCAACGGGATTGCCGGCCGGAGCCGCCGCACTCGGACAGGGCGTGACACTGGCAGCGTTGAAGTCTGCACCTCCGCGATAGTCAATTCTGTAGATCCGTCCGCGGACATCGTCGGAAACATAGAGTGAACCGTCCGGTCCGACGGACAAGCCTGTGGGACGATGTTCCGCTTGCGCTGGCGACTTCACCGCTCCCGCGAAACCATCCGCAAATATTTCGCACTGGCCGGACGCGTGGTCACCGGCGAGCGCCTGAAAGACCACGTTGTAACCACCTTGCGCATACGGCGCGCGGTCCCATGATCCGTGGAAAGCGATGAAGACGCCGCCGCGGTAGTGAGCCGGAAATTCTTTCTTGTCATACCGCACCATTGCATTCGGCGCCCAATGGGCAGGATACTCTGCAATTGCAGGAATCTTGCTCGCGCATACGCCGACGGTTTTGCCGTCGCCTCCATATTCCGGCGCCAGCACCAGCTTTTTCACGGACGGGTCGTCGTAACATTCCGGCCAGCCGTAGTCTCCCTTTGCCCTTAAAAGCAACAAGGTCTCAGACGGCAGCGTCGCCTCCTGATCGGGTTTATAGAGGTCGGGCCAATTCGCTCGCAGCTGATCGCGCCCGTGTTGGGTTACAAGCAGTTGTCCGTCTTCGACAAAAGCGAAGCCTTCAGCGTTGCGGATTCCCGTGGCGAAGCGCTCATCAGGGGAAAAAGTCTGGTTCGTCTTATTCGCGTCATAGAGCCAGATACCGCCTCGGGTCTCAAGTTCGGTGCATGGCTCCGCGCCGGGCGACTTCAGAGTCCGATTCTTCAGCTGGCAGGAATTGGTCGCCGTGGCGAGGTCAACGTACATCTTTCCTTCGGCACTGATGATGAATGGATGCATCGGATGGTCACCACCCAGAGGCAATCCGGAGACGATCGTGTCCGCAGAGCCGCCCGGCACGATAGAGCCGGCGCGCAATGAATAGCGCACGATCCGATCATTGATCTCGGCATAGATCGCTCCCTTATACATGCCGATGCCGGTGCCGCCGTGTCCACCGCTTTGGACTGTTTCACCAAAGCGCTCGATCGTCTCGGCCTTTCCCGATCCGTTCTTGTCCTGCAGGGCTACCAGAAAACCGCCGGCGTGCGGAGTGTCGCCGCCGTAGTACCTGCCTGACCAGGTATTGACATAAAGAACTCCATTGGGTGCGACTACCATATGGCGCGCGTGACCGATATTGTCGGCGAACACCGTCGCGCAAAAACCGGCGGGCAGCTTCAGGCCGCTGTCGTCATCGGGGCATGTTTGGCTTCCGGAACCTGGGCCGGCATTAGATTGTCTTTCGGCTCGCATCTTTTCAGCTCGCATCAAGGAAACGCCCACGCCGATTGTGGCGTGCGCTACGAGAGCATATGAGAGAGTCTTCTTCATCATTTGATTCCGCATCGGTCTATGTCCCTCCCGAACTAAGCCCGCCTCTACCTGCGATAAGGTCCGAAGGCTTCGCGGTTTTATCGATCCATCCTGAGAAGCGATCTCTCTAACTATAGAGAAAATTCTTAGTGCTTTCATTACGGAGCGACTGCAACTCAAGTTCCACTGTTCTGCGAGCCCAGATCGATGACAAACTGCACATTCTTCATGCCGGGTGAGGCCATGCCTTGGGCTTCTCTCTGTCGATATAAGGACAGCGTGTCCATTTCAAGTGGACACAGTTGGGAGGTGACCTGGCCACTCGTAGTTCGGTTGAAGCGCTAAGTCGCTGACAGCAGTCGGCCTCCACAAGAACTTGATCGTTTTCCGGGTTGGCACCGCAGATGCTTTAGAAGCTGGCGAAAGGATGAACCAAATGGAATACACAATAATCTCCGGCACCGAAATGAAAGTTTCGCGGATTGCACAAGGCACGTGGGCGATCGGCGGTTGGATGTGGGGAGGAACAGACGAAAAAGAATCGATTCGAACGATTCACGCCGCTTTCGACATGGGGATCAATCTGATCGACACGGCGCCGGTTTACGGCTTCGGAGTTTCTGAAGAAATCGTCGGAAAGGCAATTGAGGAGAGAGGCCATCGCGAAAAGGTTTTCATCGCAACCAAGGTCGGACTCGAGTGGCACAACGGCTCGGTTTCGCGAAATTCCTCGCACCGTCGCATCCGGCAGGAGGTTCAAGATTCGCTCCGTCGACTTCGCACCGACTATATTGACATCTACCAAATTCATTGGCCGGATTTGGCCGTGCCGATCGAAGAAACCGCCCGGGCCATGCAAGCCCTCCTTCAGGAGGGTCTGATCCGTGGGATCGGTGTGAGCAATTACTCGCCGGAGCAGATGAACCAGTTCATGTCAGTCTGCAAGTTGAATACCGTCCAGCCTCCTTACAATCTCTTCGAACGGCAGATTGATCGCGACGTGCTGCCTTACATACTCGAAAAGAAACTGAGCGCTTTCGCGTACGGGCCTCTCTGCCGTGGCCTCTTGACCGGAACCATGCGACCGGACACGAAGTTCACCGGGGACGATCTCCGCCAGTCCGATCCAAAATTCCAGCCGCCACGCTTCGCACAATATCTGGACGCGGTACAGCAACTGGACGATCTGACGCGAAAACAATATGGAAAGCGCGTGATGGATCTGGCCGTGCGCTGGGTTTTAGATACGCCCGGGATAACCGCGGCGCTGTGGGGGGCACGCCATCCCTCGGAACTCGAAGCTGTGAAAGGCGTCCTCGACTGGAACCTCGACGCGGACACGCGGTCAGCGATCGATCAGATTCTGCGGCAGACGATCGCCAATCCGATCGGTCCCGAGTTTATGGCGCCGCCGGTAAAAAACAGTGTCGCTGCCTAAGACACTTGAAGCTAGATAGAAATCTGGAGAACGTGCTTACCGGCCAGCAGGTTGAAGAGTCAGTTGTCCGATTGGGAGATGGCCGTGACTGAAATCCCGTCGCAATTTCGCCTTGGAATCCCAGGCTCCCGACACATCTTAATCCGATCGATCCCCGACAGAATCGTTGCCTAGACGTTGACAGTCCTCTTGTAGCCTGCTTGAAATTTCTGGAGATTTCCCAAAATCTGTCGAAATGTCTTATTCCCATCCGTCATACATGCAAGCGCCCAAAGGCGCATAAAATTGATCCCACAGGAGAAAAGCTGATGCAATTCGCCCTGCTAATCTACGAATCACCGGAAGCTTTTGCGACGCGAAACGGCGACGGAACCGACTCCTACACTGGCGCTTGGCGCGCGTACCACAAGGCTCTCGTCGAATCCGGAACCTACCTCGCTGGCGACCCGCTTCAAGTGCCAGAGACCGGGACCACGGTACGGGTTAAGGAAGGGAAGCGGCGCGTACAAGATGGCCCCTTCGCTGACACCAAGGAGCAACTCGGGGGATTCATAATCCTGGAACTCCCCTCCCTTGACGCAGCCCTCGATTGGGCAGCACGCTGCCCAACCGCCGCGCTTGGTGCTGTGGAGGTGCGGCCCCTCGCGCCAGAATCCAAGCGGCGAATTACGTGATGAACGGAAGTGATCTCGAGAGCACTCACCGAGCGATCGAGCGGATGGCCCGCGAGTCATACGGTCGCCTGGTGGCATACCTTTCATCACAGACTCGCGACGTGGCCAGCGCCGAGGACGCTCTCAGCGATGCGCTGGTAGCAGCTCTGAAGACGTGGCCACGAGACGGCGTCCCCCAAAATCCGGAGGCCTGGTTGCTGACGGCCGCGCGTCGATCGTTTATCGATCTTGTGCGTCATCGGCGAGTAGCTGAAGCGAGCGAGCCGACTCTCCTGCTCCTGAGGGAGGAACGCGAGGTGTCCTTGTCGAAGGAGTTTCCAGATGACAGGTTGAAAGTGCTATTTGTGTGCGCTCATCCAGCGATCGATGCTGCCATGCACACCCCGCTCATGCTGCAAACCGTTCTGGGCTTGGATGCAGCACGCATCGCCGGCGCGTTCCTGGTTACGCCAAAAACCATGGGGCAGCGCTTAGTGCGTGCCAAGACGAAGATCCGCGATGGTGGGATTCAGTTCGAAGTCCCGCAGGACCGTGAATTGCCGCAGCGGCTGGACGCGGTGCTTGAAGCCATTTACGCCGCATTCGGGATCGGCTGGGATGATATGGCGGGTGTCGACCAACCCGGGCGCGATCTGGCCGAGGAAGCGATTTGGCTGGCACGTGTCCTTCTGCAGCTACTACCCGATAAAGCTGAAGTTCGGGGTCTCTTAGCTCTTATGCTGCATTGTGAGGCGCGACGCGGTGCCCGAAGGGGACCTGATGGCCGATACGTTCCCCTCTCGAAGCAGGACACGAAGCAGTGGTCGCTTCCGTTAATAGAGGAGGCAGAGCACCAACTCGCCGAGGCGTTCAAGCTGGGACGCTCCGGCCGGTTTCAACTTGAAGCGGCCATTCAGTCGGTGCATGCTGAGCGGGCGCGAAGCGGCCGAATCGACTGGGCTGCGATCTCCATGTTCTATGAACAGCTAACCCGCGTATCGCCCACAATCGGCACGCGAACTGGATATGCCGCGGCGATCGCGGAAGCGAATGGACCTGAGGCAGGTCTGGCCAGACTTGATGCGATTGCGGTGGATGATGTCTCATGCTATCAACCCTACTGGGCAGTTCGTGCTCACCTGCTGCAACAGCTGGGAAAGACAACTGAGGCCTTAGACGCTTACGACCGGGCGATCGGACTCGCGGAAGACCCTGCAGTCAGAGAATTCCTGCTTCAAAAACGCGGCTAGTTTTTTCTCCCCGTTGTAGAAATCAACCAACCTTACCCGTCACCACTATAGAGGCGGCTTAGCAGTCAAGCTTTGCCACCCGGGAGGTGAACGATGTGTCCATTCTGCTTTGCGACGATGGGACTAGTCGTTGCCGGGGCGGTTTCTACCGGCGGGCTGGCAGCATTGGCCGTGAGAGTGTCTCGCAAGAACCGAGCAGGAGAAGTTCTGTCAAATTCAGATGAAAGGAAAAATCAAAATGTCGACCAAAACGATTGAGAACCCGAAAATAGTGTCACGAAAGGAATGGCTTGCGGCGCGGAAGAAACTATTGGCCAAAGAGAAACAACTCACGCAGGAGCGCGACGCAATCGCGGCCGAACGCCGGCAGCTACCGTGGGTGAAAGTCGAAAAGAATTATGTTTTCGATTCATCCGCTGGCAAGAAAACTCTCGCCGATCTCTTCGAGAGCAAAAGCCAGCTCATCGTTTATCACTTCATGTTTGGCCCGGATTGGAAGGAGGGTTGCCCCAGTTGCTCATTCAACATGGATCATACGGATGGCGCGCTGGTGCATTTGACGCAACGCGATGTCTCTTTCGCAGCGGTTTCACGAGCACGCTTGTCTAAAATCGAAGAGTTTAAGAAGCGCATGGGCTGGCGATTTGCCTGGGTCTCGTCGTTCGGGATCGACTTCAACTACGACTACCACGCTTCATTTACTCAGGAGGAAGTCGCCAAAGGCAAAGTGGCGTACAACTTTGATTTGGTGGAATTCCCCAGTGCGGAAGCGCCCGGAATCAGCGTCTTCTATAAGGACAAGTCTGGCACCCTCTTCCACACGTATTCGGCCTACGCTCGCGGGACCGAAAACGTGGTCAACACATACAACTATCTCGACTTAGTGCCGAAGGGGCGGCACGAAGATGGTTTGTATTTTCCCATGGCGTGGGTACGCCACCATGACCGCTACGAAGACGGCCGACTGGCGGATGCCGACAAGCCGTACTGGCCTGCGGGCGCTGTGACCATGCGCTGAATATTCGAGCACAACTCAAGCCGGCTCACGTCCTGTCATTCACAACATGACTTCGGGCTGGAGCCGGCGAGGGTTACCGATCGTGGCCGGTTGTCGCCGTAACCTCGCTGGGTCCGCTGATCTGCGCTCGGTACGCTGGGGCCGAAACGCTTTTCTACTGCCACCATGAACTGCATCGGATTTTGCACCGACTGCCTGCATCTGGGGCGTATTGGTAATAGAACGTGCTGCACTATCGGGGCACGAGGGACGCAGATTGTCTTACCCGGGGAGGCCAATACGGCGCATAAGATCTTCAAATCGCGGGTCCGAACGGAGAGGATCGAAGCCCGGTCGCAATAACACGCCAGGGTTAAATCGCTCTTCGTAGCCTTTTTCAAGCCAATTCATGGCCTGGTCTGTGTCGCCGAGAGATACATCGACTATGGCGATCTCGGGAGCATTCGAATAAGCAGCGTTTGAGCGCTTCTTCAGATCGCCCAAGAGTTTTTCGGCTTCGCTCCGCTTGCCGGATGCGACGTAAGCGCGAGCCAGATTAGCTATGCATGTCGGACTATCGCCAGAGAGCTGGACTGCTTTTTTAAGCTCTGCGACCGCTTCCTCGTACATATGCTTTTGAAGATATGCCTGGGCGAGTTGATTATGCGCAAGACCAAAATTAGGATCCATCTCGATGGTCTTGCGGCTTTGTACTATGGATTCGTCATAGTGGTGCGCAAGGACAAGAAGTTCTGCCAGATCGGCGTTAATAATGAGAGACAGCGGGTCTAGATTTTGCGCCTTCTTCATCTCCGCAATCGCTTCGTCAAATCGGCCCAACAGGCTCAAGTGCCACGCATACCAATGGTGAGCGGTTGCGTAGCCTGGGCTGAGTTCGATGGCCCGCTGAAATTCCTTTCCGGCAGCCTCAAAATCCCAGTCGAAGCCATCCAAGACGAATGCCAGCGAGTTGTGGGCTTCGCCGAGCGTGCCGTCCAACTCCAGAGCTTTGATCGCCGCTGCCTTCGCTTTGGGGAACGCTTCCTTGGGAGTCATCACTGCGTACTGCCAGTCTCCCGACAAAGCATAAGTGTCGGCTAAGCCAGAATAGGCTTGGGGGTATTTCGGGTCCTCTTCGATTGCCTGATTGAAATAAGCCCGGGCGGCCTTCAAACCATCCGCCGTTCGCTTATTCCAGAAGTAGCGCCCTTTAAGATAAGACTCGTAGGCTTCCGGATTAACAGCCTGTGCGCTTTTTAGCGCTGCTTGCTCCCACAGAGTCAAATTGATACGAATTTGATCTGCAATGGCGCTAGCCACGCGGTTCTGGAGCGCCAAGGTATCACGCAGCTCACCCTCATAACTCTGGGACCACAAGTGCTTGTCCGTAGAGGCCTCGATCAACTGCGCCGTGATGCGGACCTGGTCGCCGGCGCGGAGCACGGTGCCTTCTACAACGGCGTCCACGTTCAGCTCGCGAGCGATCTGCGGCAAAGGCTTGCGTGCTCCTTTATATGCCATTACGGAGGTGCGGGAGATTACCCGTAAAGCGCTGATCTGCGCCAAGTCGGTGATCAACTCATCCGTCATGCCGTCGGCGAAGTAATTCTGGGAAGCGTCGCCAGAAAGGTTATCCAGCGGAAGCACCGCCAAGGATCGGATGCCCGCGGGCGCAGGGCCACGCGAACGAAATAGCCAGACGGAGAGAATCGATAAACCCAGGACGATTGCCAAGACGACGATGGCCCCGCGCGTCGGCAACCGCCGGCGTTGGGGCGCAACCGTCAACCCGATGCCTTGGATCTCATGCCCACGGTCTGTAGCCGGCAGATCCCCAGCCACAGCTTCTTGCCTTTTTGGACGGGCGTCTGTATCGACAACCGAGACGTCCGCAATAAAGCGATAGCCACGTTTCGGAAGAGTCTCGATGAATCGAGGACTCTCAGCTGAGTCTCCCAAGGCACTCCGGAGCTTCCCGATGGCGATATTGAGCGCCTGATCGAAATCACCGAAACTTTCGCTGGGCCAGACTCGGCTGCGCAATTCCTCCCGGGTGACAACTTTCCCCGAATGCTGCAGCAATATCTCCAGCAGTTTCATCGGTTGCTGCTGCACTCTGATTCTCAAACCCGCTTTTCGCACTTCGCCGGACTGGAGAGAAACCTCATAGGTTCCGAATCGCACGACGGAGTTGGGCTGCAGAGGTTCCATAGCGCATTTGGGCTGCGCACAGAAGTCTAGCACTTCCCAGGAGACTTCCGGATTCAGGATATAGGAGGAGCCAACTCGTTAGCCATCAATCGCTTAACAGACGATGAGTTGGATATGTGAAAAAAATCCTCAGTTAATTGACGCCGGAAGACGGGCGAGTCACAGTGAGCCGCGACCGGGGTTCGAGTTGATTTCAGGAGAAGGCCAATGAGACTTATTGGGCTTGGCTCACAAGGGGCGGTCCGATTTGGGGCTTCGTCGTCCCAGGACGATCAACCGTGGGCAGGGTTCGAAGAACTGGCAATGCCACTTTTCGATGCCCTTTATAACTTCGCGCGCTGGCTGGTGCACGATTCGAACGATGCCGAGGATCTCGTACAAGAGACCTATCTCAAGGCTCTACGCAGTTTCGCTTCGTTTCAGTCTGGCACCAATTTCCGGGCTTGGATATTTCAAATCTTGAGGAGCAACTTTCTAAGTTCGTGCGCAAAACTCGAGCGGCGCATGACCGTTGCGATGGACTCGGGGGAGGACGGACCTGAATTGGCAGTTGATACGGAAACTCCCGAAACAATTCTAATGAATCGCTTTAGTTCCCAACGGGTGCAGCGCGCCATCGGCGATCTCCCGGTGCACTACCGGGAGACCCTTCTCCTTTGTGAAGTGGAAGAAATGTCGTATCAGGAGATCGCGGAAATATTGACCATTCCGATAGGAACCGTCATGTCACGTCTGGCCAGAGCCAGGAAGGCTGTTCGCGAGTCACTCCTTAGCGCTACTGGCGCACCGCCATCGGGAGACTTGTCTCTTCACATCGAGGCGCACTAGAAAGAAGAAAAACTTATGGCAGCCACCACCTTGGCAGCAACCTCGAACACTCCAGTATTCGAACTGCAATCGGCCCCGACGGAGCGGATTTTGGTCATCGAGCACGATGGCGCGCTGCGAAAGATCCTGCGACGACTTTTCTCCTCGGAAGGATATGAGGTCGATGTTGTTCCTGATCGTGTGGCTGGTCTGGAGATGCTTCGCCGACGATCACCCTCCGCAGTGATCGTCGATCTACCGCGTCCAGGATCTTCAGAGTGTGATCTTTGCAAGAAAATTGCGGATTGGATTCCCGGCTTGCCCCTTGTAATTCTTAGCGGGAGTGGATGTTGCGGACAAGGTCCTTCTGCTGGAAATGGGCGCCGACGACTACGTGACCATACCCTTCAGCCCACGGGAACTCGTTGCGCGTTTGCGTGCGTTAATCAGGCGTGCGTCGCGCTCCAGTCGGGAGGACGTAGACGTATATGTCTTTTATGTCTTTGCGGATGTGACGGTGGACTTTTTCAAGACGGAGATCACTCGTGGGGGCGAGAAGATCACGGTTACCCCAAAGGAATTTAAGACACTGGAGTTCTTGACAAAGAACGCTCAACGCGTGATCTCGCGGGATGAACTTCTCGATAAAGTTTGGGGGTACGAGAACTACCTGTGTACGCGGACGGTAGACAACCACATGCTGAGGCTACGACAAAAACTGGAGAGCGACCCTCCACACCCGTTACACTTTCTCACGGTACACGGCCTGGGCTATAGCTTTTTTGCCTTAGGAGCAGCGCAAAGAGGCGGCGCGATAGAGGTGTCCATCGAGCTTAACTTTGCGGCAGAAAAGACAAGCATCCGCCAAAGTTCTCGGGATTGGGTCGAATTCCGAAGAACCGTGCAAAGCATCAGAATTACCGATGTCAAATCTATGACGCGGCTTTAAACAGTTTCGCAAGATCATCGATGTCCGCAGTACTGGCGTCTCCGATCACGAAATAGCGCAGGCCTCCTTGGCCCCATGTTTCCATGTTGAACGGCTGTTTCTTCGGCGAGATAGGATTTTCGTTCAGCGTGGCCGGCAGTGAGCGTTCCTGGAACACGAAAACCGAAATATGGTGCTTCCGCACATCGTAAATGAGATGCGCACCCGGCGTTTGATCAAGATAAGTCATCCGACCGCCAAGCAGAGAGAACTCGGAGTTCTGAAGTTCCGGCAAATTAAACGCGAAGGGGATTTTTCCCTGGAACCAGGGCTTCACCGTATGCCGATCGGTGGAGATCACATCCACTGGAGATGAGCTGGCTAGCGCCGCCACGTGCAAGTCTGCAATCTCACTAAAAACCTGATCTTTGCCGGATCGAGTCCCCAGATAGACTGAAGTCAACGTCCCGGCCACGAGAATGACGGCTGTCGCCGCAGCTAACGTCCACCCCAGACGGAAGCTGCGCCGCGGTTTTGCAGCAATCTTCTGCTGCATCATCCGCTTCCGGAACTCAGCGCTGGGGGTGTAACGTTTTCCGGCGACTTGAATCGCACGCTTCATCTGTAGGCGTGTAAGGGCGTCCGCCGAGCAAGAGGGGCAGCTGCGCACATGAGCGTCGAAGGTGCGCATCTCCTCCCTTGGCACCTCACCGTCGAGGTAAGTGTCGAGTGTCGCCTTCCAGGACTCACAAACCATAGGTCACCATTTCAGTTCATCCTTTTTGCAAACTCTTGCTGCAGCCCGCCTCGTAGAGCTTTTCTGGCACGGGATAAACGCGACATCACCGTGCCCATCGGGATGGCAAGAGTTGCAGAGATTTCCTGATACGACATCTCTTCGACTTCACAAAGTAACAGCACCTCGCGATAGGCGACTGGCAGTTGCTCCAGGGCCTGCTGCACCAGCTGCCCGTCCGAACGCTGCAGCAAAATGCTCTCTGGTGTTTCCTCGACTGTGGGCAAGGTTCCCTCTTCGTCCTCAAGATCGAGCGACACGGTAGCGGTCGCCTTCAGCCCGGTATGGGAAGTCAGAAAAGCATTCCGAAGGATCTTGTAGATCCAGGCGCGAAAATTCGTACCCGGCTGGAACGATGGAAACCCCTTAAGCGCCTTGGCGTAAGTCTCCTGCACAAGATCCTCGGCTTCTTGCCGGTCATGCGTCAGCCAGCAGGCAAAGTTATAGAGCCGCTCGAAGTGAGGCATGGCTAATTGCTCGAACGACTCCGATGGCAGGTTCTCTCCGACATGCACATAAGGGTGAACCAGCGGGAAAGGCTTTTATTCCCGTAGTCCCCAAAAATTCCTTGGAATAAAACAGTGTGTTGCCGGTTGTACACAGCGAGTCCGAGGCAAAGAGCGAAATCGAGTACCGGAGAGAATTCTCCGGGGTCTCACACCCTGGCCCTATGCAGTTCCCCTCAAGCAGGCGAAATGAAACGAAGCGTTTGTTGGGACTGCAGTTTTCCTATGGAGACCGCAACACTTGGTCGGAGTTGCGCGGAGAGTGGCACGGGCCGCTACTACTTGCCGTAGCGTGCGCGGACCTCACCTCCGCGATTGCTCTCTCCTTATTGCGCGGGGGTGAGGGCTTTTCGCCGCCTCGTGCGACTCAGATTGGAATGAACCCACGCTTGCGGGCACATAAATCTAGAAGAGTATGGCGATGTTAAATCCTTTTGATCTTAAGACGGCACTGCTGGCCAAGCACGCTCAACATGTCGTGCTGATCCATTTTCCAATCGCGCTGTTCATCACCGCGGTGACGTTCGACCTAATCGCGCAATGGACGAAGCGCCGTGGCCTGGCGCAAGCAGCTTATTACAACCTGCTGGCGGCGGCGATGTCGACTGTTCCGGTCCTCGCTACTGGGCTACTCGCCTGGCAGTTCCAACTCGAGGGACAGAAACTGAAGGGCGTCCTATTACTGCACCTCGTTCTGGCGTGTGTTTCGACGGTGATGATCTGGCTGGTGTGGTGGGTGCACTTCCGCGCTCGACGACGAACAGTATATTTGCCGAGTTATCGGCTGGCGGTTGAACTTCTGGCAGTCGCCGTTGTTGCGGTGACCGGGCATTTGGGTGGTTTTCTCAGCGGCGTAAACCTACCAGGTTAAATGCCCCGAGGGGACCCAGCTTCCGGTTCGTAAACTGACGGCAAACTCTGGCTGAAAAATGTTTCCTTTATCGAAACATTTCTCTGTCCACTTTCCCCTTCGGCTTTTCAGGGAACAATCTCGTCCGGTCCTACGGCAGAAAGTTCTCGTTCGCTTTTCGATTTTTTCGGGAATAAAAATACACCGCCTCAGTTATCAACTCAGAACGTTACGAACCACGGAGGACAAATGCCCGACAAGAAGCAAGATCTTATCGATCAGACGTTGCAAGACCTCAACAATGACGGAGTTGATCGTCGCGGGTTCCTGAAGTGCATGGCATGGGCGGGTACCGGGCTGGTCTGGACCATGAGCGGCGGCATTCCGGTATCTCGGGCCTTCGCCAAAGGCTACGGCAAAGATGCCGGCAAAGGCGCGGACTTTACCTTTGTACAGATCAGCGACAGCCACATCGGTTTCAACAAGCTAGCTAATCCGGACGTTACGGCTACCCTGCAGACGGCGATCAACAAGATCAACGCCATGCCCCACAAACCGGATTTCATCATTCACACCGGCGATCTGAGTCAGCTCTCGAATCCGAGCGAGTTCGATACGTTGGACCAGGTGTTAAAAGGAGCGTCTGCAAAACAGATTTTCTTTGTGCCGGGCGAGCATGACATGCTGACCGACAACGGCGAGCAATATCTCCAGCGCTATGGGAAGGGCACCAAGGGCACGGGGTGGTCCAGCTTCGATCACAAAAGTGTTCACTTCGTGGGTCTCGTGAATGTTGCCAATCTGAAAGCTGGAGGCATGGGGTCGCTCGGTAACGAACAGCTGGAGTGGCTGGAGGAAGATCTCAAGGGCCGCTCTGCCAGCCCTCCGATCGTGCTTTTTGCCCACATTCCATTGTGGACCATCTATCCCGATTGGGGATGGGGAACCGACGACAGCGAACAGGCCTTGTCATACGTGAAGCGTTTCGGCTCCGTCACGGTGTTGAACGGCCATATTCACCAGATCATGCAGAAGGTGGAAGGTAAGGTCTCGTTCCACACTGCGATGTCGACAGCCTTCCCCCAACCGGCGCCAGGATCCGCTCCATCCGCCGGACCGATGAAGGTGCCTGCCGAGCAGTTGCAGAAGGTGTTGGGAATCACCGATGTGAATTACCTGGTGAGCGGTCGCAGCCTTGCGGTCGTCGATTGGCCACTGGCAGGTTAACTTGTCCTTGGTGTAGGTGGCCGAGGAGATTGCGCAAATAACAAAGAACAACATTAGAAAGGAAACATAACCATGACAAACACGAATGTGTGGATCGCAGGCGTGGCAGTCCCGGTAATGATTGCGATGATACTGTCAGCCGGATCGTTCAGCGTCGCGGCGAATGCCGAGCCCTCGGCGGCAGCAGCGTCGGTAAAAATCGATAACTTCGTTTTCGGGCCACAGACACTCACGGTACCCGTCGGAGCGACAGTGACCTGGACCAACAGTGATGACATTCCTCATACGTCAGTCAGTACGGAGGGTGTGTTCAAGTCCAAGGTGCTGGATACGGATGAAAAATTCTCCTACACGTTTACCAAGGCGGGAACATATCCCTACTATTGCACGATCCACCCAAAGATGACCGGCAAGATAGTAGTGCAGTGAAACTCGGAGCAGGATAGCAATTGCGACCAAAACGTCTTTTCATTCTCATTTTCAAGCGGGTTGAACTATATGGCGGACAACTTGACACGATTCGACGTGACAGAAGAGGCAGGTGGGGATATGGATCTAGTCCATGCCAGCAAGAATGGGGATGACGCGGCCTTCGAACAACTCGTGAAGTGATACGATCGTAAGCTTCTACGCATCGCTCAGAGTGTTACGCGTAACCGAGAGGATTCGCAAGACGCGGTTCAGGAAGCTTTCTTGAAGGCCTATCAGCACTTGGCCGAGTTTCGAGAGGCTTGCCAATTCTCCACCTGGCTCATTCGCATCACCGTGAACCAGGCGTTGATGAAGTTGCGCAAGCATCGTCGCACAGCAGAAACGTCCCTGGACGAGGACTTTGGCGACGAGGGAGACATTCTGCCACGGGAAGTCACGGACTGGGCTCCCAATCCCGAGCAGCTCTGCTGGGCCTCCGAATTACGGGACATCCTGCGCAGGGCCTTGGAAGAACTGCGCCCAATCTCGCGCACGGTATTTATCCTGCGCGATATCGAGGGTCTAACAATCGATCAGACTGCGGTAGCGCTGAACATGAGTCAGACCGCGGTGAAGGCGCGCCTGTGGCGGGTGCGCTTGCAGCTTCGCGAAGCCCTGAGCAAACACTTCAGCCAGAAAAAGGAATCCGGACAAATAGATTTCAGCCTGTTGCAGCCGCATGACACTAGCAGTCCGATGTACTCATAGTCTGGTCTCCCGCTACAACTGACACCGGCCTGAGGGAAGCATCAGGGCTGACGAAGAGCACTTCTAAACGGAGCAATCACGAAACGGACTGCCATCAGCAACGGGGTTAGCGTGGCGGATGTAAAGAGGTTCGGCAGAGTCAGGCAATGACTTCGACTTCAACGTCTCCCATTGTGCCGGCAACCAGCCAGGTCAGGCTGTGAACGCTATCATCGGGCGGATGAATCTAGTCCTTTCCGATGAAGACGCGCTCGTACACTGATTTGAAACCGTTTCGCAATTTTAAGCTTGATGTCATTGTCATCCCAATCCGGTTCGGAACCGCAGGATACGGTCTTATTGACACTGAATTCCGCCTGGTGAGAGACTCGTGTTGTTGGCCCCGCATCTCCTGGTCCGGCCCGCTCGCCCCATCCAGCCGTGCAGCCTCACGTCGTAGTCACTCGATCATGAGTTCCAATCCCAGACTCGATCGCGAATCCTTCCAACAGCTTTTGGCCGATGCGTTCTCCGTGCAGGAAAGTCAGGTAGATCGTGAGTCGCTCGCTGCGATTGTCGAAGTGCAACGGCTAATCGCCGATGGCCGCCTGGGCGCGGATGGGGTCATGCAAATGATCGTCGATCGCGCCCAAAAGGTGGCGAATGCTGCCGGAGTAGCCGTGGGGGTGTTGGACAGAAATCAACTCGTCTACCGAGCCGGGAGTGGAGCAGCCTCCCCGTACGTCGGCCGGCGGTTCGCGGCCTCGTTGATTGTTTCCGCGGATACGCAAGCCCGCCGGGAGGTTCTCCGTGTCGAGAATGCCGACACGGATACCCGGATAGAAGCAGCGATTTGCCGGCAGTTTGGAGGTAAGTCGCTCCTGATTTTGCCAATTTATGCGGAGCTCGCCGTGGTGGGCCTGCTCGAAGTCCTTTTTGCCGAGCCGCACGCGTTCCAGGACCGGGAGATTCGCGCGTATCGATTGATGGTTGGACTGATCGAGGATGCGATAACTCGCGATGCGCGGCTTGAACATCGAGAAGGCGCGCGAACAAGTCCGCTGACGATTGAGCCAGCCGTGGTTGCGCAGACTACCGATCGAAGGCAGAGACTTCCCAAACGCACTGAACCTGTTCGGTTCCGGGCAAATCGCGATGTGGTGTACGAGCGTGGCTTGGCCGCCCGGGCGTCCGCCAAAGACTGGCTCAGGCAATTGTTCTTACTGGCGAAAATGGTCTGGCAGGAGACGAACGACGTTTCTCGACGCACGCCCCGGAAGCTGGTGTTGGCAGCACTAGCTACCGTGTTCCTGTTAACTGGCTTCATTGTTTTTGGCAGCCGCGGTCCGGCTTCTTCCTTAAGGTCTCAAGCGCCGCGGGTATCTTCCGCTTCCGAACAGCCGATGAGTTTTCAGCCCGCGAAGCCGACGTCGGCGGTAAAGACGTTTCAAGGTCCGTCCGCCGCAGTTCGATTGAAAAGGGCGAGGCCTTCCTGGACCGCGAACAAGCGGGTGCGGGCGGGAAAGAATGAAGTTGATTACTTCGGAGATGACGTTACCGTTCGTTATTTCACGAATCGACCTGGGCTGCAGCCGCGCTCGTTAGGAAAGCAACGGGTCGTGTATATCGGAGATGATGTTACGGTACGCGATTTTACGGCAAACCAGCACTAGCGTTGCCACTTGCCGCTATATTGTTTCCTGAAAAGTTTGGCCGCTCTAGTGGGAGTTTGCGGTGCTGACCTGAACGTTTGCGCTGGGCCAGCACCGCAAAGCTGCTTACTGATGATGTAGTGACGTAACTACTGCTTGTCGTCTTCTCGAGCTTCGGCGACGTGGGCCTGGTGACCCGCTTCGGACACAGCTCTCACAAATGCGTCCGCGCTTGCGGGAGTTGAAGCCTTGCCCGAAAGAATGTTGCGGAACATCATGTGACGGCCGTAAATGGCGCGAGTGGAGTCGTTGTCCTGCTCGATTACGGCGCCTTCCAAAGTTATGCCGGCGAAAATCCCTTTCGAGCGCGAGTAAGTCAGCACTTCAGTGTTCAGTAATACGTCAGTGCCGGCGGAAGTATGACGGCCAACTGGGCCTGCTGCGACCGATCCTTCGCCAGTAAGTTCAAACTTGGTGGAAAGCAGATGCTGCAGTCCGCGGTCGTTCATGACCAGCATGACCAGATCCACACCTTCGACGCCGATCTGCAACCCCCAACTTCCGCCGCCAACTGAGACGAATGCGGGAGCGCTCCAGCCTTCATGAGTGCGGCAAGAAGCTACGCCACGTCCGTGCTTGCCGCCAAAGATGAAGCCACCCTTGAGCAAGTTTGGCACTACGACGATGCATTTCGCACCGCTCAACACTTCTTCCGGGATACCTTTGTCGGGAGTTGACATGATCGATTGCAGAACATCCACGGATTTCTGCATACGCTCGACCGTTTCTTCCCGGTCTGAGCCGGCCCACGCGTACGTTCCAACCAAGCCGAGCAGACTCATCAGCAACAATGAAATTGTCTTTTTCATGAATGGTTCCTTTCGAAACTGTGGACTAAGGTGTGGAAAACTTCAGATGGGCTGACTTAGTTCAGGGATCTGAAAGAGAGAGAAGAAGTGGCTCATCTCTGCCAACAATGATCGCTCA
>Ga0182024_10008469_pt1 | contig 21644 bp, 18 predicted proteins | sample P32metaG_FD_120480 | JGI IMG/M metagenome (GOLD analysis project Ga0182024, IMG submission 120480) | Permafrost microbial communities from Stordalen Mire, Sweden - P3-2 metaG (Illumina Assembly) | ecosystem: Environmental > Terrestrial > Soil > Wetlands > Permafrost | place: Sweden: Stordalen...
CGGCGGGTAGGTGCGCGTGCATCTCGATGGCCACCACGTTGCCGATGGCCCTCGTCCCCGGTATCGCTCAGGGATCGGCCGACCGGACTTGCATAGTTATGCATCGCGGCCGAGACAGGCAATGCCCGCTTCTGCCGCTGATCGGCTGTTGTGCCGATCCATCATCTCGCTGGTCTCATCGCCGTAAGGCGGTCGCAAAACGAGGCTTCGCTGCAGCCTCGTCACGCGCGGTGACAGAAATGATCAAGGTAGTGCTGGCACGCCAAAGTGGAGAGCTGGTTCTCGTCAATCCGGCTGCTCAGTGACGCCGTCGTTGTCGAGGCTCTCGGCGACTTGAGCAACTGTCCGGCCTCGGACGCCGAGCCCATCATGTTTATGACGATGCAGCATTCGACCCGTCGTCGGCGGCTGCGACCGATGAGGCGTGCATTGGCGCGCCACAGGGCCGGTGACGGCGAATAGCTCGTTGTGGTCGTTACGCGGGTCGGAGTTCGAACAGCGGGTGGCGCCGAGCTTCGGCGAGGTAATCCTGCGGGGTGTCGTCGATGCGTATGCGGTATCGGCGTAGAAGGGCGACGGGCGGCCTAACGCGCGAGCCGAGCAACCTGCGCACGAAGCCCAACTGGCGGTATGGCTCGAGCACGCGCCGAAGAATCGCTGCCGCTTCATCGGATGGAACCTCGATGGCGTGAACCGGACAGCTACGGCCACCAGAATAGATTATGGTCGCCTCGCCTGCCGCGCGAAGGTTTCGGGCCCAGCCCATCGCTCCGTAACTCGCCTGGACATACGAGTGTCCATCGAAGTCCAGCATCGCGACCGGCGTTGTGCGCTCAATACCTGACCGGCGCCCGCGCACAATCAGGAGGATATTCGGTGCACCCGTCGGCACCCCGGCGGGGATCATCCGGCGGGCGAGCGGGTTGACTAGTCGGAAGAACCGCCGGGCGATCCGCTCGCGGAGGTCCGACCGGGCGCTCGATGGACGATCAGCTGTCATCGGCTGCCACTCCCCTCTGCGCAGCGCCTCACGGTAGTTCCTGCTCAGCCTATGTCTGGTGGCTCGATCGAGCGGCCACAGATGGACGCCAAGGGCAGTGGCCCAGTGAAAGTTCCGGACGCGTGCTCACGCCCGGCCCGCCCTGTCGCGCGCCGCCTGGTGATGGTGGTGAGAAGCTGAGACGGCAGGCGGACAGGAAGGGATGTCAGCGGTGTATACCCAACGCGAGGCGGACGAGGCCCAGATCAGGCAGCAGGTGGCCAGGATCGCCGAGGGAATCCGGGCCAAGGATCTCGAGGGCCTACGGCCGATATACGCGACAGACATCGTGTCCTTCGACGTCGAGCCGCCGCTGCAGCACGTCGGGGTCGAAGCGAAGCTGAAGAACTGGGCGAACGTCTTTGCGGTCTTCCGGGACGCGGACTACGAGGTGCGCGGCCTGAGCGTCGCAGTGGGCGACGACGTGGCGTTCGGGCACTGCTTCGGCCGGCTCCATGGCACGCTGATGAATGGGACGGCGACCAAGGGCATCTGGGTCCGGGTCACGTTCTGCTTCCGGAAGCTCGACGGCGCTTGGCAGATCGTGCACGACCAGGCTTCGGTGCCGTTCGACGTGCTCAGCGGCCGAGGAGTGGCCGACCTCGAACCCTGACTGTTCTGAGCAGCCTGTCTGGACTCACCCGAGCAAGTTCTCCGGGCCCAGTCCGTCGACCTATGGTCCAGATCCGTTGAAGACGCGCCAGTGATCTTGCATAAGCATGCGGTCCAGCTCGCGACCCGGACTCACTCATCTGCCGCATAGGGCGCGCCAACTCAGGGACGATCTAGCCACCGGCCGACCGGGGCCCGCTCGCGGCATCGACAGGCACCTCGGTCAGCCGAAGGTGACCTTCAGCAGACCTGCCACACCCCGGCGACCCTGCCCTCGAAGTGCCGTTCCGGGCGAGGTGCTCCTATCAGCACCGAAGCCCCCGGCGCACAGAATCACCCGTGGAAGCCGCCAAGGCGAGACCCGCCACGCCGCGACAAGCCGATCGTAGTCGGCGATCTGCCTGTATGACCGCTTCGGGCGCCGCGAATTGCTCACATTCCGTGGCGGCACGATTTATTGGGACTCATGGTCGCCTCCGGCCAGAACAGATCGAGCCGTCAGCCCCTGCAATGCCGGGCTCCGGCCTGCCGGCCCGCAGCGCCAGTCTCAGCGAGCCCGGCATCCGGGCCGGGATGACTCAGCCAGCCGGCATTCTCCGCCAGGCACGGCCGCCGGGAATCAACTCGCCGACGAATACGGCGACCCGGTGCCGCGGGAGGCTTCGCATGACCTGACCATCCAAGATCACCATCAACTTTGGCTCCCCGTTTGGCTCCCTTACGATCACCTCAAGCTACGAAAAACAGTGGGCGCAGCAGGGTTCGAACCTGCGGCCCCTCGCTTGTAAGGCGAGTTCGTACCGTCGCTGGACGTGGCTGGACGTGGCCCGGTGTGCCGTTAACCAGCGATGGCTGTGGCTGGATGTCGCCTGGCGTGGCCTGGTGTCGGTGGTTGTTGGCTCCCCGTTTGGCTCCCCTAATTCGTTAGCGCCGCTCACCTTTCAACGAACACGAGCGCCAGCTTGAAACTCGCTATCGACCCTCGGTCATGGCGGCCCAGGAGCGATCAATGACGGTAAGCCGATGTCCAGCCACGAGGGCTCCGAGGTCAACTGCCGGGAGTCACTTCCACGACCTTGTGCAGTTCGCCGTCCGCGACCGATAGGCCGTGGTCGAGCGCGCACAGGATCTTCTCGAGTTCCTCGTCACTGACGATGAGCGGCGGCGCGATGAAGACCGAAGCCTGCTCTGCACTGGTGGCGATGAGCACGCCATCGGCCAGGGCAGCACCCACTACCTTGTCAGCCACCGGCGGCTGGTCGGTGTCGGAGTGCCAGGTGCGCCAGTGGCCTCCGCGCAGCTCCAGCGTCCAGTGCAGGCCAAGGCCGTCTACCCGCTCGACGCTGGGATGGGCGGCCGCGAGCTGCTCCAGCCGCGCGCGGAGAACGGCGTCGAGCGACGCGGAACGCTCGACGAGGCTCTCTCGGTCGATGCCGCGCACCGTGGCGCTGATCGCCGCGACCGTCAGCGGATGACCACGGAAAGTGCTGTAGGTCTGCCAGAGCTGATCCGTCAGCCAGCCGGTGACCCGCTTCGACAGCACGACAGCGCCGGCCGGGGCCATACCGCCGGCTAGCCCCTTGCCCAGAGTCACGATGTCGGGGCGGGCCCGGCCGCGCTGGAAGGTCATCCACCTGCCCTGCCTGCCCAGGCCGGTGACGACCTCGTCGGCAATCCATAGGGCGCCTGCCTGGCGCGCCGCCTGCGCAACCTGGTCCTGGTAAGGCGGCGACGGGTAGACGCCGCCCTGGCTGTAGTCGATGATCACTGCTGCCGCCCCGTCCAGCGTTCCGGCTAGGTCGGCGGGCAGGCAGTCGCAGCGGCCATCGGGCGTGCATGGCCGTAGGACGCCGCAGGCCGGCGCCGGCAGCTCGCGGACCTCAGCCAGCCGCGGTGCCGGGCGGAAGCCGCCTTTGGCCGATGAGAGGCCGCCGTGCCACTGCGGCTGGACGGTCATCTCCCTGGCAAGCCCGACCATGCCGTGATAGGCACGCTCGCGGGTTACCAGCGGCGCCCGGCCGGTCAGCGCCTGCGCCAGGCTCAGCGCCTGGTCGTTCGCCTCGCTGGCGGTGGTGAAGAAGCGGATCGCGCCCACCCATTCCTGCTCGCCGGCGAAGGCCAGCTCGAGCAGGTCGTCCGCTGTCTGTTGACGCCCCGGCCAGATCCAGCCCTCGTTGAGCGCAGGGCTTCTGGCCGCGCCGGTAACGGCGGCGACCAGATCGGGGTGGCAGTGCCCGAGCGGAGCCGCGGTGTTGCTGGCGTCGATCACGCGCCGGCCGTCCGCTAGGCGGAACCACACGCCCTGCGCCCCGACGACCTGCACCCCGCCGAGGCCCAGCCCGGTGGACAGGACCGGCAGGTGGCGGGTCCCGCGGGACCCGGCGGTGCGGCCGACGGCTGCCGCGGTCACTAGGGCACCATCCTTCTCATGGGCACCGTTACGGTGCTCGTTGTAGGGACTCGGCGGGAGCCGGGGTGACGGTCTGTTGCGGTCGACGGTGAACGGCCTTCATGACACCACCGCCCCCGGCTTCTGCGGGGGCACGGACTGGCAACAGGGAGACGCGCCGCAGAGCGCCGGTTAGTGACCGCCCGGTAGCTGTCCTCCTCGCCGGGTCGTCGCTGCCGCCTTGAGGAGCCGAGTTGTCGCTTGAGCTGAATGAAGCAGTCTTCTTTACCGGGATCGACTGGGCCGCTGAGACCCATGCGGTGTGCGTGATGGACCCTGCGGGCAAGATCGTCGCCCAGTTCACGATCTGCCATTCCGCGGACGGGATCGCCGGGCTGCTCCGCCGCCTGGCCAGGTACGGCGACTCGGCCGGCATGCAGGTCGCCATCGAGCGGCCGAACGGCCGGCTGGCCGGTCTCCTGCTGGAGGCCGGGCATCCCGTGGTGCCGGTCAAGCCGAATGCGATCAAGGCCTGGCGGGACGGCGAGGTGCTGTCCGGCGCCGGGGACGCCGCGGTGATCGCCGAGTACCTGCGGCTGCGCCAGCACAAGCTGACGGTCGCGGTCCCGTACTCCGGCCAGACCAGGGCGCTGCGGACGGTGGTGCGCACCCGCGGCGATCTGGTGGACGCGCGGGTCGCAGCCACGAACCAGCTGGCGGCGCTGCTGGAAGCTCACTGGCCCGGTGCCGCGGCCGTCTTCGCCGATGTCGAGTCGCCGATCAGCCTGGCGTTCCTGTCCCGCTACCCGACCCCGGCCTCGGCCTGTCACCTCGGCGAGAAGCGGATGGCCGCGTTCTGCGTCAAGCACGGCTATTCCGGCCGCCGCACCGCCGCCGAGCTGCTGGAACGTCTCCGGGGTGCCCCGTCCGGCGCCACCAGCGAAGCCCTCACCGAGGCGCTGCACGACGCCGTGCTCGCCCTGGCAGCCGTCCTGGCAGCGCTGAACGCCTCGGTCAAAGCCCTCGACCGGTCCGCCGCCGCCCACCTCGGGGAGCACCCGGACGGCGCGATCTTCACGTCGCTGCCAAGGTCGGGTCAGATCAACGCCGCCCAGATGCTCGCCGAGTGGGGCGACTGCCGCCAAGCCTACGCAGGCCCCGACTCCGTCGCCGCCCTCGCCGGCTGCACCCCGGTCACCCGCGAGTCCGGCAAGCACCGCGCCGTCAGCTTCCGGTGGGCCTGCAACAAGCGGTTCCGCGCCGCGGTCACCACCTTCGCCGGCAACAGCCGCCACGCCAGCCCCTGGGCCGCCCAGATCTACGCCGGCGCCATCGCGAGCGGCAAGGACCGCCCGCACGCCGTCCGCATCCTGGCCCGCGCCTGGATCCGCGTCATCTACCGCTGCTGGCTCGACGAAGTCCCCTACGACCCGGCTCTCCACGGCGCCGCCAGCCACCTCGCGCTGCCCGCACGAGCAGCCTGAATGCCCCCGCCGCGTAACGATGCCCGTAACGATTCCACCGCCACCTGCCCCGCCTGCGGCACCCCGTTCACTCCCGCCGGCCGCCGCCGCTACTGCACCGACGCCTGCCGCCAGGCCGCCTGGCGGCGCCGCCACGCCACCGGACCCCGAACCGTCCCGCTGCCCCAGCCCCGGCCCCGCCGCCAGGGCACCGTCTACCAGTGCCCTCACTGCGACATCCGTTACCTCAGCCAGCAATGGTGCCCCGACTGCACCCGGCCCTGCCGCCGCCTCGGCCCCGGAGGCTCCTGCGCGTGCGGCGAACTGCTCACCGTCGACGAGCTGCTCACCGGCAGCTGACCACGCAGCACCCAGCCAGCCGCCAAGATCAAACTGACTGGGGGTTGACACAGGGAGTGTCATGACTTCACCTCACCGCCGAAGCCCCAGCGTTTGGGCGACACTCCGTCGACTACCACCCAGGTCACCTCCCGTGCTCCCTCGCCGATAACCGAGCACAGGCCGTCGGTGACGGCGCTGATGATGCGTGCGGCGGTCTCGTCGTCCGGAACCCTGGTCTCGAACAGCTTGATCTCGATGAACGGCATGTCACTCTCCTGAGCGTCGGTGGTTCGGTGTGCCAAGTCGGCCCGAAGGTACTGTCTGGTCACACATCCCAGCCGGCGTCGACCGGGATGTCGTGGCCGGTGATATTCCGGGCCGCCGGCGAGACCAGGAAGCTGATGGCCTCGGCCACGTCGGTCTCATCCACGAAACGGCCCAGCGCAGTGCTGGCAGCGAACTCGGCGTAGACCTCCGCCTCGGTCTTGCCGACCCGGCGCGCCTTCTCAGCCACGATCCGGTCCATCCGGCTGCCGTTGGTGACGTTCGGGCACACGTCGTTTACCGTGATGTCGTGCGGGCCGAGCTCGAGCGCCAGGGTACGGGTGAGGCCCCGGACCGCCCACTTGGATGAGGAGTAGCCGACTCGATTGCGGTATCCGCGCAGGCCCGAGGTGCCTGCCACGTTAACGATGCGGCCGCCGCCACGGGCGATCAGGTGCGGGATCGCGTACTTACAGGGCAGGAAGGTGCCCATCACGTTGACCTCCAGCACCCGCCGGAACTCGGCAGGGTCGTAGTCCTTGGCCGGCGTCTCGATCGGCCCGGTGGTCCCAGCGGTATTGACCAGGATGTCGAGACCGCCGTAGCGGGTCACAGCCGCCCCGATCATGGCGCGCACTGCGGCCTCGTCGGACACGTTGCAAGCCGCGACAAGGCTGGCGCGCTGCGGGTACTTGTCATCTAGCGCCCGCGCGTGCGAGGCAAGCGCCGCCTCATCCCGTGCAGCAAGGATCACGTGCGCGCCATCGCGGGCAAGGTACTCGCAGACGACGGCGCCTATACCCTTGGCCGCGCCGGTGACGACGGCCACCTTCCCGGCCAACGGCTGTGGCACGTTCATGCCCTCTGCCTCTTCATGCCTTCTGCCTCCTGTGCTCACGCAGGCGTACCGGGCCGCTCGGCAGCGTGACCGGGGGGACTGCTAGACCGAGAGAGCGCGCCACGGCCAGCGCAGCACGGTGCACTACCGGCACGTCACGGCGGATCACCTCGTCGCTGAGGCGTGGATCCGGGCCGGCGATGCCGACGGCGCACACGACGTCGTCCTCGGAGATCACCGGGACGGCAATACCCCACACGCCGATGTTCGTCTCCTCATGGCTGCCGGCCCAGCCGCGCTGACGGATCGCCTGCACATCTCGCTGCAGCGCGCGCGCGTCGGTCAGGGTAGCGGTGCACACCTGCTCCAGCGGGCCGGCCAGCAGCCGCTCGACCTGCGGGCCGGGCATGAATGCCAGCAGTGCCTTCTGCGAGGCGCCCGCATGCAGCGGCAGCTGGCGGCCGGGCTGCACCGATAGCCGCAGCGGCTGACTCGTTTCCACGCGTTCCAGGCACACGCTGAACTGGCGGTCGGGGCTGACCACCGTCAGCAGCGCCGTCTCACCGGTCTCCTCATACAGCCGGCGCAGCGGCAGCATGGCGATGGCGCTCAGGTCGGCGACGGCACGGGCACGCTCGCCGAGTTGCAGCGCGGCGCCGCCTAGCCGGAACTTGCGGGTCTCGTCGTCCCTGCTGAGGTAGCCGAGCCTGGCAAGCGCGGCCAGCAGGCGGTGCACTGTGGGGATGGGCAGCTCGAGCGATCGGGCCAGGTCGCTGGTGGACCACTCAGGACTGAGCCCGGTGAACGCCTCGAGGATGGCGAAGGCACGCTCGAGTACCTGAAGTGACGGCCGCGCCGTGGCAGAATCATGATCGTCAGATGAAAGTTCTCTTGACACGGAAGAAAGACTAGCTGCAGCACGCCTGTGCGGGCAGACCCGGTAGCGACAGTCCGGGAGCAGCGGCAGGCGGCCGGTCATCCTCGTCAGACTGCGCCGCCCGGGCGCGGTCCGAAGTGGCATGTTCCCGCCTCCCGAGCCCTTGACGCCCTCTAGGCCGGACGATATCATCGTTTTTCGTCACGTGAAATATATTTTTACGTAGCGAGAAAGAAGTCGCTGGTGGAACGGCCTGATCTTGAACTTCTCCAGGGCGCTATCGACATGCACGCCCACACCGCGCCGGCTCTCTTCAAGCGGCACATCGACGACGCGGCACTGGCTGAGCACGCCATGGCCGCCGGCATGCGGGGCTTCGTGCTGAAGGATCACGACGCGTCCACGACCGGCCGGGCGTACTACGTGAACCGGATGTACCCGCAAGTGGAGTCATTCGGCGCGGTCGTGCTGAACCGCTCGGTGGGTGGCCTGAACCCGTACGTGGCCCAGGCGGCCATTCATTACGGCGCGCGCGTGGTATGGATGCCGTCCAACCACTCCAAGCACCATGCTGACTTCTTCGGCATTACCGACTACCCGCAGTTCGGCCGCGGCAAGAAGCAGCTGCCCGGCGAGGGCGTGACCGTGTTCGAGGACGACGGCAGGACACTGACGCTTGCGGCGCGCACGATCTGCGAGGTGGTCGCCGAGAACGACGTTGCCCTCGCGACCGGGCACCTGTCGCTGCCCGAGATCCAGGCCCTGCAGGACGCCGCCACGGCAGCCGGGGTGAGCCGGTTCATCGTCACACATGCGAACTGGTCATTGTGCAAGCTCGGGCTCGAGGTGCAGCGGGAGCTGATCGCCAAGGGCGCGACCATCGAGTACGTCGCCTCGTCCTGCGTTTCCCCCATCTTCTGGGAGCAGCAGCCGGCCGAGCTCGCGGAGTGGATCATCGCGCTGCAGGGTGAGAACCTGGTCTTCGGGTCTGATCTCGGTCAGTTCGCCGGGCCGCCGCATCCCGAGGGCCTGCGGATGCTGTTTGCCGCGCTGCTGGATCTTGAGGTTCCTTACCAGTACCTGGAGAAGATGGCCAAAGACACGCCCGCGGCGGTCCTGGGCCTGGAGTCGCGTTGGGCGCCGCACATCCCGGCTACTGGTACGGGCGCAGCCGCGGGCACGAGCCCGGATGCAGATCCGCAGTCGGACTAGGAAGGCGAGCGACCCGGTGTATACGCGAGCCTTCCGCTACGAGCCCGCAGAGAGCCTGCAGGACGCCTGCGATGCGCTGCGCCGGAATGGCGAGGGCGCCAAGGTCATCGCTGGCGGGCAGAGCCTGCTGCCGCTGATCAACGTCGGCCTGGCGGCTCCCGAGGTCGTGGTGGACATCTCCAGGGCGCCGCAGGCACGGGACATCGTCCTCGATGATGGCTATCTCAGCATCGGGGCACTGGTCACCCATCGCGAGCTTGCCGCCAGCCAAACCGTGCGCGGCGCCCAGCCGCTGCTCAGCGCCGCCGCCGGCCACATCGGCAACGGGCGGGTGCGTAACCGGGGCACTCTGGGCGGGTCGCTGGCGCACGGTGACCCCGCCGCGGAGCTGCCGGTAGTCATGGCGGCACTGGGCGCCAGCTACGAGCTGACCGACGGCCGCGGGACCCGGCAACTGCAGGCGGAGGATTTCGCGGTTACCGTGTTCACCACAGCGCTCGAGGCCGATGAGCTCCTGGTGACCGCGCGGGTGCCGACCCTCGGGCCAGGCTGGGGTTGGAGCTTCCTTGAGGTGTCCCGCAGGCAAGGGGACTTCGCGATCGTGTCAGCAGCTGCGCTGGTGCGCAGTGCCGCCGGGACGCTCGTCGAGTCCCGGCTCGCCCTTGGCGGCGTGGCGGACCGGCCGGTTAGGCTCAGTGCAGTGGAGGCGAGCATGTCCGGAGCGGCCTGCCAGGACATCGGGGACCGCGTGGGCCAGATCGAGGGCATCCGGACGTTCGGCGACACCAGCGCGAGCGCGGATTACCGCATCCACCTGGCCCGCGTCCTGGCGGTGCGCGCGCTCCAGCAGGCATACCGGCGCAGCGAGGAGGACAAAGACGGAGTGGCATCGTGAGCCGGCCGTTGACTGTCACCATCACGGTGAACGGGCATCGCCTGACCCGGTCAGCCGACGGGCACCTCAGCCTGCTGCGCTGGTTGCGCGAGGTGGCCAACGTGACCGATCCCAAATACGGCTGCGGGGAGGGCGTGTGCGGCGCATGCACCGTCCTGATGGACGGCCAGGAGATCTCTAGCTGCATCGTGCTTGCCGCCCAGGCCGACGGCTGCGAGGTCACGACCGCCGCGGGCCTGTGCGAGAGCGATGGCTCACTCGGCCCGCTGCAGCAGGCCTTCCACCAGCACCATGCAGCCCAGTGCGGCTTTTGCACGCCCGGCATGCTGATGTGCGCGGTCGCGATGCTCGCAGACGGCCGCGCTGGCTCGCGTGCCGGGATCCGGGAAGCACTGCACGCGAACATCTGCCGGTGCACCGGCTACGGGCCGATCGTCAGCGCGATTGAGTCCGCGCGGGACGCAGCGGAGGTGGCGGAGCCTGGGGTAGCAGAGCCGGAAACGGCGGAGCCATGAGCGCGGACGAGGTCCGGCGGTCTAAGGCCGACGAGCTGAGCGTCGTGCGGCAGCCGTTGGCGCGGCGCGACCAAGAGGAGAAGATCGCGGGAACCACCCGGTACGCCGGGGACATGGTGTCGCCCGCCATGCTCAGGGCTGCCCTGGTGCGCTCCCCCGTCCCTTGTGCCAGGGTGACCCGGCGGGACGCTGCGGAGGCGCTGAAGGTACCAGGAGTCGTGGAAATCCTGTTCGGTGAAGATGTCCCGCACAACGCAGTCTGGGTTGACGTGCCCGGCCAGATGATCGAGGTCGCCCCGCTCAAGGCGAACATGGAGATCCTCGCCACCGACCAGGTCCGCTTCCAAGGCGAACCGGTGGCGCTGGTCATCGCCGAGACCGAGGAGGCGCTGGTCGAGGCCTGCGAACTAGTAGAGGTGGACTACCAGGACGCGCTAGGGGTGTTCGACCCCGACGAGGCGCTCGCCGACGGGGCGCCGCCGGTGCACCCGCAGGGCAACCTGCTGGCGCAGTGGCATATCGACAGCGGCGACGTGGATGCTGCTTTCGACGGGGCCGACCTGGTGGTCGAGGGGACGTACCAGACTCAACCTGTCGATCATGCCTACCTGGAGCCGGAGGCCGGGGTGGGCTGGCTGGACGACGACGGAGTGCTCACCCTGCGCGTCTCCACCCAGGTAGTCGCGCACTACCGGGACGTGGCGCGAATCCTCGGTGTGCCCGAGGCCAGGGTCCGGGTGATCGCCCCATACGTCGGCGGCGGCTTCGGCGGGAAAGAGGACATGACCGTCGAGCCTTACATAGCCCTCGCGGTCTGGCGGACCCGCCGGATGGTACGAATGGAGTGGACCCGGCAGGAGTCCCTGCAGGCGCGCGCAAAGCGGCACCCGATGCGGATGAGGTACCGAACCGCGGCCCGCAGCGACGGGACGATCGTCGGCCAGGACATTGACATCACCGCCGACTCTGGCGCGTACGCCTATCTGTCCGCGCTAGTCCTGCTCTACTCAGCCGTCCACGCCTGCGGCCCTTACCGGGTGGACAATGTGCGGCTGCGGGCCCGCTGCGCCTACACCAACAACCCGCCGACATCAGCCTTCCGCGGCTTCGGCGGCATGCAGGTTGTGCTGGGATATGAGTCGCAGATCGACCAGGTAGCCCGGCAGCTCGGACTCTCGGGCGCCGAGGTACGCAAGCGCAATTCACTCGTCAAGGGCGACGTGCTGCCCGTCGGCCAGCCGATCGAGACCGAGGTGCTGCTGGGGCAGACTATCGATGCGGTCTGCGAGGCCGCCGGGCAGCCGCCGGTGCCGTCCGGGCCGCGCCGCGCAGCGGGCCGCGCGATCGCCTCGAACATGCAGTCGTACGGCAGGCTGGTGTGGCTGAATGACTCCGCGGCCGCGTGGGTCGGCTACGAGCCGGACGGCAGCGTGCGACTGCGCTGCGGAGTGCAGGACGTCGGCGGCGGTCAGGCATCTTCTCTCGCGCAGATCACCGCCGAGCTGCTGGCCGTCCCGATGGACCGGATCGCGGTGCACTTCGGCGACTCGGCGCTCAATCCCGAGGCGGGGACGACTACGGCCACCCGGCAGCTGCTGATGTCCGGCAACGCGGTGCACGACGCGACCGTCCAGTTGCGCGACAGGATCCTGGCCGCGGTGGCCGCGGAGACCGGCGAGCTGCCGCAGTCTCTGCGCCTGCAGGACGATCACGTCGTCGGCCCTAGCGTGCGGCTGCCGGTTACGGAGGCGCTAGCCGTCTGCCGCCGCCGCAACGTCCCGACCGAGGGCCTATCTACGTTCTTCGGGCCGAAGGGGATCACGGTCACCACCCAGCTGCGCGCTGCCCGTGTCTTTCCAGACTTCACCTTCGGCACGCACCTGTGCGATTTGGAGGTCGACCTAGATACCGGGCAGGTGTTCCTGCTGAAGTACATTGCCGCCCACGATGTCGGCCGCGCCATCAACCCACTTTCGGTACAGGGGCAGATCACCGGCGCGGTCGCCCAGGGCCTCGGCATGGCCCTGCTGGAGGAGGTCGTGCTTGAGGACGGCAGCAACCTGACCGCCGGGCTGTTCCAGTACCTCCTGCCGACGGCCACCGATATCCCGGACATCGAGGTGATCGTGCTGGAATCCGGCGAAGGGCTCGGCCCCTTCGGTGCCCGCGGCATCGGCGAGCCTCCCATCGGACCGCCGCTGGCCGCCGTGGCCGGCGCGATCCGCGACGCGGTCGGCGTCCGGCCGACCGTTCTCCCGATCACGCCGGAACGGGTCCTGGCGTGCGTGCAGCAAGCGCCAGTGACTCTCCATGGCCAGTAACCCTCCCTCCCCGGCGCGGGCACTCCCAGAAGCAAAGGAGCAGGCCATGACAGCCCTGTCAGTCCCGCAGGCGCAAGGCCGCCACGGCGGGACATACAGCGCGCTCGAAATCGAGCGGTACACGATCTCGCAGATACCAGAAGATCAGCGGCATGGCTGCCCGCGTGACCTGTTCACCATCTGGTTCATCTCCAACGTGGTACCGCTGGCGATCGTGACCGGGGCACTGGCCACTGTGGGCGTTTCGGGCGGGCCTTCGTGCCTGCTCTGCTGGCGATCGCCGTCGGGAACCTCGTGCGGCGGCGGCCGATGATGACCGGCGCGCTGGCGAGTCTGGCGTCCGCCAACTCCAACCTGGTCGCAGAGGTCCACACACCTCCAGACGTTCAAGGAAGGTGGCTGCCCAGGCAGCGGTGGCACGTGTGAGCCGGCGGCAGCGGGCCGGTGAGGCTAGGCTGCTGGCCGCAGCCGGCGCTGGCGGCCCGAACTCAAAAATGGCGAGAAACGAACATCCGGGAGGTGACCGCCTGCAGGGGGCGGATGCCCGCAGGGGCAGTCTGCTGGTCGCGTGTGCGCAGTGGCTGGCGACGCCGGGTGACCCCGAGCGGAATCTGGCGACCGCAGCGCAGCTGATTGGCGAGGCAGCCGATGCGGGTGCCGACATCGTCGTGCTGCCTGAGCTGTGGGCCTGCGGGTATGACGTGAGCACGCTATCCAGTGACGCCGCGGCGGCTGCCGAGCCGGTGCCCGGCAGGCGCACCAGCGCGCTCGGCGAGCTCGCCCGCCGCGGCGGCCTGTGGGTCTTCGCCGGGAGCGTGCCCGAGCGGGCCGCAGGCCAGATCTACAACACGGCGCTGGTGTTCAACCGGGAGGGCGCGCTGGTCGCCCGGCATCGCAAGGCGCACCTTTACCAGAGCACCGGGGAGCACGCCATCTTCGCGGCCGGCGACTGCTTGACCTCCTTCGTCGACAGCGAGCTTGGTCACGTTGGGGTAATCGTGTGCTTCGACGGGGACTTCCCGCAATCAGCACACGCGCTGGCCGCGCGCGGAGCGGACCTGGTGATCTTGCCCTCCGCCTATGAGTGGGAGGCGCGGGCCTACTGGGACCTGTTCTACCCAGCCGCTGCGCTGGCCAACGGCCAGTGGTGGGTGATGGTTAATCAGTGCGGGTCAACGGTATCGGGAACCTTGCTCGGCGGGAGCAAGGTCATCTCGCCGGCCGGTCAGGTCATCGCCCAGGCGCGCAGGGCAGAGCCGGGCGATGCACCAGAGCCTGAGCTGCTGTTGTGCCGCCTAGAGAACTCTGAGCACGACACTGGGGCGCTCGCGTTCGCGGCCGAGCTGCGCGCGTGCAGCCGCCCCGGCCTTTATGGCGGCGCGTCATGAGCCGGGCCAGGCGGGTCGCCGCCAGCGGAACGGCCCACGTGAGGGCCACGGCCACCCGCGCACGCCGTGCTCGCCGCCGGGGGCACCCGGGCCCCGAGCGAGAAGCCTTCGTCGTTACCTTCGAGCCGACCGGCGGCCTGACCAGGAGACGGTTGCCTGCCTGGCCAGCGGCGAGATCAGATCATCCCAGCAAGTCGCCGGCGTGCAGTCGGCCTAGACCGACACTACGTGGCGCAAGCCGTCGCGCAGCCAACGCTAGCGCGGCGGATGCGCGACGCCCGACTTGTCTGCCTGGGCGCGCGGTGCCGATCCTGGCTCGCTACCACCGGCCGCTGCTGGCCTCCCACAGTTCGCCGGGACCGGCCTGGTCACCGGCGCCGACCACGCCCGGCAGAACTCACCGCTCCTGAAGGCGCACCTCGAACGCATCCCGGAGCGCGTCACCGATGAAGTTGAATGCCACCACGGTGAGTACTATCGCAATGCCGGCAGGATAGATGAGCCACCAGTCGCCGTCGAAAGAATAATTGAGCCCGTTGCTCAGCATGCCGCCCCAGTTTGCTGCAGGCGGGGGCGGCCCTAGTCCGAGGTACGAGAGGGCGGCGAGGAGCAGGATCGAGTCGGCTACCGAGAAGGTGGCCTGGACCATGACCGTGCCGATGACGTTGGGCACGATATGGCGGGAGATGATGCGACCGTTGCGCGCTCCCACCGCCTTGGCCGCATAGACGTAGTCCCGGACCCGGAGCGATAGGGCGTCCCCCCGGACCAGCCTCGCGGTCGCCAGCCACGAGATAAGTGCGATGACGAGGATCAGCACCGGCACACTGGGTGTAAAAATGCTGGCCAGCAGCAAGATGAGAAGCAGCGGGGGGATAGCGAGAAACGAGTCAACGACCCTCATCATCAAGGCGTCGACGGCTCCCCCGACGTAGCCGGCAATCGCTCCCCAGGCGGTGCCCATCACGCTGGCAAGAAGCGCTGCGGCCAGGCCCACTTCCAATGATGTCTGGCCACCCAACATGAGCCGGCCGAGGACATCGAAACCCACATCGTCGGTGCCAAGCGGGTGAGCTGAGCTAGGCGGCAGAGTTACCTGGGACAGGTTGGTGTGCAACTGGTCGCTGACGTACAGGTGGGGTCCGACGAAGCTGAAGAGCACCATCAATATGATGATCATCAGGCCGGCGACGGCTAGGCGGTTCTGGACGAATACGCCGAGGAACAGGCGCCTGATGCTACCGGAATCGCCAGTCTCGCCAGCCTCCGGCGTGCGCAGGAGGGCGGGAGCGATATCGGGTAGGCCCTCCCCTAGCGACATGTCTGGTTTCTCCTCGGTGAGCAGGCGGACGGGATCACTTGTAGCGGATACGGGGGTCGGCGACGGCATAGAGCACGTCGGCGAGGAGAGAGCCAACGACGGTGGCCGCGGCTATGACTACGGTGAAGCCGAGCAGGATGGGGAAGTCGTGGGTGATGGCCGCCGTCCAGAACAACAGACCCATGCCAGGGTAGTTGAAGACCGATTCGGTCACTACCGCTCCCGACAGGGTGGCCGGCAGGCTCAGCCCGACCAGGGTGATGATCGGATTGAGTGCGTTCCTGAGCAGGTGACGGAAGACTATTCTCCGCTCCGGCACGCCCTTGGCCCTGGCCGTCCGGATGTAGTCCTGGACCAAGTTCTCGATAGCCGACGAGCGCATGAACCGGCTGAACATAGCCACGGTGATGATGGCCAGGGTGGCTACCGGCAGGATGAGGGCAGATGGTCGGCTGAGTATCGCGCCAATCGTCGATCCCTGGGGACCCTCGGGAGGCAGCCAGCGGAGCGTGATGGCGAACACCTGAATCAGCACGATGCCCAGCCAGAAGACGGGCATTGAATAGCCTATAAATGAGACCCCGGTGAGTGCGTAATCAATCGGGTGGTTCCGGCGCAGGGCCTGGAGTAGGCCAAGGGGGATGGCCACGATCAGCGCGACCAGGTAAGCGAGGCCCACCAAGAGCGCGCTCTTGGGCAGGTACTGCACGAGCAGAGAGCCCACGGTCTGGTTGTAGTGGTAGGAGTAGCCCAGGTTGCCGCGGAGCAGGTTGACCACATAGTGCCCGTACTGGACGTAGAGCGGCTTGTTATAGCCGTTCGCCACGATGAAAGCCCGGATCTGCTGAGGCGAGGCCCTGGAGCCGAGGATATCCCTAGCCGGGCCTCCGGGCAGCAAATGGATGATGACAAAGACAATGATGGTCACCCCGACGATGACAATGAGCGCCTGAGCCATCCGCCGGATGATGAAGGTGGTCATGACAAGGCTGGCAAAGTGGTAATCAGGTGCCTGGCTCCGGGACAGCTTCGGGTCGACCGCCGCGGGTGGCTGTTAGGGCAAGCTGACTGACGCGCGAGCCCGCCGGACGGGACTGCTTGGGTTCCCATTCCTCGCTCTCCATTTTCATCGCAGTCGCTAGCGACCTGGTTGTCCCCCGAAGTTCAGTCAGCTGCGGCAGTCGGCTGACCAACGTCGGACTTGAGCGGGGCCTGCAGGGGAAAGTGGCAGGCCGCCTGGTGGCTGGCGATGTTGAAGGTGCGCAGCGGCGGCTCCTGCTCCGCACAGATCTCCTGGGCGAGTGGACAGCGCGTGCGGAAACGGCAGCCTGATGGCGGGGTGGCCGCAGACGGCAGTTCTCCCTTGACCGCATCCCGGTCCTTGCTGCGCTCCCTGGCCGGATCAGGCTCCGGGATCGACTCAAGCAAGGCAGCGGTGTAGGGGTGGGCCCGCCGGTTGTAGACCTCATCCCCCGGCCCGATCTCAACCAGCTTGCCGAGATACATGACACCGATACGGTCGGCGAGATATCGCACGACCGAAAGGTCATGAGAAATGATGATATAGGTCAAGTCCCGCTCCGCCTGTAGGCGCTTCATCAGGTTGAGAACCTGGGACCGGATCGATACGTCCAGGGCGGAGACCGGCTCGTCGGCCACGATGAGGCGGGGCTGGAGCGTGAGCGCGCGGGCAAAGCCGATCCGCTGGCGCTGACCGCCGGAGAACTCGTGCGGGTACAGGTCCATGGCCTGGGCTGGCAGCCCGACCTCCTCCAGCAGGGCCCTGATCCGGGCCTCCTGCTCCTTCCTGGTCCCGATGTGCTGGGATGCCAGCGGCTCACGGAGGGTGGCAGCTACCCGCATCCGTGGATCGAGCGAGGCATAGGGGTCCTGGAACATCAGCTGGAGATCCCGGCGCCGGCGGCGTCGCTCCCCGCCGCGCAGAGTGGATACCTTCACGCCGTCGAAAGTAATGGTACCGGAGTCGAGGCTCTCCAGGGCCACGATCAGGCGCCCCAGGGTGGTCTTGCCGCAACCCGACTCTCCGACGAGCCCGAATGTCTCGCCGCTGGCGATCTCAAAGCTCACGTCCGAGACGGCTTTCACTGAGCCGACCTGGCGCTGGAGCACGCCCCGGACGATCGGGAACTCCTTAACCACATGGTCGAGGACCAGCAGGCTCCGGGTAGCAGGCTGGTCAGGCGAGCCGTCAGCCTCCTGCCGAATCACCGTAGCCGAGGACGGAGCAGAGGGAGCCATAGCCGTTACCTGTCCAGGAACTGCCTGGGGCCGCGCCCAGGACTCGATGTCCTCGGCAGCGGCCAGGCCCCTAGCCCGCGGTCCATCCACCGGGAAGAAGCAGGCGTACGAGTGCCCCGGCTCGTGGCCGCCTAGGGGCGGATCCTCATTCCGGCACTGCTCCTGGGCGTAACGGCACCTAGGCGAGAACCGGCAGCATGACGGCGGCCTGGCCAGATCCGGCGGGCGACCAGGAATGCTATAGAGGATCTTTTTACGGTCAGTCTCCAGATCGGGGATGGACTCCAGGAGAGCCTGAGTGTACGGATGACGCACTCGGCTAAAGAGCGTCCCGGTGTCGGCCGATTCCATGATCCTTCCTGCATACATGACCAGGACTTTGTCGGCACGCCCCGCGATGACACCCATGTCGTGCGTGATGAGCAGCAGGCCCATGTTCAGGCGCTCCTTGAGGTCGCCGAGCAGGGCCAGGATCTGGCGCTGGATCGTGACATCCAGGGCGGTAGTCGGCTCGTCGGCGATCAGTAGCTTGGGCTCGCAGGCTAGGGCCATAGCGATCACCACCCGCTGGCGCAGGCCTCCCGAGAGCTGATGAGCGTAGGCCGCGAGCCGCTCAGCGGGCATGGGCATGCCCACCAGGTCGAGCACAGCTACCGCACGGTCCAGGCTCTCCTTCTTGCTCACCTCGCTGTGGACCTGTATGGCCTCGGCGATCTGGTCCCCGATCGTCATCGTCGGGTTGAGCGAAGTCATGGGATCCTGGAAGACCATCGCCAGCTCGTTGCCCCTGATGTGACGCATCTCTCCGGCTGACAGAGTGGTGAGCTCCCGGCCGTTGAACTTGATGCTCCCGGAGACAATCCGGCCGCCAGGCGGGAGCAGGCGCATGATCGACATGCCGGTCATGGACTTGCCGCAGCCTGACTCGCCGACGAGCCCTACCGTCTCGCCTGGCCTGATCACGAGAGACACGCCGTCGACCGCCTGCACCGTCGAGTGACGCATGCGGATATGCGTGCGCAGATCCTCGACTTCGAGCAGATTGATCATCGGCATTCCCCACTTCTTCTCCGCATCCGCGCTTAATCCAGGCGAGGCTGCCTCAGGCCTGGTCGACGCCGAATACACGAGCCGCATTCTCGAACAGCCACTTCTCCTTGACTCGCTCCTTCAGAGGCAGCGCCATGTACTCGCCGATAAGATTCTCGAAAGAGTCCCCCAGAAGTGCCCAGGAGAGCCCGACCATTACCTTGTCCTGCAGTAGCGTGTTCCCGAACTGCAAGAACTGCTCCCACCCAGAGCCCTTTACCCCGAAATACTTGGGCCGGTGCGCTGCGGTATCACAGTAGAGATTCGGATGGCGGCGGGTCAGGGCGACCGTGTCACTCACCCATGGCCATCCGCTGAGTCCGGCGATGATCGTCAGCTCGGGAAAGTCGACTGCAACCTGGTCGAGATGATGAGGATGTCCGAGGTCGTAGGCACGATCATTGGCATAGTTCATTGACGCATATATCCGAGCTGGGATACCCAGTTCGACACACTTCGCATAGAGCGGATAATATCTCCGGTCGCTGGCGGGCAGCACATCTGTCAGTGCCGACACCATCAGTCCTCTTAGTCCGTCTTCCCGTACTATCCGCTCGAGCTCTCTTGAAGCACGCATTCCATCATAGGGACTGACATATGCCAGGCCGATGAAATTATCCGGGTAGGCCTGAACGGCTTGTACAATAACAGCGTTGGATGTCCGGGGATCGGCTAGGACAGCCTTTTCGACGCCAGCGGCATTAAGTCTGCGTACGAGTTCATCGAGCGTGGGCGCGTCCGCGGGATGATCTTCGGTCTCAGGCCTCCTACTGGGGAATATCGTTCCATAGTTCGCCAGCCCGTAGCCCGGCAGAGGTTTGGTTCGGTTAGGAGTCACCGGGCCGATGCCTCTATCCTGATGAGTGGTCATTGACTCATTGGCCTCGGACGGCAGGTTACATTCGAGATCGAACACTCGGACCACGTTTCAGTCTCCTCTGCGCATCATGACAAGCTACCTCTTGCATCCACAGCAAGCGCCCCGGATTGCAGCACGACCAGCGGGTTGATCTCGAATTCGACGAGGCGGCGGCCGAAGTCCACGGCGAGCCAACTCAAACGTGAAATGGCCGAGGCAAGGGCTGCCACGTCCGGTAGCTCAGAGCCGCAGGCACCTGAAAGGAGCGGCCACATCCTCAGCCGCTGCAGCATCTGCAGCGCTGATGCTTCGGTGACTGGAGCAGCTGAGACGCAGACGTCCCTGACGAGCTCGGTGAGAATTCCCCCGAAGCCCACCGTCACTACGGCTCCGAACTGCTCATCTCGCGTGGCACCGACGATCAGCTCCGCGCCGGGGACGACCATCTCCTGAACGAAGTAGCCGGGGGACGGCTCGATCGCCTCGACGGCAGCCGCTATTTCCTCGCATGCGGCCCTGACGGCAGCGGCGTCCGACAGGTCCAGCTTGACGCCTCCGGCATCGCTCTTGTGAACGACCCGGCGGGACACCAGCTTTACGGCCACCGGGTATCCCAGCCTTTCCGCTGCGGTCACGGCTTCATCTGCTGATTTTGCCTGCTGACCCCGGTTCGCGGTAATCCCATACCACTGCAGGACTTCCTTGGCTTCCGGCTCGGTAAGGGCGCCGGCGGGTAGGGCCTCCAAACGCGTGTCGACGTCCGGGTCCACGGCAGGCCGGCGGGCTGCCGACTTTGAGACGGGCCGGTCAAGGGCCGATGTCCAGGTCGCGACAAAGCGGATGGCGTCATCGATGTGCTCAAAGCAGCGGAACCCGGCAGCTTCAAGTCCGGCGCGGACTGCGTCTCCGGCTGATCCTGGGAACATCGTCGGGATGAACAGCTTGCCCGCTCGCCGAACGGCCTCGGCCGCCTCCAGGGTGCGTTCCAGCATGTATGGCATGACCGTGACGCAGAAGATGACGGCTCCTACTTGCGGGTCGCTAGCCAGAATGCCGGCGATCTCGCCTACCGGGGCAGCCCTGCCTCCGCCGGGCCTTCGACCGAGGTCCAATGCGGCTAGGTCCGACGGCAACAGCAGGTGCTCGCTGAGCCGGCTCCGGAATTCCGCCGTCAGGATGGGGACAGCCAGCCCTGCCTCAGCAACTCTGTCGAGCGCGATGGCAAGCCCACCGCCAGATCCGGAGAACACTGCTACTCCGCTGGCCCGCGGGACGCTGCCGCTGCTAACCGCGGCCGCCGTCCTGATCATGGCGTCGGGATCATCCGCGAGAATGATGCCATGATCTCTGCATGCGGCATTAAAGACCTCGGCTGAGGACGTCAGGCTCGCGGTATGGGAGCGCGTGATCGACGCTCCGCTCGCCGTCCGTCCGGTCTTCAGGATCAGCAGGGGCTTCCCGGCGGCCACGCACATATCGGCCGCCCGCAGAAAGCGCTGCGTGTCCTTCAGTCCTTCCACGTAAGCGCAGATGACCTGAGTTGACGGATCCAGGATCATCCCCTCAATGAAGTCCGACAGCTCGAGATCCGCCTGATTGCCAATCGAGATGCCGGAACTGATTCCGGCTTCCATGTCGGCCGCGCGGTGGTAGAGATACATCATCATGGAGCCGCTCTGCGATATCAGGCCGATGTTCCCGATCGCCGGCTTGCCTGAAAGCGTCCAGCCGGACGTCAGGTTAAGGCTGCACCGGGAGGTGACGAGACCCAGGCAGTTCGGCCCGATAAGCCGGATGCCCGTGCTCCGCGTGATCTCGCGAAGCTCCTCCTGCCTGCTGGCCCCGCCCTCGTCGATCTCAGCAAACCCGTTGGCGTTAGCGACACAGCACTTTACGCCAGCCTCGGCACACTCCGTCAGGGCCTGGGCGAGCTTGCTGCTCGGCAACGCCACGAACGCCAG
>Ga0182024_10008470_pt1 | contig 21643 bp, 14 predicted proteins | sample P32metaG_FD_120480 | JGI IMG/M metagenome (GOLD analysis project Ga0182024, IMG submission 120480) | Permafrost microbial communities from Stordalen Mire, Sweden - P3-2 metaG (Illumina Assembly) | ecosystem: Environmental > Terrestrial > Soil > Wetlands > Permafrost | place: Sweden: Stordalen...
CCGATGGCCGCCAGGATCAGCGCGAACACGGCGAACGCGCCCAGCATAATCGCGGAAAAGCGCTGGCGGGCCAGCGAGTCGCTCATGCGGTCCTGCATGGTGCGGATGTCGTAGACCGGTCTCGATGGGTCGAACGCCTGGATCTCGCGCACGATCGCCCCGGCCGCGGCGGTTGGATCGGATGCGGTGCGGGCTACCATGTATTCACCGCCGAATCCGGGCTGATTGTAGACCACCATGCGGCCGTCGACATCCAATCCGTATTCCTTGACGATTCCGACGACGCCCACGATCGTGGACTTTTTTTTGGGATCGAACCAGACGTGCTTGCCAATCGGGTCCTCGTGGGGCCAGAACCGCTGCGCGAATTTTTCATCGATCAAAACCACGGGCTGCGCATTTGAATCGCCATCGTGGTCGGAAAAGAAGCGGCCTTTCACCAGGGGAATTTCCATGGTGTGAAAGTAGTCGGATGTGGCGTTGCGTAGGTCGACTTGCAATTCCTGGCCGGGCTGCGGTGTGAAGCCTTCGACGTTGATGCTTCCCCACCCGACGGATGAGGTGAACGGAAGCGAGCTAACCATTCCCTCTGCCTGAACGCCGGGCACGCCGGCAATCTTGTCTCCGAGTTGACGGAAATACTGGACGGCCGCATCGCGATTTTCAAAATGATGGCCGCTGTTTCCCAGCCGCATCGAGATCACGTGCTCCGGGTTGAATCCCGGAGACACCTGCTGTAATCGCACGAAACTACGGATCAGCAGTCCTGCGCCAATCAGCAGCATCAGCGAAAACGCCAGTTCGGAGACCACCAGCAGACTGCGCAGGCGATGCTTCGAAAAGCTGAACCCGCCATCCCCTTGCGTGCTCCGGCCGCCCGATTTGAGCGCGCTGTTCAGATCCACCTTCGTCGATCGCAGCGCCGGTGCGAGGCCAAAAATAATGCCGGTCAGCACCGCGACGCCGAAGGTGAAGGCCAGCACGCGAGCGTCGATGCGGATGATTTCGAGACGCGGAATGTTACCTGGATTCACCGTGCGAATAACGTAGAGACTCCACTGCGCGATCAGCAGTCCTGCCGCACCGCCGGCAAGGCTCAGCAGAACGCTTTCGGTCAGCAGTTGGCGAACAAGTCGAGTCCAGCCCGCGCCCAGAGCCGTACGAACGGCCACTTCTTTCTGCCGTCCAGTGGCGCGGGAGAGCAGCAGATTCGCGACGTTCGCGCAGGCGATCAGCAGCACCAGCGCAACGGAACCCAACAGCACCAGCAGCGCCCGCCGCACATCGCCGACCACTTGCTCGAGTAGCGGCACAACGCTAATCGTGAATGTTTTATCGCGCTTGTCTTTCTCACGAATCCGGCTGGCGATGACGCTGACGTCCGCTTGCGCCTGCGCCAGGGTGACGCCCGGTTTCAATCGCGCCATCAGGTTATAGTTCTCGTCACGCCGGTTGTTTACCGCGTCGGCGCCCAGGGGCAGCGGCAGGAAAACATCCATATGCCGGGTGCTCGCGACGGTCTGCATAATCTCGTCATTGAGCAGGAATTCCGGCGCCAGCACTCCCGCCACCGTGAACTGATTCTTATCCGGCCCCACCCCATTTCCCAATCCATTTAACGTGATGCTCTTCCCGATAATGTTCGGATCGGAGCTGAAGATCCGGTTCCAGAACAGGTGACTGAGGATCACGACAGGCGCGTGGCCCGGCTTGTCGTCTTCGGGCAGCAGCAGACGGCCGTGCAGCGGCCGGGCGCCCAACAGGTGAAACAGATTGGAAGATGTACGCAGCGCCTCGACCCGCTCGGGCTTGTCGTGGCCCACCATGGTCCCGGTATCGCCCTGAGAGATCGACATCTCTTCGAACGAACGGTTCTCCGTTTGAAGATCCGTATACTGGCCGGGCGAAGGCCAATCCTGCGGAATATTGATTCCTGGCGAACGCAGCCAGAGGACCGCCAGTCGGTCGGGATCGGGATACGGCAACGGCCGCAGTAACAGTCCGTTGACGACGCTGAAAATTGCTGAATTAGCTCCGATGCCGATGGCGAGCGAAACAACCGCGACCAGCGCAAACAACGGCGCGCGGCGAAATCCACGAAGGGCGTAACGAATGTCTGCCAGCATTTATATTTAGACGACGGAAATCAATTTCGGTTCAGTATAAAATTCCTTTTTCTGTGGGGCAGGATGGCATCCTGCAGGCCGGTTGGTAACCGGCCTTTCCCGGGTCACTTCACTTCGATATTCAGACTGGAACTCGCCATCTTCCCGTCCACCGCTTCCTGCACCACCGCCCGCAGCCGGTACTTGCCTGGAGGCACATCCAAATTGAGTCCGGCGTTGATCCCGCTCGCCGACAAACGTGCATACGTCGCATCGGCCATCGCGAAATCCATCGTCCCCTCTTTCGCGGCAACGATGTTCCCACTGCCATCGAGCAATGCCACCACCAGCTTCAACTGTTGCACCCGCCGCTCATCGCGGATCGGAAATTGCAACTTGTCGATGGCAACATGGATCTGCATTTTCACCGTCATCATCCCCGGCGTTTGAGCGCTATCCAACCGAAAAGCAACCTGGGCCGCGAACTCCGCCAGCGTCGAAACACCGCTGACCTCGCGATCCAGCTTCTCTCTCTCGTCCGAAGGACTCGCCTTCCCCGAAGTCCCCAGCGGAGTTGCAAAGTAGCCCGGCCGGGCCTGAATCGCATACGGTTTCGACTCACGCAACATCACCTTCAGCTTGTGATACTTCCCATCGGCCGCGTCGCTCCGGCGAAAGCCGAGCACGTAACTCACCTCCGGAATCGAACCCAGTTGGCGGAATCCATAAGGCAGGTCGTTGTTGTTGTGGAAGAACAATCCCCCAGTCGCCTGCGCGAAGTCGGACATCACCTGGTTGTTCGTGAATATCTTGGTGCCGATCGAACTAGTCTCAAAACGGAACGTCTGGAAGGGAAGCGCCCCTACAGTATTGATCTGTTCATTGGATCCCCGTCCGGGAACCTCAGCGTACAGCCCCTTTGCATCCACCGAGTTGATCACGATCCCCGCCCGCAAAGCCTGATCGATCAACTGGTCTCGCTCGCTTTCCAGCGTTCCGGAATTAAAACCGGACGAGACCAGCAGAAACAAGCGCCGTCCAGGCATCGTCTGAAGGGATCGCATCGCGCGGCCGATCGCGTCGAGAGTCGCTTGCGACGCAACCCGGACCTGGCCCCATGTCATCTCCGCTTGCGCCAGGATCCCCTGTGTTTCCGCAACCGACGGTCTCTCACGGATATAGGAGGAATCGTCCCCGGAAGAGGAGCACTTCCCGGCCTCTTGCACGGCGGCGTCGATCGCGGCCGGATCGAACATCACGCTGATCTGATACGCCTGGTACGGGCTGATGCGAGGACACCCGCCCAGACCCACCTCGGAAAATTTCGGATGCGCCTTCAGTTTGTCGATCGCGGCGATCAGCTTCGCTTTGTCGCCCGTGTAGTCGAGGAAGTCCCCCGAAGTGGAAAACATCGCAACCCGGTCGCTGTCATCGAGGCCCTCGTTGACGAATCGCCGTCCCGCGATTTGGGCGCGCTTCAAGTCCCCGCTGTCCGTTCCGAAGTCCTCACAATAAAGAGCGATGAAGCGAGGCGGAGCGGCGCCGCCGGTCGGCACAGGCTGTTCCGCGGTCGCCCCAGCCGATGGACTCGCCAACCCGCCACCGCTAACCGCCGCTTGCGGATTTACGCTCCTTACCCCAGGCGTCTCGACGGCAAAATAGGTCAGCGCGCGCGGCGAACCTTGATCGGTAACGACAAAGTCTTCCCGCTTCAGCCCCGGAATCGCGCGTCCATCGTGGTTGCGCACCACGACTCCCACTTCGATCAGATCGGTCTCGACGCGCAACGCGACGGGCGCGGGCGTGTAGGGCTTGGCACTGATTCGGACTTCCTGCGCTTCCGTAATCACTCCGGCGGCAAGCGCGGCCAACAAGCAACTCGCGCCGCGGAAATTCAACCAATGGATCGACATTGAAGTTCCTCCCGGACTGCCGCTCATTCTACGCGAATTCCATCTGCCGGATCTTGCCAAAGGGATTCGTTGGGGGGGTCATCCACCAGATGTCGCCGTCGAACTCGTGATTCGGTACTCGCCGCCATGTTCCAGCCAGTTTGCACAATCAGGCGTCAGCTCCCGTTCGACGGCGGCGCGGCATTCCTCCAGTTCCGCCTCGGTGAGGACGCCCTGCCATCGTCCGTTCGTGCCCTTGTTCATGAACGTCTTTACGCCTTCGCGAAACAGCTCGTTCACCTCCGGCATGATCGTGCCGAAGTTCTCTTTCATGCCATTGAAAGAGATTCGCTCCAGTATCCCCGGGAGAAGTTGTTCGTCAATGGCGATGTCGAGATGCTTCGCGATCCGGCGAATTTCCCGCTCGGGATCCTCCAGTAAATCCGCGAAGTGGACCAGCAGGATGTTGGGCAAGTGACGGAAGTCCCACCATGTCTGCGCGTGGTGCAGATGCGACCAATAGGGGAAGCCCGAACTCTCCCATTCGAACCAGCTCTTCTCGATCCACGAGCGAAACATGTCATGAAGGTCTTTAAAGTCCACGGGGTACTTACGGCCGAACATTGCAGCGCGCTCTTGAGAAAGCGCCTTGAGCTGGTCTGAGTAGCCAGAGTGGTGATTCCAGATCGACATGAAGACGTCTCGCACGTCCCGGCCCACCACAACGTAGCGCGGGGTCTCGAAATACGGCAGACCGTCGAGCGCCAGATGGGTTTTGATGAAGCGGCGATGTGTCTGGGCCTCAAGCGCCTGGGAGATCTGGTCGAGGGGGGGAATCGCCATATCCAGCCATGGCGACATCACACTCACAGGCGCCGGGAATGCCCCATCCTGGAATAACAGATTCGCCACGATGGTTTGCATCCAGGTTGTGCCCGTCTTGTACGACGTCGAGATCACGATGTCCCCGGGCGATGGTTGTAAACCTGCCATCGAGCGCTGTCGATTACTACGTGGTTCGTGTATTCATGTAGCTTCTTGGGTAACTCGGAAATCATTGGATTCCTTTCCAGTCCTATCAACGTCCTGGCCGATCGGCCGCCGGAAATTCTGCCGCGCTCTCTGCGCAGCCGCAGCTTCGTCGGTGCCGGACTATGCCAGTCTAGCTGTTATCGCAACGCCCCTAAAATTCGGCTCACCCGGTCACGTTCAGCAACCCGGCGAGGGATGACTCTCGCAGAACTCGACGGCTGAAACGCGCCGCGGGACGGATTTAGGAATCGATGGTTACTTCGTGGAGACCGCCATGACTCCCGGTGCAGTGGGGATGGCATTGACGAGCCCTGCGAGATCGGATTCGCCGATCAGCACTCGCACGATCTCGATATCCGTAAGAAACGATTGTTCCTCGTCGCAAGAAATCACGTGACCGAACAACGCACATTCTCCGACCTGCACTTTGACGATCGCGCCAGGCGCCAGACGCACAGAAAGATGGGCGCAGGCACCCGATTGCGACAGATTGACGATCTGGCCGGAAGCGATTCGGTCTGGAGCCGCAATATCGGTCACCGTCACTGCGAGGTTCGTCTGGTAGTTCATCGACGCCGGATGAAGGGGTCGAGTGGTCACGAATCGCTCGTTGACAAAGTGGTGCGGCAATATTCCCGAGATTTGGTTCGACGCGGACCACAAATCTGGTCCCGTTTCGCGGACCTCGACGATCGATTGGCGGCCGATGCCTTCGCTTTCTGTAAACGTCGCGAAGCCATCGCGCGCAATGCGCGAAAGGCCGTGGTCCACTCCCGCCCAAAGGGCTCCTTGCGAATCCTCGCCGAGCGCGAGCACGGCGCGACCGCTTAGACCTTCGTCTGCCCCGTAAGTGCGGAAATGCTCGTTGCCTTTTTCGTCAACCGTAAGTTGATTCAAGGCGGCACTGGTTCCCGCCCAAAGCTGGCCGTCCCTAGCCTCCAGGAGTGAATGAATCCTCTCGCTGGCTAATCCGTCATGAACGCCATAATGGCGCAGCAGTCTGGGTTCCTTTCCGGGCGATGAGATTTGAATCTTCCAGAGGCCGCCCGGCGTGCCTGCCCAAAGATTGCCGCGTTTGTCGAGGATAAGCGCAGTCGTCACACCGCGCGGCAACTTCGCGGACGGCCCGTTGTACCATTCCACATGGCGGCTCGGTCCCACAAGCGGCACAGGCCAAGACTTGTCCCCACCCACAGGCTTCCATACGGATCCTCGACCAGCTTTGTCGCCCCGTGCTGCCCACTCAGATCCAAACTGATAAACCGCAAAGTAGGCTTTGCACCGCTCATGTTCTCAATCTGGTAAAGACCGCCTACAGTGGCGCCCCAAATAGTGCCGGCGCGATCAAGCAGCGCGTAAACTCGCGACACCGGAGCGCCATCCGATCGGGGGATGGAAACGAAGCGCTGTGCGGAGGCCGGCGGCTGGGAAACATCCAGGCGGCTGATGCCGAGGTCGATCGCGACCAGATACACGCCCGCGCGAGTTTCGATGATCGCGTTCGCAGCCCGGTGCGCTAACCCCTGCGCGACGCCATGGGAGACGAATTGATAACCGTCATATCGGGAAATGCCTTCGGAGGTGCACAGCCACAAAAATCCTTTCGAATCCGGCACAATGCAACTTACGGTGTCGCGCGCTAGCCCGTCGGCATAGGTGAAGACGCGGGATGCCAGTCGGGTAGCCGACAGATGCAAGGGAAGCAGCACCCCGAGCATCAGTCCAAACCGGCGAAAAAGGAGGCCACGCATCGGGTTGGCTCAGCTTATATCGATTCAAATGCTAAAAATCTAGCAGTCGTCACCAACGACATCTATACCAAAGAGGACGCCGAGTTCCTGATTCGCCAGGGCACTCTTCCCGCCGACCGCGTGCGAGGCGTCGAAACCGGCGGCTGCCCGCACGCAGCGATTCGTGAAGACGCGTCCATGAACATCGAAGCCATTGAGGAGTTGGATGCCGCGCATCCGGGCCTCGAACTGGTGTTCGTCGAAAGCGGCGGCGATAACCTGGCCGCGGCGTTCAGTCCCGAACTGGTCGACACGTCTATTTACGTGATCGACGTCGCGGGCGGCGACAAGATTCCGCGCAAAGGCGGACCCGGAATCAAGCGCAGCGGCCTGCTTGTGATCAATAAAATCGAGTTCGCTCCGCATGTGGGCGCGTCGCTTGAAGTGATGGACCAGGACGCGCGCAAGCAGCGCGGCGATTTGCCGTTCGTCTTCACGAATCTAAAGTCCGGCGAAGGACTGGAGACTGTGATCCAGTGGCTGGCGGCGCAAATCGCGGCCGGACTCACGGCGTCGGGCAAATCCATGGGGCACCGCCACTAAGGTAATCTGAAAGGTCGATGAAACAAATTTTTCTAACCCTCGTTTTGGCGATTCCCGCCTTCTCGCAAACTTCGATTAAAGACGCTCTCGTGAAGCATTGGAAAGTGACCGGCGATTTCACCATTGCCGTCGCCAAGCTGATGCCTGCCGATCAGTACGGATTTCGTCCCGTGCCCGTGGAACTGAGCTTCGGCCAGTTGATGGTGCAGATTGGCGCCGCGAATCTCAATGCCTGCACGCTCGCTAGCGGCATCAAAGGTCCGTCCGCGCCCACGAATCTGATGGCTGCATTAAAGGACGAAAAGATCGACGTCGATAAAGATTCAGCCATAACGTTCCTCACCGACACCTTCAATTTTTGCGACAAGGCAGTCGCGTCCATGACGCCCGAAAAGCTCGACGCCGTGGTGGGCACCACGCGCAAGATGACCGGCTTCGAGTGGCTGTGGTCCTACTTCACGCACACTGCGCATCATCGCGGGCAGGCCGAAGTGTACCTGCGCATCAAGAACATCAAGCCGCCGGACTACGTGTTCTAAAGCTCGGTGCGCACTCGTCTATTATCGATACTGGCATGCTCGTGCGGCCTTCTTGCTCAGAAGCCGGACTGCACAGCTTCGGGCGATCTCGAGATCGTGCCGTTCACCAGCAAGGTCTTTCCGACCACTCGCAACCTCCGAGTTCTTCTGCCACCGGGCTACCGTCTTTCCAAGAACCACGCCCATCGATACCCCGTGCTTTACATGAACGACGGGCAGAATCTGTTCGACATCTGCACTTCGATCTTTCAACCTGAAGAGTGGCAGATGGACGAGGCCATCGCCGCACTGACCACCAGCGGCAAAATTCCTCCCCTTATCGTCGTCGGCATCGATAGCGCCGGGAAGCGCTTCCGGCCGAAAGAATATCTTCCCTATGTCGACGAATTCCTGAAGCCGCCCGAACCGGATCCACAAGGCAAGCTCTACCCAAGCTTTTTGATGGATGAAGTGATTCCGTTCGTCGAAAAACGCTATCGCGTGCTCCAGTATCCTGCGAATCGCGCGCTCGGTGGCTCATCTTATGGAGCTGGAGCCGCGCTATATGCCGCAATCCAGCGTCCGGGCGCGTTTGGAGGACTTCTGCTGGAGAGCCCCTCCGTCTACGCCGATAACGATCATCTATTGAAGGACGCAGCCGGCGTGAAAGTCTGGCCGCGGCGCATCTTCCTTGGAACGGGTACCGTGGCCGAGCCGGTAGACGACGTTGAGAAGCTCAAAGCAATTCTTCAGAGGGCCGGTCTGCGCGATGACCGTCTACGCGTTGTCGTTCAGCAGGGCGCGGGGCACTCGGAGAAGTGGTGGGCGCAGAGGCTACCCGAAGCGCTCGAATTCCTCTTCAGGCAATAACGCCTTTCGCGACCACTCCCGCGACATCCGTCAACCGGAAATTCCGGCCGCTATAAAAATACGTCAACTGCTCGTGCTTGAACCCGAGCAGGTACAAGATCGTCGCGTGCAGATCGTGCAGGTGCATGCGATCCTGCTCCGCATAATATCCGAACTCGTCGGTCGAGCCGTAACTGAAGCCCGCCTTCACGCCTCCGCCAGCCAGCCACATCGTGTAGCCATACGGATTATGATCGCGTCCATCGCCGCCTTGCATCACCGGTGTGCGGCCGAACTCGCCGCCCCAGATAACCAGCGTATCCTTCAATAAATCGCGCGATTTCAAATCCTTCAGCAGCCCCGCAATCGGCACATCCACTTCGCGCGCGTTGTGCGTGTGAAGACGAACCAGCTCGCTATGTTGATCCCATTTGTAACTATGCGAGCACTGCACGAATCGCACACCGCGCTCCACGAGGCGGCGCGCCAGCAAACACTGCCAGCCGAAATCGCGAGTATCTTCGTTATCCAGGCCGTACAATTTCTTCGTCGCGTCGGATTCCTTCGCGGTATCGAACGCCTCCGGCGCCTCGGTCTGCATGCGGAATGCCAGCTCGAACGCTTCGATGCGCGCATCAAGTTCGGTATCATGCTCGCGCAAGGACGCGTGCTGCCGGTTCATCTTTTGCAGCATGTCGAGCTCGTAGCGCTGCTGCTCCGGCGACATCCCTTTTTGATTTAGAAATTCAATCGGCTCCTTCACCAGATCGTCGAGTTTCACGCCCGCGTTGCCGATCGCGGTGCCTTGATAAGCGGCCGGCAGGAATCCGCTGCTCCAGTTTTTCGCGCCGCCATGCGCCAGCGCGGGCTTGATGGTGATGAAGCCGGGCAGATTCTGATTCTCGCTGCCGAGGCCATACACCACCCACGAACCCATCGACGGGCGCGTGAACGTGTTGGAGCCCGTGTGCAGTTGCAGGCTTGCGCCGCCATGCGCCACGCTATCGCCCACCATGGAGCGGACCAGGCACAGATCGTCGGCGCATTCGGCGATGTGCGGAAACAGGCTGCTGATCCAGAGTCCGCTTTGCCCATGCTGCTTGAATTCCCACGGCGACTTCATCAGGTTGCCGGTGTTACCTTCGGCGAAGGTCAGCGGCCGCTTGAACGGAAGCGGTTTCTCGTTCCATTTTTCGAGCGAAGGCTTGTAGTCGAACGTATCGATGCTCGAAGGGCCGCCGTGCATGAACAAGAAGATGACGCGCTTGGCGGTGCCGGGAAAATGCGGCTGCTTGGGCGACATGGGATTCGTCGCGGCAGCCTGAATCATCGAGGTCAGGCCGACCGAGCCGAAGCCACAGGAAGTATAGCGGAGCAGATCGCGGCGGGAATAAAGCTTCATTAGTTTAGTCCAATTTGAAAGCGTGTATCCCCTCCCTGACGGTCGGGGTTCGGTGTGAATGCTGGAGGCGACCCAATCATGCTGGCACCGAACCCTGACCGTAAGGGAGGGGATTAATCCACATAAATAAACTCATTCGACGAAAGCAAAATGCGGCACAAACTCTGCCAGCCCTTCTCGCCTGTCTTTTCGACATATTGCAATGCTTCATCCCGCTCCGAAGCCGTCGGCAACCGGTCGAGAATCCGCTGATAAATCAAATCCGCGCGCCCCGTCAGCTCCTTCGCCAGCGCCGCCGACCGGTCGTTGACGAACGCCGAGTTCATCATGAATAACGCCTGCGGAGCCGTGTTGGTCAGAGCGCGCCCTTCGCAGGTGGTCGTCGCATCGCCGAAATCAAACAGATTCAGCAGCGACGGCAGATTCGACCGTCGCAGCGGCAGATAAACCGTACGCCGCTTACTGGTCGACGGATCGATACTCAGGCGTCCCGCGCTGTTTTCGCCGTCGGTGCCAAAGCCGGATTGCAGCGTGCCGCCCATTTTCAAATCAAGCGTCCCGTCGAGCGCCAGCATTGCGTCGCGCACCTCTTCGACGTCCAATCTTCTGCGCGGAAAGTGCGAGAGCAGACGATTTCCCGGGTCCTGCTCCGCGGCCTCGGCCGAAATATCGCTCGACATTTGATACGCCGCGGAGAGCATGATGCGGCGGTGCAGCGCTTTCACGGACCATCCGTCTTCAATGAATCGCGCGGCCAGATAATCCAAAAGCTCGGGATGCGTCGGCTTTTCGCCGAGCAGACCCCAGTTGCTGGGCGTGCGGACCAGCCCTTCGCCGAAGTGCCACTGCCACACGCGATTTACAAACACGCGCGCGGTTAAAGGATTTTTCGGGCTCGCAAGCCACTCGGCAAATTCGAGGCGCCCGCTGCCCGGAGGAAGTTCCGGCTGATCGTCGCCGGCGAGGATCGTCGGGAAGCGGCGCGTCACCGGAGCGCCAGGACTCGCCGGATTGCCATGCAGCAGCACGTGTTGCTCCACACGCTTGCCTTCCGTCACCGCACACGCCATGGGAGGCTCCTGCGGCCCGGCCTTTTGCACGTCGTCGAGCTTGGCGCGCATGTACGCGATGCGCAGCCTGGTGCTGTCGGAATACAGCTTCACCATCTCGCGATCTTGCAGCGCCAGGGGGCCGTTTTCCTTATCCAGCATCACCGCGCGCAGAAACATCACGTCGGCGTCTTTCAGAGGCGGCTTCGCCGGCAGCGCCGTGCCATCGGTGGCGGCGGACAGGAACTGATTCCACTTCTCAGTACGCTGCGTGTAGTCCTTGAACTGTTCGTCGAAGTCGTGTTGAAACGCCAGCGCGACTTCCTGCTCGTCAGCCGCGGTCGCGTTATGCCATTTGCTTAATAAAGGATTCGGATCTTTATCGGGCGTGAGGAATTTCTTCCACCGCGCCAGCACCACCGGATCGAGACCGGAGGCCAACTCAGGATGACGCGTCGCCATCATGTAGACGGATACTTGAGGACGAAGAGGCGCAACGCGGCGCTCGGCTTCCGTTTCGAGCACAGCGTTGATCTGTCGGCGCATGTTGGCCAGTTTCGCCTGATGCTCCATCCAGCGCAGCACCACGTCTGCGGGAGCCAGAGGCGCATAGTAAATGTCGGAGACGCCGCCGGTGCCGATTTTCGAAAATGCCTTCGTGTTGGCGAAGATCGCCGCCAGGGAATAATAATCGGCCGTCGCGATGGGGTCGAACTTATGATCGTGGCATCGCGCGCAAGCCACGGTCAGGCCCAGGATGCCGCGCGTGGTGGTATCGATCTGCTCGTCGATAAAGTCGTACAGCATTTTCGGCTTGTCCTGTTCGGCGATCAGGCGCGGGCCGATCGACAGGAATCCGGTGGCGACGGTGCCGTTGACGTTCACCTCTTGCCCATCGGTCGCGGGCAGCAGGTCGCCGGCAATCTGTTCCATGACGAACTGGTTATACGGCAGATCGCGATTGAACGCGCCGATCACATAATCGCGATAACGCCATGCATAAGGATAGCGATGGTCCTCATCCGCGCCGGTTGAATCGGCATAGCGCGCGACATCCAGCCAGTGGCGTCCCCACTTTTCACCATAGCGAGGCGAGGCGAGCAGGCGGTCGACTACTTTCGCGAACGCATCGGAAGAGTTGTCGGCGAGGAACGCTTCCATCTCAGGCTCGGTAGGCGGAAGACCTGTCAAATCGAAGGTTGCGCGGCGAATGAGAGCCACCTTCGACGCCGGTTTCGCGGGTTTCAAACCCTTTTCATCGAGCTTGGCGAGAAGGAACGCGTCGATCGGCGATTTCGCCGTGACGGCAGGATCCTTGATTGCTTTGAAGGACCAGAAATTGTGCTGGCCCTGCGAATAGACCTTCTTCTTCGGAGCGTCAGGCGACTGCGCGCAGAGAAGTGAGGCGGAAAGAACTGCAAGCAGCGTTTTCATGCGCTTTAATCACATGATACACTGAAGGTTCCCTTTTATGATTTCAGCAACACAACTGCGTCCCGGCATGGTGATCAAGTGGAACAAGGATTTGTTCTCGATCTTCAAGATGGAACATCGCACCCCCGGCAACCTGCGCGGCTTCGTGCAGGTGAAGATGCGCAATTTCAAGTCGGGCACCATGGTGGAGCACCGCTTCAGCTCGGAAGATAAAGTCGAGCGCGCCTCGCTCGAAGAGCACGAGATGGAGTATCTGTACGACGACGGCGAGTTCTTCTACTTCATGAACACCGAGACGTTCGAGCAGATGCACCTGACCAAAGAATTGTTAGGCGACGCGACTTTTTTCCTGATCCCGTCCCTGAAATTGGCGGTCGAATTTTATGAAGGCAAGCCAATCGGCGTGGAGCTTCCCCCCGCAGTCATCATGACGGTGATGGAGACCGAGCCCGGAATCAAAGGCGCCACGGTTTCAAACGTCACCAAACCGGCGAAGCTCGAAACCGGCTTGGTCGTACAAGTGCCTCCGTTCATCAACGAAGGCGAAAAAATCCGCGTCTCGACCGCGGAGCAAACCTATTTAGAGCGCGCATAGCGCTTTCACCAGCTCTCCTTCCTCCTCCGGAAACACCGTTCGGAGATCGATCACGACCTTTTCGTTTTCGATCCGCGCAATGATGTTGCTCGCGCGAAGTTTTCTTTCAATCTGCACCGCCTCGCCCGAGATCGCGAGCAGCCACGTCGGCAGAGATTGATCGGGTGTCGATCCTCCCCCGGCGACGCTCCGCCCTTCGATAATCTCGACCGATGGAACCCGCTCGCGAAGTTTTTCGGCGCGAGCACGAATCTGATCCGCGCTCATGCGGAGCATTCGCAACGCTGGAATCTCGTCGTATTTAGCGAAAATAAGGCGCTGTAAGGTCTCTTCGAGGCCCTTAATGATCACTTTATCGACTCTTAAGGCTCGAAACAGCGGATTTTTTCGCGTTCTAGCGACCAGATCGGCGTCTCCAATAAGGAAACCGGCCTGTTGACCGCCGAGCAGTTTGTCGCCGCTGAAGGAAACCAGGTTCATGCCGGCATCGAGGCTCTCTTTAACCAGAGGTTCTCGGATTCCAGGCAGTTCGGCGATGCACCCGCTCCCTAAGTCCTCGTAAACAGGGATGTTCCGTTCGCGCCCCAGCGCCGCGAGCTCATCGAGACGAGGTTTTGCAGTGAATCCTTCGATATGAAAGTTGCTGGGATGCACGCGCATGATCACGCGAGTCCGGTCGCTAATTGCGGCCCGGTAATCATCGAGATGCGTGCGATTAGTAGTGCCCACCTCGGCGAGCTTTGCGCCCGAGGCTTTCATGATGTCGGGGATCCGAAAGCCGTCGCCGATCTCGATCAGCTCGCCTCGGCTGACGATCGCTTCGCCGCCCGAAGCAAGTTCATTCAGCGCAAGCAGCACCGCCGCGGCGTTATTATTCACCACGATGCCGGGTTTACCCGTCAGCCGTTCGATCAGCGGACTCGTGTGCGTATCGCGCTTACCCCGGCGGCCTTCGGCGAGATCGTATTCAAGATTTGAATAACCGTCAATACCGGGAGCACGGCCGAGGTTGGTGTGCAAAACCACCCCAGTGGCGTTGATGACGCGTTTCAACGACGGCTGGCGCAAATTTTCGATGTTGTGGCGAACCTGCTCCTCAATGCCGGGTGCAACACCTAAATCCTTGCGAGCGCTGGCGATGACACGACGCGTTTCCTCGACCAGGAGCTTTCGAGGCGCGTCGATATCTTTCAGCCGCTCGACAATTTCATCGACGGAAGGAAGGTCGCGAAGGGTCAAAGGCCATCTTACTCTTCACGGAGGGCCACCATGGGATCGACGCCCGCGGCGCGGCGCGCGGGGATGTAGCTGGCGGCGATCGCGACCAGCGCCAACGCGGACATTGCGAACGCTAAAGTCGCGGGATCGTAGGGCTTGAGCCCGAACAACATGGACGAGGCGGTTCTCGCGGCGGCCAGCGCCAATCCCGCGCCGACTACCAGGCCGATGCCCAAAAGCAAAAGTGCCTCGCGCAGAATCAATCGCACGATGCCTCCGCCATTCGCGCCGAGGGCCATGCGGATGCCGATTTCATTGGTCCTTCTGGCGACCATATAGGAAATCACTCCATACAATCCGATGACGGCCAGCACCGCGGCCAGGGCTCCAAAGAATCCCGAGAGGGTTGCCATCAGGCGTTCCCGCAGAAGGCCATCGAGAATCTGCGTCTTGAACGGATGAAACTCGATGTCGATATCGGGGCTGATTTCGGCGACGTTGCGTTTCACCGCCGCGACGAGCGCGGCCAGCGGCATGTCGGCGCGAATCACAAGACTCGCGTAGGGACCGGGATGCTTGTCTTGGGTGTCGGGAAAAAATGCGATTGTTTCGAAGTCCTCGCGCAACTCCCGATACTTGGTATTCTTCACCATGCCGACCACTTCGAACAGATGGTCTGGCTCGCCTTTGTCGCCCTCCAGGCCGAATATTTTGCCGACTGGGTTCGCGCCGTTGTAATACTTCTTCGCGAACGCTTCATTGACGATCGCGACCTGCACTCCATTCGCGACGTCGTGAGCGTCGAAGTCGCGCCCAGCTAGAAACGGGGTATCGAGCGTCGCAAAGTAGCCGGCCGTGACTCGCGAAAGCAGCGACCCGGGCTTTTTCTGGCCGTCAATATGGATCTGCTGTTTCCAGGCGCTTCCGCTGAGCGGAAGGGTGCCGGAATGCGCCACCGAGACCACGCCCGGGATGGAGCGAAGTTTTTCGATGATCTGCCGGCGGAATTCGATGCGGCGGTCGGCGATAATCTTCAGCGACTCGAAGCTGAGATTCGTTACCAGAATTCCGTCCTGGCGGAAACCGGCATTGAGCGACATGAGATTGCGAAGACTGCCGACGAACAGCAGCGCGCCGACCAGCAGCACCAGCGAGAGCGCCACCTGCGTAACCACCAGAATTCGCCGCAACCCGAAGCGCTCGCGATTGGCCGTCAATCCGCGTCCGCTGGCTCGCATAGCGGAAGCTGGCGACGACTTGGTGGCGCGTACCGCCGGGGCGAGACCGAACAGTATGCAGGTGAGTACGGCGAGCGCGGCAGTGAATCCCAGCACGCGGTAGTCGGTCGACAAATCGAGGAACATGGTATCCGACTGCGTGCTGATCATGGCGACCAGGACGCGGCCAAGCACGCCGGCCAGCAGGATTCCGCAGCCGGCGCCGGCCACGGCCAGCAGCAGGCTCTCGGAAAGAAGCTGCCGGATCAGACGGCCGCGCGAGGCTCCCAGGGCGAGGCGGACGGCAATTTCTTTCTCACGCGCGGAGGCTCGGGCGAGCATCAAGTTCGCCAGATTGGCGCAGGCGATCAGCAACACCAGACCCGCGATGGCAAGCAGCATCCACAGAGGATTCGAATAGTCCGAGCGTAGGTCTGAAAAACCATTCTCTGCGGGGAAGGCCTTCAGCTTGTCGGCGAGGTATGTCTTGGCGTCGTCCGCCTGATACTTGGGAGGCAGCGTCGCCTCGAACAGCGCGGGCGACATCGCGTCCAGTTGAGCGGATGCGCGTTGAACGGTCCAGCCCGGTTTCAGACGGCCGATGAGGGAGAGCCACCAATCGCTGCGCCCGTCGAGACGCGCGTTTTCCCCTTGGATCAAAGGGTCGGCACAAACAGGTATAGCGACGTCGAACGTCCGCCCCACTTCGACGCCGAAAAACTCCGGTGTCGTAACGCCGACGATGGCAAACGGATGGCTGTTGAGAGTTACGGATTTTTCGAGAGCATTCGGCGACGCGCCGAATTCGTGCCGCCAGAAGGAATCGCTGAGTACCGCCGTTCCGGCGCATCCGCGGCGATCGTCGGCCATGCTCAACAGGCGGCCCGCCTGAGGCTTGACGCCGAGAACGTCGAAGAACTCGCCGCTGACCCACAATACGTTTGCCATCCGAATCTCGCCTCCGCGCGCAAGGTTGATCTGCTCGGGAGCCCAGGCGAAGATTCCGGAAAAACCTTGCTGCTGGTTGCGGATCTGCTCCCACTGCGGATTCGTGATCTGCGGATACCGGGTGCTGAAGCTGCCACTGCCGCTGAAGGGACTGATCCTGACCGTGGCCAATTGCTCGGGATGCTGGACGGGAAGTGTGCGCAGGCGGACCGCGTCGAGAAGCTGAAAGATCGCGGTATTGGCTCCAATGCCGAGGGCGAGCGACAGAATCGCGACGAGAGCGAAGCCCGGATTGAGCAGCAGCAGGCGGAGGCCGTGGCGGGCGTCCTGAAGAAGGTTCTCAAGCATAGACTTATTACTGAGACGCGGGTCTGTGGTTACGGTTAGCAAGCGTGATATGTTTCAGGTGTGGCGTTCCTGAAGAGCGTGCTGGCGGGCCTCCTGGCTGTTATCGGAGCGATTTTCGTCGCCGCGCTGGGCGCGGCTGTTTATTTGTGGCGGCTGGCGCACAAATATCCAGATTTATTCGGTCTAGGCTATGTCGGCTTCGCTGTTAGCCCGATATTCCTTTGCGTTTTGGTTCTGATCTTCGCGACGGGTTTTGGGTGGCAGTGGCGAAGGGCGGGTTAGTAAGATGTCCCAGCGATATAGCTACTAGCGCCCGGATGTTCGGGTGCAACCAAGGGCCGACGAGGGCGTCGGCCGCGGACCAGGGGTCCGCCCCACCTTGCGCTGAAGGGTTCGAGATTTGTGACGTACTACACTAGTAACCTAGTTTTCCGCCGGCTTCTCGGCCTTGTCGATCACTAGAACGTCGATCGGGACCTTACGCATTTCGAGCTTCACGCCAAGTTGGTCCTGAAGCGCGGCGAACAGCGCGGAGAGAACGTCCGAGGAGTCTCCTTCGGTCGACCATTCCAAGGTGAAATCGTAGCCTCCGGAAACGCCGGTGAGATCGGTGACGGCACTCCCCACCTGTCGCGACAGCTCATCCGCAAAGTTGGCCATTGTTATCCTTCGGACCGAAATTCGCCCCTTGGAAGAGCTCCCCGTCCATCCGGCGGCTCCTTCAACCGGCTTGATCTTCAATCCGTTTTTCGCGACGACCAAAGTGTAAGCGGAGGCGATTTGCTGTTCGTGATGAAAAACGAGCTGGAACCGCTCCACGAGCAGTGTCCGCAACATTAGCAATAGTTCCGATTCGTTCGCGGGGCCCTCGGCTTTGGCATTGATATCGAAACCGTCCGCGTCCAGCCACTTGGGATCGCCTGCGACCTGGTTGGTCTTCATATGGTATGCAAGGCAAATGAGGCCCTTCAATGTCTGGCCGTTCAGCATGATGATGCCGGGACGGCTGTTCCAATGGGAGCTGCCGGAGGGTTCCTTGCTCGGCTTGATGGTGGCGGCTTCAAACGCGGGTGACTGGGCGAAGGCGCTGGCGGCGAGAAGAAAGGCCGCGACAATTATTCGCATTCCCTCCTTAGACGCCGCGCTTCGACGGCGGTTAGCTGGCGGCCTCATCCCCTCCTTTACAGTCGGGGTTCTGTCTACCGAAACGCTTACTTATAATTCGGGAACCACGGGATGAACACCGGAGTGGTGCGCTGATACTTGCGATAGGCGTCGCCCTTGCTGCGCAGCGCCTGTTCCTCAGTGGCGGGAATACCGGTGACCCGGAGCAGCAAATAGAGCATCAGAGCGGGAGACAGAAAGCCCACATACCCGTATTTCGCCGGGAGCGCGACAATCGCGAACGACATCCAGATCAACCATTCGAAGAAATAATTCGGGTGACGCGAATAGCGCCACAAGCCGGTGTTGCACACGCGGCCTTTGTTTTTCGGATCGCGTTTGAAACGAGCGAGCTGTGTGTCCGCGACGATCTCCCCTATAAAAGCGAAACCCCAGATCGCCAGGCCCGCGTTCTCAAAATCGGGTGAAGCTTTCGAAGGATCGTGCATCGCGAGCAGAAACGGGATCGATAAGACGCCGCAAAGCAGGGCTTGTAATTCGAAGAACAGCAGAAATTTCAGGCCGGTGTTCGCGCCCCATTTGCGCCGCAGTTCGACGTAGCGGCCTTCTTCCGGCTGCCCATTGACGCGAGTGAACAGCAAATAGAATCCGAGCCGGACTCCCCACAGAACCACCATCGGCGCCAGGATCAGGGTGCGCCGCCAGTAGCCCACGCCGTGCAGCGCGTAGAGCAGCGCCAGCAGCGCGAGGCTTAGCGCCCAGCCAACATCGACGATCGCGGCATTGCGCAGAGGGAAATGGAGCAGCCACAGAAGGAGCATCAGTCCCGCGACCGCGGCGGTACCCTGGGCCATCCAGACCAGCATCTCGCGCATAGAGACTATTTCACAACAATTTTAGCAACGGATTCGTTCTCGTTTTCGTCGGAGACGCGGACCGCTACGGTTGTTTCGCCCCCGCCGCGGTCTACCTGCACGCGATAGTCGTGCTCCATCGAATCGGTGAGACGCGTGGTCGGCTCGACCACGGTCCACTCGCTGCCGTTAATCGAATATTCGGCTTTGCCGAGCGTGCTGATGGCGTCCTTAGCGTGGAAGCGGAGGTCCAGTTTCGAGCCGGAGACCGCGCCGGCGAGGCCGGTTATTTCGGGCGGCGTGTTATCGATTAAGAACGGCTCGCTGTCGGCCGAAGCGGTTAACGCGTGGTCAGGAGGATTCGACGGAGCATCGGTCGCGGCAATGCGCACCAGATATTTGCCGTCCGGGAAGGCGGTGGAATCCCAACTGTAATAGTGTTCGCGAATTTTGTCGCGGAGAAGCTTCCATCCGGATTCGTTGGCGCCGCGGATCTCCACCTTGAACAGCATGGTATCGCCGTTGTCGTCATTGGCGAGCCAGCGCACGCCGATGTGACCCTTCGCGTAGGTCATTCCGGGAGACGACCCGGAATCGGCGGTGGCGGCGGGAGTTGTCGAGATTGAAGCCGCATGATGCCCGAGCGCTGGAAGCGTTAGGGAGGCCGTTGACGAAGTAATGACGGTGGACGGCGCGGGGAACTTGTAATTCGCGGGCGTGATCTCGACGTCTTCAATCTCCGGTGCGACATTTTTCATTTGATAAGCGGCGTCGACTTCGGTGATCTCGCCCGATCCCGCGAGTGTCAGCCGGTATTGCAGGAATCGGGCGGCAGGCGAAACGATGCGACCGGCGTTGGTTCTGGCGAACTCGTTCCAGTTTTTCTGAGCGCGGTTCAAATTTCCGCTTCGTGTTTCGACGCCGACGCTGGAATTTTCTTTAGGCGAGTACGACAGTCGGCCCCAGTAGGAGAACGCGCCCGCATCGAAGATGTCGCTTTCGAAAATGCCGGTCTGCTCCAGCTCCGGTCCGATGGAAAAAATCTTGCCGATATTTCCCGTCACGGCATACAGCTTGCCGCCCGCGCCGGCGCAAAACGCGGTGACCTGAGTAGAGGAGAGACTCAACAGCTTCCAGTACTTATGATCCGCGTCGAGGCGGTAGATATCGCCATGGTTTCCGGTGGCCGCCATGACGCGTCCCTTTCCGTCGAAGGCCAGGGCATAGACCAGATCCTGGACATGGCTCCAGATTCTGCGCGGATAACCGTCGGTCTGGATGCGATAGATTTCGGAACCTCCGGTGATCGCGGGCGCCGCTCCGCCGAGTGTGGGAGGCGCTGCCGCGGCCCCGGGTCTCATGGCTGCTAGAGGTGGCGGAGCCGGAGGCGGAATGGCGGGCGCAATGACAGCCGCCTGCTTATTTCCGACGCCCGCCGCATAGATGGTCCCATCGGGAGCCACCGCGACCGACGTAATTTCGCGCTTCGGCGCCTGGTACAACACAAAGCCTTCGCCGGCGTGAGTGATGCGCAGGATCAGCCCGCTGGGATCGGTGCCGACGATGAGATTACCGCTGGGATCGGTGGCGAGAGAGCGCGCGTGGGTTTCTTCCGTCTTGAAAAATACGCTGCCAACACCGGCCGGAGTGACGCGATGAATCTCGCCCTGATCGCCGGTGGCGACGAACAGATCGCCTGCTCTCGAAAACTCCAGCGCCCAGATATATTTCTGCTTCGGGTCGTAAAAAACGTCGGACTTACCGGCAGAATCGATTCGATAAACCTTGCCGTCCGGCGAAGTAGCCGCATACACCCGGTCCTTGGAATCGATGGCGATGGCTTGAATCGCGATGCCGTCGAGCTCCGCCAGGATCTTCGCTTTGCCGGCGTGATCCACCATGAACAGCTTGGTTTTGGCACCTCCCAATCCGCCGCCGCCGGTGTAAAGATTCCCCTTGGAATCGCGCGCCACGGCCCATAAAAACGCGACGGAGGGATCGAAGAGCTCTTTCACGACGGGCGCCAGCGCGAGGCGGCCATCGCTTGCGAGCGATAGACGGGTCAGCGTGCCCTTCTCGAAATCCGCCATCTCGCCTTGCTGCCAGGTTTTGGTCTCGACGGCGAGGAGGGTCCCTAAGGCGCACAAAAACGCCCCTAATGTTCTCGAAATATGCATGAAATGGTCCCCAATAAAGAGCGCGCACAACGCAGCGGGCCGCGGGGCCGGCGCTGTGCGCTCATTTAACGTTAATTTTAAGCGAGTAGCTGCCGCTGACCATCTGATCGAGCGGGACCGCAAACTGCTCCTTCGCGGTTTCCGCCGAACCGGCCAATACGCGGGTCGAGGTCCGCTCCGCCTGCAGCACGTTCAACACCGATGCGGGCAGACTGGGCAGCGTTTTATCGTCGGCGTAATAGGTGGGCCGGCCTTCGACCAGCGAAACATACATCTGGCTATTGCCGCGCTCCTGATTCAGCAGCGAAATCGTTTCCGGAATATCCATATAGCGATTCCCGACCACGGCGGCGTTCTGCATGCGATTCAACGTGTCGGCGTCGCTGAACAGAATGCGCTGCTCGCCCTTCGGCGTGCCAGCGGGAATTTTCACTTGCACGTCGCGCTCGATACGCTCGCCGCGATAAGGGCGCAGGAAAACTTTGACGGGAATGCTGGTACCGGCGTCGACTTCAGCGGAGGGCGTCCAGGCGTAGTCGATGGCGGC
>Ga0182024_10008471_pt1 | contig 21639 bp, 23 predicted proteins | sample P32metaG_FD_120480 | JGI IMG/M metagenome (GOLD analysis project Ga0182024, IMG submission 120480) | Permafrost microbial communities from Stordalen Mire, Sweden - P3-2 metaG (Illumina Assembly) | ecosystem: Environmental > Terrestrial > Soil > Wetlands > Permafrost | place: Sweden: Stordalen...
GAGGTGTGTGAATTTGCGACCGGAGCCCAGTAAGGCCCCGGTCGCCAGGCTATCCACAGCTAATGAGCATCTGACCACGGAATTTTGGCTCACTGCGGAAGCCGGACTGTGGAAAAGCCCTGGACAGAAGGTGGACAAATAATAAGATCGCCGTCGTTGTTTTGGCTCCAAGACTGTTATTTCGTTCGATTGGGTCGCTTTGTGTGTCGACGGACATTTCGACGCGACAGCGTTCGTTTGCGTCGTCGCTGTGCGAGTGTTTTGTCGAGAAGATCGTCAACCCGCCTTCCGAGCAGGTCCGATGGGATTCCGCGCAGCCAGTTAATGAGGGTTTCGATGAGAATGCTTAACCACGCCATGCCGATAATCCTCGCCGTGTGCGCTCCCGGATAAAAGACGGGACAATCTGCGTCCCGCGCGATGGCCTTATGTTGGGCGCTACTCCTGGAAGACTTGTCCCAAAGGCAACTTCGCACGCCTTTCGCGATTGTCTCGAAGACACCACACTGCGTCTGTGGAGGACATCGAGCAATTCAAGAAACTTCTCGGCCCGCTCGCCTTGGATTACAACGAGGCGCAGCTGCGCCAACTTCAGAATGAAATGTCCGCGATAGCAGAGCTTTTGCTCGACCTGTATATAGCAAGGAGAAAGGGCGAGTCCCGGAAGCGCCAAGCGCCTCACTTTGACACCCAAGAGCCCCGCTCGTAGCATGAGGGAAAGGTCGATTCCAAACTAACCACAAAACATTCAGATGAATGAGAAAACAGTCGAAGCTGCGTCTTCGACTATTGAGACTCGGGCATGGCATCCCGCCGGACCCAAAGAGAGTTCGCAGATTCCCGCTACAAACGGCGTCATTTACTGCCGCGTATCATCGAAAGAGCAAATTGAGGGAACAAGCCTCGAATCTCAAGAGGCTGCCTGCCGGGAATACGCCCGTCAACGCAATATCAGAATCCTGAAGACGTTCGTCGAGCGCGGCGAGTCTGCCAAATTCGCGGATCGCACCCAATTAATTGAGCTCATCGACTTCTGCCGGGAGAGCAAGGACAAAATACAATCGCTGCTCGTTTGGAAAGTGGATCGCTTCGCGCGCAACGTTGGCGACCACTTCAATATCAAGGCGACGCTCATGAAATATGGGGTGCGCGTGGTCTCGGTAACTGAACCGATCGATGCCAATCCAGAAGGCAGGCTCATGGAAACCATCCTGGCCGGCTTCGCGCAGTTCGACAACGACATCAGAGCGACACGAACGGTTCAAGGCATGAGACGGAAAATCCAGGAAGGTATATTTCCGTGGAAGCCGCCGTTAGGGTACCGAAGCGCAGCGAGAGAGGGAACGAAGAAAACGAGACCCGATCAACCTGACCAGCCGGTGTTCGGATTGCTCCAGAAGGCGTGGGCGGCATTCGCCACCGGAGCGTACACCAAGTCGGAGATTCGGCGCTTGATGGACTCTTGGGGAGTCCAAACGGAAAACGGCATCTCCATGACGGCGCAATCACTCGACAACATGTTCCGCAATAGGTATTACGCCGGAATCCTTGTAGACCCGTGGACTCGCGAAGAACACACAGGTGCTCATGTCGCGATGGTGAGTCTTGATGATTTCAACCGAGTCCAAGCCGCGATATCGCGCCGCAACCGATCAATCCAGCACCAACGGGACCGTCTGGAATTCCCGCTTCGGGGCGTGGCTCGATGCAGCTCCTGCCGACAGTATTTTACCGGAGGATTTTCAAAGGGACGCTCACGGCGCTATGCCTACTATTGCTGTGGCAATCGAAAATGTGGGGAGCGCGGGAGCTATCGCGTAGAAGGAATGCACGATGACTTCGAGGTCTTTCTGAATCAGATCGCTCCCAAACCAGAGCTCATGGAAACACTTAGAGCATTGATCGTTAGAATCGCGGAAAAGAGCCAATCGGCGTGGAGCGCTCGAAGGGCGAAGCGGGATGCGGAAATCAAGCGCCTGAGCGCCCAGATTCAAGAACTGGTCCGTATGAGAGCCAAGGGGCTTCTTACGGACGAGGAGTTTGTCGGGCAGAAATCCGCAATTTATGAACGGCAGGCCGGTCTTGAGGATATACGGCTTCCGGGTCGTGCTGACGCAAGAGAAATTCGCGCCGCGCTTGACGAAATAACGAAGCCGTTGTCAGCTCTACGCGAGACATGGCAGGCCCTGCCAACTCCATTTCGCCGCCGGTTCAATCGTTTGGTGCTTCCGGCCGGATTCGTGACCGGAGAAACTCGAACCGCCGAGTTGGGCGTTCTTTTCAGGCTTCTTAGCGACTTGAGAGGAAACGATTCACACTTGGTGCCCCCCGTGGGAAGAAAATTGAACCAAATCTGGCTAGAAATTACGGAGTTAGTTGATCTCTTCCGGTCGGCAGCTGAGGAAAAGGGAGCCGCCTAGAAGCGGTTCAAAGAGATTCACACGAATAACCCTCGGGGGAAGAAATCGAATCGGATCGCTACTGCACGTTTTAGAGCCCAGCTTGAAAAGGTGGGTGATTTTGCGCGCGGTGCGATATTGACACCCAATTCTAGTGTCATAAGCTAGAAGCAAGACATGGGAACTGAAATTCCGAATAGCTACTATCGGGTGAGCATCAAGGCTCTCATCCTCGACGAGACTAGAAAGAAATTTGTCGTCATCCTTGAAGACAACGGCTGGTGGGAGCTATCCAAACCGGGAGCGGAAATCGACAGCGAGGAGCGCTCCTGAGTGACCGCGTTCGTCCCAGTCGTACTGTAGAATCGATATGGCGCAGAACCTTCTGAGGGCTTGGAATGAAACCCAACACACCTTTGCAATCGATTGTCGATCCTTTTGTGAAAAGCTTCGGAGGTGAATTGATTTCGGCAATTGTCGGCAACGAGAATCCGCCTTCAAACGCCGATTACTTGCTTCGGCGCCACAACGTTATCGCGGAACTGAAGTCACTTGAGGACGATAGTTTCGGCGAGTCACTCACCCAAAAACTTAGTGACCGCATGGCGGGATGGCTTAAACGCAGCAACATTGTAGTCTTCGGTACAAACCGCGTCGAGGGTCGCCACTTCGCGCCGGAATGCCAGAACGAGATGGCTGATCTAGTGGCTGGACATTTACAAAACAATGTGGTGAAAACAGCCAACCGTCAAATCGAGAGCACGAAAGTATTTCTAAAGATGCCAGATGCGAAGGGACTCTTGTGGGTAGCTAGTGACGGTAATATGGGCCTTCTGCCAGGCCAAGTCTGGTCCCTTCTGAATCGCATTCTCCAGAAGAAGCATAAAGACGGAAGTCCCCAATACTCGAACATCCATGCTCTTGCGTACTTCAACCCGCGGATGCTGGCAGAGCTGCCGGGGGCCGATCTACCGGCAATGTTCTGGTTCAGCGGAACCCGATACAACGACGATAAACAGCTGCGCATATGTTTGACTGAACTATACGATGCGTGGCCGAAATATGTTGCTTGTTCTCAGGGGATTGAAGTCAAGCGCGTGGAAGACAACACACCGTCGCTTGAAGGTCTCCAATTTTCGAGAGTATCACCCCGTCTACCGCAAATCGAAATCAAAGATCCAAAACGCACGAAATAATCCCGTGTGCGATTGTTGCGCCCCGACGCGAAACTGAGCTGACCGAGTTCTTCTACGACGGCGACGGAGAGAGTCTACATAAATGAGTCGAACGCGACGATGCCTGTGCCTCGTACTTCGTCACGCGTGTTTTATTCGGGTGATCCCGCGGTTCACAATTTTCAAGCGAATAAACTTCTCGGTGCAAATTGAACTCACTTACATCCAACGATAATTAAAAGAGTGGGAGCATGAGTTGAGTTTCCGTTGGCTGAGCCAGCTTGACATTAAGATGGTGGTTAGGATGCTTAGTCTTGAGCGTCGAGACCAGGTGCTCCTTCGAAATGTGGGTGTATCGCTGGGTCGTGACGATCGATGCGTGCCCTAGCACCTCCTGTACGACCCTAATGTCTGCCCCACAGCGCAACAAGAGGGTTGCGGTTGTATGCCGAATCATATGTGGGGTGACTCGGCGCTTGATCTCTGAATCTCTTGCGGTGATCGAAATCACCCGAGCAACGCCCTGAGAGGACAACTTTCTACCGGACGCGTTTACGAAAAGGGCGTCGTGTCCGAGACTCATTGCGACGCGATGGTGCAAGTAGATCCTCATGGCTCGTTGGGAACGCTCATCCGGAAGCAGCGCCAGCCGCTGACGCAGTCCCTTGCCCATTATGAGGAATGCTGATTCGTCGTCTCGCCAATCCTGACACGATAGAGTCGTGAGCTCTCCAACGCGAATTCCTGTCGCGAACATGATTTCCAGCATCGCTACGTTTCGAATCGCGAGGAATCTGTCGGCACGCGGGGGCCGAGAACTTCGTGTTGTACTATTTGCCCGGCACCACACTTCTTCCATCATTCGCTTTATATCCGAGGCCGTTAAACTTCGAGGTAAGAGACGCTGACGTTCGAGGTCCAAACGGATCTTCCACAAGGGCGAGGAGTTCAACGAACCTTTACGGACCCAGTAGGCAAATAACACCCTTGTGGTGGCAAACTTTCGACGGACGGATGTGGGGGCGTAGCCGGACGAACGCAGGTCTCGGGCCCAGCGCTCAAGACAGTCGGCGTCGATTGTCGAAAGGGGCGTATGAGTGCCAAGCTCGCGTTGCAGTTGAGCGAGATCCGTCTTATAACCAGTTCGCGTCTTTTCGCTCAATCGACGGGTAGAGAAATAACCCTCCATAAAGTGTTCGACTGCGTGTCCCAGTTGCATGCCAACCCTCCGGGCGTGCGGGAGATCGAGATAGGGCGGGTAGCCTAGCACAACGCTTTGAATTCTCAACGTGCGACGATATACAGGTAGTGTCCTACTTTGATTTTGGAGAACAACATGAGTACTAGACCTGACTGCACATGCGGATTACATGGAAGACCGCTCTGTCTGACACGCGAAACCCTCAAAAGGCTCGAAAGCTGCGTCATTAGCCATAAACCATCTTTGCGTCAGCTTCCCAAGTGGGCCGTAAAGCCGTATATTCGCCCAGACCTCCAGGAGAACAAGGCTGTGACGATTGCGGCGTCTTTTGAATGCAAAGAGGGTTACGTTCTTTGCGCTGACCGCCTTATGAGTCATGGGAAGCACACAGACTTTGGTGCTTTTGCTCATTACGAGAAAAAGGTTTTTGTGTTGGATGATGTGACCTTTGTGACCGTAATATGCGGATCGGGCGACACCATTACTATGCGTGCGGTAGCGGACGGCGTGATAACCAAGCTCATAAACTCAGAGGATCGCCCTTCTGTGACTTCTGCACTAGAAGAAAGCTTGAATGACGTTGCCACCAAACTTGGGGTTGCTCCCGAAGTAAGTTTGGTTTTGGCCTCTGTCGCGGACGGTAGCGACCCTGAATGTTTACGAGCAGATGGTTTGATCGTTCAGCCTGCTAGACCTGTAGAAATACTTGGAATTGGTGAAACCTCTCTCATCCAGTATTTAATCGACTCTGTTTATACGCCTGATTTGAGCCTTAAAGAACTGTCCGCCCTAGCAGTCTTTGTGGTCTACGCCGCGAAGAAATATTGCCCGCAATATTGTGGCGGCCAGACGGACGTGTGCGTTCTGCCTCGAAAACTCCTATGGGACCCCGTGCCTATGACCGACGACGAAATACTTGTTTTGGAAGAGCAATTTGCAGTGAAGCCGCCAGAGCAGTTGAAAATGTTAATACACAACGCGGCTACTTTTTTACAGTAAGCAGATTCGCCTTTTTCGCCCACCGAGCATTGACAGCTTTGCGCGCCGATTCGCTACGCTGTTCTGCCGTCATCGCGGCGGCTCTGGCAGGACCACCTTTCTTCCCGCCCTTCTTACCGAGCTTAGACAGATATTCCCGTAATCCTTGCGGTACTTTAGCCATAGTCTGATTATATACGAGAACGGCTCAAGAAGTCAAGAGTAATGTTGATGGGGATTTCTTGAATGCCCACCACCTAGTAAAAAGTCACAAGCTCATACCATTCATGCTTATTGAACGTGAGATACGCCCCCATACCGGAAACAAATAGCTTCTTTTGTTCGGGATAATACATACTGACTGAGGTGTCCGAATCATGCAATTCAAGATCAAAACGCTCGCCCTTCCTTTCTTGATATTTGCGTCCTGCTTCAATACAGGGGCCGAAGAACAGGGCGCTCGCGGTACTATCATAGTCTTTGGATACACGAAGACCGAAATCGATATAGCGGCGGACAGTCGAGCTATCTCCACTAATGGGCGGCCCCCTCTCGATGATTACTGTAAAATTGTCACGCTCGATGAACATTCGCTTTTCACGGCGGCTGGAACTGCTATTCAGATAAGCTCCACGGGACGAATTGCGTGGAATGCCTCCGTTGAGGCTGTTGGAGCTTTCCAACAAGCCGGAACAACGAGCGATGTGCTGCTGTTGAAAAGAGCGGCCAAAATATGGGCTGCCAACATGGTCAGCGATATAAACCAATCTCTTAAAATAGATCAGACCATTACGAAGCGCGGTATTGAGGCCCACAATAGATTCTTGACCGGATTGTTTATGGGTCTTGAAAATGATTCTGTCGTGATATATCAAGTCGAGCTGTTTTTTGATCCCGGCACTCAGCAAGCGATACAGCATCCCAGCATTATTCCTGTCTACTCCACTCGTCATTACGGAACGCTGGGGAAAAACGAAATCGCTAACGAAATACTGTTGGACCAAACCGATTTTGCCAAGGTCGAACTTCAAAAATGGATATCGACCGCACCACAGGTGCCTGTTGGAGACAGACCCGTCAATTTTGCGATCTATCTGGTACAGATCACCATCACTTCCCACTCCAAGCAGGGCGATGTGGGTGGCCCCATCGATGCACTCATAGTTACCAAGGCAGGCACTCGATGGGTACAGCGCAAGCCAACATGTTGCTGCCAACAGAAGTAGATACACAGATTTTGTCATGTAAAGGCTCCTCCTAGATTCGTGGGGGGGGGGCATTACTGGCATCAGATGTGACGGCCCAAAATAATTAACTTTCCCCCTTGATATACGTGAGCGGCTCATGTATAATGCCTCCATTATGAGTACACTTTCGATGGACAAACAACGAGCCGCAATTCAAGCCTTAATTGAGGGCAACAGCACCCGTTCTACAGAGCGCATGATTGGCGTTCACCGGGATACGATCATGCGGTTAATGACTCGCGTGGGAAACGGCTGCGCGAGGTTTCTTAACGAACAGATTAAGAACGTCCGCGCTTCAAAGGTTCAGGTTGACGAAATCTGGACTTACGTTTTCAAGAAGCAAGCCAGAATCACCACGGACGAGAGCATGGCCGGAATCGGTGACCAATACGTGTTTGTCGGAATCGACGCTGACACCAAGCTTGTTATCTCTCATCTTGTCGGTAAGCGCGATGCGGCTTCGGCATACTACTTCATGCAGGATTTGAAGGACCGCCTGGCAACTCGCGTTCAACTCACGACGGACGGCTTCAAGCCATACATCAATGCGGTAGAAGATACTTTTGGACCGGACGTGGATTACGCACAGTTGGTCAAAATCTACGGCCAGCCGCAAGCGAGCAAAGCTAGCGCCCGAAACTGGTATGAACCTGTCCGCGTGATAGGAGCGGTTCCGATGAGCGTGACCGGCAGGCCGGGAGCAATGGGGATCTCCACGTCATTCGTCGAACGGCAAAATCTTACGATGCGGATGCAAATGCGCCGATTCACCCGACTCACCAACGGTTTTTCAAAGAAATTGGACAATCTGAAAGCACACATCGCGCTGCATTTTGCCTACTATAATTTCGTGCGGATTCACCAAACCTTGCGCGTCACTCCCGCGATGGCCGCAAACTTGACAGACCACCTATGGACGCTCGAAGAACTACTATCGGTAGTTGACTAGTGGTATAAGACGGTCAGAAGGAACTTGCCCTTGCGTGTCGCTAAGCAAATCCGTGGCCGATTGTTGCTGGTGATAACTGGTTTATTTGTTAGTTTAGTCTGGTCTCCGGCCTCGACAGCAGGTTCGCCTCAAAAGAATCTGTCCGATTTAATAGACGCCGTTAGACCCGCTGTTGTGCAAATTACGGTTGTCATTACAGGAGTCTCCCCGCAGCGTCCTCTATCTGCACCTGCTCCAATACAAAATTGCTTCCAAGATCGCTACGTCTGCATTGTCGGAACTGGTTTCCTCGTAAACGATACGGGCGATATCGTGACCGCGTGTCACGTAGCAAACGACGTTCAAAGTGTAATAAAGATATTGGGCGATCTTGGTATTCAAGCGATATCCGTAGCAGGATTTAGTCTCCCTAACAAGGAGACAAACGGTATCAAATCCATTTCTGACACATACGGGGTAAATGCTACGCTAGTTGCGACAGACCCCTTGCACGATCTGGCCCTCTTCCATATTGAACCCAACCCCTCTACTAAGCCCAAAACGCCTTTCGTGCGTCTAAGCAATACCGCACCGAATGACGGTGACGCTATATTTTCTTGCGGATTCCCCTTTGGAGAGCCAGGAATCGTTACAACATCTGGAGCCATAGCTTCGGCATCGAAACTTGCCGTTCTTATCACGGCGGCTAGTGCTGGAGCCATAGGAAAAATCTTCGTCTACTGGGTAGACCTCGCGGTGAATCCTGGCAATAGCGGCGGACCAATTTTCAGCAACGCCGACCAGTCTGTGCTTGGCATAGTTGTCGAAAACGAGGGGAGTCTCGGAATTGTTGTTCCTTCTACATATATTATTGATTTCTTAGAAAGTCACAACATTCGGTGGAATTCTGATGCAAACCACTCCTAGCAATTATTGTTCCAAATCAACTATTATTCGTGAGCCGGTCACGTATATGGCTTTCAAATTAGGACACTACCGATATACAGAATGACAGTCGAAGTAGTGTCTGATAGGCTTGCCATCGCTGATACGTGGTCGGGTCAGAAACAGCGGTTGGTCCGAATAATTCATCCTTAAGCAAGCTACCAAGTGCCGGGTCTAGTGGCGGTCGGCTTAGCTCAGTTCTTGGTAGAGATAACTAGGAATTATCCAACGCAGGAGAAGTGATAATTATGCATCCGGACGAACTCGCCGACTCTGGGTTGCAGATTAGTGGGAGAGATGCCCGTCCAGAAGATCTAAAGCCGCACTCCGATCTGACCTACCGAAACTTGGTGGAATTGAATGTTTCCGGGACTGATGTCCAACAATCATTGCTCACCGGATCATTGATTCGGCGATGTGTTTGGACCAAGATCAAATTCCAGCGGTCGGATTTTGACGGAGTCCGTGCTGAACAGTCCACGTTTGTCGAGTGCGATTTTAGTATTTGCGATATCCGATCAAGTCATTTTGTGGAGTGCAAGTTTCTCTCCTGCATTTTCAATGACGCGTTCGTTGATGACTGCGACTTTTACCGCTGTGAACTGAAAGGATGTAGTTTCCAAGGCTCTTCCCTCACCAGATGTCGATTCGCAGACTCTTCGATTGACAGGTGCACCATAACTCCAGGAACGTTCCTTCATAACCGGCTGTACAGATGCGCCATCGTCGACATGCTCCTCGGCGATGCCTCCGTTTCTTACGTGATTTTGAGGGAATGCAAGCTCGAACGGGTGACCCTCAACGCGGAGTCGATCGGCGGACTCTTTGGCCTGACGCTCAAACAGGTGCGCGAAGCCAAACTGGTCTTTCTCGGAAAGCAGGAGCCAATTCCCTCTGATGCCGATGTCATTGCGCTAGCATCCGCTGAATACAGCAAGCGCCGCTGGTACGTGGGTGAGTTGGTACTTGCTCTGAATTTTGGATTGCTTTCGGTGGTGGGCGCAGTCGAAAAGTATCTGTCTAGCGCGTATCCTCGATTCGTGGAAATGGGGTTTGCGAAGGGGGATGAAGTTCAGTTTGTAGGGGACATACTGGAGGAGTTGGCCAATCTCGACAAACTGCCGCTCTTGGGGTTGATGAATGTTTTGGAGTGGTGTGCTGCGCTGGAAACTGCGGTTGCGGCTCGCGGCGAGGTCGAGGGCGAGAGTTCGGATGACGCTCTGAGAACACTCGCGGGTCGCGCAAGTTTGATCGTCGGAAGGCAGTTGAACAAACTCGAGAACGCTATTTCCAGGCCAGTGTTGCCAAAGGATGATGCGGACGTAATTCTTGAGGCGACTTTTCACTATGAGCCTTCAATCGCGCTCTACAAGCTCATGAACTCGATCAACGCCTTCTCGGCCCTCAAGATTTCGCACAAGAACGGCTTGGTTCGAGCGGAAGCTGGGTCATATAGGGAGATAGTGTCCACAACCGTCTTCTCTGTGTTCGCTCTTCAGCTTTTCCTATTTCTCGTGAATGGGTGCGTCATACAACTCACGGAATTGAAGCAGCGCGTCAAAGTGCTGGCGCGTAAGAAGGGGCCCAGAACCTACAGAGAACTCGCTCTGATACCGACTCAACAGACTACGCCCGTCGTGCTTCGCACCTTGCAGGAACTGAGTCGATTCGCAAAAGGTGTGCCGTGGTTGCCTCAAGCGTCCCTGGGTGGTTTTGACGCCTCAAACATCCAGAAACTCGAAATCCTAGAGCAGCGCAAGCGCCCCAGTCGGTCTAAGTCCTGAGAAGCTCTTCGAGTAAGTGCGCGTTGATCGAGTTCGCGTCGGACGATTTCGATTCCGCGAAATGTCAGGACGCCCCGGCGAGATGGGCGATGGCCCTTTGCAGTGCTGAAAGAAATTGTGGACACTCTCTAGCTAGATTGATCCTGAAGTTGAATCCGGACTGGGGACTGAAATGGTTTCGATATCCCGGAATCATGATCGCCCCCGTTCCGAATACCAAGTGACGTAAGAACTCAGATGAACCACCTGTGGCCGATATTCCGGGAACGTAACACGTCATGAAATATCCTTCGGACTGCGCATCAACCTGGATAACTGGGTCATATCTATGGACAATCCCCGTCACGAGTTGGCGGACGCTGGCTATCCGCGCCGTGAATGCGCTTTGGAATGCAGTAAAGTTTTCGTCCAAGAAATGCAAAACCGCGACATAGTTGGACGAACTCAAGCCACCGACGAGAACATCGCTCCAATCAGTGAAGAAGCGCCGATACTTCATGTTGAACACTATTGCGGCGAATTTCACTGCGTTGATGCAGACGGACTTGTGTGGACAGTAGATCCCGACAAACCTCTCGGCGCGACTCAATTGTCTCGACAACTCCTTGCCGTTGATCGAAAGACACTCATCTGCAACGACGGCGATCCCACGATCAAGCAGGGAGTTTATGAATGTAGCTTCGGTAGCACCAAGATATTGGCCGGTACAATAAATCGGATTTGTGATCCAGAGCGCGATTTCAGATTCTTCGCCCCCCAAGGCCGCGATCACCTCGTCCTCCGGCAGATGCCAATTCCCCAGATGACGACGCATGTAAATTCGAGTGCAAGGAAGATTCGCCATTTCGCACGCGTACAGGACAGGAAAATAGACCGGGCAAACGACGATTACCCGGCTGACGCCAATTGCTCTTAGCCACCACGCGGCGAACAATATGGCGCTAGTTCCCGTTGGTACGATCGAGCATTCCGATACGGTAGACGAAAGGCCGAGGCGCTCAATTACTTGTTGCTGAAAGTCCACCTGGATGTCGCCCGAATAGATATACGGTACGACAGACGGCGACATCGGGAGCCTTAGGTCCTTCAACAGCGCTTTGGTGTTCTGAACGGATGGGTCCCAGTGAGAGAGGTCAAAGGGAGGCCATCCATATTCCTTTTCATAGTCTTCCGCAAGGCTCTCAAGAGCCGACAAATCATCAAGCTCGCGGATCTTGCCTAGAAGCATGTCACACGCGGAGGTGATAATTCCTAGTTATCTCTACTCAGTCTTTTTTTCACAGCGCATTACCGCCTGATCCGGACCCTAAACACATGGGAAGGCGCTGATTCGACCGCGCCAGTGACCAGAAGGAACGATTGAAACGAGGGATGAGCCTAGAGCGTAAATTTGACGGACTAGATGTGCGTGGTACTGTGTAGATACACCTCTGTAAATGGAGTCTTTCGAAAAACAACCTCACAACGCGGAAAATGCGAGCATGCGCGAGCTGGAGGAGCTCCGAGATATGCTCAGCGAACTTTGCGCGCACGGGCCATACTTGGAATCGTTCGACGTATCGGAAGATGGTCGAATCGCTTTAGACCACAGACCCGCTGACAGTGTCCCGCCTCTGTTGCCAAATTTGCTCGCGTCCGAATTGGGCAATGGAGACGTAGAGACTTTTTACCGAGTAGCTCAAGACATTCAGCGCAAACTTCCCGCCTTCGAATTTGCGATTTCAGAAAATGTCGAGAGAACACGTCTAACGTGCAGAATTTCCAAGCGCCCGTGATCGAATTCAAATTGGCATAGAAAAAGACGCACGTTTTGACGGCGTGCGTCTTGGAGTTAAGACGGTCGCGGCAGCACCACGATCCTAACCCTTCGAGTTTCAAGTCCCACGATCGCGATCGAGGACAATATGACTCTGCGCGGCTTGCGATCCGGGTCTTTGTCCCAGATGACGCAAGCCTCAAGAAGCGGATTTACTCCGCATCCTTATTGTGGGCGTCAGTGGGAAGCTGTCAAGGAGCGCGGCCGACGGAGCTTCACGTTCGTTTGCGCCACGCAACGTCGAGATGCTCGCCCTTCATCATCAAGCCACGCACAGAGAACGACGGCGTGATCTCGAATCCGGGCATGGACCGTGTTTCGAATTTCACTCCCACGGTCGGCAGAATCATGTGGTTGAACCAAATATCGTTCCCGCTGCGCTGGATCACCCACGACGCGCGGCAAACATAGGTCATCCGCGCTTTCGTCGGTCGTATCTTCTGCTCTGGACCTCTATAGCTCACATATCCAATGTGTTTCTCCGTCGGCGCGGGACGTTTCAGGAAATACACGCGCTGGCCGTTGGTCAGAAAGGACATGTTCTCGACGAAGCCGTGGTCGCCGTCGTCAGCGGTCAGTTCCTGCACGAAGGATTCAACCGTATCCGCCGCGTTGCACAGCTCAAAACTGTAGTCGAGCTTGATCTCCACGCCTCGCTGAGCCGGACGAAGGTCGGCGCGCATGACGTAATTCCGACGATAGAGTTTTGTATCCTGCCCAATTCCGAGAATCCGGCTGAGTACGGGCGCGGCGATATCGTCAGCCGGATTCCTGGCGTGGCCGCTCGTGCCCCGCGGCGTTCCATCTTCTCCGCCTGAGAGCCATTGATCGAGCTCGTGTTTCAAAGCGAATACCGGAGCTCTGGACCCCCCGCCAGGCATTCTGTGAAAAGGAAGGCGGCGGGTGCGGGCGTATCTCATCGCAGTATCCCGGCTCTTTCCAATGTACGTCCCGATTCCGTCCCAACCCCAGACTTTGTCGGCCAATTCGGCACCCCGGCGCCCATGAGGATTCTTGGCGCCCCTCGTGCGCCTCGCCGCATATTAGCGGTTGTTGCCACATATTACCGCTCCGGGCACGATGGCGATCACCCATAGCCTTGTGCCGTGGCCAAGCTGCAAATCTCGAATGCCGTTGCGAAGTGTAGCGACCAACCCGCTTGCGTCGCGCGCAAGTCAGTCCACCTTTACCAAACTCTGCGTCCTGTTAAGCTGACCGGACGCTTCGTTGAGGTCGACGTCGAAGCGATTTCCGCCCTCACGTTCCCCAAGCAAATCTCCAAAGCCCACTTCTACATGAAAGGCCCGCTCCCGTACATCGGCGGCAAAAACAGGATCGCCGCGAAGATCATCGAGTTCTTCCCCGAACACAAAACCTATGTGGAGACGTTCGCCGGCGGTGCGCAAGTGCTCTTCCACAAGGAGCCCTCAACCGTCGAGATCCTTAACGACCTCGACGGCGAGGTCGTAAATTTCTTCCGCGTCTGCCAGTCGCACTATGAGGAGCTGCTCCGGTATCTGAAGTTCACCGTCGCGAGCCGCGCATGGTTCGACCTGCTGCAGACGTTGGACCCCAAGACCCTGACCGACGTGCAACGGGCGGCAAGGTTCCTCTACCTGCAGAAGAACGCTTACGCGGGACTCGTGAAGAATCGCAGATTTGCGTACGCCGTCGAGGGACCGTCGCGGCTGAATCCGGAGCGGCTACCCGAACTGATTGAGAACACCCACAAGCGCCTGGCGAGAGTGCAAATCGAATGCTCGCCGTATCAGGACATTCTGCGGCGGTACGACCGCCCAACAACGCTGTTCTATCTCGATCCGCCATATTTCGACCGCAAGCTGTACCGCTTTAACTTCTCGGAAAACGATTTCAAAGAACTCGCGCAGCGCCTAGGGAGGCTGGAGGGCAAATTCATTCTGTCGCTGAACGACGTGCCGGAAGTCCGCAAAATCTTCGCTGGTTTCAAATTGCGGGAGATCGACCTTCCCTACACCGCGCAGCGAGAAGCGGGAAAACGCTTCCGCGAACTGCTGATCTCGAATCTTCCCCTACGTCCACGAGGCGAACGATGACTCAATGGATTGAGAAAATCCTGGCGCGCGTGTGGAATCGGACAGCGGAGCGCTTCCGCCGAACAAGCGGCGCACGCGTCCTCGATCTCGGTTTGCTCGTCTCCGAAGGCGAGTCCGCGCGCGGGCGTGCGGGCGTGGACCAATCCCGCCGCGCAGAACACGTTGCGATCCTCGGGCGCTCTGGTTCCGGAAAATCTTCTCTCGTGAAGTACATGGCCAAGCAGGACATCGAGTCCGGACGCGGCGGAATTTACTTCGACCTCCACGGCGATGCGATGCCGTTCTTGCTCGCAACGTTCGCTGAGCGTGAACGAATCCTGAACCGCGATCTGAGCGAGAAACTCATCGTGATAGAGCCCGCCGATCCCGAGTATTCGGTCGGGCTCAATCCCCTCGGCCAAGACCGGGAAGGCGACCGTTTTCTTCACGTCGCCGAGATCGCGCAGATTCTCCGGCAACGCTGGCAGCTTGATACCTTCGGTGCCCGAACCGACGAGTTACTCCGCAATGCGCTCCTCGTACTGGCGGAGAACGGTTTGACGCTTCTCGAAGTCGCGCCATTGCTCGCTCACTCTGCATTCCGTTCAAGTTGCCTTGAAAGCGTCACGAACGCCGAGGTGCGGCAATACTTCGAGACTCGGTATGACCAGGCGAGTGAGCCGATGCGCGCCGCGATGCGCGAGCCGATCTTGAACAAAATCTCGGCGTTCACGGCCGATCCCCGGTTTCGCGCGATTGTCGGCCAGCAACGCTCGACATTCTCGGTCGTCGAGGCAATGGATCGCGGGCAGTGGATCATTCTCAATCTGCACAAGGGCCACCTCGGCGAGCAGGCAGCAACCCTCGGAAGCCTGTTCCTCACCACCGTCAAAAATGCGTTATTTGCGCGAAAAGGTCGCGATTTGTTCCCGATCTATGCGGACGAGATTCAAAATCTTGTGACCTTTGGCAGCGGCCTTGAAACGATGCTGTCCGAATCAAGAAAGTTCGGCGTCGGGATCGTCACCGCCAACCAGTTCCTCGACCAATATCCCGCTGAAATGCGCGCCGCGGTCATGGCCGTGGGGACGCATGTGTTCTTCCAACTCTCGCCCCACGATGCCCAGCAGATTTCATTGGCACTCGACGGGGGCAAGACGCTTGCCGAGTTGCTCAAGAACCTGTCGCGCCGCCACATGGTTGTGAAAACCGGCAGTGAGCGATGGCGGCACGCGGTCGTGCCAACTCTTGCCGAGCCAAAAGTCGATGCTACGGATCTCTACAACCGCTGCCGGGCACGCTGGGCGCGCACGCGGAGCGAGATCGAAGAGGAAATCCGCGAGCGCCAAGCGGCGGTGACGCGCAGCACGAAGGAAGCGCTCAATGACTGGAACTAACCGCAAAGGAATCGTGCTGCAACCGCGCGACCGGCACTTACTTCACGAGCTCGCCGTCATGCGCGTCATTGACCGCGAGCAGGCGAGCCGTGTTGCGCCGTTCGGGTCCGTCACGCGAGCAAATTGCAGACTGCTTGCCCTTACGCGTGCCGGGCTGCTCCGTCGGTTCTTCCTCGGTACCGCCGCCGGAGGAAAGAAGGCGCTCTACCTGCTTTCGTCATCCGGGGCAAGGTTGGTTGGAGCAGCGTCGATCGGGCCGAAGCGATCGCGTGATGAGCTTGTGGTCGCCGACCTCTTCGTCGCGCACCAGACTCTTATCAACGAGCTCTACTGCGCTTTCAAGTACGGCTCCAATGTACCGGACGGCATGCGGTTTCGCCGATGGCTTTCGTTCTCGGCGCCGCTCGACCGGACGATCCCGCTCATTCCCGACGGTTACGCCGAGTTTGACGGGTCCGGCGCAGCAGTAGCCGCATTCCTGGAAGTTGATCTTAGCCACGAGCGGCTGTCGGTGTGGCGGGAAAAGGTGCGCAACTACCTGCAATGCGCCGTCTCAGGCCGCTTCGCCGAGCGATTTGCGAGAAGTCGGTTTCTTGTTCTCGTCGTTTGCGAATCGCGCGGCAGAATGGAATCACTCCGCGCGGCAACCGCCGTACTGACCTCCAAGATCTTCCGTTTCGCGACGTTCTCTTCGATTCGCGAGCACGGGCTCTGGTCCGCCGTCTGGCTCAAATCCAGCGGCAGCCAAACACAAACATTGGTTGAAACTCTATGAAGTATTGCTACCAATGCGGGCGCGTCACGGCCGGTAAGCCGCTCTACTGCAACTCGTGCGGCAGAAGCTACAACGTGAAACTGTGCCCACGCGGCCACGTGAATCCCCGTAGTGCCGAGGTCTGCGCACAATGCGGCAGCCGGGACCTTTCAACGCCCCAGCCGCGCGTTCCCATTTCGATTCGAGTACTGGCATTTCTGTTTTCGCTCGTCCCCGGCCTTCTGCTCGTCCTCGTCTCATTGCTCACCGTCCTTCTGCTCCTTCGAGAACTGTGCGCGAATCCTCGGTGGCTCGTGGCGCTCGTCCTCCTCGGCATAGCTTGCGGAATCATTGCGTGGATATGGACCGAGCTTCCGCTCTGGTTCCGTCAGATCGTGCGCCGCTTGCTCGCCCGCAAGCGCAAGGACGACCGCCAATGAAGGACGAGATGAAGCACGGATCGCAGGCCGAGTACGGCCCAGGCCGTGCGCGGAATGCTGCGGATTTGTTCGACTTATCCGCCCCAAGCCCCGGGCAGAAGTGCCCTAGGCAATGCCCGTACCCAGATGAATCGGAAGGTGATCCGTTGTCTGAGCCCTTGGGAGCTCCGCTCTCGACGGTCGAGGTTGCGCGCCTAATCGGCTGCTCGGCTTGGACCGTGCGGCAGCGTTACCTCGCGACCGGGCTGCCCCATGTCCGCATAGGGCCAGCCGGGAAATTGATCTTTTACACCAATCAAGTAGTGCGCTGGCTGCTTCGGCAGCAGCAGAAAGGAGGACTAATCCTGTGAGTCTCATGAAGCGCGGCAACGTCTACTGGAGCTATCTCAATATGGACGGCATCCGGTATTCGCGATCCACTGGCACGAGCAACTTCCGGCAAGCAACGCAGATCGAGCAGCGCTTCCGGGAGCAACTGAACCTTAAGCGGCTCCAGATCACCGAACCCCACCCCGAGATGCCCTTCGGCGCACTAGCTGCCCGTTTCCTTGCCGAAGGCGCTCGTCGTCCTTGGCACATCGACCGTCTCAAACTCCTCTTACCCTATTGGAGCGAAGTGCCTATCGGAAGGGTTAGCAAGTCGATGGCAGTCGACTACCGCCGACGCCGACATGCGGAGAAGACGGTCACCGACACCACGATCAACCGCGACCTTCAAGCATTGCGCCACATCCTTTTCTGGGCGGTCGATGAGGGGTTGCTTCCGTCAAATCCTCTCGGTCGCTTGCGCCTGGTTCAGGAACGTCGCAAACCCCGCTCGATCCTGAGCCTTGAAGACGAAGAGCGGCTTCTTACTGCAGCCGCGCCGCGCCTCCACCAACTTATCGTCGCGGCGCTCGATACGGGCATGCGTCCAGGTGAACTGTTCCACCAACTTTGGGAGCACGTCGATTTCAGCCGCAAGCTGCTCTCAGTCACCCAATCGAAAACCGCCGGAGGCGAAGGGCGAGAAATTCCCTTCACCAACCGCATACACGAGTTCCTTCTCGCAGAACGCAAGGAGGAGGGTTTGCTCTTCACATTCAAAGGCAAGCCCATTCGCACGATCAAGACCGCATGGAGGGCCGCTATCCGCCGCGCGGGGATCCGGTATCTCCGCTTTCATGACCTTCGCCACACGTTCAATACGAGGTTGATGGAAAGCGGAGTGATCCAGGATGTCCGAAAAGTGCTGATGGGACATTCCGTCGGTGAAGACATCAACTCGACCTACACCCACGTCGAGCTTCCGGCAACGCGAGAAGCAATCCGGAAACTCGAAGTGTGGGTGACCACACAAACGCAACATCAACCGCAAGCCCAAGGAGGGCCAGATGAACGCACAAAAAGCACCAGAACCAACTCAGGCAAGGTCCTCAGTTTCCACAGAAGGAAGGAAGCCGTGGAAAAAAAAGACCCCGGTCGAAGCCGTGCTTAACCAGATCGACCGATTGCGCGACGGCGTCGCGGCGAAGGAAGAAGAGCTCAAGCAGACCAGACGCCAACTGCAGAAGCTCGAGGAGGTGAAAAAAATCCTTGAGGCAGTCTAGTTCTTTGCATCACGGAGCTTGCCCAATGGGCAGGCTCCTTTTTATCGGCGTGACGTGCAGGGTCAAGGCTCCGTTGATCGATTTCGGAATTGCACGCAGTTTTTGTTACATGACAAATACTACGAGGAGGAAAAAAACATGAATGACGACAGCCGTAAGGCCAATGGGAGTTTTAGAAGCTTTCCGAACGACGGAAGTGCAAGCGAATCGCACGCCCCACTGAAAGACGTGGTTTCGACTGTTGACGGTGGGTCGGTCCTCGAGATGCAAACTGGGCTGTTCAACCACGGCCGCAACCGGGCGCTCGACAGTGGAACTACGGAACCCCTGCCGGAAGACGTCGTGACGCTTACGGAACATGCGCGCGCGATGGCCAAACAGACCTACCGCGACAAATACGACCCGGCGCAAAACGTGCACGACGCTATGCACGAGACCGAATATCGGCGCGATATTGCGCAACGCGAGGAGGCCGAAAAGGCGGAACGGCACGCCGCCGCCAACCTGCGCGAATCGGAAATCAAACTTGCCCGGACGCCCGAAGCTGGCCCGAAGCCGCGCGCGCATCCGTCGCTCGTGGCTGCGTTCGTCGTCGCAATTACGCTCACCGTTGCACCCACATTGCACGACACCATTTTCCTCACCATCAACGACGACCTACTCAACTGGTTTGGTTCCGCGCTAAGCGCTGCGTTTGTCGGCGCAATGCTGACCCTTGCGATTCTGGGCGGTCGCAAGACCAGGTGGACGTGGGTCGGTGTCGCGGCGGGCGTGATCCTGGGCGTGGGCCTGGGAGCCGTAAGACTGGCCGCGGCGACCGGGACTAGCGAAGCGATGGTCGCCGTGGGCCTCACGATTGTAGAGATCGCGGCGGTATTGCTTCTCGAATGGCTTGCAAGCGGGTTACGGGCCAGCGAGACGGAGTGGCTCCCCAAACATGCTGCCCAAACCGAAGCGGGTGCCTCGCGTGACGCCGCCCAGACCGAACTTACCCGGCGACAGGAGCGCGTGAAGGAAAAAGACGCTGTAATCATCAACAAGATCGCTTTTGTCGCGGATCGTCACAGCCGAAACATCCACCTTCCCGAACTCGAAGCCGTCGCGATCAAAGCCACTCTCGACGGTTACAACTCCGGCATCGCCGAGAATATCGGACGCCTCCGCGGCGTTCTGCGGAGGACTCAATGAAAACTGGGACTCTTTGCGCCATCGTGCTCTGCGTCGCGTCGGCCGGATTCGTGGGCTGGCGCATCTATGCCCTGAAAACAAGTGACACGCCTCATTTCGAAGTTCTCCTGGACCCATCCATTTCCCATCCGGAGGGTTGCGAACCGCTGGTAGGCTTGGCGGAACAAGCGCTCCACACTAAAGGCGTATCCTCGCGCTCAACATTAACTGTGCTCGTGATCGGCAACCGAGCAACAGCCTTCGAACCGTGGCAATTGGGCACGTATTCGTTCCCGACGACTCGGAGGGCTCTGGAAGGGCGGGCTGCGAACCTACAACGGCGGCAAGACCTACTGAACGATATCCGGACCAAGTGCCAAACAATTCATGGAACCACTAGTTCTCCAATCTTCCTCGGGGTGAAAGAGGCGATTTCCGACCTTCGCGCAACGGGATGCGGAGAATCTTCTCACTGCAAATTGTATGTTGATTCTGATCTGGAAGAAAATGTTGAAACCTCCATCAACCAGAGGCTAAACCGAACCAATGACGGAGGGCGTATCTTGCCACAGCCGATAGACAACGATGGGATTGATGTCGCCTTTTGTGGCCTGGCTGTCACAACAGGTCGCTACGACGGCTCTTCGTCAGGAGGATTTCGCGAGGCACCACCTCAAAGCCCTTCGCGCCAAGATCGGCTGCGAGAAACTTGGCGATCACTCTTTACGAATCCAGAGACGGTAAGTTTTGAACCATATTGCCCAAAAGGATAGATCTCCGTATCAACGTCGATTTTAGAGAAAGTATCGAATACAAACTTGAAGTCTAGTTCGAGCTCGATCAGCGTCTGAAAGCACTGCTGGCGTGCACTCTGACGATATGACCTTACCCCATAGACGGAGCTTATACCGCGGCCAGCCAGCTGGTAGAGGCGATTCTGGCCAGTACCTCTCAATAAAAGTATCGCGATCAGCATAATTGTACTTGACACGTCTCTGAGTCTGCCCTATAAACATCGGCAAATTGGCGGTTTGAGGAGGCGCGCATGCGTCCGGCTCGTCTACTTTTCTGCGTCTGGCTAGTTTTCTTCTTCTCCTGCGGCTACCTCGCGGCCCAACAAACTGCCGTCTCGGCGAGCCCCACTCCGCCGCAGCGCGACCCGCAAGCTCTCGCTATTCTCGCGCTTTCTCTGAAAGCCGCTGGCGGATCGCCTGCCATCACAGCGATTCAAGATTATTCGGCCGAGGGAAATGTGACGTTTAACTGGGCCGGGAAGGAAGTGGAGGGCACAGTCACTGTCAAGGGAGCAGGCGCTGATCAATTCCGCATGGATTCGATCGTGCCCGATGGCACACAGTCCTGGGTCGTCAATAGATTGTCAGGAACGCTACTTACGCCCGACGGCAAAACCTTTTCGCTCGCCCCGTATGACCTGATAAACGCCGGCAGCCTCACAGTGCCCGCCGTTCGGATCGCCGCGGTCACGAATGATTCGACGACGTCGATTATCTACATGGGCCAGGTGTCTGTAGGCGGCCGACAGGCTTACCAGATTCGCTTCATTCCCACGGTGGACGCGAGCCTTTCCACGATTCCTGGTTTGAACGAAGTTGGGACGTTGGATCTTTTTATTGACGGCAGCAATCTCCAGCCGTTTGAGGAATTGGAAACCCTTCACGACCAACGGAATACTGTACAGACTTATACCCAGCAGATTAGCTTTGCTAATTTTCACGAGGTGAACGGCGTCCTAGTTCCCTTTTCC
>Ga0182024_10008472_pt1 | contig 21639 bp, 19 predicted proteins | sample P32metaG_FD_120480 | JGI IMG/M metagenome (GOLD analysis project Ga0182024, IMG submission 120480) | Permafrost microbial communities from Stordalen Mire, Sweden - P3-2 metaG (Illumina Assembly) | ecosystem: Environmental > Terrestrial > Soil > Wetlands > Permafrost | place: Sweden: Stordalen...
CAAGGCCTGACCGGATTCGCTGACCCTTACCGCCGTTTCCGGGAGAGCTAGCGAACCGCCGGATGCGGACCCGCACGTCCGGTGGTGTGGGAGGGGCCGGGGCGAGCCCGGCCCCCACCCGATAAGGAGCGTGAACTCCGATGCAGCCGGAGGATATCCCGCGAGCTGCGCCCCCGGTCGTAGTGATCTACGGCCAGGAGAGCGAAAACGAAGCGCTGGCCGACGAGCTGGCGCTTGACGGCTTCGATACTCGGTTGGTCAGCGATCCCGCATCAGTCGGCGAGGTCGATCTGATCGTCTTTGGCCGTGCGTCGAGGCGTGGCGCAGGGCTCGGCGCTCTACGTGCCCTGCGAGGGGGCGAACTCGCGGGCTCCGGTGCTCGTGTCCTTTGGGTCAGCACCAGCAGCGATGCCACGGACACGCTGAGAGCGTTCGAGGCGGGTGCGGACGACGTGATCCGCGCGCCGTTCGTTTACGCGGAGTTGCTTGCGCGAGTGCGCGCGCTGCTGCGCCGCCCGTCTGGCGAGACGCCGCCGGTGATCCGCTGTGGGGCGCTGACGATCCACACGGCGACGCGGACGGTGATCTATGGATCGACGGCTGTGTACCTGCGCAGACGCGAGTACGCGCTGCTGCTCTACCTGGCGCGCGAACCGGCGCGCGTGGTCGCCAAGGCCGAGCTGCTGCGCCAGGTGTGGGGCTACCCGTCGCAGGACACGACGCGAACGGTGGAGTCCCACGCCTCGCGGCTCCGCCTCAAGCTCGCCGAGGCCGGCGCGGCCGGATGGGTGTCCTCGACCTGGGGCGTCGGCTACTGCCTCGCGCCCCCCGTACAACTACCAACAGGAGGAGCACATGGAAAACCGAACAGAGCTGATCCGGCTCGGCGAACACCTCAGACAGGTGCGCGAGCAGAAACGGCTTACCGTCGTTGATCTGGCCGACCGATGCGGCATCAGCCCGACGCGAGTAGCCAAGCTCGAGGCCGGCCTGACCGACCCGAGATTCGACGTGCTAGTCGCCTTGTCCGATGGCCTGGGCGTTGGACTGTCCGTGTTGATCCCCGATGATGGAGAGACGCATTAGGCGAGGTAACGCGATGGTGCTTCCGCCGCAAGTACCGAACTGGTGGCACGGCAGCGCCGGCCGAAGTGTGCGGTGCGCTCAGCCCTCGCCGTCGGTCGGCGACTCCGCGAACCGCTGCGCGAACTCCTCCGGCGTCAGTTCGCGCTCGCCGTGGCGGGAGAGGATGGCCTGGACGCTCAGGTCCGGGCGCAATATGACTCGCCCATCAGAACGAAGCTCCTCGACCAGGTAGTCGCCAGATAGGTCCCCACTGAGCGTCACACGAGCCGGCTCCATCGCTCGTAGCCTCGCACGCCGTTCCGATCGATCCCAAGCCGGCCTCTCGTTGCTCGCTCCTGCAGTCGCTCGCGCTTCGGCCGGCACACAGCAAAACAGCCAGAACAGACCTCATGCACATGGTGCGGGTGCTGTGCGATTGCTGTATCGGGCCTGGCTCGCTTCCGGCGCTTATGGGGTGATGGCGGGAAAGTCGTTGGCCGCTTCGGGGCGATTGGGGTCATTACCCAATGTGCAGAGACACAGATCCACAACTCGCTGGCCGTTTCGGCGGCCTGGCGGTCATTAACCGCAGTGGTGACCGCTTCGAGCATTGGTGCCGCGAAAGGCGGCGGCTACGCCCGGTATCTGGAGGGCAAGACTGTCCAGCCCGAGCGCGGCGACTACTACCTGACGCCCGGCGGCGAGCCCGCACAGGCGCCCGGCCGGTGGCTTGCCTCGGCGGACACGCTCGCGCAGCTCGGGATCGAGAGCGGCGCCGTTGACGGCCCGGACTTCATCGCGCTGATGGAGGGCCGGCATCCAAAGAGCGGACGCTGGCTGCGGCGGGCCGGCGCGGACGGCAGCCGCGGCGGTGGGATCGACGTGACGTTCAGCGCCCCGAAGTCGGTATCGGTGACTTGGGCGCTCGGCGACGAGCATGAGCGCGGGGTGATTGAGCAGGCCCACCGCAACGCGGTTGAGCAGGCGATCGAGCACATGACTGAGACGGTGCCGACCATCAGGCGCCGGTATGGCGGCGAGGTGGTGGAGGAGCCCGCCAGGGAGCTAATCGCCGCGGAGTATCTGCACACCACGGCGCGCGGGGTGATCGGTGGTGATGCGCCGGACCCGCAGCTGCATAGCCATGTGGTCGTGACGAGCGCGGTCCGCGACGACGGGCAGATCGTCGCGGTCGCATCACGGCCGATCTTCCGCTCGGCTCGGGAGGTCGGGGCTTTCTACCGCTCGGCGCTCGCACACGAGCTGTCCCAGCATGGTTATGAGATTGACGGAGGAACTGGCAAGGAGGGCCGGTACTTCGAGATCGCCGGCGTGCCCCAAGGGTTGATCGATGCGTTCTCAGCTCGCAGCCGTGAGGTCGCCGCGGCGGCAGAGCGGTTCCGGGCGAAGTGGGGGAGGGCACCCGAGCGCGGGGAGCTGCGGCGCCTGAAGCTGGAGAACGGCAAGGCCAAGCTCCCCGTGACTCGCGGCGATCTACAGAGCGTGTGGCATGAGAAGGCTGCACGATATGGCCACGCGCGTGAGCGACACGACGGACAGGCTGATGGTCGCTCGCCCCGCCAGGGTGCGCTTGAGGATCGCGTCGAAGAACGATTGACCGAGCGCGCCGCGACGTTCGAGCCGGGAGAGCTGCGCGCCGTGCTGCTTGAGCAGTCCACCGGCGAACTCGCCCCAGCCGACGCCCTCGCGAAGGTTAGGGAGATGATCGCTGAGCGTCGCGTGCTCCCGTTGGAGGGCGGCCGGATGACGACCCTCGCCATCCGCGCGAAAGAGCAGGCAATCGAGCGCCACTTCGCACAGCTCGGAAAGCCCGCTGGCAGAGATGTGGGCGAGCAGGCGCGCACAACGGCTGGCGACCAGCTCGCCGAGCGGATCGGCGCCCGCCTCAGCGACGAGCAGACCCACGCGCTTGAGATCATTACTGGCCCTGAGCGTGCCGCGGTCCTTGTCGGCCCGGCGGGCACCGGCAAGGGGGTAGTAATCGACGCCGCGGCACGCGCGGAGCAGCTCACCGGACACGCCACGTTCGGGATAGCCGTGTCGGGTTCTACTGCGCAGCGTCTCGGACAGGACAGCCCCGCGCTCGCCGGGCGCACGCTCACGCTCGACGCACTGGTGGCCCGTGTCGAGCACGGCCGGCTCGACATTGACTCACGGACGACGATCTTCTTTGACGAGGCCGGAATGGCCGACACAAGCCGCCTTGACCGGCTGGCTGAGATCGTCGAGCGCGCCGGGGCGAAGCTCGTGGTGATCGGCGACGGCGCGCAGCTCCCCTCGATCGGCGCCGGTGGCATGTTCGACCGGCTCGCCAAGCCCGCGCCGAGCGCGCAGCTATCGAACGTCCGGCGCACGCTCGACCGCGCTGAGCGGCGAGCGTGGGCAGACCTACGCGCCGGCCGCTCAGACCGGGCGATGGCGCACTACCTCCGCCGCGGCCAGCTGCACATGACCGACACCCGCGACCAGGCGGTCGAGCGGGCTGTTGGGGATTGGGCGAGGCTGACCAAGGAATCCCCGATCGAGCAGGTCGCGCTCGTCTCCGACGCATCGAACCTGGAGATCGACCGGCTCAACGCTCGCGCGCAGCACTACCGCGCCGAGCGCGGCGAACTTGGCGACATCGAAGCCCCGATCCCCGGCGTGCACTACGGCATCCGCGCTGGCGACCGGGTAGCGATGATCGATCAGCACCATCAGCCCGGCGTCGAGCGTGTCGAGAACGGCGCCCGCGGTGAAATCATCGACATCAACGAGACCGGCGAGGTGCTGATCCAGTTCGACGCCACCCACCAATGGCGAACACTCGGGGGCGACGACCTCGCTCGGCTGCGGCTCGGATATGCAAGCCACATCCACCGTGTGCAAGGCGCGACCGTTTCTCGCACGCTTGTCGTGACCGGCGGCTGGCAGACCAGCAAGGAGCCCGCCTACGTCGAGGCATCCCGCGCCCGCGAAGGCACCGACTGGTACGTCAACCGCCAAGACCTCGGCGAACACGGCCACGACAGCGACCGCATCAAACGCCTCGCACGAGACATGAGCCGAAGCCGGACACAAGCTCCATCAGTCGCGTACTACGATCCACCCGGCTACCACCACTGGTCAGGCTTCAACCGCACAGTCGAAAGTCGCGGCCCTGCGCGCTACGCCCCTCGGCTTCCCGGCATCATCCGCACCCTCCACCGCGCCGCCCAATCACCGGCACCCGAGCGGACACGATGAGCCTTGCCCAGTCTCGGCACGCCGAAGGAGATGCTTGGCAGCCAAGATCTGCCAGGCCGATACGGCTCACAGCCGATGATGTGATGACTGCCCGAGATGTTGCCCGCCTGCTGCACGCGCCCGTCTCGACCATTGAAGACTGGGCCCGCCGAGGTATTCTGCCGAGCGTCAAGATCGGCAGGCGCAGGCTCTACATTCGTCAGAACATCGAAGTGGCATTGACCGGTACGACCGGGGAAGATCGATCGGGATGACCGCCGCGAGGCGGTCATCCCGATCGGATGCAGTTGACTGTTGCCGAGCCGATGTCAAATGTCGGACAGGTATGCCCCGACCACCTTGTCTTTCCGCACGGTCGCCCAGTCCGTCTCGACCGTAGAGGTGGCGGCGCCCATCGCTACATCGATCTTTTTGAGCCAATCCTGGGCGGCTTGCGTCTCCAGTGGGGCGCTCATCAGTAGGTGATCGCCGTGTACGCTCGAAACGATCAGCACGACTCTTGGCATCGTTCGTCTCCTTGTGATTGACACGGGAAGGTAACGATTCTGGCGGATGGACTCGGTGACTGTCCGATCAGCGATATACCCTCGTCTGTCCAATTTCGACTAGGGAGCGCAAATGGCTAGTAGCACGCTGCCGTACGTCACCGGCTACGGCACGATCACGAAGGTGCTGGACAAGATCAAGACGGCCTCGACGCCGCCACGCTTCACGCAGGACTTCCTAGCCACGAAGCTCAACATGAGCGGCGGTAGCCAACGGCCCGTCATCCCTTTCCTGAAGCGAACCGGCTTCCTGGGGAGCGACGGCGTTCCGACTGATCTCTACAAGCGCTTCCGGAACAGCGCGCAGAGCGGCGCGGCAGCAGCCGAGGCGTTGCGCATTGGCTACAAACCTCTGTACGAGATCAACGAATACGTCCACAGCGCGAAAGACGCGGACCTCCGAGGGTTGATCGTGCAGGTTACCGGTGCCGAAGAGGACTCGCAGACCGTAAAAGTCGTCGTGGGTTCGTTCAAGGCCCTAAAGGCTTTTGCCGACTTCTCAGTTGCAGTAGCGGACGATGACGACGCAGGCCCAGACACGCCGGCTGTCGATGATGGCGACACCGGTGGCAGCCCCGGAGTGTTGCCGAGCCACATTAACCTTGGCTACACGATCAACCTGCACCTACCTGCAACCTCAGACGCTGCGGTGTTCAATGCGATCTTCAAGAGCCTCCGAGAGCACCTCCTCCGGTAGCCATGTCGCTTGACGAGGATGCAATCAAGCTGTTCGCCATGACCAGCAAACTGATCGAGCTCGACCTCGATCAAGTCGAGTTGGAGCAGGCCATAGACCTGCGGCGAGACCATAGGGCGACTGCGGAAGTAGATGGCGCCTACTATCCGCAGATTGATCGCGCGATCCGCGCCGAGGCTGCTGAGATGGCGCCGCACTACGAGGTCTTTTATTCGCTGGAGACAACGATCCGCCAGCTTGTACGAGACCAGCTCCAGGCTGCGCAGCCAGACTGGTGGGACAAACGTGTCCCGGAACAAATCCGCAAGGATGCCGAGAAGCGTCAGAAGCAGGAGGTGGACACTGGCATTACCCCTAGGTCCGACGATCCAATTGACTACACCAATTTCGGAGAGTTGGGCATCGTCATCAGGTCGAACTGGGATGTCTTCGGTGCGCTCTTCTCCAGCGCAAAGGCAGTTGAGCGCGTCATGGCAAACCTCAACACTTTGCGCGGCGCGATTGCGCATTGCAGCCCCCTGGCAGAGGATGAGGTTGTACGACTTCGCCTCACCGTTCGTGATTGGTTCCGGCTCGGAGAGTAAGGTTTGCGATACGCGCGAGCGGAATCCTCTCGGGGCGCAGGAGATGGCAGCCTCGGACGACCTGCGAGAGCGTCAGCCGGCGCGCTGCAACTCGTGGCTCTCCTTGTCGAAGGACATCAATCCGCTGTGGCCCGCTCATGAACCGCAACGGCAGTCAGGCCAGGAGTGTCCCGGTGCCTTCCTGTGCGCTAGGCGTGAATGCCGCAGTGAATGCTTGGGCCTGCTCGGACGCCGGACGTGCGTGCAGGTAGCGGCTCGTCGTGCTGAGCGCGCTGTGCCCCATCGCCTTCTGGATCGTGACGACATCAACCCCGCGTGCCGCCAGCAGCGATCCGAACGTGTGCCGTAGATCATGAAAGCGCAGCGGGCGAACGCGGGCAGCGGCTTGGGCGCGCTTGTAGCGCCGCCGCAGTGCCGAGCCGTCAAGCGGGCGCCCGAACACGTTGCAGAACACGAGGTCGCTGGGCGACGTGAAGTGCTCGCGCCGGCTCATCCGATCCAACGCGCCGGCGGCCTGGTCAGCCAGCGGAACACGGCGAACACGCCCGGACTTCGTTGACGACTCGACGCCGGCACTCATCGCACGGGCGATCGTCAAGGCGGACCCGGCGAAATCAACATCGCGCCAGCGCAGCGCCAGCAGCTCGCCCTGCCTCAGCCCGGCGTAGGCGGCAACGCGAACCATCTCGGAGTCCTGCTGGTCCTCCGCTTGGCGTGCCATCCGCTCGCTGTTGTTGACCGCCGGATATGCCGGATCACGGTGTCGTCCCTCGGCGAGCGCGCGTGCGATGGCCTCGATCTCCTCCGGCGAATAGAACACGAGAGGAGCTTGGGCAGGCTCGCGGCGCTTGTCGGCCCCGATCACCGGATTCGCTGGCAGCGCGGACGTGGACGGCTTGCAGCCGTGGTTGAACACGGCCGAGACGGCCGAGCGGTACTTGTTGACGGTGGCCGCCGACGCGCCCGTCGCGCTGATCGTCGCCAGCAGTTCGTCTATCTCTCGCGTGGTGATCATTGCGGCAGGGCGATCGCCGAGTGCAGCCATGACGTGTCCAAGCGTCTTGCCTTGCCATGGCGAAGGTCGAGGGTTCGAATCCCTTCATCCGCTTCAGGCAAAACCCGTAACCGTTCAGTCCCTGCTCTTCAGGCGAGGGATGGGAGTGGGTCGCCGCGGGCGTGGGTGGCGAGCAGCTCGGTCATGTAGGCGAACAGCGAGCGTCTCTGGAGTCGGCAGGTGATCGAGGCCGAGAGCAGCCGCTCGATCTGACGTTCGCCTGGCTCAGATTGGCTTCCTAGGGAGAGCTTGCGGTAGATGACGGCGCCGCGGAGGGAGCGCTCGGCGTGGTTGTTGGTCGGCTGCACGCCGTCGTGAGCGGCGAAGGTCCATAGCGCGGGCCATGCCTTTAGGAGGTTGCGTGCCATCCCGCGGCAGTGTCGGTTGCGCGCCCTTTTTGAGGCGTAGCCGTGGACGATCGGCTGATACTGGTGTTGCAGCTGGCTGATCGTGCGCTGCAGCTCGGGCCGGTCATCGGTGTGCTGGAAGATCTCCCACGCCCAGAACACGCGCTCGCACAGCGCCAGCCCGTGCTCGCCGAACTCTTTCTCGGTGGCGAGCCCTTCGGCGTGTGCGGTGAAGTCGCGCCGTAGGTGTGACCAGCACAGCTGGCGGCGCGTGAGCGCCAGGTGGTTGTAGGCCCACCAGCGGTCGGAGGTAACGATCCCCGCGTGGCCTTTCAGCAGCCGCTTGGCGTGCTGCTCGTGGCGGTCTGGGGCGAGGTGAAACAAGGCGTGGCGGCTGGTGAACATGCCCCACAGCGCGCGCCGCTGCCCGGCGGTGCGCCAGCCCGTCTCGTCCATGTTCAGGCTCTCACTGGCGCGCACACGCTCCCCCAGCTGCTGATATGGCTGCGCCAGCGCCTGCGCGGCGCGCTGGAGGATCGCCTCGACCGTGCCGGCGCATAGGCGCGCACCAAAGAGCTCTTCGCCGAGCTCTACGACATCACGGCGAGAGACACGGTTGCGCACCGACAGCACCGCCACGGCCGCTTCAAAACGCGGGCCGAAAGAGCTGTTTGCGACATCCGCTGGCAGCAGCGCCCGCGCACGCTCACCGCAGCCAGGGCAACGCACCCGCGGGCAGCGATGCTCGATCACCCTCGCTGAAATGACCGGCAGCTCTTCGACCTGATGACGCGCCGGCTCACCCACGCCCAGCAGCTCGCCCTCCGCGAAGACGTGGCCGCATTCGCAGCGCTCTGGCCAATATTCGATCACGTCATCCACTGCGCATGCCGGCAGCAGCTCCCGGCCGTGACCCTCGTGCCCAGGCTGGGCGCCCTGCGAACGCCCGGAGCGATCCTTTCCCCGCACCGCCCGCCGCTTGCCCGGTGGATCCGAGCTCGGCGGCAACGACGAGTTGCGAGAGCTCTTGGCGAGCTCGCGCTCCAGCTTCTCCACCCGCGCCTCCAGCTGCTGGACACGACGATCCATCGCCAGCAGAACCTCAACAACAGCCTCACGCCCCGCGTCATAGACCGCTTCCGCCTCCGCGCGCTCCACACCCCAAGATTCGACGAAGCAGAGTTATGTCCCCCTACCACTGAACGCTTACCAAAACCCCCGGATTTCCGGGGGTTTTGTTGTTGGTGGGGTGAAGGCGTAGCGAGATCTGATGGGTTCTGGGTAGCAGTGGTGGGTACCAGCGCTATCCGCTGTCTGTGCCGGCCGTCAGCAGCCGCCGGGAGTGAGTCGCGGCGCCGGGCAGCTCGCCGCGCGGACGCGCGGGCCTGCGCGACAGCGAGTCGGCGGCCGGTTCCGTGGTGGCCTGCTCGAGGTCGCTCGCAGACCAGTTCTGCAGGAACGCCTCGGTGTCGCTGACGCTCAGCGGGCGCGCGAACAGGTAGCCCTGGCCGCTGTCGCAGCACTCCTCCTGCAGCAGCGACAGCTGGTCGTGAAGCTCGATGCCCTCGGCGAGCGTCTCCATCGACAGTGCCTTGCCGAGTTGTACGAGCGTGCGCAGCAGCGTCTCGCCTTCGGGGTTCTCGCTCAGCTGGGAGATGAACGAGCGGTCGATCTTGAGTGCGTCGATGGGAAACTGTTTGAGGTGCGCAAACGATGAGTAGCCGGTGCCGAAGTCGTCGATCGCGATGCGTACGCCGAGTTCCTTGATCGCGCGCAGGCGCCTGGCGGTCTGCTCGGCGTTGCGCATCAGCGCTGTCTCTGTGATCTCGAGTGTCAGCGCGTTTGGCGCCAGTCCGCTGCGTGAGATCGCCTCGCGGACGTCGGTGACGATGTCGTCGCGCTCGAGCTGCTTTGCAGAGACGTTGACCGCCACGCCGATCGGATGGCCGCCTTCGTGCCAGCGTGCGCCCTGGCGACATGCCTCGGTGAGCACCCACCTGCCGACCTCGACGATCAGCCCGGTCTCCTCGAGTAGCGGGATGAAGTCGTTTGGCTGCACGATGCCTCGCACCTGGCTCTGCCAGCGGATCAGCGCCTCCACGCCGGTTGGAAGCATCCCGCGCAGGTCGAAGGTCGGCTGGTAGAGCAGGAAGAACTCGTCATGCTCGAGTGCGCCGCGCAGGTCCATCTCGAGCTCCATGCGGCTCTGCACCTTGTGCTGCATGCCTGGCTCGAACACGACATGGCGGTTCTTGCCGTCCCACTTCGCGCGATGCATGGCGATGTCTGCGTCGCGCAGCAGCTCGTCGACCGACGCCGGCTCGCCGGTGGCCAGGCCGATGCTCGCGGTCACCGTGAGTGCTGTGTGCTCGCTGTCGGCGAGCACGAACGGCGACTTCAGCGCTTCTTTGAGTCGCTCGGCGATCAGCTCGGCGTCCGCTGGTTCGCTGAACTCTTCGGCGATCACGACGAACTCGTCACCGCCGATGCGACCGAGAGCGTCGATGTCGCGCACGACGCCGTCGAGTCTCGCGGCGATCGCTCGCAGCAGCTCATCGCCGGCGGCGTGTCCGAGCGTGTCGTTGATGGCGGTGAAGTTGTCGAGGTCGATCACGAGCGCCGCGACGGGGGTGCGCGAGCGGCGCGAGCGGCCCAGCATCTGCTCGCCGCGGTCGAGGATCAGGGTGCGGTTGGGCAGTCCCGTGAGCGCGTCGTGCGTGGCCATGAACGCGAGCTCCTCTTCACGGCGTGCGAGCTCGTCGGTGATGTGCGCGCGCTCCTGCTCGAAGGCCTCGCACATCCGCACGAGCGTGACGTCGAGCGTCCGCTGCGTCATCGCGATCACCTTCGCCAGCGCCGCTGAAGTGGTGCCCAGCTCGGCCGCGCTCTCGCTCAGCACCTCGATCACGCTGTCGCGCCAGCGCAGGCATCGCTTGGTCACATCATCCAGCGGCGTCGCGCTCTGGGCCGCGAGCTGTCCATAGGTATCCCATGCCTCGCGTCCGGTCTCGCGACCTGCCTCGGGGTCGCCGCCCGCCATCCAGCGCGCCACGGCGGCCGTCGAGCTGCGCCCGATCCGCTCGAAGCTGTCCACGACCGTTTGGTCGAGCTTCACGAGCGCTGTGCGACTCGTCTCGGCCTCGCGCGCCGTCGTGCGGCACAGCACGTCGTCGACGCGCGCGCCCAAGGCTTCGCCGAGTCGGCGCACGTCCCGATCGGGCTGCTCGGGCATGGGTGGCCTCCGTTCCGCCGGTGCGCGCATCATCCGTTTCCGGCTGTGAGCTGATCCATCATCTCAGCTCAGGATTCGGCGATATCAGCCTTCTTCTTGAGAATGACTTGTATTGAATAGACGACTGACTTCCATTAGTCCAATGGCTCCCGCGGCAGGTAGCGGCCGCCGTCGCCGCGGCTCAGGAGTCCCGCGAGCTCGAGCTCGGTGAGCGCTGGAAGCACCTGTCTGACGTCTACTCCCGCGCGCGTAAGCTTGTCGGGAGTGTCGTATCCCGCGCTGACCCGCTCGAGCACCCGCTCGAGCGTTGGCCGAAGCCGGGTTGGCCGAACGGCACCGGCGGCGACCGCCTCGGTTGGCCCCGCTTTGGGTCTGGCGCCACTGAGCTCGAAAAGGAGCTCGAGCACATCGCGCGGGCCGCGCACGAGGCTTGCACCATCCATCAGCAGGGCGTTCGTCCCGCGTGAGAGGGCAGAGGTGACGCGGCCCGGAATCGCCGCCACGGGCCGTCCCAGCTCCCGCGCGGTGCTCGCTGCGGCCATGCCCCGCGGTGTTTGCTCTGCCTCGACGATCACGCTGACCGGGGCCAGTTCCACGATGATCCGCTCGCTTGCGCGCTGTCCCCAGCGCCGTCCCGCGCAGTCGAGCGGCAGCTCGGAGACGAGGCACCCATCGCGGCCGATCCGCTCGTAGAGCGGACGTCGGCGCGGCGGGCAAGACACGTCAAGACCGCCACTTAGTACCGCGATGCTGCCGGCGCCCGCTTCGAGTGCGCCGGCCTGCGCCGCCGCGGCGATCCCGTCGCTCAGCGCCGTCACCACGGTCACCCCGCTGGCCGCCAGCCCCCGGGCGAGGCTGCGGGCTGTCTCGCGCCCGTAGTCGCTGGGTACTGCGCTGCCAAGGATCGCGACCGCAGGCGCCGCCGTGAGCTTCGCGAGTCGGCCTGCACCGCCGCGCACCGTGAGCATGTGCGGCGATGAGCGGCCGTGCAGGGCATGCGGATAGCCGCGGCGGTGGCGGCAGATCGTCTGCTCGCGCGCTTCGCGCTCGAGCTCAGCCGCGTCGAAGCGCGCATATGCGGCCTCCAGCTCTGCTTTGCGCCGGCCCGCCACAGCCGCCAGCAGCTGCTCGTCGCTGAGCGCCAGCAGCTCGAGCAGGCGTGAGCGGTCGCGCGCGCAGTAGTCGAGCGGTCCGCCGAGTGCTGAGAGCAGCCAGCTGCGCCGAAGGCATACGCCGCACGCGCCGCGCTCTTGCTTGCTCTCATCGCCGGCGCTCATGCGACCCTATTGCCGGCGAGGCTCGGCTCGGGGCGCAGCGCAAGCGCCGCGCCGAGATCGCACTGGCGCACACGCGCGCTGTCATCGAGATCGGCGATCGTGCGCGCGACGCGCAGCACGCGATGCTCGCCGCGCGCACTCAGCAGACCGCGCCTGCTGGCTGCGCGCAGCATCTCCTGACTGCGCTCGTCGAGGCGCACGTGCCGTTGCAGCATGCGTACGTCCATGTGCGCGTTGAGCGTGACGCCTTCGCCCGCCAGTCGTGCCGCCTGGCGCTCGCGCGCAGACCGCACCTGCTCGCCCGCCTGGGCGCTGCTCATCAGCGCCGGAGTGCGCAGATCCCCGTTGGTGTCCCGCTCGAGTGTCGCCAGCAGGTCGATGCGATCCAGCAGCGGGCCGCTCAGGCGGCGGCGGTGGCGCGTCATGTCGGCTCCGCTACAGCGGCAGTGATCGCCATCGCCGGCAAAACCACAGGGGCACGGGTTGGTAGCCGCAAGCATCATGAAGCGCGTGGGGTACACCGCGGAGTGGCGCGCACGTACGATCGCCACGCGGCCATCCTCCAACGGTTGGCGCAGCGCCTCGAGCGTCGCCCGCGAGAACTCTGAGAGCTCATCGAGGAACAGCACGCCATTGTGCGCGAGCACGACCTCTCCCACGGATCCCTGGCTCGCGCCGCCGACGAGGCCCGCCGCGGTGATCGAGTGATGCGGCGCGCGGAAGGGCCGGGCGCGGGCGAGCGCGTCGACGCGCTCGCCGATCAGACTGTGGATGCGGGTGACTTCCACTGCCTCGGCGCTGCTCAGCGGCGGCAGGATCGATGCAACCCGCTGCGCAAGCATCGTCTTGCCGGTGCCAGGCGGGCCACTCAGCAGCGCGTTATGTGCGCCCGCGGCCGCGATCACGATTGCTTTCACGGCATGGTGCTGGCCGCGCACCTCACTCAGGTCGCCAGCCGCTGCGGCCGCACCCGCAGACTCATGGACGGTCCGCGATCGCGCGCGTGCGCCAGTCGCGGTGGGCTCATCGCCAGCGCCGCCGCTCAGCACACGGACTGCGCTTTTCAGGCTCGTGACGGGACTCACCTGCAGCCCGTCGATCAGCCGTGCCTCGTGCGCACACGTCGGCGCGAGCGCGAGCGCGTGCATGCCCGCTCGCTGGGCCGCATGCGCGACCGCAAGCGCGCCGCGGGGAGCTCGCACGGTGCCATCCAGCGCCAGCTCACCGAATAGGGCGATGCGCTCGAGCTCCGCTGCCGGCAACTGCCCGGCCGCGGCGAGCACCGCGCATGCCAGCGCGAGGTCCAGGCCGGAGCCCGCCTTGCGCACGTCGCCGGGCGCGAGGTTGGCGGTTATGCGCCTGGCGGGGAACTCGTAGCCGGAATTGAGGATCGCTGCGGTGATGCGCTCGCGCGCCTCGCGCACAGCCGCGTCGGCGAGCCCAACGATCGTAAAGCCGGGCAGGCCGGGGCGCACGTCGACCTCGACGCTGACGTGTCGCGTGTGCAGTCCGTCGATCGTGAACGCGTGTGCTCGCGCCAGCATCGCCTCAGCTCCTGTCGCTGCCGTTGATGTACGGAGCGGCGCAAGCTAGAGCGTGCTTGGGATGGGACTCTCGGCCGTGGCGCTACAGCCCTGCGGGGTGGCGCTCCACGAAGCCGCCGCCGTCGTCGCCGGGCGAATCAGACCAGCGCGATCCGGTTTCCGCCAGCGCGACGGTGTCGAAGCGTTTGCCGTCCACCACCATGTAGGCGTGTTCGGCGTTGGCATAGATCGTTATGTACTTGCCGGGGCCCGCTTCGCCGTATGACTCGAGGCCGGTGGAGTCCTCCGGCGAGCTCAGCAGGCCACCGCCGTGCAGCGCGTAGGAGACCGAGCCCGAGCAGTCATAGCCCTCGGACTCGAACGAGCCGTGGCCACCGCCCCACACGTAGGGACGCGTGGCGATTTCATCGCCTGCCGCGATGACGCGCGCGACGATCGCTTGGGCTTCGCTTTCACCGGCGGCGCCCGCCGTACCCGTGCTGTCAGCGCTGCCTGGGGCGCTGGGCGCGACGAGCGCAGAGGCGGGTGGGGTGAGCGTGGCCGCATCCTGCACGCCGATCACCGACCACGTCGAGGGGCCGACCACGCCGTCGACGTCGAGGCCGTGGCGCGCCTGCAGCCGGCGCACCGCCGCCTCGGTTTCCGGGCCGAATTCGCCATCGACCGGGACGTGCAGTGCCTTCTGCAGCCACTCGACTGCGGTGGCGCCGGTGGCGGAAGCGGCTGCCTGGCCGGTTTCGGGCGTGCCGCCACTGCCGGGAGTCAGCCCCACGTCGCTGGTGGCGGCGGTTGCGACGATGTGCCGGGTGGATCGCGGCTTGGGCAGGGCCGAGGCCGGAGGCGTCAGCGTTTCGTGGCCGTGCACGCCGATGACGCTCCAGGTCGCCGGGCCGACGATGCCGTCGACCGACAGTCCGTGGCGCGCCTGCAGACGCCGTACCGCGGCCTCGGTTTCAGGACCGAAGTTGCCGTCGGCGGTGACGTGCAGCGCGCTCTGCAGTTGCTTGACCGCGCTGACGCCTGCTGCTTCAGCGGGCTTTTCCGCGGCCTGCGTTTCGGCGGCCACGCTCTCGGCTTCGGCTTCGGCTTCGGCGGGTTCGATTTCCGCCGCGGCTTCGGTGCCGCCCGCTGCGTCGCTCGCAAGGTGCGTGACACCTTCGTTGCTCGCGCTCGTCGATGCGGGTGGGGCGGGGGCGGGAAGCGACACGGTCCCTGGGAGCGTGCTGCTGACGTCCGCGATGAACGCGGTCCCGGCGCTCTGGGTGCGAAGCGCGGCGCTCGTCTGCGGGCCGACGACGCCATCGACGGTCAGGCCCCTGCTGGCCTGGAAGCTGCGGACCGCAGCTTCCGTTTCGGGTCCGAAGACGCCGTCCACCTTGATCGCGCCGAGCGCCTTCTGCAGCAGCTGCACCTGCCTGCCTTCGCTGCCACTGCTGAGCACGATCACGTGTTCGGTGGTGGTCACCGGTTCGGGACTGGTGGCGGGGATCGCGGAGGACTGTCCACTGGCGAGGCTGGCGGTGGGGCCCACCGTCAGCGCGGCAAGGGCTCCGAGTGAGACGCGCTTGGCGCGCGAGCTGGCGGGCACGAAGCGCAGCTGCGCGGCGCGCCTGCGTGCGCGGGAGCGACCCAGCGAGAGCTGCCAGGGCTCCTCGTCGGCGAGGTCGCGCGGCTGGCGCAGGCCCCCGCTGTTGTCGAGCAGCGCCGACAGCGTCGAGCTGACGTGCGCGCCGCGGCGCAGGCGCCCGCGCTCGGCGCGAGCACGGCGTGCGCGTGAGCGCTCCAGCGATGCACTCCAGTGGTCGTCAACAGCAAGATCACGCGGGGATCCCGGCATCCGAGGCGTCCTTTCAATTCCATTGCATGGCGCCTACGGGGTTAGCTGACGGGCTCGCGTAAACGACTACGCTACGCCACACTGTGTGGCGATTCGCCCCAGCAGCCTCACGGCTGCAGTTGGGTCCCCCGCTCCAGAACCCCTTAGGGCTCAGGACTCGGCACGAACGGGCGGCAAGCTACCAGATCTCGTTGCAAGATGCATTACATGGGAAGGTCTGCAAGCTTTCTTGCCGACGGGCGGTTCGGTCAGCCAGCGTCGCGCGGTAGCGCTGGCGCTGCTAACTTCGCATTCTGATGCGCAAGAACGGACTCGACCTGCGGGTGCTGCTCTCGCTGTTGATGCTGGTTCTGGTCGCAGGCGTGGTGGCCCTGGTCGCGATCGGCGGTACGCCCGGCGCGAAGGCCCGCAGCGAAGCTCGCGCCGATGACTTCGACGCGGCGGCGGTGCTCACGCCGGCCGCGCCGGCGCCGCCGCTAGCTCTACATAACTACCTGGGTCGGCCGGTGAACATCGACTCCTATCGGGGCAAGGCGGTGCTCGTCACGTTCCTCTACACAAACTGCCCGGACATCTGCCCGCTGATCACATCGAATCTGCGTGTCGCGCTGAACCTGATGGGCGCAAAGGAGGCATCGAAAGTGCAGGTGATCGCGGTCTCGGTGGACCCGCGCGGCGACACGCCGAAGGCGGTCGCCGCGTTTCTGGCCCGCCACGAGATGACCGGCCGGATGCAGTACCTGATCGGCTCGGCCAAAGAACTGGCGCGCGCGTGGAAGGCCTGGGGGGTGGGCTCCGAACGCGACGCCGAGCAGCCGCAGCTCGTCAACCACACGGGCGTCATCTACGGCATCACGAGCTCTGGCAAACGCTTGACGCTGTACGACGCGAGCTTCGAGCCCTCGGAAATCGCGCACGACGTGCCGCTGCTGGTCGCCCGCTGAGCTGAGCGGGATGGGACGGCGCTTGCGACTGATCGTGGGGACGCTGATGCTGGTGGCGGTGCTCGCGGTGGTGGCGGTGCTGGGGCTGGCCTCGAGCTCGCCGACCGGACGCTTGGCTCCGGCGCTACCTCATGAATCGCTGGTCGGCGGTCCTGTGACGCTCACGAGCCTTTTGAGCGGCGCGCACGGGCGCCCGGCGCTGGTCGTGTTCTGGGCGAGCTGGTGCGGGCCGTGCGGGCAGGAGGCCCCGGCGGACGAGCGATTCTCGCGAAGCGCGGCCGGTCGCGGCAGGATCGTGGGCGTGGACTGGAGCGACGGGCGTGCCAACGCGGTGCAGTTCATCCATCACTACGCGTGGACGTTCCCGAACGTGCGCGACGGCGAAGGCGTGGTCGGAAACGCCTACCGGATCACGAACCTGCCGACGACGTTCGTGCTGAACAGCGATGGGCGTATCCGGGCCCAACTAATCGGGCCACAGAGCGAACGCTCGCTGCGCAGTGCGCTGGCCGGTGCGGAACACGGCGTGTGAGTTCAGTCGCGTCCACGTAGCCACGTCTGATGGGTGGTGCTCAGGGCTGCTCCACCACCATCAGCGAGTGGCCGGTGGGGTCCCGAAACCAGAACATCGGCGGTACGGGGTCGCCCATGCGCGATACCTCGGCGTCTACATCGACCCCCAGAGAGCGCAACTCAGTGTGCGTGGCGTCAATGTCATTGGTGGTCAGCGTGATGCCGGTCTGGACGGGAGTGAGCTCCTGTCCCGCAGGCGGTGGCGCCAGCGCGATCCCGGCGGTTCCCTCGGGCGGATAGACCTCGACCCAGCGGTAGACGCCCCCGAATGATGTATCGGTGCGCTTCTCGAATCCCAGCGACTCGTAGAACTCGATCGCGCGGTCCTGCTCGAGCGTCGGAACGCAGATCAGGCTGATCTGCCGGATCCGGGTTGTCGTGGTGCTCATCTGCATCCTCCTTGCGGTTGTGGTTGACACGCCTATGACCTGCCTCGGCATGGAAACTGATGGCAAGGCGGGGCACTGATGCCCCGCGAGCGAGACACTCGTGAGAGAGGCGACGACCGGAATCGAACCGGTGTAGACGGCTTTGCAGGCCGCTGCGTAGCCACTCCGCCACGTCGCCATGAAGCTTCCCTAGGGTATCGGGCCGCCGCCGCTCGCCCATCGCGGTGGAGTGGTCGTGCCTCCGGGTGCCGTTATGAACTTCTTCTTATTGGCTTAGCCGCGCTTAGGAGCATCGTTAGCGTCGGCACAGCATGCCGTCGCAAGATGATCTCCCCCGAAGAACCTAGAGGTGATCTTGTGAGACGTGTACTGGTACCAATGCTGATGGCCGCGCTTGTTGGAGGGCTCGTTGCGGGAGGAGCTGTGTTCCTGCTGGGCTCGGGCACGCGCAGCTCAACGGTGAGCACCGCGGCTGTCCCAGCCGTGGCCTCGACCTCGGCCTCGACGGGCACGCGCCGCGAGGTCGCCTCGACGGGCCTGTCGGCAACCCAGATCTACCAGCGCGACTCGACTGGCGTCGTTGCGATCAAGGTGGTCACCTCAGAAGGCGAGGACGAGGGCACGGGCATCGTCCTGAATGAAAAAGGCTTGATCCTCACGAACGATCACGTGGTCAAGGGCGCGACCAGCATCACGATCGACGCGAGCGGGTCCTCGAAGATCACCCGCACTGCCAAGCTGGTCGGCGAAGAAGCCAACCAGGACCTGGCACTGATCAGCGTCGATCCGTCGGGTCTAGGACTGAAGCCCCTGACGCTCGCCAGCTCCAGCTCTGTGCAGGTCGGGGACGCGGTGTACGCGATCGGAAACCCCTACGGGCTCGAAGAGACCCTCACGCGAGGGATCGTGTCGGCTCTCGGCCGCGAAATCTCTGCGCCGGACGGCTCCAAGATCACGGGCGCGATCCAGACCGACGCCGCGCTGAACCCAGGCAACTCGGGCGGTCCGCTGCTGGACGAAGAAGGCGCCGTGATCGGCGTCAACTCGCAGATCGCCAGCGACGCATCGACAGTTGATGGGTCCCAGCCGGGGAGCACGGGCGTTGGCTTTGCGATCGCCTCGAACACGGTCGCGGAAGCGATCAAGAAGATCGAGGCGGGCCAGGGTGTGACGTATGCCTCGGCCACGCAGAGCGCGCTTGAAGCCGAGCGCGGACGCGGCGAACGATCAACCTACGGGTACGGCGCTTCTCCGTACGGCTCGGAGAGTCCGTATGGGAGCGAAGCCGAAGCGTCTGGATCTGGTGTCGGAGCTGGCGGCGAAGCGGAATCAGGCTCGAGTAGCGTCGAAGGTGTCGGTGGCCTTGGATCGGCGGCCGGCGCGGAATCAGCCGGCGCCGAGGGCGGTGGCGGTCGGGTCGTGATCGTTCCCTGACGGGGTCGTCTAGAGAGTTCGGGCGTCGGCGGAGAGGTCCAGTCCGGCGCCCGATTCTCGCGCGCGTCGATAGCTCGAGCCAGAGTTCGCGCCATCCGCGCGCCGAGCTGAATCACGGTCGTTGATACCCTTGCAGCCGATCCCAGGGCGATTAGCTCAGCTGGGAGAGCGCCGCCTCGACAAGGCGGAGGTCACTGGTTCGAGCCCAGTATCGCCCATGGCATTTGGCCCCGTGTTTGCGGCGCTGTTTGCGTTTATGGGTTTGTCGGTCGAGGGAGCTCAAAGGCTGTTTTCCCACAGACTTCCCACATGAACCTCCAGATGAGGTCGGTGAGCACACCGCGCTACGCGCTACCCTTTTGGCAGGCGATGGACATGCACACAGAAGATCTCGATCCCCAGCAGCGCTTTGCGGAAAAGGAGTGGGCTCGCCGCGTCGACGAGCAGGCGTTGAGATCTGGGCGCAAGACGAAGGCGCAACTCAAGCGCGAGACCGAGGCGTTTACGTTCCCGCCCAGCCGCGCACGGATCAATCTGGACGCATCCCGCTCCCTGTCCTGAGCGGGGCGGTAGGGGCCGCGGAGGTGTCAGAGCCGCAAGATCCGCTCGGAGGGCCGCCGCCGCTGAGCCTCGATGAGGCGCAGCGAATCATTGCGCGCTTGGAGGAAGTCGTCCGGAAGCAACGTGTTGTCCTGATCGGGGGGCAAGCGGTCTCCATCTGGATCGGTCAGCTTCATAACCGCGTGACGGACTCGCTCATTGCCGAGCCGACACGAGCGATAACGCGCCCGTGTTCGTGACGGTCGAGCGTAAGCGCGGCCGGGACGGCGTCGTGCGCCCGGTCGGGCGCGCCTTGAACCCGCGCATGGTCACGCGCGTATTTCGTCGCTACGCCGATCGCGCGAACCTGCCGCCGAAGGTGCGCCTGCACGACCTCCGGCACACGGCGATCACGAATGCGATCGGACAAGGCGAGGACATTCTGCTCGTGGCGGCGTTCGCGGGCCACGCGAAGACCTCGACCACCGTGGACGTGTATAGCCACCTGCTCCCACAGCGGGCGCACGACGCAGCGCGCAGGATGCGCTCCGTATCTCATCCCCAACGGGCGGCGAGGAGATACCCGCGAGCGAGGATCGGGTCTCCGCCTGAAATCCTGGGAGGGTTGGCGCCGCACGCGCATCGGGCGGCGCTAACTCGCCGCGCTGCCGTGACGGCAGAAAGAAGAGGCGTCGTGTAGCGTTTAGTCTGCAAGCGGGAACACGATGAGCTACCGGGGGAACAAAGGACTGGCCGGGCGACCCGCGTGTGCGGGAACCGGCGGCGTGAAATCCCGAGAGAACGAACGGCACCGCCAAGCCGGAGCCCGGCTATGAGGCGCGTCGTTGGTTTGTGGGTGGCGGTGTTGGTGGTGCTTGCTGGTTTGGCGTCTGTGGGTGGCGCTGCGGTGGTTGGCCGGGATGTCGCGGAGGTTGGGGTGGCGAGTCGGGCGCGGTCTGCTGAGCTTGAGGTGTCGGCGGCGGCCGTGAAGCTGGTTGGGAGTGTGGTGGCGGGCTCGGCGACGGTGGCGAACGTGGGTGGCGCTGGTGCGAGGTCGTCAACGGCGGCGGTTGCTTGGCGGTCGTCGGTCGGCGGCGATGGGCTGGTTGAGCTTGGGCGGTTCAAGGTGCCGGCGTTGAGGGCTGGCGAGCGGCACAAGGCGAGTTTCCGCGTGGGGGTTCCCAAGGGCGCCACCGGTAGCTATGACGTGAGCGTCTGCGCCGATGTCCTCGGCCAAGTCCAGGCGCACGCCAAGAACAAGAGCAAGTGCCGCAGCGCGGGCGCGGTCACGATCCCGGCGTCGGGCGTGAAGGGGTATGGGCCGACGGGCCCAGAACCATCGCCGCCATCGGGCTCGGGCGGCTCATCGCCGCCGCCGACCGGCTCTGGTTCTGGGTCGAGTCCGCCGGAAACTGTGATCGACAGTGGTCCCACGGGTTTGATCGGCGAGTCCTCGGTGACGTTCACTTTCCACGGCAGCGACACGGATGACACTTTCCAGTGCGCTCTTGACGGGGCGCCGTGGGTGTCTTGCGCGAGCCCGCAGCAGTACACGGCGCTGGCAGAAGGGGCGCATACCTTCCAGGTGCGCGCCGTCAACGCTGCTGGTGAAGTGGACCCGACCCCGGCGAGCGCGTCCTTTACGGTCGAAGCGACTCCACCACAGACAACGATCACGAGCGCGCCGCACGGGCGCATCCCGACCGGAGAAGTCTCGATTTCCTTCACGTCCAGCGAGGCCGGCAGCACCTACCAATGCAGCCTCGATGGCGGCGGCTACAGCCCGTGCAGCTCACCATATGTGATCGCTGATCCGGCGTCGGGTCCGCATACCTTCTCGGTGCAGGCGACCAACCAGGCTGGCGTCAAAGAAGCCGCTGCGCCCCCGGCGGCGTCATGGAGTTCGGTCGAAGCGCAGCACGACCTCTGCGGCACGATCTCGAGCAACACGACGATCGGCCCCGACTATGCCGCTCGCTATGTCGTCACCTGCCCGGCCACCATCGCAAGCACCGCCACGCTCACCGCACAACCCGGCACGATCGTCAAGGCGATCGGGGGCTATACCGAGCTGCATGGTGAATGTTTGCTCTGCGTGGAAGGCACGCTCGATGCGGTTGGCAGCGAAGACGAACCAATTACGTTCACGTCGATCAACGACAACAGCGTGGGCGGCGCAACTGGCAGCGGGACGCCGAAAACTGGGGACTGGGCGGGGATTGGTGCTGTGGCGGATGGTTCGTTGGATCTTGAGCACGCCGATCTGCGGTATGCGTTGTATGCCGTTGGGGTTGAGGAAGGGTCTGGGTCTTTGGTGTTGCGGGGGGATGC
>Ga0182024_10008473_pt1 | contig 21638 bp, 22 predicted proteins | sample P32metaG_FD_120480 | JGI IMG/M metagenome (GOLD analysis project Ga0182024, IMG submission 120480) | Permafrost microbial communities from Stordalen Mire, Sweden - P3-2 metaG (Illumina Assembly) | ecosystem: Environmental > Terrestrial > Soil > Wetlands > Permafrost | place: Sweden: Stordalen...
AACGCAGCAAAATTGTTGGGTTTGTAGGACAGCCACACCTGGCTATTCTCCGCCGTGTCCGCCTAGACTAGTTCACGGAAGTCAAAAGATTTAACACAGAGAACACGGAGAAAGAGCGGAGAAAAGCGGAGAAAAGCGGAGAGTGCACCTGCTTCCGAAGGTTCATGTATTTCATTTGTCTTGCTCCAACTTTCTCCGGTTTTCTCCTCTATTCCTCTGTGTTCTCTGTGTTAGGTTTTCCCGTTCTGTTTCCGCAAGTTGAAGTTTATTTCCCGTCGCGCCATACTCCTGCCATGTACAGCGCAGCGGTCCTCGATCATTTTCAGAATCCGCGGAATGCAGGCACGCTCGAATCGGCTACGGCGACGATTTCCGTGGAAAATCCCGTGTGTGGCGACATTCTGGAGCTTTCCGCGCGCGTGGAGGCCGGACGCATAGCGGAGGCGCGCTTTCGCACCCGCGGTTGCGTCACCGCCATGGCGTGCTCTTCGTTGTTGACGGAATTGTTGCGCGGGAAAACTCCGGGCGAGGCGCGGGCCATTACGTCGGAGCAAATTTCGGAGGCGCTGGGCGGCCTTCCACAAGCTACACTTCACGGTGCGCAACTGGCGCGCGACGCGGTAGTGGCGCTGCTTGCTAAATTGGCATAAAAACTTAACACAGAGGACACCGAGGAAAACAAGAGATCAGAAAACAAGAGAAGACAAAATCGAACTTGTATTGATCTTGAAAATATTCGCGGGTCTGTGATTATTGCGCGCTTGATCCTGTGGCGCGCTTCAACATGTCGGGATCGTTCAGATTCAGGACTACTCCCTCTTCATCGGTTGGAACTTCCAGTGTATCCGCCGTGTGCGCCCACACCACAGCGCGTGCGCCCATTTCTGCTGGGGCCGCAAGCAGTTCGCCGAATAGCGCGCTCGAAAAAATCACCGGATGCCCGCGCCGGCCCTCATAAGTGGGCAGAACAATGACTTTCTTTTCCTCGTAAAACTTTTCCACCAGCTCGCTGACCAGTCGCGCGCTCACCAGGGGATGATCGACCGGGCAGAGAACAATTCCGTCGGTATCAATTCCTCCGAGACTGCGAATCCCCGCGCAAATAGACGAAAGTTGACCTTGTTCCCAATCCGAATTCAACACCACGATGGAGGGATCCAGTTTCGCCATTGTCTGAATGGTCTCCGCGCCCGCGCCCAGCACTACGCGTGTGAGGCCAATCCGCGGATGGCGGGTAACCTCGATCAAATGTTCCAGGAAAGTTCCTTCGCGGTAGGGCAACAGGGCTTTCGGTCTGCCCATTCGGCTGGAAGCGCCGGCGGAAAGGATGAGGGCGGCAAGCAAGCAGTTTCCTCAATCAAAAATTTATTGGCTGCGTTCGCTTTGGACCGCGGCCGCCGCTTCACTCTCGATCTTTACGGACTTGTTTGGGATGTCATGCGCGCCGCGCCGAATGGCAATCAACTCTGCGGTAATGCTGATAGCGATCTCTTCCGGCGTCAGCGCTCCGATGGCCAGGCCAACAGGGGCATGCACGCCGGCGAATTTCTCCATGGGAATGCCTTCTTTTTCCAGCGCGCGGTACACTGAAATCACTTTGCGTTTGCTTCCAATCATTCCGATATAGCGCGGCGAAGTGCCCACGGCCCAGCGTAGCACGTGCATGTCGTCCTTGTGCCCGCGCGTGACAATCACCATGTACGTGGCGGCAGTGGGCTTGATCTTCTGAAAAGCTTCTTCGAAACTGGTGTGAATTTCCTGCGCCATGGGGAATCGCTCGGCATTAGCGAACGATTCACGGTCGTCAATCACGCCGATGGCGAATCCGGCCGTGTTCGCGGCATTTGCCAGCGCAATGGACACGTGGCCGCCGCCGAAAATGTAGAGGATCGGCTGCGGCAGGATCGGCTCCACAAAAATTTCCAGCGTGCCGCCGCAGATCAGCCCGTTATCGTAATTGGCTTCGTTGTTCAGGCTGAAGGTCATCTTGCGCGGCGCTTCCGCGTGCATCACTTCCTTGGCCGCCGCCCATACTTCCGCTTCCACGCAGCCGCCGCCAATCGTCCCCGCAATGGAACCGTCCTCGCGCACCAGCATCCGCGAGCTTTCATAGCTCGGGATCGAGCCGTTGGTGTGCACGATGGTGGCCAGCGCCCCGCGCTTTCCGCCGCGCCGCAGCTTTACCACTTCTTCGAATAGGTCCATAGAATGCTTCCCGGAATCCTCTGCCGGACGTCCCACGCGCTTGCTAAAGTAGGTTACGGCGGGCGTGTCTGCGTGTCAACCGATAGCGGTCATGGGTGGCACCGAAGCGCATAGTATGAGAAAATGGGCGTGTAAGGACGAGGCCCCATGAGCACATCGCTAGGCAAGAACGTAACCCTGGAAAAACCGGACGATTTCGGCAAGCTGCTGCAGGATGAGGGAATCATCTTCACGCAGCTCGATAAAGCCGTGAACTGGGCGCGCAAAAGTTCCATCTGGCCGTTGGGTTTCGGCTTGGCATGCTGCGCCATCGAAATGATGTCCATGGCCGCCGCTCGTTTTGACGTCGCGCGATTCGGCTCGGAAGTTTTTCGCCCGTCGCCTCGCCAGGCCGACCTCATGATTATTGCCGGGCGCGTTTCGCAAAAAATGGCTCCGGTCATCAAGCAGCTTCACGAGCAAATGCCGGAGCCCAAGTGGGTGATTTCCATGGGCGCCTGCGCGACATCCGGCGGCGTGTTCAACAATTACGCCGTCGTGCAGGGCGTCAATCAAGTCATCCCCGTGGACATCTACGTTCCCGGATGCCCGCCGCGCCCCGAGGCGCTGCTCTACGCCATCCTGCAACTGCAGGAAAAAATCACCAGCGAGCGCGGCAGCTTCAAGCGCGCCCTGAACATCGCGTAACGAATCCTATAAATGTTCTCCTGAATTTCTCTGTGGAACTCTTGGTTTTCTCGGTGTCCTCTGTGTCAAAGCTTTTCAGATCTCAACACTGAGAACACCGAGAAAACCAAGAGTTCCACAGAGAATTGTGGGCTCATTTGCGCGGGTGCGTGAACCATCCGAGGCCCAGCCGAAGTTGCACAGTGTTGATGCCCGGATTGATGTTCGACAGACTGGCGTTGGAGATATGCATGAAACGCACATCCGCGGTCCAGTTCATTTTGCCTCTCAAGTAATGCACGCCGACCCCAGCGGCCGTTGTGAAATTAATGCGGGAAGTCCCATCGGGAACATCGCGGCTGGTAAATAGCGCCCCGCCGCCCAGATCGATATAAGGCGCAAAGCGCCCGTGTGTATCGAAATCCCAAATCAGTGCAAATGGATTTATGGCCGCGCCATAGGCTGTGTTGTTAGGCTGAAAAAGCACAAATACGGGAACCGCGTCGAAAGCGTATTCAAACCGCCCGCGCAGGAAACTCGGCCCATGCGGCTCAGTCAGGATCCACCCGTAACGAAAGCCCGCCGTCCAAACGCCGGTGTGCTGCGTCCTTCCATTGGTCCCGTGCCCGCCCGACGTCCACAATTGGATTTCATTGCCATCCGTCTGCGGTCCATCCTGCGCCCTGGCGACCGATGCAAGGCCGCCCAATAACAAACCGCAAAATAGAAACGCAATTCCGCAGAAACTTGTAAATGAACCTCTTCGCCGAGAACGGATATTTTTCATAAGGTAGGAAAACGATACCGGAACGGTCACAAATTCTCAATCGAGCTTGCAGTTGTAGGGGCATCCACCGAGGCGGACCGTGCCCTTACAGCGACGCCCACACCGCTCACGGCCTCGGCATATGCCGTCTCACGCAGATATTTTCTTCGTCTGCAGAGGAGGAGCAATTACTTCAGCGGGAATACCCGAAGCATCCAGTTGAGTTCCAATGGCGGAGTGCTCGCGCCGCAAATAGCCAAGCCCGATCGGCTGGCCGAGCATCGGCGAAAGCGCGGAGCTGGTAACATTTCCAATTTCATTTCCGCCGAACAGCAACTTTGTGCCTGGGGCAGGCGCCTCGGCGGACGAGAACTGCAATTCCGTGAGCCGCCGGTTGGCATGCCCGCGCGAGCGCACCCGCTCCACAATTTCCTGCCCCGTGTAACATCCTTTTTCATAGCTGATGTGCGAAAGTTCTAGGCCCGCTTCGTGCGGAATTTGTTTGTCGTCGTAGTCGTGGCCGAACCAGGCAATCCCATACTCCAGCCGAATCGAGTTGAGCGCTTCCATGCCTGCTGGAGTGCCGCCATGATCACGCACGCGCTGCGCCAAATCGCTCCATAACGCAGCAAGTTGTTCGCGGCCAACGATCACCGTTGCGGCCGGATTGCCGGCAAATTCGCGGCGCACAACGCGGCAGGGAATTGTCCCCAACAAAAATTCCGCATGGGAAAGCAGTGGCATGCCCGCGAAATCTTCTACGCCAAGCTCCGCAAGAAGTGCAGCAGTCCGCGGCCCAGCAAGGTCCAGCGTTGCGGTAGCGTCCGTAATGTCTTCGAGCGTCACATCGTCCATGATGATGAATTTCTCGAAGGTGGAAAATGTTCGCTCGCGAATCATGGCCTGGCTGCAAGCCAGGATGCTGCCCTCCAGCATATAGGTTTCCACTTCCGCCAGAATATGCCCCTGCGGATTCAGCAGCAGCCCAACCGCACCTTGCCCTACTTTCAGATCGCGCACGTTGGAAGTGAGGATGGCATTTACATAGCGCTGCCGGTCCGGCCCGCTGAAGGAAAAGAAAGCGCGATAATTGGAATCCAGCAGGCCCACGGTTTCACGCAATGCCGCGTATTCCGCAGCGAAATTACCGAAGCTCGACGGCAGCAGCGCGCCAAAATATTCGCCTATTGTGGCGCCAGAAGATCGCTGTAGTTCCAGCAATGGAGTTTCAATCGGCATGTTCAGATGAGACCCTCAAAAAATGACAATACCATCATAACAGAATGAGATTTCGCGCAGCCAAACGCCGTGCTGGACTGGCCGGGGAAGCCTCTCCCCACCATTTTGTCATTCCGAGCGGAGCGAGGAATGACAAAATGAGTTGCGTCTTCCTGAGTTACTTCTTCCGGAGAATGCGAAGCCGCGATACTTCCAATGTTATATTGAAGCGTATGCCCGAAACCGAAAAACTCATCCACGAAATTCTCCCGGTGGGAATGCTGCAGTGCAATTGCCACATTGTGGGCGATCCTCGAACGCGCGAGGCCATTGTCATCGATCCGGGCGACGATGCCGCAAAAATTTTGCAAGTGATCGAGCGCCATCATTTAAAAGTCACTGCAATTGTGGTGACGCACACGCACATCGATCACGTCATCGGATTACGCCGCGTGCACGAAGCCACCGGCGCACCCGTCTATGTTCATGGCGACGATCTGGATCTCTACCGCATGATGGACGTGCAGGCAACCTGGCTCGGCTGGAAGAATCCCGAAGCCGTATCCATCGATCATTTGCTCCATGAGGGTGACGTAATTCGCTGGGGCCCTTACCAGGCGCAAATCATTCATACACCGGGGCACACGCCCGGCAGCATTTGCCTGTACATGTCTACTGACATGCCCCTCGACTCGACGCAAGCCGGCGCAGCGAAATCAGTGCAGCGCGGGACCGGTCAATTGTTCGCCGGCGATACGCTCTTCGCAGGAAGCATTGGCCGCACCGATCTTTGGGGAGGATCGTTCGCGGGCATCATCCGCTCACTAAAAGGGAAGTTGCTGGAATTGCCCGACGACACCGTCGTCTATCCGGGCCACGGTGAAGCCACATCCATCGGCAAAGAGCGAAACATGAATCCATTTCTGACAGGGAATTGAGATCTCTTTGTGGCACAGGCTGAAGCCTATGCCACATAAACCCCCTAGTTCGCGCGCAGACGATTCTCGCGCTCCACTCGCAAATCCTCCATGACGCTCTGGATCAGTTCCTTGGCTTTGCGCAATTCATCGGTAATAATTTGAATGTCCATGGTCGGCTTGGAAGAATCGCGCTGGCTGTGACAATACACGCCGTGCTGCCCCACGAGCACCATCGCGCTGGTCACCCGGTCCAAAGTCACGGCCAGGCGCCCGCGGTGCGCTCCAAGCATCTGTTCGTAATGCGCAATCTCATCTTTATGATCGTCAAAGGCCGACATGATCATTCCTCCCGCTTATAAACACTGGCAATTTTTCAATCCTCAAATTACGCGTTTCAGCAGGCAATGGCAAATTTGTCGCAAAATTCCCCTCAATAAGATATTAATTCCTTGTTGCACGGATGGAACTTCCGGCGCGTCCAAATCTTTACACAAGGGGTTACCGGTCGGATAATTCGAGATGACTTACGAGCCAATATTCGACCAGTTTGAGGCCGTGGGGCCAGAAGGCAACCGGCTTCATGCCAGCTTTGTCCGCGCAGGTTTTTTGACCCTGGGGGATCGGCCGGAACTTTTCTTTTTTCGTGTCGATGGGGAAGAAACCGTGGTTGCGATTTCCGGATTGAGTCTGTCTCGATTCGAGCACGGGCGCAGGCGTTTGTCCCGCGAGCAAAAGATCGATGTCACCGGACGGTGGCTGAAACGGCAGATCGAAGCCGGCTTGTACCTTGATTCAAGGAGTCTGTACATCCAAGACAATGAGCTGGCAAATCTGGCAAGCGAACTCGATTTTACTGAGTGAGGTAGCAATGAGACGCTCTGATCTAGTGCAGACGCCGTCCAAGGGCTCCACCCCGCGGACGACTCAAATTGTTTTCGGAGAGCGCCAGCACCTTCTCCGCGTTCTGGATTCGCTGGAGACCACGGCCGTGCCGCAGGTGCGCCTGGACAAGGAGCGCCGCGTGATCGAAGAGTTGATTCACGAACGCACCAGCGAGCTAAATCACATCAATCCGTCCTGGGATGAAAAAGTTGGCCTGGTACTGAACGCCGATTCCAAATCCGAAATGCTCGACAAGCTGGAGCGCGAAGCGCCCGAAACCGATTACTACCTGCTGCGCCTGGTCAGCGAGCACCCCAAAGTTTCTTCCAAGACGCTGGCACGACTGGCCAAACATCCCTACGCCGCCATCCGCGAAAACGTGGCGCGCCATCCCAATGCCGATTCCACCACACTGGCCTGGCTCGCCAAGGACCGCAGCCAGCCGCTGTGGTATCTCGTGGCCTTCAATCCCAATACGCCCGCTGTCCTGCGCCGCAAATTGCAAGAGCGCCTGCGCAAGCTGGGGCAAAACGCTTCAAGTAAATAGGATTCCATTGTCTTGAGCCTTGTAATTTTAGTGGGCCGGTCAAATCCTTTAATTTTCTTCGATTTATTCGCTATTGTCCTAATTTGTGTATCTTTCCTTTTCTTGTGTTGCCTTCTTGGTTTTTCTCCTCTTTTCTCTGTGTTCTCTGTGTTAAATCCCTTGCCTTCCGCCTGAGTGGCCATGGTACTTTTTCTGCGGCCTGTGAAGCGCGTGCCCCTTTCTACATAATTCAAATTGGGAGCCTTAGGCCCATCAGGTGTAACATCGGCTGGCGGCGATGGCCTAATGCCAGGCAATTTCATTAACACATCAGGAGGTTTCCGTGATTTCCAGTCATGCAAAGTTTGCAGGAGCGATCTTCGCCACGGTTTTGATTTCCTTCGCCGGTGTTTCCGCGCAGATGCAGCCGAAAGTGTCCGAAGCCGATTCAGCGGCTGTGAAGGTCGTGGTGGCTGGCTACGATGACGCATTTAATAAGCATGATGCTCACGCCGTAGGTGCACTGTTCGCCGACGAAGGCGATTTCACCAACATGCGCGGTGCCAGCAAGCACGGTCGAAAGGACATCGAACAGAATTATGGCAACCTGTTCAACGGCGGATTAAAGACCGCGCATAGAACCGATACCCTGAAGAACATCAAGTTCATTACGCCGGAAGTCGCTGAGATGGACGCCGATTGGGAAATGACAGGGACCAAAGCCGCGGACGGTTCGGACAATCCGCCACGCAAAGGCGGCCTCGATTGGGTCATCGCCAAAGTAAGCGGCCAGTGGCTCATCGTTGTTTTCCACGAATCCGAGTACCCGAAATAGGCGGGTGAAATTCGCTGCGTCTTTAAGTGAAGTTTGTCACTTGCCGCCATGCGTTGCGGCCAGATATTTCTGCATGGACTTCTTGAAGGAATCGTTTTCCGGATCGCGGGCCAGCGCCTTTTCTTCTGTCTCCACCGCTTTGTCGTTCTGCCCGTCGGCGAAATAAGCGGCGGCCAATGTATCGAGATATTCGGGATTGCCTGAGGCGGCCACCGCTTTCGTTGCCAGCGTGATGGCTTTTTGCGGGTTCCGGACTTTCGGGTCCTTGGACGTGGCCATCAGGGAAGCCAGGTTATTCATGGCCGGCACATAGTTCTGGTCAATTGCTTTTTGATACCACTTTGCAGCCTCGACGGGATCAGCAGGCACACCGTCGCCATTCTCGTACAACACTCCCAAACCTTGCTGGCCCGCCGCGAGGCTTTGATCGGCGGCTTTGCGCATCCAGTTGGCCGCTTCCTTCAAATTTCGGGGCACGCCTTCCCCTTCGGTATAAAGCACGGCCAGATTGTGCTCGCTCTGCGCGTCGTTCTGCTCGGCCGCCATGCGCAGCCACTTCGCTGCCTCTGCATTATCGGCAGGCACGCCTCGCCCCTTGAAATACATTTCCGCCAGGTAACGTTCGGCAAGAGGGCTATCCTGTTCCGCGGCCTTGCGCAGCCATTTCACTGCTTCCACATCGTCCTTGGCGACGCCGTCGCCGGTCAGGTAAATCACGCCCAGATGCAATTGCGCATCCACGTCTCCCGCGTAGGCGACTTGCTTCATGTCGGCAATGGCTCTCTGCCTGGCAGACGTCGCCTCAGTCTCCGGCGATTGCGCCCGCGCCAATGGAATCCCCGCAAGCAGCATTGCCGCTGACATAGTTGCGATCATTGCAAATTTTATTTGAAATATGGCCATAGCTCGCCAGCCCGAAACGCGAGTTTATCACGGTCAGTGCCTGTGGCTTAAGTGCCAAGGGAACCGCTAAATCGTCTTGGTCTGCCCGCCGTCAATATCGATCATCGCGCCCTGCATGTAGCGAGAATGCAGCGACAGCATAAAGGCCGCGAGGCTTGCAATGTCCTCTGGCTGGCCGAGCCGCACGATTTTTGCCTTGTGAACGATGGCCTGCACTGCGGCGTTCTCATCGCCGCCATGAAGCTTGGCCTCTTCGGCGAGAGTCGGCTTGAAGCGCTCCGTCATGACACGTCCAGGATTAATGGCATTCACCTGTACGCCGTCGCGAATGCCAATCTCCGCCATTGCTTTAGTGAACGCGAGGCACGCGGCGTTTACGGAGCCGCCAATCGTGAATTCCGCTGTGGGCGTCCGTCCCCCTATGCCGATGATGTTCAGCAGGGAGCCATGGCGCGCCTTGAGGTGAGGCCACGCTGCGCGCGTCAGGCGTACCGCGCCGTAAAATTTCAGCGCAAATCCGTCCGTCCAATCCGCCTCGGTCAATTCAAAGAAATCGCCGTGTTTTGTGGCTCCTGCATTGTTCACCACGATGTCGATGCCGCCGTGGGCATCGAGCGCTGCGTTCACCACAGCGGCCGGTATCGCGGGATCACGCAGATCCCCGCCGAGATGCGTGGCTTTGCCGCCTCCCATTTTAATTTTCGATGCGACTTTTGCCAGTTCGGCATCGGTCCGCGCCGTCAAGACGAGCGTGGCGCCATCCTGCGCCAGCCGCAGCGCGATCGCACGGCCGATCCCTTTGCTTGCTCCGGTCACGATTGCTATTTTTCCTTCGAGTGTTTTGCCGCTTGCCATGGTGCAGATTCCTCCAGTGTTTTCGCGCACCCGTGCGTAGAGTGGATGATTGGGGCTTGAAGTTTAGCGCGCCGAGACTGCGACTTCCAGACGCACTTTCACGATTGATAAAACGAGATGAGGACTTTAAAACGCGTAGGCGAAACAGCTAGCTGAAATAAATAATTTTTGTCATTCCGAGCGAAGCGAGGAATCTCTCCTTCTTTTCTTGCGCCTGGCAAAATCGAAGAGAGATTCCTCGCTTCGCTCGGAATGACAAAAATGTGGGGACGCTCTTTGCGTGACCGGTGAATACAGCGCCAATCAAATGATTGCGGCCTATTCAACCGTTACGGATTTGGCCAGGTTGCGCGGTTGGTCCACGTCGCAGCCGCGGCGCACGGCGATGTGGTAGGCCAAGAGCTGCAAGGGGATCACTTCCAGTAGGGGCGCGAACATTTCCATGGTCGGCGGCACGACGATCACGTAATCGGACGCTTCGCGCGCCAGATGATCGTTTTCCGAGACGATGGAAATCACGATGCCGTCGCGAGCCTTCACTTCCTTGATGTTGGAGACGCTCTTTTCGTAGCGCGTCATGGAGTCGCGATCGCTTTCATCGCGCGTGGCCAGCATCACAACAGGAAGATTTTCGTCGATCAGCGCGTTGGGGCCATGCTTCATTTCGCCGGCCGGATAGCCCTCGGCATGAATGTAGGAAATTTCCTTGAGCTTCAACGCGCCCTCGAGCGCGATGGGGAAGTGGATGCCGCGTCCGAGGTACAGGAAATTGGTGTGCCGGAAAAAAGTGCGCGCCAGCGATTCGTAAATTCCGGTTTCGTCGCCCTGCAGCACGGTTTCCATTTTGTGCGGAACGCGCATCAATTCCTGCAGCAGAAGCTTCTCGCAATCCTCTGTAAGCGTGCCGCGCACCTGGCCGAGATACATGGCCAGCAGCAGCAGCGCGGTGAGTTGCCCGATAAATGCCTTGGTGGAAGCCACGCCGATTTCCGGCCCGGCGTGCGTCAAAATCGTTCCGGCCGCCTCGCGCGTGATCATGGAGCCATACACATTGCAAATGGCCAGCGTCTTGGAACCTTTTTGCTTTGCCTCGCGCTGCGCCGCCAACGTATCGGCGGTTTCGCCGGACTGGCTGATGCAAATAGTGAGCGTTTTGGAATCCACGATCGGGTCGCGATAGCGGAACTCGCTGCCGTAATCCACTTCGACGGGGATTTTGGCCAGTTTCTCGATCATGAATTTGCCGGTTTGCCCGGCGTGCCAGCTGGTGCCGCAGGCAACAATTTTTACTTTAGTAAACTCGCGGAAATCCTGCTCCTGAATGTCCATCTTGTCGAGGAACACCTTGCCGGAATCGACCGCCACGCTGGCCAGCAAAGTGTCGCGCACGGCGCGCGGCTGCTCGAAGATTTCCTTCTGCATGAAATGCTTGAAGCCGCCCTTTTCGGCCATGATAGGGTCCCAGGTGATGTGCTGCACGGCGCGCTGGATGGTATCGCCCTCCAGGTCCATGACGCGTACGCCTTCGGGAGTGAGGATAGCGATGTCGCCGTCGGCCAGAAAAAACATGTCGCGCGTGTGCGCAAGTATCGCGGGAATATCCGAGGCCACGAAAAATTCGTTCTGCCCCAGGCCGATTACCGAGGGCGGCCCGGTGCGCGCAGCAACAATCTTGTTGGGATCGGCGGCGGAGAGAATTGCTATGGAATATACGCCGGAAAGCTGGCGCACGGTTTTTCGCACGGCGTCCTCAAGCGGGCCGCCTTCTTTCATGTATCGTTCGACGAGGTGAGCGATAATTTCGGTGTCGGTTTCGGTGACGAACTTGTGGCCTTCGCTCTGCAATTCGCGCTTCAAGTCCACGTAATTCTCGACAATTCCATTGTGAACTACCACGATATTGCCCGTGCAGTCGCGGTGCGGATGCGCGTTTTCCTCGGTGGGGCGGCCGTGCGTGGCCCAACGCGTGTGCCCGATGCCGTAGGCGCCTTCGATCGGCGATTGCCGGATCACTTCCTCAAGATTGTGCAACTTGCCGGGAGCCCTGCGGATTTGCACTTTTCCGTCCGAACCGACCACGGCGATGCCGGCGGAGTCATACCCTCGATATTCCAGGCGGCGCAGCCCATCCAGAATTAAGGGAACAACCTTTTTCGGCCCGATGTATCCGACGATTCCACACACAGGTTCATCTCCGGAGGTTTGGCTAGGCAACAGACATGGAGGCCCGCATAACAAAGATACCATAATGGAATTGTGATTTCGGTCGAGTGAAGCAGAGTGTTTCCTGAAGCGAACAGCCAGCCCAGATCGCGATGGTAATGGGGGCAGGCTTTGGTGGCGCCGGCGTCCCGCCGGCCCCACCAAACCCATGCCACCAAATCGTGTTTGGGGGAAGCTAAAGGTCCAGATGGTTCCATATGGAAAAAAAATTCGGGAAATTGGGGGGCTTGTGCGCCGCTATTCCACGATTTCGTAGCGAAATTCCTCGATCACGGGGTTTGCGAGAATTTCCGTGGCCATGCGCTGCACCTGTTTTTCGGCGGCCTCACGGGCCACGCCGTTTAGATCGAGAACGAAAAATTTGCCCTGGCGGACTTCGCGGACTTCGCTAAATCCAAGAGAAGACAGCGCATGTTGTATTGCCTGGCCCTGAGGATCGAGGACCGTGCGCTTGGGCATGACCCATACGTGTGCTTTCATGGCCGCAATTATAGCAAGCCCAGCGCCGCAACGCCGGAATGAAATTTGTCGAGCATGGCGTGCTTTTCGTCGATAGGCAGGAAGGAATGATGGAAGGCGGCTTCCGCAAGTTGCACGATTTCGCTGGGCGTCAGCCCCATGCCTTGCGCATGGCGGTACTCGTCGCTCAGCGTGGTTTCAAACATGCCGGGATCGTCGCTGGAAAGATTTACAGGAAGTCCGCGCCTGAGGAAGAAAGCCAGCGGATGTTGCTGGTATCCGGCCGTTGGGCGGCCAATCTGACGAGCCAGCGCCCCGGTGCGAAGATTGCTCGTGGGGCAAATGTCCAGCGGAATGTTGCGCGCGGCGATGAAATCCATGGTGCGCTCGTCGCGCATCACGCTGATGCCGTGATCGATGCGCTCGGCGCCCAGCAATTCGATGGATTCGCGCACGATTTCCGGTCCGCCGAGTTCGCCGGCATGGATCAACCGGTGCATGCCCTTGCTGGCGACGAAATCGTAGATCGGCCGCAGATCGATGGTCGCAGTGACCAGTTCATCACCGCCGATTCCATAGGCCACAATGTCCGGCGATTGCAAGTCGGCGGCGATGCGCGCCACTTCCATGGCCTGTGCCACGCCCCACTGCCGCACGCCGTCGAAAATGTATTTCAACTTTACGCCGGGAACTTCGGCTGCGGCGTCGCGCAGGGCTGCGAAATTCGCGGCAGGATCCTGATTGCGGCGAATCATGACGCCGATCGAAAGGGTGACCTCCGCGTAGATAATATTCTGCCGCTGCATGGATTCCGCATACCGCCGCGCGATCAAGGCGTAGTCCGCGGGGCCGCGCAGAAATGAGGTGATCCAGATAAAATTTTGAATGAATTGGTCAAAATTGCCGGGGGCGTAACGTGGCGACGTTTCCTCGGGAGTGAGAGTGACGCCGTGGCGCGCGGCCAATTCCACGAGTGTGGACGGCTCGATGGAGCCTTCCAGGTGAATGTGCAATTCCGCCTTGGGCATGGCGGCGAAAATGTTGTCGGGGATGGTCGTGTTCATGGTGTTTTTATGACTTCCGGCCATTTCACTGGCAAGACAAATAATCAGAAGTTCTTCCCGAACCTTTGGCGTTACTGTACGCGGCCTTTTTGCCGATTGCAGAAGTAGACCACAAGACCTTTAGAGAGCCAAACAATGTTTCGTCATGCATTCATATTTCGTAACTTCCACTTGCGCCGCAAGTGTGCTCCGCTATGATGGATTTTCGTTGTTGCACGAGTATGAAATGAATGGCGGTTGATTTTTCTTGGCAACAAAATCCAGTTCGGTTGAGGCACCGCGCGCCGGGCATGGCCGGCTGATCACCACGCTGGGCGTGGGCTTTGGCATTGCCGTGGCCATTGGCAACACCATCGGCGCTGGCATCGTGCGCACACCTGGAGAGATTGCGGCGCTCTTGCCGTCGACGTGGCTTTATTTTGCCGCCTGGGCCGTGGGCGGAATTTACATGTCGCTCGGGGCGCTGCAGTTCGCCGAGTTAGGCGCGCTTCTGCCGCTCAGCGGCGGCCAATACAATTTTGCGCGGGCTGCGTTGGGCGATTACGCCGGATTCATCGTCGGCTGGAGCGATTGGATTTCCACGGCGGGCAGCTTTGCCGCGGTGTCCATTGTTTTCGCGGAATACTCCGGTGATTTGGTGCCCGCCGCGCATGGCCATGTGCGCCCGATCGCCGCCGGAGTGATCCTGCTGTTTGCGCTGCTGCAATGGAAGAGCATGAAAGTTGGCAGCGGCGTGCAGGACTTTACGACAATTTTGAAAGCGATCCTCTTTCTGGCCGTGGTCGCGGTTTGCTTTCTGCACAGCGCTACTCCGGTGACCGCCGTGGCGTCGCGCGCAGTGGTGCCTACCGGCTGGCCGCTGTTCGTCTCGTTCATCGTCGCGCTGCAGGCAGTGATCTATACGTATGACGGTTGGTACGGCGTGGTTTACTTCGGCAGTGAAGTTCACAATCCGGGGAAGGAAATTCCGCGCGCCATTTTCGGCACGGTGATTTCCGTGCTGGCCATTTATTTTCTGGTGAATGCGGCCGTCGTGCACCTGGTCTCCGTGCGCGAATTTGCAGGCAGCGATTTTGCCATGGGCATTGCCGCGCGCCGCGTGCTGGGATCGGCGGGAGACAATTTCATCCGCGTGGTGGTCGTGGTGGGCCTCTTGAGCAGCGTCAACGCCATGGAGATGGCTACTTCTCGCGCGCTCTATGCCATGAGCCGCGACGGCCTCTTCTTTCCTCTATTCGCCCGCGTGAACAAGGGAGGAATCCCCGCTCCGTCGCTGTGGCTTTCCACCGCCGTGGGTTTGTGCTTTGCGATGTTCAGCTTTGAGCGCGTGGCCGCAATCCTGGCCTCATTTTTCGTGGCCGACTACGCCCTCACATTCGTCTCGCTCTTCGTGCTGCGTAGACGTTCGCCCGAACTTCCTCGTCCGCACCGCGCCTGGGGCTATCCCTGGACGACTGCAATCGCCCTCGCGGCCTCTGTCGTGTTCCTGATCGGCGCGCTGGCCTCCGACCGCGAGAACACGCCGCTCACTTTCCTGGTGCTCGCCGCAAGCTATCCGGTGTACCGCGCGCTGAAGTGGGCCGCACAGCGCAGTGATGCGCCTGCCGTAGGCAAATAATAAATACACCGGAAGCTTCCCGAACCCTCAGCACGCCCAAGCAGATTTTGTCCGAAAATATTCCGAAAACAGCAATCCACATTGCGCGAGGAGAACTTCACACCCCCTCTGATAAATAGTGCCAGCTCAAGCGGTGTAGCGACCGACCTTCATTCTGAATTCCCCGCCTCAGTGGGCCACAACTCCGGCAGCACCCGGCAGAAGCAAGCGGGCGAACGCTGCGGCGGCCACGGGTCGGCCGAACAGATATCCTTGACCTTCCGCGCAGGACTGGGCCAGCAGGTAGTCTCTCTGCGCTGGCGTTTCGATGCCCTCCGCAAGTACCGTGTGCCCCAGGCTCTTTCCCATGCGGATAATAGCGCTCACGATTGTAGAATCAGTGGAATTGGAGACGATTTGCTTAACAAAGGATTGGTCGATTTTTAAGAGATCGATTGGAAACTGCCGAAGATAGCTAAAGCTGGAATAGCCGGTTCCAAAATCATCCACGGCCAATTGCACTTTCAGCATTTTGAGGGATTGAAGTATCGAGACTGATACTTCTGCATTCTCCATCAGGACCCCTTCGGTCAGCTCGAGTTCGAGAAAGTGCGCGTCCATGCCAGTTTCCGCGAGTGTTGTGCGGATACCCTCCAGAAAACCCTGATCTCGGAATTCCGTGGGGGAAACATTAACGGATATACGGATGAGTGGCAATCCGGCCTCTTGCCAGAGTCGCGCTTGTTCGCATGCTTCGCGCAACACCCAGCGGCCGATCTGTATGATCAGTCCGCAATCTTCCGCGACGGGCACAAACTGGGCGGGGAGCATGATTCCTCGAGTAGGGTGCTGCCATCGAATCAACGCCTCGACTCCGGTGATCTCGCCCGAATCGAGTTGCACTTGCGGCTGGTAATATAGCAAGAACTCGTTACGCTGCAGGGCGCGGCGCAAATCGCTTTCGACCGTTTGCCGCTCCACGGCCTTCTGATTCATTTCCGGCTTGAAGAACTTGAAATTGTTGCGTCCGTCTTCCTTAGCGTGATACATGGCCATGTCTGCATTCTTGATCAACGTCTCGGCATCTTCCCCGTCTTCCGGATAGATACTGATGCCAATGCTGGCATTCACATGGACATCATGTCCCTCGATGGATTGGGGTTGGTTGACCAATGACAGGATTTTTCTGGCGATGACCGCCGCCACTTCCGGAAAAGCAATCTCGGAAAGCAGAATCACGAATTCATCTCCGCCCTGGCGGCTGATGGTGTCGGAGGCGCGCACACCAGCCACCAATCGGCTGGAAACGCATTTAAGGACTTTGTCACCGATGGTATGCCCAAGGGAATCGTTAATATATTTGAAGCGATCCAGGTCCAGAAAGATCACCGCAATGGATTTACGTTGACGGCGAGCCAGGGCAATTGACTGCACAATCCGGTCCATCAGTAAAAGTCGATTGGGCAGATTGGTAACCAGATCGTGCTGCGAGGCGTATGTCATCTGAGATGCCATGGCGCGGGCCGCGGTCACGTCATGGAAGACGATCACTGCTCCCGTAATGTGGCCTGCACGGTCGTGGATGGGGGCGGCGGAATCTTCGATGCCGGATTCAAATCCGTCGCGCCGGATCAGGACGCAATTCACAGTCAGCCCCACGGTCCTATTTTCATCGACGGCCATCTCCATGGGATCTCGAGCGGTCCTACGCGTTTCGCCATCGATGATTTTGAAAACTTCCGCGAGAGGCCGACCTATGGCTTCGTCACGGCGCCAACCCGTCATGTTCTCGGCAACCAGATTGAGATAGGTGATGTTGCCGGAAACGTCGGTGCACAGGACCGCGTCGCCAATCGAATTGAGGGTGACCACGGCGCGCTCTTTTTCCTGGTACAACGCGGCTTCGCCAGACTTGCGTTCGATTGCGTAACGCACAGCGCGCGGAAGGGAGTAGGAATCGAAGTGATCCGAAAGGATGTAATCCTGCGCGCCTCGTTGCAAGGCTTGTTTTGCGAGAGCTTCGTTAGCCGTATCGCCAAAAATCAATATTGGAATGTCGGGTTCGATTTTCAACAGATTATCGAACGTCTCTGCGCCGTTGCAATCCGGCATATTTAAATCGAGCAGGACCGCGACGATTCCCTTCTTGCACAGGCGCTCAACACCCTCGGTGAGTCGATGTACACATTCCACTTCAAACTCGTGGTCGCCTGTCGCCGAAAGCGCCGCGCAAATCGAATTGGCAACGATTGAATTATTTGAAATCAGTAGTATCCGGTAGGATCTGGGACTTGTTGTCACAGCGGGCCTCACTTTACTCACGTGCCTATTCGATCATGTCGGCCTTTCGGTTGACTGTTCGATTTGAGACACTGGCTTAACTATTAGAGCAAATTAATATTTCTCGCGGGGCAGCGAGCATCCGGTTTTTATTTGCACACAATCGATTCCGATTTCAGTGCGGGCCATCCTTGCAACACTGATCCACTCTGAAACGTTTTCGAGATCAGATTCCCAATGCGCCTATCAACCGCCTAAAAATAAAGAACATGAACAGAAAACAGGCGATATATTGCGGATCCAGGCCACGTTACAAAGGTTCAACGGGGGAAATGAGATGGGGAAATTAATTCAGGTCTTAACGGTGTGCGCCTTGGCGGTTTTGCCTTCGATTTCCATCGCCGGAGAAACTTTTGACGGCACGCATGGCACGAAGTATACGTGTCCCGAAAAAGGGAATACCAAAGGGTTCGCGTTCGTGTTTCCCACCGTGGTCCAGAAAGTGCTTGATTTTGTTCCGCGTGGTTTTTGCGCAAAGCAGACAGCCTGAAGCCTGTGCTACTCAGGCCCAACTCAGATTCGCGTATTGCTCAACTAATTTCTTCGTGCCGTGATCGGAAAAGCGCACAGTGAATTTGCGTTCGGGCTCTTCGCCTTCCACCGCAACGATTGTGCCGGTGCCGTATGTGGCGTGGCGCACGCGCTGGCCGATCAGCGGATTTGCATTTTGCTTGCCGAGTCGCGGCGAGGCACTGGGCCGTGCGCGTGCGGCGGGATCGTTCGACGAACGCGAATGCGATGGCGAATCGATGCGTTTCACGCGGCGCGAAAATTCTTCCTGGCTATACGAGTACTCGGGGTCAGGCTCGTAGCGGCGTGTCTCGCCGGCTTCGGCGAGGGAACCGGCCGCGGTGTCGATCAGCTCCGCAGGTATTTCCTGCAGAAAACGTGAGGGCATGGAGCCGGAGAGGCGTTCGGAGCCGTACATGCGGCGATACACGGCACGGGTCAGCGTGAGCGTTGTCTTGGCGCGGGTCATTCCCACGTAGCACAAGCGGCGTTCTTCCTCCAGCTCTTCGTTGTCGTTTTGCGACCGGCTGTGGGGAAAAATTCCTTCCTCCATCCCGGTGAGGAACACGTGCTCGAATTCCAGGCCCTTGGCGCTGTGCAGCGTCATCAGTGTGATCAGCGCGTCCTCGTCAAAATTGTCCGCGTCGCTGACCAGTGCGGCGTGATCCAGAAAATCGGTAAGCGTTTCGCCGCGCTCACCGCCCTCGGCCATGGCGTTGACCAGTTCGCGCAAGTTGTCGGCGCGAGCGGTGTCCTCAACATTGTCGCGCTGCAGCAGCATGTCCAGATATCCACTGCGCGTCAGGACGGATTGCAGGAAATCCGCGGGCGCAGCCGAAGAAACCTCCTGCTGCAAAGCCTCAATCAGCGTGCGGAAATCGCGCAGCGGCGCGAGCGCGCGCCCCGACAGCGAAGGATCGAGCGCCTTGCCGAGCGCGGCCCACAGGGAAATATCCTGCTCGCGGGCAAGCGTGGAGAGCGAATCGATGGAAGTTTTTCCGATGCCGCGCGGCGGCGTGTTGATTACGCGCAGCAGGGCGATGTCGTCGTCCGGAAAAATTGCCAGGCGCGCGTAAGCCAGCGCATCTTTCACTTCCGCGCGCTGATAAAACGAGAAGCCGCCCAACATGCGATAGCGCATGCCTCGCGCGCGCAGAGCCTCTTCAAACGAGCGCGACTGCGCATTGGTGCGATAGAGAACCGCGATGTGAACGGCGGGATCGTCGCCATGAATCATGCGAATGCGGTCGGCGACGTGCTCGGCCTCGGCTTTGGAATCGCGCCCTTCAAAAAACGCCAGATTTCTTCCCGCCGAGCGTGTGGCTTTCAGATTTTTTCCCAGGCGCCTGCGATTGTTGGAGACCACGCCCGCGGAGGCATCCAGAATCACTTGCGTCGAGCGGTAATTTTCCTCCAGACGAACCACGCGCGCGCCGGGATAATCCTCCTCGAAACGCAGAATATTGCCGATATCTGCGCCGCGCCAGCGGTAGATGGATTGATCCTCGTCGCCTACGACGCACAGATTCCGCGATTCGTTGACCAGCAGCCGCAGCAAATCGTATTGCACGCGATTGGTGTCCTGATATTCATCCACGTGAATGTAGCGGAAGCGCGTCTGCCAGGCGGCGCGTGCGTCCTGAAATTCGCGCAGCACTTGCACGGCGCGCAGAAGCAGATCGTCAAAATCCAGCGCACCGGCCTTGCGAAGAATATTCTCGTACTCCCCGTAAACTTTTGCGGCGGTAATTCCGAGAGGATCGCCGCGCTTGGCTGCTTCCGCGGCGACTTGCGCCGGAGTCTGGGCATGATTTTTCGCCGAGCTGATGCGCTCCAAAAGTCCGCGGGTTTTCTCACCCGGGTCCTTGATGTTGAGGTGATCGAGGGCCAGCTTTACGGCCGCAACTTGATCATCCGCATCATAAATTTTAAAATCGCGCGGCAGCCCCAGGCGCTTGGCTTCACGGCGCAGCAGCCAAGCCGAAAATGCATGAAACGTCCCGATCCACGGATCGTCGAATGCTTTTCCCCGGCGCACCAGCAAGTCGCGCACGCGTTCCTTCATTTGCGCGGCCGCTTTATTGGTGAAGGTCACGGCCAGAATTGCGTTGCCAGGAACGTTCTGCTCGATCAGATTGGCGATGCGGTAGGTGATGGCGCGCGTTTTTCCCGTGCCTGCCCCCGCAAGAATCAGCACGGGACCTTCAATCGTGGTGGCGGCTTCACGCTGCCCGGAATTCAATTCGTCTAAGAGTGTCATGTTGGGAGGTGGGCCCGTTTGGGAATTTATATTCTATCCGACGCGGCGATGTTCGGCAAATTTCCGCGCGCATTCACGCAAGTGGTAACCCCGTTACCAAAACAGATCGGGTCATGGCGCGGTGGTTTTTGTGGCGCCGGCGTCCCGCCGGCAGGTTTGCGCCTCGAAACGGTTACAAAAACCGCCGGCGGGACGCCGGCGCCACCGAACCTCGCAACGTGCCGGCGTGGCAAATTTCTAAATCCTGGCGCGCAGAAGCTTATCTGAGTGGAGCGTCGGCCAGATCAATCTCAAAAAAGAAAAGCGCCTTCTTATCGGTCATGAAAGCCAGGTCCGGGATGTAAAGGTGTGAATTGCGAATAGCCTCAAAATTATGGTTCATATCGAAGAACAGAAACCCGTGAGTCGTGGCATGGGGCGGCAGAACATCGGTACCCAGTGCAACCGAGTGAAGCGTGGTGGTCATCGAAACCCAATCCTTGCTCTTCCCCGAACTCGAAGGATTGGGAAAAGGGAAGGGACGGTGCGCTCGAACATTGGACTCCGCCTTCAAGAGCGTTCGATCGGCCACATCCTCCGCAGAAAGGGCGTCCAGGCGCTGGCGGTCCTGCCCGGGCTGAGAAATGATCAATTGAATCGTATCGAAATTGAGGCGTATCGGCGCGCTATTATCATTGCGGAAATAAACGTCGATGGCCACAATGCCCGCGGCGTAGAACGAATCCTTGCCGAAAATTTCTTTTTTGTAGCGTTCTGCTTTGAGATAAGGGTCGGCGACGATGGTCAGGTTCTGATGCGCGTCGCGGGTAGGCAGAGACATGGGATCCGGCGCCGGCGGCGCGCTTTGAGCCAGCGCACCCACAGGGAAGAGCATCACGATTGCAAGAATTGTGCGGAGCATGATCTGGTTGGCTATGATGCGCCCTTCCATCGAAAGGTTCGCCCTGCGTTGTAGGACATCCACTCTTGGCTGTCCGCGTATGTTGCTTCAAAATTGCGGCGGACAGCCAAGAGTGGCTGTCCTACTAAAGCCCGCTCGACTATCGGTATCCCAACGCCAGCAGCGCGCCTATAATATCCGGTTTGTAGCTGCGATTGGGATCGTTCTATATTCTTCCCGGACGGGAGACGGCTCGCCGAGGGCCTCATTGGATGTATGCGCTCTATAGTCTGCTGACGGCCGCGGGGATGCTCTTGCTCTCTCCGTACTTCCTGCTGCGCGGGTTGATTCAGGGAAAATATCTGAGCAATATTCCGGAGCGCCTCGGGCGCAGATTCCCACCGGAGATGAGGGGTGCAGGTGCGCCCGGTTCAACCGAAAAATCAATCTGGATTCACGCGGTATCGGTGGGTGAAGTTCTGGCCGTGCTTCCACTCGCCCAGCAACTGAAAAAAACTTTTCCGCTGCG
>Ga0182024_10008474_pt1 | contig 21635 bp, 16 predicted proteins | sample P32metaG_FD_120480 | JGI IMG/M metagenome (GOLD analysis project Ga0182024, IMG submission 120480) | Permafrost microbial communities from Stordalen Mire, Sweden - P3-2 metaG (Illumina Assembly) | ecosystem: Environmental > Terrestrial > Soil > Wetlands > Permafrost | place: Sweden: Stordalen...
GTCCCCAGGAATAGCTCACGCCCATGTTCATGATGCGGAACAGAACCGTCGAGTGGCCGGTGTCGACGCTGAATTGTTCAGCCCGGGCCGGGGTACCCCAAGCAGCCGCCAGCGCCAGGGCGAGCAGCAATCGTGTGTTCAATCGAGTAGGCATCGCGGAACTCCTTTGAGATTTTTTGCCGTGAGGATATCGCGGCCGAGCAGGGATTCTTGCCATCCCCCCCGGGCAGTTCGCCGAGCGTGATTGGGAAAATGTCGTTCTTCCGCCCCGTTTCCGGCTTTCCGGTGCGGCGGTCGCTCGATTCGCGGTGGCTATATTCATAGTGGGTTTGCTTCGCCGGTGTCAACGGACCCGATCCGTCGGTTTGGCCGCCGCCAGCACCATTCTGGCACCGCGCGGACCTGGCAGATTCGCTCCGGCCGGCCGCCCGTTGCATGTGGCCGCCGGTCCATCAATAATCCAGTGGTCGGTTGCGGCCTCACGCCGCGACCGCGGCCGCATCAGACCAGCCTTTTTCGATTCCCACCCCGGTACGGTTCTTTCACCATGATTCGTTCGCAATGTATCCGATGGTGCGCCGCTTTGGCGGCAGGGCTGATCCTCGCTAGCTTCGCCGCGGCCGACGAGCCGATTCCTCATGCACAGGACAAGCCCCCGGGTCCTCCACTGTCGCCGGCCGAAGCGATCGCCAAGATGACCGTGCCCGACGGGTTCAGCGTCGAACTGGTCGCCAGCGAGCCCGACATCGTCAATCCGGTCGCCATGACCTTCGACGAGCGTGGCCGAATCTGGATTACCGAAAGTCTGGAGTATCCGCGCCGCGAGGCAGGGCCAGGACAAGATCGCGTCAAAATCCTCGCCGATACCGACGGCGACGGCCGTGCCGACAAGTTCACCGTTTTTGCCGACGGGCTCAACATCCCCTCGGGCATCGCCGTCGGTGGCGGCGGCGTGTGGGTCGTCAATGCTCCCGATCTGCTCTACTTCGAGGACACCGATGGCGACGGCCGGGCCGACCGGCGCGAGGTGGTCCTCACCGGCTTTGGGCGAAACGACACGCACGAGCTTCCCAATTCGCTCACTTGGGGACCCGACGGTTGGCTCTATGGACTCAACGGCGTTTTCAATCCCTGCCACATTCAGCACCAGGGACGCGATTATGATTTCACGTGCGCTCTGTTCCGCATCCATCCACGCACCCGCGCCTTCGAGCTGTTTTCCGAAGGGACCAGCAATCCCTGGGGCATTGCTTGGGACACCGAGGGAAGCGCCTTCGAGAGCGCCTGCGTGATCGATCACTTGTGGCATCTCACCGAGACGGGTTACTACCAACGCCAAGGCGGCCCCTATCCTCCCTTCACGTCGATCGCCGGCTCGATTGTCCGCCACCGCCATCAAAAGGCCGCCTACTGTGGGATCCACTTTTTCGACAGCGATGCCTATCCGCCCGAATATCGGCAGCGGCTCTACATGGGCAACATCCACGGCGGCTGCCTGAATGTCGATCGGCTGGAGCGCGACGGTTCGACCTATCTCGGCGTCGACTGTCCCGACTTTCTCACGGCCAACGATGCCTGGTTCATGCCCGTGGTGCAAAAAACCGGGCCCGACGGCTGCCTCTACGTTCTCGATTGGTACGATCGCTACCACTGCTACCAGGATGCCGGCCGCGATCCAAAGGGGATCGATCGGCTCAAGGGGCGGCTCTATCGCATTCGCTATCAGAACACGCCGCATGCCGCTCCGTTCGATCTGGCGAAAGAGACCGACGAGCAATTGATCGGCCGGCTTTTGAGCCCGAATGATTTCTATCGCGCCCTGGCCCAGCGGCTGTTGGCCGAGCGGAACCACGCTGAAATCCGGCCGCAGCTCGAGCGCCTGGTGCTCGACGACGCGGCGCCGCGCGCCGGGCGCATGCACGCCCTGTGGGCATTGGTCGGCACCGGCGCGCTCGATGGCCCGTTTCATCGCCGATTGTTGGCCCACGCCGATCCCACCCTGCGGGCCTGGGGTGTTCGCGCGGCCGGCAGCTTCGGCCATCTCGATGCCGATCTCGTCGCGAGCGTGTTGGCCTTGGCTGCCGATCCGGCCCCCGACGTGCGGCTGCAAGTGGCGATCGCCGCTCGCAAGCTGGATGGCGTGAATGCAGTCCCCGTGCTGTTGGAGATTCTTTCCACTGCCGGCGACGACAAGCTGATTCCGCATATCGTTTGGCAGAATCTGCATCCACTGGTCGAAGACCAGGCCGGCGAGGTTCTCGACCATGTTGCCCGCACGGGCGTCAGTCACTCGCCGGCACTGCGGGGGACCATGCCCCGGCTCGTCGAGCGCATGCTGGCCCGCAAAGATCCCAGCCCGGCCCCAGTCGTGCGACTGATCGAACTGCTCGCCTCAGGACCCAAGGCCGATCCGGCCGCGGCCAAAATGTGTCTGGCCCTGTTGGCTCAGCGCGTTCAAACCCGTGAGATTGCGGGGGACCGGCTGGCCGGGCTGAAACCGGGGCTCGAAGCGGTGCTTGCTCCGATTCTGGCTGGCCCGGTCGATCAACCGCTGCATCTCGACGCGGCGCTGCTGGCCACCACGCTTGGCAACACGGCCGGCAGCGACGCGGTGCGAAAGATTTATCTGTCCGCCGGCGAGCCGGCCGGTCGTCGGCTGCAATCGCTCGAAGCGCTGGTGGCGGCGCACAACACCGGAGTGCGCGAGGCGGTGGCCGGAGTGCTGAGCGACGCTAAACAGCCGATCGACGTGCGCGGTCAAACGCTCTCCGCGCTCGGCCGGTCGGACGAGCCGTGGGTCTCGGCCGTCGTGCTGGCCGACTATGCCCGTTTCGAACCCGAGTTGCAACCCAAGGCGATCGACTTGCTGACCCAGCGACCCGAGTGGGCTTACGCGCTGTTGGACGCCATCGGCCGGCGAGAGATTCCGGCATCGGCACTCAACGTCAACCAGGTTCGCAAGCTGTTGGCCAGCAAGGACAACACGTTGGTTGAAAAAGTGACGGCGCAGTGGGGCACCCTGCGCACCGATCGCAATCCGCAGCGCGAGCAAGTGATCGTCGACGTTCGCCACTTGCTCACCGAGCGAGCGGGCGATCCCCAGGCCGGCCAGGTCGTTTTCAACCGCGTCTGCGGCCAGTGCCACAAGATTTATGGCGTCGGCCAGGAAGTCGGCCCCGACCTGACTTCGAACGGTCGCAGTTCGCTCGATCAATTGCTCTCGAACGTGTTGGATCCCAGCCTGGTGATCGGTGCCGGCTATCTGGCCCGCACCGTGGTGACCGACGACGGACGCGTCCTCACCGGTCTGCCGGTCGAAGACAACGATCAGCGGCTGGTCCTCAAAATCCAAGGGGGCAAGCTGGAAACGATCGCCCGCGGGGCGGTCGAAGAAGTTCGCGTAAGCCAGTTGTCGCTGATGCCCGAGGAATTGGAGAAACAGATCAAGCCGGAAGAAATGGTCGATCTGTTTGCGTTTCTCGTGCTCGACAAGCCCCCCAGCGATCCTTCGGCCCGTCAACTCCCCGGGCTGCCGGCGCCGGCCGCCGCGGGGAAATGAGCGCGGACTAGTGTCCTGAGTTGTAAGTCCGCTTCATTTAGTCGCCTCCTACGGCTCGAATTCATCCTGGGTTTTTAGTGAACGAATCTACAACTCAGCACACTACGCGCTCGCCGAAATCTGATAGCCGGCCCGCTGCTCGCGCTTGAGCATGGCGTTGGCCTCGGCGTCGCCGACGACTTCTTGCTTCACCGGATCCCACTCGATTTTGCGCCCCAGCCGGATCGAGATGTTCCCCAAGTGGCAAACGCTGACCGAGCGGTGCTGGCTTTCGACGTCGGAGATCACCGGCAGATTGTGTTTGAAGCCCTCGAAGAAATTGCCCATGTGATCGCCCAGTTTGGCCAGGTTGCCTTTGAACAGGGCCTTCACGTCGTTCATCGTTTTTTCTTTCAGCGCCGGATCGGCATCTTGCTCTTCGATCGGCTTGCCGACGACTTTATCGCGGTCGACTTTGATCCGTCCCTTGTCTCCTTCGATCAACACCCCTTCCCGTTCCTGGTCCGTGATGACCTGCACGATGATGTCGTTGGGATATTGATACGTGACCAGCGGGTTCCCCGGCGTGGTGTAACCCCCCGGGACGTTGGGCAGCCTGCTCTGAGTTCCATCGATGATTCGCGGGCCGGTGTTTTCGGTGTTCAGCGTCCACTGCGCGATGTCCAGATGGTGGGCGCCCCAGTCGGTCAACAGTCCGCCGGAATATTCCCACCACCAGCGAAACGTGTAATGGCAGCGCTCGGGCACATAATCGACCTTGGGAGCCTGCCCCAACCAGAAATCCCAATTCAGTCCTTCGGGAACCGGCGCGGTCGGAAACGGGCCCGGAAGAAGGTGATGGTCGGGCAAATGGACCGTGATTTTCTTGATCTTGCCCAACTGGCCGCCTCGCGCCGTCGCCACGGCCCGGCCGAACAACTGGTACTGATCGCCGCGCTGCTGGGTGCCGACCTGAAACGTCTTGCCGGTCCGTTTGACCGCCGCCACCAGTTGCTTGCCTTCGTCGATCGTCAGCGTCAAAGGCTTTTCGCAATAAACGTGTTTGCCGGCATCGAGCGCGGCCAGCGCGATGGCGGTGTGCCAATGGTCGGGCGTGCCGATCGTGACGGCTTCGATATCTTTGCGCTCGAGCAGTTGCCGATAGTCCTCATACATATCAGCCTTTTGAAAGTGCTCGGCTTTCGCTTTCTCCATTGGGGCACGAAAGACGTCGCACAGGGCCACGATGTCGGCGCCGTTGTCCTTGGCTCGTTTGGCGATGTGGGCTCCTCGCCCCAGCCCCTCGACCTTTGACGTGTAACCGGCGCCGAATCCGATGCAGCCCATGATCGGCCGGTCGTTTTTCGACGCGTCGGCCGATGCCCGCTCGCTGAACCAAAAGGGAAGGTTCGCGGCAGCCGCCAGGCCGGCCGTGGTTTGCACGAATTGACGACGATTGAGAGCGGCGCGACTCATGGATCGAAAGCCCTTTGGAGTTTGAAGAATGAGAGCGACAAAAATGAACAAACCGGTGACAGGACGGTGGCCCCGCGCGACGTCACTGCCGCGGCTCCAGCGCTGCCGCGCGGCTTAGGCGCTGGCCGAAATCTGATAAGGAGCCCGCTGTGCGCGCTTGAGCATGGCATTGGCCTCGCTGTCGCCGACGATCTCTTGCTTGGTGGGGTCCCAGGCGATTTTCCGCCCCAGCCGGATCGAAATGTTGCCCAAGTGGCAGGCGCTGGCGGTGCGGTGCTGACTGCCGACGTCGGAAATGACGGGCAGGTTGTGCTTGAAGCCCTCGAAGAAATTGCCCATGTGATCGCCCAATTTGGCCAGGTTGCCTTTGAATAGGGCCTTCACGTCGTTCATGGTTTTCTCTTTCAGCGCCGGATCGGCCTCTTGCACCTCGATCGGTTTGCCTTCGATGCGGCCGCGGTTGACGAAGATGCGTCCCTTATCCCCTTCGAACATCACCCCTTCCTTTTCGGCGACCACCTCGAGGGCGATATCGTCGGGATACTGATACTCGACGATCGGTTTTTTCGGCGTCGTGTAACCACCCGGGATGTTGGGAAGCACGGTCTGGCTGCCGTCGATGGCCAACGGACCGGAGTCTTCCATGCCCAGTGCCCAATGCGCGATGTCCATGTGGTGAGCACCCCAGTCGGTCATGATGCCGCCGGAATAGTCGAACCACCAACGAAACTGGTAGTGGCAGCGCTCCTTGACATAATCGGTCGCAGGGGCCTGGCCCTGCCAGAAATCCCAATTCAATCCGTCGGGAACCGGCGAGGTCGGAAACGGCCCGCCATCACTTGTCGAAAGGGGCAGATAAACCGTGACCTTCTGGATCTTGCCCAACTGGCCGCTGCGCACCGTGGCCACGGCCCGGCCGAACAGTTGCCACTGATCGCCGCGCTGCTGCGTGCCGACCTGAAAGGTCTTGCCGGTCCGCTTGACCGCCGCCACCAATTGCTTGCCTTCGTCGATCGTCAGCGTCATCGGCTTTTCGCAATAGACGTGTTTGCCGGCATCGAGCGCGGCCAGGGCGATGGCGGTGTGCCAATGGTCGGGCGTGCCGATCGTGACGGCTTCGATATCTTTGCGCTCGAGCAGTTTGCGATAGTCGTCGTAGATGTCCGCTTTTTCGAAGCTCTTGCCTTTGGCGTTTTCGGCCCGACCTCGATCGACGTCGCAGACCGCCACGATGTCGGCGCCGTTGTTTTTGGCTCGATTGGCGATGCCTGTCCCTTGTCCTCCCAGGCCGATGCAGCCGAAAATCGGCCGGTCGTTTTTCGATTCGTCGGCCGCCGCCCGCTCGGTGAGCCAAAAGGGAAGGTTCGCGGCAGCCGCGAGGCCCGCCGTCGTTTGCACAAACCGGCGGCGATTGAGAGGAGAGCGACCCATAGCGGGAGTCCTTGAGTTTTGTGGGGTGAGAAAAGCGGGGGGTGAACGGCCAGCACGCTTAAGGCACACCGTTGCGCCGCCAAAGCAACGCTCATGAGAACATGCCTAACGGCTAGTTTACTTCGGCCAGGCGTCCGATTCCACAACTCCGCACGGTCCGGGCCGCTGGCCGACCGCCAGGCAGAAACCGCTGGGCCAATGAGGCGCTGCCCGGCGCCCGCAGGGCCCTCCCCTATACATTGCCTGCCGCCAACCGTTTTAGTCGCTGCCGGCGCCGATTACAATTCACCGGGCAGGCATCAGTTCCGGCCTGGCGCGTTTCTCAACCCTTCACGGGAGCATGGGCATGAACCGGCGGTTTCTTTTCCTCACCCTGGCGCTGCTCCTCGCCAGCGGCCCGACCGCCGGTGCGGCTGGGCCTAATGTCGTGCTGGTGCTGGTCGACGATGCTGGCTATGGCGATCTCTCCTGCCACGGCAATCCGATCCTCAAAACCCCCCACATCGACCGGCTTCACGGCGAAAGCATCCGGCTGACCGATTTTCATGTCGCGCCGATGTGTACCCCCACGCGCGGCCAGCTTTTGACCGGCATCGACGCGCTGCGCAACGGCGCCATGAACGTCAGCAGCGGGCGCACCCTGCTGCGCACCGGCATTCCGACCCTGGCCGACTTGTTTGCCGCTGCTGGCTACCACACCGGCCAGTTCGGCAAATGGCACCTCGGCGACAACTATCCCTACCGGCCCCAGGATCGGGGCTTCCAACAGTCGATGTGGTTTCCGTCGTCGCACATCCCCTCGGCACCCGACTATTTTCACAACAGCTATTTCGACACCTGGCTGCGGCGCGAGACGGGTGAGATTCGCCAGTCGCAGGGCTATTGCACCGACGTCTATTTCGACGAGGCCATGCACTTTATCTCCGACCGCAAAGCGGCCGGCGAGCCCTTCTTCGTCTATCTCCCGCTCAACGCGGCTCATAGCCCGCTGTTGGTCCCCGACAAATATCGCCAGGCCTATGCCGACCAGCCGGACAGAGTCGCCCGCTTTTTCGGCATGATTGCCAACATCGACGAGAACATGGGCCGGCTGAACGCTCTGCTCGATGAAAAAGGTCTGCGCGACAACACGATCGTCATCTACATGACCGACAATGGCGGCACCGTCGGCGTGCCGGTCTTCAACGCCGGTATGCGGGGCCACAAAACCGAGCTCTACGACGGCGGCCACCGCGTTCCCTGCTTCATTCGCTGGCCCGGTGGCGGGCTTGGTCCGGCGCGCGACATCGGCGAACTGACCTGCGCTCAGGATGTGCTGCCCACTCTGGCCGAACTCTGCGGCCTGAAAACTCCCGCCGACGCGCATCTCGACGGCGCCAGCCTGGCCGGCTTGTTTCGCGGCACCCAGCCGGCGCTCCCGGACCGCATGCTGGTCGTTCAGTACAGCCGGCTCAACGCGCCAAAGCCGGCCAAAGGAGACGCCGCGGTGCTGTTTCACAAGTGGCGACTGATCCTCGACAGCGAGCTCTACGATATTGCCACCGATCCGGCCCAGCAGCACGACGTGGCGGACGAGCATCCCGAGATCGTCGAGAAAATGCGCGAGCATTATGCCCACTGGTGGGACGCGATCGAGCCGACCGTCAACCAGTTCAGCGCGATTACCATCGGATCCGATGCCGAGAACCCGACGATGCTTTCGCCTGCCGATTGGGCCGACGTCTTTCTCGATCAGTCGGCTCAGGTCCGCGAGGGCGTACAGATCAACGGTCCTTGGAACGTCCAGGTCGATCGCGCCGGCGACTACGAGGTTCGGCTGCGCCGCTGGCCCGAAGAGTCACACCTGGCCCTCGGCGCGATTGATCCCGATCGCGTGATGCGGACCGACGTGAATCCGAGCCCTGGAAACAAAACGGACCAGATGGTTCCCACCAAGGCCTTACCCATCGCCCGGGCGCGGCTCAAGGTGGGCGACCAAGAGCAAGCGATCGACGTCGATCCGGCCGATCAAGCGGCGGTCTTCAATCTCAGGCTCGAGCCCGGCCGCACGCAGCTCCAAACCTGGTTCTACGGACCCAAAGGGGCCGAGCTGTGCGGAGCCTACTACGTCTACGTCCGGCGAAAATAACGCCTCGCGACGCTCCCGAACCTCAAGGCTGGGTTTGGTGTCTTGCGGTGGCGTTTCGCTGGTCATTGAGCGCTGGGAAGTTGCCGCCGATGGAAATCCGCCTTGCCACGCCCGAGGACTTGCACGTGCTGGTTTCCGTCCAGCGTGAGACCCAAGACCTTCACGTCGCCTACGACCCGACATGCTACCGCCGCTCGACCGACGGCGAACTGACGGCGGCGATGGGCGAGTTTCTGGCGACCGACCAAACGGTCGTCTGGATCGCTTGGGTCGACGACGTGCCGGCCGGTTTTTTGGTCTTCAAAATCTCGGCCGCGGCCCAAACCGCATATTGCCATGCCCGCAGCGACGGGCTCATCGATCAACTGGCTGTCGCCGAGCGATTCAGACGGCAGGGCGTCGGCCGCGCGCTGATGGATCAGGCCGAGCGGTATGCCATCGAGCGCGGCTGCAACGAACTGCGGCTTGGCGTGATTACGTCCAATAGCGCCGCTCGCGATTTTTACGCAGCGATCGACTTCGAACCGGTGCTGGAGCGCTGGCGAAAGAGATTGGTTTGAGCCGCCGCCGTCGCGGACTCAACATCATCAAGATTGTCTATGCCCTTTGGAGAATGTCATGGAAGTCCGCCTTGCCACGGAGCGCGACCTGGCGGACCTCGTGTCGCTCCAACACGAGGTCCAGGACCTGCACATCGCGGCCGATCCGACGTTTTATCGCACCGCGAGCGAAGCCGAGCTGTTCAAGGAAATGCGGGAATTCCTCGCCGCGCCAGGAAATGCCGTCTGGATCGCCATGGTCGACGGTGTCCTGGCAGGTTTTTTGGCCCTCAAGCTTGCGAACGTGCCGGAGACCACATTCTGCCACGCTCGCCAAGAAGCTCTTATCGACGACCTGGTCGTCGCCGAGCGGTTTCGGCGGCAGGGGGTCGGTCGGGCGCTCGTTGCCGCGGCGGAACAGTACGCCGTGAACAATGGCTGCGGCTTGTTACGTCTCTTCGTGCTGGCTTCCAACACCGCCGCCCGCGAATTCTACGGCGCCTTGCAGTTTGCTCCGCTTTTCGAAGCGTGGCACAAGCAGCTCCGTTAAGCTAGCACCGCGCCATCCCAACTCTAGCAAACCGGCCCTTTCCATCGGCGCGGGCGCGCCCGGCCACCCATCCGAAACCAGCCCGTTTTCGGCCCTTTTTCCCCGCCCGATACCCGCCTTCCTCGCTTCTGCGTTCCTTGCTAGACTTCGCCCCCCCAGATTCTCTCCCCGCGTCCGCCCGCGGGCGGCTTGACGGCGAGAAGGAGATTCGACGTTGCTCACGCGCTGGCCCATTCGCAATAAACTGTTGACCGGCATCGTGCTGTTGCTGGTGATCGTCGGCGGGCTCTGCTGGAGCGCCTTCCAAGGCCCCTACGCCTACCGCAGCCTGGTCCGCAGCCTCGACAGCCGGGCGGCCGAGCTGCCGTTGGCCTCGACCCTCAGCCAGCAAGTCGCCACCCTGCGGATCACCCTGGGCGAAGTCCGCGGCGGGCACGAAGTCGCCAAGTTCGACCCCAATCCTCCGCCGTTCGACAAATCGGCCATCGGGCGCCAGTTCGTCACGGCCCTGGCCGCCATCCATCAAACGCTCGAGGACTATCGCGAAAAGCTCGGCGGCAACGATGCCGGCAGCCATAGCATCGATGATAGCGAGCAAGAATGGCTCACCGTCAGCCAGATCGACAATTGTCTGGCGGCCATCGGCACCGCCGCCGGCGGCGAAGTCTGGATCGACGACGATCTTCAGGCCCAAATGCTCGATGGCGAACTGAAGCGGCTGCAAGCGCTGGCTGGCGAATTGCCCGGCCATCTCTACGGGCGCTTCCAACAGATCAAGGAAGAAGTCCACTCGCAGTATCGCGCTTGGATCGTGTTGACTTGGGTCACGTCGATCGCCACGGTGGTGCTGTTGGTTGTCTTTATCCGGCTGTTCTATAGCTGGGTCTTTCGGCCGCTGCGCGTCTTGGTCAAAGGTTCGCGGCGCGTGGCTGCCGGCGAGTTCGGCTATCGGATCGTGCTGCACACGCGCGACGAGATGTCGGAATTGGCCGACGCCCTGAACGACATGACGGCCCGGTTCCAGGCGATTCGCGACGATCTCGATCGCCAGGTTCAAGAGCGCACCAAGCAGGTGGTCCGCAGCGAACAACTGGCCAGCGTCGGCTTTTTGGCGGCCGGCGTGGCCCACGAAATCAACAATCCGCTGGCGTCGATCGCCATGTGTGCCGAATCGCTCGAAAGCCGCCTGCAAGACCTGCTGGCCGCTGCTCCGGCCGACTCCGATCGGCAAGTGATCCGCAACTATTTGCAAATGATTCAGAACGAAGCCTTCCGCTGCAAAGGGATCACCGAGCGGCTGCTGGATTTTTCGCGCGTGGGCGAAACCCGGCGTCAGAACACCGATTTGCGCGAGTTGGTCGAAGGCGTGATCGTGATGGTCGGCCATCTCGAAAAATATCAAGGCAAGCTCGTCGAGTTCCGGCCCGGCGCCGCCGTGATCGCTTCGGTCAATCCGCAGCAAATCAAGCAGGTCGTGCTCAACCTCGTCACCAACGCGCTCGACAGCGTGGCCCTGGGGGGCCGCGTGGTGGTCGAAGTGCGCGGATCGGCCCAGCAGGCCGAACTCGTTTTCACCGACAACGGCTGCGGACTGACCGACGAAGTGCGCGAACACCTGTTCGAGCCCTTCTTCACCCGCCGCCGCACAGGGCAGGGGATCGGACTGGGCCTGTCGATCACCTATCGCATCATCGCCGACCACGAAGGCCACATCGATGTCCACAGCGACGGACCCGACCGCGGATCACAGTTCCGTGTCGTCCTGCCAGCCGCCGAGAAACAGAAGGAGCAGAGCCATCGCTACCAAGCCGCATGATCGACTGAAATTGCTGTTCGCCGACGACGAAAAATCGCTCCAGGAATTGATGAGCCTGGAACTGCCGCGCATGGGCCACGAGGCGACCGTCTGTCCCGACGGACTCACGGCCGTCGCCGCCCTGAAAAAAAATACCTACGATTGCATCCTGGTCGATCTCGACATGCCCGGCCTGTCCGGCATCGAGGTCATCGCCAAGTGCAAGGAGCTGTCGCCGCAAACCGAGGCGATCGTGCTGACCGGCAAATCGTCGCTCGACACGGCCGTGGCCGCGCTGCGGCAGGGTGCGTTCGACTATCTGACCAAGCCTTGCAAGCTGGTCGACTTGCAAAACTTGCTTCGCCGCGTGGCCGCCAAGCGCGAGCTGACGCATAAATTTCTGGCCGTGAAGCGCCGGCTGGAAAAAATCGAAGGCAAATCGCAACTCGTCGGTCAGGGATCCGCGATGGCGCAGGTCCGCAAATTGATCACCAAAGTCGCCCCGACCGATTCGACCGTGTTGGTGCTGGGTGAAACCGGCACCGGCAAGGAGCTGGTCGCCCGCGCGGTCCACGATCAAAGCCCTCGGGCCGACATGCCTTTTGTGGCCGTCAATTGCGGCGCTCTGCCCGAACACCTGATCGAGAGCGAACTGTTCGGCCATCGCAAAGGAAGCTTCACCGGTGCCGACGAACACCGCGTCGGGTTGTTCGAAGTGGCCGACGGCGGCACGCTCTTTCTGGACGAGATCGGCGAATTGCCCAAGCCGATGCAGGCCAAGCTGCTCCGTTTCCTGGAGAGTGGCGAAGTCCGCCGCGTCGGCGACAACGATTCGTTCACCGTCGACGTGCGCGTGGTCTGCGCCACGCATCGCGATTTGCAGGCCATGGTCGACGAAGGCGAATTTCGCGAAGACTTGATGTTCCGCATCAACACCTTCGAGATTCCGCTGCCGCCGCTGCGTGCCCGGACCGAAGATATTCCGCAGCTTGCGGCCCACCTGATGACCCGCTTCCGCCGCACACCCCTCGAGAGCGAAGATCTGTTTACGCCCGACGCGCTCGAAGCCTTGATGCGGCATCGCTGGCCCGGCAACGTGCGCGAGCTGGCCAACGTGATCGAATATGCCACGATTTTGTGCGACTCGGGCCCGGTCCGGCCCGAACATTTTCCGAGCCGATTCGAGCATCCGCAGCTCACCGGTCCGCAGCTCAAATCCTCCGGCCCGTTGAGTCTGCGCGAGATCGAGATGCAGGCGATCTATCAATCGCTCGAGCGGCTCGGCGGCAACAAGCCGAAGGCGGCCGAGGAATTAGGCATCAGCCTCAAGACGCTCTACAACAAGCTGAACCAGTCGAACGCGCTCGACAAGTCGGCGTGAGGAAGGCTAGAGACTTGGGACTTGAGGTTACAGGCTACAGCCGCGTGGCACTTCGCCTGGCGTTGAATCTGAGGCCGTCCATCGCAAAAAATCGCGCGGACTCAAGGCGTGGCAACGCTTCCTACCTCAAGCCTCTAGCCTGCAATTACATACTTGACCTATCGCGATGCCACCGACTCTTGTAGGAGCCGACTCCGTCGGCGATTTTCGGCGACCGGGGTCGCCTCCTACCGACGTGATGAGCCAGCGATAAAGGAGCCGGCTAACGGCGAATGGCGCTAGCGGGCGCTGCCGGCCAAAGGATCAACGATCGGCGGCCTCCGGTTCCACCTCATACTTGACGTTGATTTCTGCCTCGGGGAACAACCAGCGGGCATGACGCACTACGGCGAGGCTTTCGAGAATGTCGTCGGGAATCATGGTGTCTTTATACTTGCCGATGATGTCTGGCCGGTGCTCCTCGTCGTGTGCATAGAACCACTCGCTCTTTCGCTCGCCAGAAAGTTGCATCACCAGCTCATCCAAGGGGCCGACTCCGCGCGCCGGAAGCCTTTGGGAAATCCATCGCTGCTCGTCCCTGATGAAATCCTTGCCGTCCAGCCATCCAATCACCTCGGCCCACGCTGCCCGCCGCTGGTGAATCCAATTCAGCTCGTAGCCGACCAGGCCGACGAGGATCAGCAGGACGACGGCAATCGTCATCCACACGGCTCGGCGATGGGAGCGTTCTGGAGTGTCCATCCCGCCATTGTAGCCGGGGGGCGGGGCGAATTTCTATGTTTCAAGGTCGCACCCAGACGCCCACAATTTAGCAACAACCCCGGTCCGATTTGTGGGAGTCTGGATTTGCCTTTCGGGCTCATTACCGGCTTGGTCAATGGACTTCCAGCCCGGGAAACATGCGTTTTGCATCATCATACAAGGGCACGCCGACGTAGATGCTTTTCAGGCTCGGAATGCCGTGAAGACTTTCGAGCCCCTTTGAGTCGACTGGATTACTCGATATGTCCAAAAGCTCGATCGAGCGCGACCGTTGGAGAGTTGCGAGGGCATCATTCGTAATTGCTGCATTAGTTAAATTCAGAGAAAGCAGCTTTGGAAGCGCGGCGATTGGCGCAAGGTCATTGGCATTGATCGGGGCGTTCGAGATCTCCAAATACTCGAGCTTACGTGCGCTGCCCAGCTCAGCAAGGGAGCCGCTGGCCAGCGGCGTGTTGACGATCTCCAGGAAACGCAACTGGGGCAGCGAGGCAAGTACATCGAGGTCGCCCTTGCCGAGCGGTCTCCCAAGGGTGCGTTGGATAAATTGCACCGATTTCAACTGTTGCAAGCCCTTAAGAAACCCGAGGCCGTCGGCGGGCAATTCGCCCCAGCCATAGAATTCGAATACCTCAAGACGCGTTAGCTCGCCGACTGCTTTTGCAAGTGCCGGTGTCATCTTGGTGTAGTGAACCGTGAGTTTTCGAAGCGCCGAGAGTTGCGCGAGCTTTGCCCAACCATCGCCCGGAACCAAACTGGAATCAATAACTAGGGTATCCAGGCTGCGAAATGCCGCGATTATGCCAAGCTCATCGTCGTCAACGTCACCGATTTCGAGCAGAGTCACTGCATCCCATTGGCTTAGCCCGAGAAGAACCGGCGCCAGATTGCGAGGATCGTCAGAGAACGATGCTGAGACAGCAAACGGCACGTAGGAAATCAAATCTAGCTCACCCCCATACTGGGCCACACGAATTGCATACCACGCAAATATTGCCCGCCGACACATGCCCCAGAAGATACCTGCAATCAAAGGGGTCAACATGAGGGCGATAATTGTCAGTCTCCGCCTACCGCACCGTGCTGAGAATAATCGCATCACATCACTTGTCCAAATGGTCGAACCCAGGTCGATCCAAGACACCCACAATTTACCAACAATCCCGGTCCGATTTTCGGGAGTCTGGATTTGCCTTTTCCCAGCTACAATAACGGGATCGACGACTCGCGATCGTAGGTTCGGCTAACAGGTGGCGCGACCGATGGCGTGGCTTATGGCCAAGATGGATCCCCTTTGGGCTACCGGCGCTGTGAGCTTCATGGTGCTGGGCGTCTGCATGATTGCGTTGCGCGTCGCCGACATCCGACGCGGAAAGTACACGGATCGTTGGCTTCAATTCGCGCGCGATCGGCATCCCGCGATATTTTGGACCGGCAACATCGCGAAGATCGCGATCGGCATCGGCCTTGTGGGTGTCGGCATCGGCTTTCTCGTCGATCCCCGCTAGTCCTGCCAGCCACACAATCAGCCCGAGATTCCTCAACTTAGTGCCATTCGGGCGACAGGCTCCAGGCGCGCGGCGCTTCGCCTGACGTAAAATCCGGGGTCGTGCAGCGCGCAAATATCTGCGCGGCCGATAGGCGTGGCGGGGCTTCCTACCTCTAGCCTTTGGTCTCTAGCCTGTAGCCTCATTCAGCCTCAAGCCTTCCCCTCATTCCACCTGCCGCACCACGCCGACGACCACGCCCAACAGCTTGGCGTTCTTGACGTAGATCGGCTTCATGCTCGAGTTGGCGGGCTCCAACCGAATGCGGTTCTTTTCCAGATAGAACCGCTTGAGCGTCGCTTCTCCTTCGTCGGTAATGGCGACGACGATCTGTCCGTCGCGGGCGGTGCGCTGCTTGCGCACTACCACATAATCGCCATCGGCAATCTGGGCCTCGATCATCGAGTCCCCCGTCACCTTCAACACGAATTGGTTCTTCTGTTCGAAGATTTCGCCAAAATCGATCCGCTCGTCTTGTTCGATCGCCTCGTGCAAGACGCCGGCGGCGATCCGCCCGGCCATCGGCAGCCCCCGTTCTTCGATCGGCTCGGCCGCCAGTTGGATCGCCCGCGACATGTTCGGCTCGCGGGTGATCAGCCCCTTTTTCTCCAAGGCCTTCAGATGGCACATCACGCCGTTGGGCGAACTGATGTGGAACTGTTCGCCGATCTCGCGGACCGTCGGCCCGTAGCCCCGGTTGCGAATTTTGTCGCGGATGAATTCGTAAACCACCCGCTGTCTGTCGGTCAGTTGATCCATCATCGACATAACGTGCAACCTTTGGCCAATGCTCGGAAACGGGGTTGAATTCAGGAGGCCTTCCGGGCGGAATCCTCTTCAGTAATATAATATACGCCTGTACAGAAGCAAGAGCATTTGTACAGTTAAGGCAGGCTAGAGGCCACAGGCTACAGGCCAGAGGCAAAAGTCTCAGGGTCCTGGGCGTAGGGAGTGGTAAAACCGCCGCGGCGCGTCACCCACATCCTGAACCAAAACTCCCCCCTCTGCTTGCTCCCACCTCTAGCTTGTGGCCTGTAGCCTCTGGCCTAATTAACTTGACGCCGGAGCCCCGGCACGGGAAAAATTGAGTTGCACCCCCTTGGGCACCTGCCCTGAGCCGACGGCGGAAATACCGCGCGCGGCGCCGGGTGCCGGTTTCCCCTCCGATCTTTTAGCGACGGAACTCAACCCATGCGCATCACATATTCTCGTTTGGCGATTCTCGCGTCCGGCTTGGCACCGCTGCTGTTGGCCCCCGTGGCCCTGCCTGCCAAGTTCGCCCTGGCCGACGATGCCCCGCCGGCCGCCGCCGCACCGGCCGAAAATCCGCCGGCCGCCAAGCCCAAGATCAAAAAAGCGACGCTCGCCTCCGTTATGCTCAAAGAGGACTATATCGAGGGAACGGCACCGGCCGGTTTGTTCGGCGAGCTCAAACCTCATTTGCGCGACGTGATCGAGCGGCTCGACAAAGCGGCCAAGGACGACAAGCTGTCGGGCGTGGTCCTGCGGATCCGCAGCCCGGAGCTGGGCCTGGGAAAAGTCGATGAGCTGCGCGGAGTAATTGGCCGTTTGCGCGCGGCCGGCAAAAAGGTCTATGCCGACGTCGATTCGGTAATGACGAAAGACTATTTGATCGCGGCGGCCTGCGACGAGGTGATCATTCCTCCCTCCGGCTCGCTGATGCTGACCGGCCTGGCGGCCGAAATCAGCTTCTACAAATCGCTCTTCGACAAGCTGGGCGTCCAGGCCGAGATCATTCAGGTGGGCGACTTCAAAGGGGCCGCCGAGCCTTTCACCCGCACCGAGATGAGCCCCGAGTTCCGCCAGCAATTCGAATCGGTCATCGAAGACTACTATTCCCAGATGGTTTCGACCATCGCCAAGGATCGCCACTTGGAAGAAGCCCAGGTCAAAGCGCTGATCGACGAAGGCCTGTTCACGCCCGAGCGGGCCAAAGAGGCCAAGCTGGTCGATCGCGTTTGCTATGAGGACGAACTGATCGCCAGCCTGAAAACCAGTCTCAATGCCGAAGAAGTCGTCGTCGATCGCCAGTACGGCAAGAAAAAGCTCGATACCGATTACTCCGGCTTCGGCGGCTTCATGAAACTGATGGAAGCGATGATGGGGGTCGAGGCCCCCACCACCGCCAGCAAAAATCCACGCATCGCGCTGGTCTATGCCGTCGGGCCGATCATGTCGGGCGAAAGCGATTCGGGCGCGTTCGGCCAGGAGAACTCGGTCGGCAGCGACACCCTGGTCAAAGCCCTCCGCGACGCCAAAAGCTCCGACCGCGTCAAAGCCATCGTCCTGCGCGTCGACAGCCCTGGCGGATCGGCCCTGGCCAGCGACCTGATCTGGCGCGAAGTCGCCACCTGCGACAAACCGTTCGTGGTCAGCATGGGCAACGTGGCGGCCAGCGGCGGCTATTACATCTCGATGGCGGCCGACAAAATCTATGCCGAGCCGGGCACTCTGACCGGCTCGATCGGCGTGGTCGGCGGCAAGATGGCCCTGCGCGGCCTGTTGGACAAGGTCGGCGTCAACGTCCAGACGATCAGCCGCGGCAAGAACGCCACCTCGTTTTCGGCGATCGATCCGTTTTCGCCTTCCGAGCGCGACGCCTGGCATCGCATGATGAAGGACACTTATCATCAGTTCACCTCCAAGGCCGCCGAAGGGCGCAAGATGGACGCCGACAAGCTCGAAAAGCTGGCCCAAGGCCGCGTCTTCACCGGCCGGATGGCGGTCGAGAACGGATTGGTCGACAAGCTCGGCACGCTCAGCGATGCTTTGGCCGAAGCCAAAACCCTGGCCGGTCTGAAAGCCGACGAAAAGATCGAGCTGCAGATCCTGCCCAAGCCCAAGAATTTCTTCGAGCAACTTTTCGACGGATCATCGGCCGACACCGAAGTCCGCTCCCCCGTTTCGACGGAACTGATTCCGGCCGAGCTCGTCGTCCCACGCGAATTGCTGGCCGCCTGGCGGCAAGTGCGAATGCTGCAGCAGGTTTTTTCGCCGGCCCGCCCCGTGGCCACGATGCTGCCGTATCAGATTAATTTCCGGTAGGGGGCAATCGCATTTTCGCGCCAGCACGTCAGTTACAGGAGCGAGGCATGTGCACTTTGGAGAAGGCAAGGCAGGATATGGAACTAATCGAAAGTGTCCGATCGCTTCTGGAATCCGGGGCTCTCCTAGAACGTGAGCAAATGGTTTTCGATGCGATGGATTTTTCGCAAATCGGCCAGCGGATCGTTCGAGGCGGCATGGGATACGGACCGGCGGGCGTGCGTTCCACGTCTGAGCAGTATTGGACCCTCGCTACCTTGGACCGCGATCGCCTGACGGGCATCCTGGAATCGCATCACGCCGGCGCATAGGCGCAGTGCGAATAGCGATGGCATTGCGCAATAACCGCAGTTGACGCGGCGAGCCGTTTTTGGGGGTGGTACCTGCTCTGCCATGGACAAGCGATACCAGATCTTCGTCAGCTCAACGTTTCTCGACTTGATTGACGAGCGTAATGCTGTCTTAAACGCCATTCTTTTGCTGGACCATATACCGGCGGGAATGGAGCTATTTCCTGCAACTAATGCCGAGCCATCGAAGACAATCAAGCGAGTGATTGAGCTTTCGGATTATTATGTCTTAATCATCGCGGGTAAGTACGGCTCCGTCACTGAGACGGGGGTCAGCTACACCGAAGCTGAGTACGACTATGCGAAAAGCCTCGGTAAACCGGTGTTGGCATTCCTTCATGCAAATCCCGGCAAATTATTTGCCGAAGATGTCGAGGGAGATCCGGCCGCTCGGGAGCGGCTACAGCAGTTTCGATCCAAGGTCGAACGCGCACACATGAGAGACACCTGGACGTCTGCGGAAGACCTAAAAAGCAAAGTCACTGTCGCGCTTATCTCAGAGATCAAAAACAATCCCGCAATCGGCTGGATTCGTGCGAATTCACTCGACCCGGAGCTTCTGCAAAAATACAGCGCCGCCCTCGAACATAATAATGAATTGCAACAAACGATCGACTCATTGCGATCGGCGGCAGCACACCTTCCTTCGAGCTTGGAGGAAGAGGCCACAGGCATCATGCATCGGATATCGGTTCCGGTAGCAAACGCCTTCCTGTCATTTGTCAACGGTAAGGTGGAGGTTCGCTCTGCCAATGAGGCTTCGGAACGACTTCCGCAGATTCACAGTGAGTTTTTCTTTAAGCTGTTCAAGATGCAACAAGGCGATATCGCACGATGCACGCCGTTAGGCTGGGCCCTCGTGGACGAGTTGAATATGCGTAGGGTAATTCGGCTACTTCGTGGTGGATCGTCCAAATCGCAATCCGTCCGACTTGTAAGGGATATGTCGAGCGATCTTGGATTGTCGATCGCGGAGGTTCAGAAGCTATGTAAAACCCTGATGTCGCGAGAGATCGTGAACTTGAAAAATGGAGGTACGATGCTCACCGCCAATGGGGTGGTCGTGGCTGATAGGCTTCCTCCCGATCTGCCCCTTTGACTCGCAACGGGCGTAGCGCCTCGACGCGACGGTGCCGGCCGGCTCAATCTGCCAGAGGACAAGAAAGTGGGTGCATCTGATCCTGCACGAAATGGCCCACGATTTGGCCTACATCCGCTCGTGTTTCGCAGGATGGAAGCTCAAGAACCGGCTCGTACCGTCACGCTCGATTCTTTGACGGCAGATGATGCGACTGACGCACTAGCGTTCGCAGAGGATTTTATCTAGGCGATTAGCAGCTTCGCGGTTACACCAAGAACTAAGATGCCGACGGCTTTCAATCACTGGCAAAGTGCCGATCCGACGAGGACGTGCCGCACGCGATGACGAAAATCCCACTTCTATCGTTGTTTGACTGGTGGGCGAAGCGGAAGATTTCCAACGCGCCGCACGGTGAAAACATCAAACGGTTGAATGCTGTTTCTGACCTTGCGGCAAAAATGAAAGAGCGAGGACAGACACTCGCACAACTGGAACAGCTTTCAGGGCAACTAGACCCAGGAAAGGGTGACAGTGAAAATGTAGTCTTTGCCTTGATGGAGTCGTTCTGCAACCGGTTGATTGAGGCCCGATACGACGAATGCATTACCTACGAATTGCTTTGCCAGCACGAAGACGAGGACGGCCAGGAGACCGAGCCGTTTGTTTTGGTGATGTTGGACGTCAAACGTCTCGAATTGCTCACGCTGTTGAAGATTGCGGGTCGTCTGCGGCTGAAATTTCAACTTAGCGACGATCACAAAAAGATTATCGAGTATGCTGATTTTCTGCTCTCCGTTGACCATGGACAAGCAGCAATCGATCATCCCGAGGCGTTCGGGATGACTCGGGCCGAAATGGAGGCCTTTGTGAACCAGTCCTTAGCAGTGATCAACTCTTGATGCTGATCCGTCAGGTCTGACGAGGCGCCCGCATTCAATTTATTTGCAGTCGCGCTCCCGGGGCACGCCTAGCGTCAATCCGCGCGGTGGGTAGGCGTTTCTATGCGGCTCCGGCCAAAAGGCGTTCCCGCGTTCCCGCTCCGCCGCTCCAGTTTTCTCGGCCGGTGCGCGAACCTTCGCCGATCTTGTTGGCACTCATCGGCAGACGGCGTATCCTAAGAGGATTCTTTCCTGTCTGCTTTGGTTCCCCAAGGACATTGCGATGATGCCGGCTGACGACACCCTGGCCGCGCTGCGTGAGGCGCTGCGCGTTTCGCCTACGAATATTCCCCTGCACCAACACCTGGCCGATACGCTGGTCAAGCTGGGGCGGTTTCCCGAGGCCGAAACCGCCTTTCGCGACGCGCTGGCCATCGCGCCCCACCATCTGCGGTTCAAGCTGGGACTGGCCACGGTTTTCTTCCAGCAGGAAAAAAATTCCCAGGCGCTCGTCCTGGTCGAAGACATGATCAGCGGGACCGACGCTTGCGCCGAGGTCTATCTGCTCCATGCGAGATTGCTGCTCCGGTGCGGCGAACCCGATCGGGCCGCCCATCAATACCGCGAAGCACTCGCGCTGGACCCGACGGCCACCGACGCCGAACTGGCCGCGCAGTTGGGCATTTCGTCCTCGGCCAAACCATTCGGCGACGATCCCGACGTCGACGCCGAGGGACGCATGCGTTTGCGCGCCGGCGACACCGCGGGCTCCCCCATCGATGCCGAGATCGAACGGCCGGCCGTCGCCTTCCAGGACGTCGGCGGCATGGAAGGAGTGAAAGAGGAAATCCGCCTCAAGATCATCCACCCGCTCGAGCATGCCGAACTCTACAAGGCCTATGGCAAGGCGATTGGCGGCGGCATTTTGATGTACGGTCCGCCGGGCTGTGGCAAAACCCATCTGGCCCGGGCGACGGCCGGCGAGGTGCAGGCGGGTTTTTTGGCGGTCGGCATTCACGACGTGCTCGACATGTATATCGGCAACAGCGAGAAGCAGTTGCACGCGATTTTCGAGCAGGCCCGCCGCAACCAGCCTTGCGTGCTCTTCTTCGACGA
>Ga0182024_10008475_pt1 | contig 21634 bp, 23 predicted proteins | sample P32metaG_FD_120480 | JGI IMG/M metagenome (GOLD analysis project Ga0182024, IMG submission 120480) | Permafrost microbial communities from Stordalen Mire, Sweden - P3-2 metaG (Illumina Assembly) | ecosystem: Environmental > Terrestrial > Soil > Wetlands > Permafrost | place: Sweden: Stordalen...
GAGGAGATCGTTCGCTACTTCCTCGCCAAAGAGGGATCGTCTCCGGAGAAGCCGGAGCTTGGAGCTGAAGTCGCCAGTGAAGGCGAGGCCCTGATCAAAGCATTTCAATCGAAGAATGGAGTTATTTACACCCTCCTTGCCTACAAGGCGGAGGCGGAGATACAGGGAGGATCTCCGACATTGGTGAAGCGGCCCCTGCGCAAATAGGGCCGCATGGTCACGGGATTCAAAGAGGAGACATACCTGAAACACGGCTAATGTCCACCTCCTTTGACGCCTTATCGCACTGCGATGAGGAATTCCGCTGACCCGGTTTGCACTCTCGAACCTGGCTCGGTCTACACCCACCCCTAACCCGGGCGGCCAGGTGAAGAGATAAAGAAAACCGGCGATCAGCAGGTCTCTTGTCACTTCGTTGGAAGCGCCAGACAAGTGAGGAGAAAATGACAGCGACTAAGACACAGAACACGGCGATCGACCATCAGCTCATTCTCGAGCTGAAGATTGATGCGTCTGGAGAAGTGACTCGCAAACAAAGCAAGCTGGGCAGGAAGGATACGCTCGAGGGAAAGCTCCTTGCGCAGGTCTATCCGGGCATCCAGGTAGCGCGTGTCAGTGTGCCGTATGAATTGGCGCCGTATGAGCAGTCAGTGGTTGAGAACCGCATGATGAAGCTCGTCTACGGCGGGGTCGAGTACAAACTGGTCGGTGCAAGTGGTTCGGCGAAGGATGGCAAGTTTTACTTCGTCGATCAAGCTCACGCCGCACAGATTGCTGAGCGCTTTCAGCATTGGCCCGAGGCAGCGATCGTGTACTTTGCGATCCTCGTCTCCGATTGCAAGCTGATGGTGGAAGAACCCGATCTCCGTATCGCTATTGTCGAGGACCACGTCCTTGGCACCAACGATTGCAGGGGTTGGGCGCGTGAGTCTATCTACAAGAAGCTGAAGATTGGCACCAATCGTTTTTGTCAGTTCCGGTTAGCGTTTGATACACGCGAGCCGAAACAGGCGAAGGGTGCTCTGAAGGCGATGAGCGATCGAGTGGCTGAGAGACTCGGGGTCGACCTCATTCTCCCGGAGAGCGCCTGCAAACCAGCGTTGAAAGGAAGCGTCCGCTTCCTTCCTCAATTAGGAACCTCCGGCCGCATGTACACCGGACCAGCGATTCTTGGGATCAAAGAAGTGTCCCGCGTCTCTGAGTTCGGATCCAGTTACACGTTGATCGAACATGCTTCGGAAGATGCTCTTCAGTTTGAGATCATGCTTTGTGCTCTCAAACGGATCAGCAAACTGAGAAAGGCGTGGGATGAAGGCGACTACCAGGCGTTGTTCGAGATCATCGGGAAATCCGAGATCACCACGAACGATGATGATGTCAGCTTCAATCCTGAATCACTGGAGCAGGGAGAAGATACTGCTTCGGAAGGATGGGACCCGGCAGAAGCTGTTCTCTTGGCTGACCGCACCGGAAACGCAATTAAATTTCCGTATGTGTTCAATCAACTGAATCGCAAGTTGGCGCGTTGGGTCTTTCGCACCTGTACTGGCGGTGATCTCAAACTACCATCATTCGCTCTCGCGGATGATGGGGTGCTCATCGAGCATCGAGGGAAGATCATTTCGGCTTCGGATTGGATTCCCGAGGATACCTCCATTACATCCCTGACGGCAGAAAAAGGTCTTTGCGTCCGGTATCCCATCCGGATGCAGGAGGACCTACTTCCAGTCCGTCACCTCACTAACGATGAGTTCGTTCCGATGCTGAAACAGGCATTGGGCGCACCCGACCTTGATGAATCGGCGGTCGCTCACATTCTTGATCGTCAGCTTCGCATGGAGGGAACCTACATCCTTCACTCGAAGACGGCCAGCAAGAACGGCGGCGACTTCGATTTCGACACCATCTGCGTGATGCCGTCCGATCAATTCCCCAGGTTCATTGAGGGAAGGATCGCGTACGGTGAGAAGTTCCAGCAGGAAAAGACCAAGCATAAGAAGGCAAAGTCTCCCTGGTGGAATGTCTATCTGGTTGCCATGAAGGCACGGGGCAACAAGATCGGTTCCATCACCGATCTAAAAACCTCATGTCTAGCGGCGGGACGGCCTGATTTGGCTTACAAGCTCGTCCAGCAACTCCAGAACGCACTCGATTCTTTGAAACATAAGGTCGAGATTGATGAATCCGTCATAAGCGACATCCGGAAGGAGATAGCACCGGCACCATGGCTCCGCTACAAACGGGAGCGAAAGGTGTCGGATCTACCAGCCCATCTCAACGATGTTGCGAACACGGACAAGGTTGGCAGGCTCTATAACGTGCTGCGCAAGGAATTCGGCTTTCTGCCCAGTCCGACTGACGGCAGCTTCGAAGAAAGAATGACGATCGAGGATTTTCGCGGACTCTTTACGGGTGAGACAGTCAGCCGGGAGATGTTCGAGGAATGCCAACTCGTCAATTCGATCTACGGGGATATCGCCAGTCGAATTGTTCAACGGGAAGAGGAAATCAAGCTGCAGCTCAAAAACGCTCAGGCTCTATGGGAGGCCGTCCGCAAGAGTGACGACAAGGAACAGCGGAAGTCTGCTGTCCTTGCTCGCAACAAGGCGCAGGCGGCCCTTTGGGAGCATGAGAAGGATGCGAAGGATCAGTTCAGCTCGCTCCATCTATTTGTGCATTATTGGGCGCAAGGCAAAGAGGAAGACCGTCGGGCATGGGCACAGGCGATGAACACCGTCGTCACTGGTGGCACAGGCTCGGGGGCCGTTCTCTTTCAATCGTTCCCTCAGGAGGTTGTCGATACCTTTGCGGAGGTCACCGGCGGCCAAAAGGTTCGTGTACGTCTTCCGAAAACCATCAACGGACACGTTCGGTTTGACCATGAGCAGCGAGCTTGGCTCGTCGAGCGCATGGTCAATCCCGAAGGCCCAGAAGGTGAGAAGAAGGTCTTTCTCTTCCAATACAAGGGAAAGCGGAACCTGGTCTTCGAAAACACGAGTGCTCCGACGGTAATGGAGAACTCTTAACCGGTAAGGGAGAAGCTTGGCATATCGCCTCGCTTCTCCTTTGCTTTTCATCTGAGTGTGCCCAAGGAGGCCGCTATGAAGATGCTCATCACCATTCCGGTTGCCCTGGCGGTGGCAGTGGCAGGGGCACAAACGACAAATCAAAAACAGGTTCGTCATGTCGAGACGGCGCTGAATCACCTCACAGTGCTTGAGTTCGGCGAGCCCGTGTCCACCATTGCAGTCGCCGACACAGACAGCTTTCGTGTGGAACACCACGACGACAAGGTCTTCATCGAACCGCTTCGCGAAGGCGTCGCGACCAATCTCTTCATCTGGACCGAATCGCGGCAACTTACATACGAACTCGATCCCGCCGGACAGTTGGCGACCATGGACGTCCTCATTCGCACCGAGCCAGCGCCGAAGTCTCGCTCCGCCGCCGCAGCGTCTGCTGAGCCAAGCGATGTGGAGATTCATAGGATCGCATCGCTTGTGCTGGCGCAGGCAATGATGGGCGTGCAGGACATAGCTCGTGATGGGCATAGGGCCGTCCCCGATCGAGTGCAGGTTGATCTCGAACAGGTCTACCGGGCAAAGGACCAGCTTTATATTCGATACTCGATCACCAATCAGACGAAGGAACCATTCCGGCTTACAACTCCCGACGTGTCTGCGCCTCTCCCCACACAGCTGCCGATCGCTCTGTTAAGCCTGCGTGACCATCAGCTCTCGACGCAGACGTTCGATGTCTTCAAGACAAAGCCCGGCAGCAGCTTTACGGTCGTTCAGACTGAAGCCGTAGTGCGCGACCTTGCGCCAGGTCAGAAGACCACCGGAGTCCTCAGCATTGGAAGCACCCAGGGAAATCCACCTCAGATATTGCAACTCAATTTCGGCAGCGACCACGGCAAGCCTCTTACCGTTGAGGCCGTGCTCTAGTCATGGACGCGCAGGGTCATGTCACGTCAGAGGAAATTCGCAAAGCTCTCCTCGGAATTTACCGCGGTGATACCGAATCGAATTTGCAGCAAGCCCTCCTTCGGTTCCTGGCCGACGAACTCAAGCCCGTCGATGAAAAAGGTCGTTGGAAGCCGAGCCCGCTCCTCGTTTTGATCGCCGTCCTCGTCTGCGCCTTGATTGGAGTCTTCTTTTACTTCACCCTTGGAGCGCATCCATGAGCCCTGCCTATGACGCACCGCCGCGCCGGTATCAACCGGGTCCCGAAGATGTGACCGGAATTCTTGTCCTGTTTGTCTGTGCGGTACTCGCGCTCTGTTGGTACGTCGCGGTCTCCCGCTTGCACCTGCGTAATTCGCAGTGTCTTGAAATGTTCATGGACTCCGCCGTGCTCTTTTTTGGCGGGGGCCTCATGATTGCGCAACTGGCCGGCAGGAGACGGAAACGCGAGGAGAACTGGCCGCACCCTCCTCTCTTTGTTCCGTCGCTCACAGACAGCAAAATCGCTCGTGAGACCAATCGGGATGCCGCGACGTTGCTCGGATACAACGTCCATAAGGAGCCTTGGCTGTGGCCCGATGTCGTTCGCATGAAGCACGGTGTCATTGTCGGCGGCACCGGCGCGGGCAAATCGACGTTCCTGGAAAACATCATTGCTCAGGACCTGATGCGTCGATTTGGGAGCCGTAAGATGCCAATGATCATCTTCGACGGCAAGGGCGAACGGGAGTTCCTTGATCGTCTTCTGCCGCACATCGAGGCGGCTGGGCGTCTGCAGGACCTCCGTGTTCTCGATCCGACACACCCCACAGAGTCGGCTCGTTACAACCCCTTCTATGCACTCGACGACGCCTATCAGGAGCACGTTAACTTCATCTTTAGGTCTTTCGGCTTGCGAGAGGATTTCTTCAAGGGGCACCAGGAAGCATATTTGTCCGACCTTGTTCGCATCCTCCAGTACACCGGCAAGCTTTTCAACGTATACGACGTGTTGGTCATGGCACTCGACGAGAACGTCCTCCAGGAGCAGATAGGGATCGCCAAAACCCGCCTTGCCTCTCTGGCCGGCGTCTCGATGCAAAGGCGATTGAACTTTGAGATGTCGGTGCGGATGTTACAGCGGTCCCTCGCCGACCGGGAGCGCGTCGAGAAGATTCAGGGATTATTGAACGAGCTTCTGAGCTTTCTGGAGGACGAGCTTTCCATCGTAACCGGGTCATATCAGGATCTCTTGACCCTGGACGATGTATTTGAGCAAGACCTTATTCTGTTCGTCTCGCTCAACACGAATCGCAATCAACGTGCGGTCGAGGCTCTGGGAAAGATCCTGCTGCAAAACATCCAGCTCATGGTTGGCAAGCGTTACGCCCGCACCACCGGCGAGAGAGACGTGAACGAACCGATGCTCTCGGTGATCCTGGATGAGTTCGCTCCGTTTGCCTATCCGGGATTTACGCAGGTTCTTCAGACCGCGCGAGGGGCCAGGGTATCTTTCCTGTTTTCCTTCCAGAGCCTGCCTCAGTTGCAGCGGGTAAGCCAGGCATTCTCAGACGAGGTATCTTCCGCGCCGGGCACCAAGATGATCATGAATGTGTCCGAAGAGAATACGGCGCAATGGTTCCTGAAGGCGTCAGCCAAAGTCACGACAAAACGTCGCAGCTTATCTGTACGCAGGACCGGACTTTTCTCGCCCAAGTACACCGAAACCGGGACCGGCAGCGAGAGCGACATCAAGGAAACGCGAGCGCGGGAAGACCACATCAAGAATCTGCCTGTGGGTCAGATGGAGATATTGATGGTGGACAGTCGAGAAGGCACGCGCTACTCCCACCTCCATGTCCGCCGTGCCCCCAGCTTCCGCATCGAGGGGCTCGCGCCGCGGCTCTATCCGAAGATGCACAGTTATCTTGACCCGGAAGTTGGTGTCAACCTCCGTTTCAAAGAGGCGGAGAACCGAAAACAACGACGCAGAAGAATGGCGGGAGTATCTCTCGACACGTCCACAGGAGAGTGAAGATGACCCGGCTTTCAATGACTCTCTGCGCGCTGATGCTTGCTTGTGCGCCCCCCTCCTCCGGCCAAACGCTCAATCCGGCAGCGCCATCGCAACATTCCCCGCGCAAGCAGGAGGGTTTCTTTGACTTCGTGCTCGGCAAGATCAATCCCAACGGAAACGACTATGGCGCGCGGATGCAGTCCGGCCGGGATGCTGTCGTTGTAAACACGGTGGATGATTTGTATTTCTGGTCGAATGTAATGACCCTCCTTTTGCTCACCGGATCGGTGGCCGTCATCTTGTTGCAATGGAGATCGGAAGCCAAAAGAGAGGTCATCACCGCGGCTATCATTGCCGAGCTTTGGAACGGCCGGGTCAGCGATGGAATAGAACTCGACCGCCGTACAGAGCAGTTCAATCAGCTTGTCGCAACTCACAATGCAGACGTAGAGAAGGCTCTCGCGCTCAAGCAGCAACAGCAAGGGTCGGACAAGGAGACATCAGGGAATCTCACTCGGAACGTTCGCAAGCTCACAGAGAATGACTCGAGCACGGGACGGAAGGCTGTTCCTCCCGAGCCGTCAGTAGTTGAGGTGGCCAATGTTCCTGCTGCGGATGGCGGCAGTGGGAATCTACAGCAATCCAATCTGTTGCTCCAGCGAAGGATCGAGGCGATGCAAAACACAGAGCAAAACCTGAAGCAACGTCTCAGCCAAACGACCGCCCTCCTCGATCAGGAGCGCCGCCGCAATGCCACCCTCAAGGGCGCATAGAAAGGCCGATATGCCCATCCGGAGCAGAACCGAATTTGCCAGCCAGGAAGAATGGACCGCGTACGTGCGCGATTTCGTCCCAGTCGTTGAGTCTGAGTACGTCCTCGCGTGTGGACGCACCGAACTATTCAAGAGCTTCTACGAAGTGCGGAAGCAGGAGTTTCCCGCTGAATACACAGAAGAATTGGGGCGCATTCAAACCTTCTCCGAACCTCGCCGGACCGACAGCCTTCAGCGTTTGAATGAGCGAATCTTTGCCGGCCTCACGGAATTGCTGTTCCACCAGACACAGCTCAAACGAATCGAGGCAGCTCCACTCGCTCCCGTTTCTCTGAAGGAACAAGTCCAGGAGTTACTAAATCATCTTGCGGAGAAGAACCCGTACTTCGCCCTCTGGGTTGATTACAAGCGAGGACTTGCGGAGAACTTACAGACACAAGACTGGGATCAATATCTGCGGAAGGAACTCGGACCAGCCGACGAGGACGCCATCGTCTTCGCCAAAGCGATGGCCGATCTGGACAAGCTCCTGCTCCATTTCCGGGATCAGAACGTGCCATTGCCGCGTTATTTCTTCGAGCGTGCCTGGTTCCTCCACTATCTGCGCGGCCCGGAACGGATGCTCCAGACGCGAACTCTCTTGAACACACTTGCCACGGAGACCGGGGAATGTACGTGCGCGTGATCAACTTCGGAACGAACTGGTGGATGATGCACCCATCGGATAAGGACGATCCTTACTGCTTTCGCCGGCGCGCGGCCTACTTCAATGCGGCAGCTCTGAAATCGGGCAGGCGCCTTTATCACAGTGCGATCTATCCCGGACAAATCAGGTTCAACACACAAAGCGGATTCGATCCGGAGTTTCCGTCGCGCGCGATCGGTAAGACATTTCTCTGCTCGGGGCCTACCCAGTTCGCTGGGAAAGTACATCTCCTGTTCCAACGATTGGCGAAGGACGTCGATCCAGACGGCTATTTGGTGGTTCTCAATTCGTTTGAGCATGGCCTGATTCGGTTCCGCGAACTGGGGTGGATGTCGTCTGGTGTGAACCCGATCTCGATCAGCATGAGAGGTCAGAGGTTCGAAGCCATGCTGTTGCTTAGAGCAGGCGATTGGATTGAAAGCGATCTCGGGCGCTGGCGTGTAAGCGAAAACGGTGACGGTCTCTCACTCTTCTACGGGCAGGACGGTAGGTTCTCATGAGGTATTACAAAGGCTATATCGCTCTATCCGAAGCATGCGACGTGCCCGTCTTGCTCCATATCCGCAACGCTCGCGCCATCTGTTTCGACCAACTCTTCGAGCTAATCTCGCTCGAAATGGAGGCTCCCCTGGTGCGATCTCTCCGTTGGCGCGTCGCGCGACTGGTAAAGGCTGGCCTCCTTTCACGGCTGGAGACATACCGACATCTTGGGAAACCAGTCCTCGGAATTACGCACCAAGGTCTCGAATGCCTTGAAGCACGCGGCCATTATTTGCTCTCCCTGCCAAGCAACGCCGAACAGATTTTGCACCCATCCCAGGTGCCGCATGCGTTAGAACTCGTGAATATCCGCATCGCTCTGGCGAAGGGCGGCCTGCTTCGCTCCTGGAAATGCGAACTCGAAATCACCTCGCGGAATCTGGTTGTCGAGAGTTCAGCAACCAAAGATTACGACGCCATCGCGGAGATCGCGTTCGATGGAGACTGCAAACGGCTGGCAATTGAGTACGAGAGGAATCCGAAGGCGGCGCAGCGGTATCGCGCCATCCGTGACGTACTCGACAAGGACGAGACGGCGGATACGATTCTCTATCTGACTTCGAACGACGATATCTTGTACCTTCTCGCTGTCGAGATGCGATCTTGCCGGAGACAGATTGGCTTCGCGCTGAGTGAATCCTTCCGGCGATCCTTGCTCGAAACGCGCACCTTGACCAACACAGAAGACTCAGCAGTCGTCTCGTTGCGAGATCTCCTCGCGGCCAAAGGGCGATAGCTAATCCTGTTTTCTTCTAAATCTCTTTGACTACCTATCGTGGAGCGATTGCAGTTGCAATGGCTCTCCATTGGCGACCTTTTGACTGACTTTGCATTGCTTTTGACTAGAATCGGCCCCTCCTAACTCTCTTTCCTTCTATGACTTGCTTCTTGACTATCCCCTTGTACATGGCTCTGTTTTGAGGGGTTCGTGATGAGGTGGTGCGGGACGGAAGAGCGAATAGCTAAACCCCTGGAAGTAATAGCCAACGGAAAGGAGGGCTGATATGACGCAAGGATTAGAAGAAGTGCAACGTATTGCGCAAGAGTATGGGCGTGATCTTGCGTTCGTGGTGAACCATTCTGGGGGGAAAGACTCTACAAGAACGCTGGGATTCGTTCGCAAGAAGTTCCCGCAAATCCCAACTTACGCGGTGATGGCAGACACCGGATTCGAACATGTATCCCCAATCTCTGCCGCCGACTTTGCACGAGCACGGTGCGCAGAGTTTGGTATCGAGTTGACCGTTGTGCGCAACCCGAAGCGTACCTACCTGGAGATGGTGGAGCAACGTGGCATGTTTCCGTCGGCGCAGTACCGCCAATGTACGTCCGATCTGAAGCGCGGACCTATCGAGAAATTCATTCGGAGTCTACCGCACAAGGTGATCGTCAACTGCATGGGTATCCGGTCGGAAGAGTCCAATCCAAGGTCTCGCCTGTCACCTCTAACCCCGAATGAAGCGCTCTCGACTCGGCAGCGCATGGTCCACAACTGGCTTCCGATCTTCGATCGAACCCTCTCCGATGTTCTCGCGTGGCACTGGGTGAATGCTATCCGGCTTCATCCCGTGTACGTTCCTGAGTACCACAAGGATGGAACTTCGGGCGGATATCTCCGCCGCTTCTCCTGCCGAGTCTGCATCTTTTCGACCGACGCAGACCTTGCTGCGATTAATTTGCACGACCGCGATGCGTTCGATGCGGTCGCGTCTCTCGAACGCAAGTTGAAGTTCACAATGCGACCCGGCGCAAGTCTGGTCCAGATCGTGGAAACCCACGCCTCAAAGCAGGCCGAGGAAGCACGACAGCAGAGCTTCTGTTTCTGACGGAGAATTCGTCGGCTATGGCGGAACCAACTTTTCCTACTTTGCCCAGAGGCAATCCCGTCTGTCGTTCGATGGTGCGTTAGCGCGCCACAGAACATCCACCGCGCAATCCACACCGCCCAACCCAAACTGCACGCACCGTGCCACAACGGAAAGGATTTCCCATGCCCAATATTCCTCGCATTGTCTCGGCTCCGGTCGAGTACATCCCCGTCCTATCAGCCCGCTTCGCCCGGCGCGTGGCGGTGTGTGTTCTCGTGACCGTGCTCGATGTGGCCGTCACCTCCACTTGCGCTCCCCCGCTTTATCAGGTGAGTGCGGCCCATCCAGTGTGGCTTGCAGGGCTAGCGGTTCCGTTCGCCGCGATGTTCCTCACGCTCGTTCACATCTGGTTTCGCACGCTGCGCGGACGCTCGCGCTAGGAGTGAATGTCCACAAACCCAAACCGCAAGAGAGGAGATTCACCATGAGACGAGCTTTAGGAAAGATGTCTGTCCACCACTTGTTCGACTGGCGCAATCGCGTCGGCGACACCGTTCAGGAAACCATCGAAGCCTTCCTCAAAGACGGCGAGGTTGGTGAGCATGTCGCAGCGCGCTGGATCGAGACTCCCAAAGGCGTCATGATCCTGCAAATGATGAAAGACGACCCGGAATGCGGTGGTGTCTTCGTCTTCGATCGCGAATCCGCGCAATGGTACCTGCTCGATTTCGAGCGCTTCGATCGGCCGTTCACCCCGAATTTGTTTGACCGCATTTTCCGGGAATACAAGCTCTTCGCATTCCTGGATCAACCCGGGCTGTTGTCCAAAAAGCAGCAGTCGGCAACCGCTTAGTCCATTCCCCCCATCGCACGACCCCAAAACTAAAACCCAACTTCCACTCTAGGAGGAGTCACCATGCGTCTGTCCGCAGGTCGTATTCGCTCGATCAACCGCAGCATAGCAAGAGTCAATGGCATCATCTGTGGTGCTTCTGACAGGATTCCGCGCCGTCCACTCGAATTCCCGAAAACCTCCGGGGCGTCGATTCCGCCACACACGATCAAGGTCGTAGCCGTTCCAAAATCCATCGCCGCCTAACCCTGACGCTCCCGGATACGGCGGGCTGGACGTGCCACAAGAGGACATCCGCCCGCCGATCTGGCAAATTTGACCGAGTTTGGGGTCCGGGGTACAACCACACAGCTGAGAAAGGAGACCCCGATATGCCGACCCACTTTTGTGTAAGCGGCCAAACCGCCGAAGACTTCATGCGACTGTTCGTAAACCGTCTCGCCTACTGCATCCAGAGAGAAAAGGCCCATCCGGACGACAGTGCGCCCTACATCAAGCAGAAGCGACCGCTGGATCTGGGAGCGGTCAGGATGCACCTGAACGGTGACGCGACGATCAGCTTGTTTGCGATCAACCCGAAGACCCAGAGCTGCAAGTGGGTGGCGATCGATGCCGATTTCGACGATGCCCTCGACGCTCTCTTCGAATTACGACGCGAACTCAAGCAGGACGGAATCGAAGCGGCTCTTGAACAATCTCGCCGCGGCGGTCACCTCTGGATCTTCGGCGAGAATCCCTTACTGGCTTCCCAGTGCCGTATCTATATTTACAACCTTGCCCTCCGCCTCGGGGTCCCCGTCAAAGGCGGGGGCCTCAAGGAAGGAATCGAAGTCTTCCCGCGGCAGGATCAGATCGCCGACGGAGCATACGGAAATGCCATCCGAGGACCGTTGGGCGTTCATCGCAAGACTAACCGGCGTTACTGGTTTTACGACGCCGATGTCACTCCAGAGGCGCAGCTCGCCTATCTGCAAGGGCTGAAGAAGCTCACGGCGGCGGAACTCGAAACCCTTACCCAGGGGATGCAACTGCCACAGGCCTATAGACCGCCCGCGCCGGTACCGTTCGTTCCACGGACGCCGATCGCAGGACAACAAGAGTTCCGCATCCTCGATTACGTGCAGACCACGGGCAAACAGGACAGCCGTAATTGGAAGGCGCAGTGCCCGTCTTGTGCTGAGGCTGGGCGGGACCGATCTCGAAATAATCTCGGGATCAAGATCTCCGATCCGCGCTTCTATATATGCCGTGCAGGTTGCACCAAGGAGGAAATCCGCGCAGCCCTCGGTCAACCCATCCGCAAAGTGGCGATGGCTTAGGAGGCGACCATGGCGAACCCGTCCGAAAACCGCTTTCTTTCCTCAGGCGCTTCCTCTCAGCCATTGCACGGCCTTTCGCTTCCTGCCGCTACGCTTCAGGCGCTCCAGCGGCGAGGTATTTATTGCACATCCGGAGTCACCGTCGAACATCAGCATCTCGCAAAACGTTATGTATTGCGTGGTGTAGAGTCTGGCGGTGCGGTGGCAGACATGGGGCGCTTCTGCGCGTACCTGTCTCCGGACGGCCTATCTCTTCCGTGGCTCCAATCCATCGACTCGCTTGCCGTCAATGGCAGGCATGCGATCATTCTGGCCGAAAGCCTGGTCCGGGTTGAAATGCTACGCATGGTCCATACCTGCGAGTTGTCCATATCCCTGCACGCGTTGTCTTTGCAGCCTGGGAGAACGCGTCCGGAGATTACATCGAAACCAGTCTTTCGCGGACATGATGGCTTCCTTCCCCTGGAACTGTGGAGAGAGGAGCACAAGACGTTGCGTGGGCAACTGGTGCCCGTCTTTTACACGCGTGCCGGCGAACCAATGCAACTTCCGCGACGTTTTGAGGAAGCTATCCGAAAGGTAACGGCGGCAGTCTGTTGCATCGGTTGTAAGCACGCCCATGTCGGCTTTCCTCCGAAAGCGGACGAGGTGCCCTTGTGATTCCTGCCGCCAATATCCCAATCAGCGCTGACGAGCCGAACTGGGAACCTTTGGAACGGGTTCTGCCGTTCCACCAGTGTTCGGACTTCATGTACATGGGGCGTGCCGGCGAGATCGAACTCTACAAACACTACATGACGCGCCGCTATCTCAACATCGCCCGGGACTCCCAGACCTTTTATCGCTATTCGGAAGGAAAGTACGTCGAGGTGTCTCAGGCGGAAGCCCTCGATCATGTGTACCGCTGACCTACAACTTGAAAGGAGTATCAACGTGGCAAAAGGCGTCAATAAAGCATTACTTCTCGGACATGTCGGAAAGGACCCCGAGATTCGATCGACGGCTGGCGGCACAATCGTCGCCAGCTTCTCTCTCGCAACCTCAGACCGGCAGAAGGACAGCCAGGGCAACTGGGCTGACAAAGCGGAATGGCACAACCTCGTCGCATTCAATCGCACAGCAGAGATCGTTCGCGACTACGTGAAGAAAGGGACTCAAATCTTCGTCGAAGGCAAGATCCAGACTCGTTCCTGGGATGACAAAGATTCGGGCCAGAAGAAGTACCGCACCGAGGTTCTGGTTAATGAACTGAGTCTGCTCGGCACTCGCGGCGACTCCGGTGCCTCCAACCAAAGCAATGGCGGAGGCTACTCGCGAAGCAACGCGGGCGGCTATGGGCAGGCACGACCGGCCACCAGCGATGAGTATTACGCCGACCAAGGAATTACGGACGACGACATTCCTTTTTGACGGATCGAAAGACGAACTCACAGGCGCTCTTCGGAGCGCCTATTTCTTTTGAGGAGAAAGCTATGGCGACCGAAGCAGGAACACCAAACCCGGAGCTGAACGCTCTGTTTGACAAGTTAACAGAGCCGTTTGATCCCTCTGAGATCAAGTGGCGTGTCACACACACAACCCGAGATGGGAGTCGCGGAGCCGTGATTGCGTTCGCGGACCCACGCGCCTACAGCGATCGGCTCAACCAGATCTTCACTCCAAGCGGTTGGACCCGCACCTATGAGGTCCACACGCTCTCGTCGGTCACCCGGATGAAGAAGGACAAACTCATCCAGACGGGTAAGGTTCTGGTGACCTGCACGGTGACCATCGCAGGAATAGGGACTCACGCCGACAGCGGCGAAGAGTGGGCAGACGAAGAGAACGCCATGACAAGCGCACAAGCGCAGGCATTCAAGCGGGCCTGTATCTGTTTTGGTCTTGGGCGCTATCTCTACAACTTCGCGGAGATGTGGGTACCACTCAACCAATACCGCCAACCAATCAACCTGCCGCCCTTGCCGCAGTGGGCTCTTCCGAAGTCGGGTGCGATAGATGGAAAGTCCAGTACGCGACCTTCCGATGTTCAGCGGGGTCCAGTCGATCAGAAGACAACTGCGAAGATCGAAGGTTTCCGACGCATTCTCGGAGATCCGATCTACGGCGAGATTTTGTGGCGGGTGTCGCGGGCGCGGCGCGCGAATGCAATTCCCAATGCACAACTCCAGTCGGATGTCTCTGACGCCATGGAACGTGCAGCGCGCGGGATTCGCAAAGCACATTCTCTCTCCGAGGAGATCGGCGATACGCAATTTGTGTCGGTGCTGGACCAGTTGCAGGTTCGGTCTATGACGACCATCCGCAATCTCGAAACGCTCAAGCGACTGGTCACGGCCCTTGAGGAGCTTGCGGCACGCGCCGCAGCGTAACCACAGTAGAGAGGGTGGCAAGGATGCCGCCCTCCGAGCACGGGAGGTTGTTATGTGCAACGTGCAGATGATTAGGAAAGAACCGGGTCTGATCCTGATTTCGCTCGAGCGGGCGGTCTTGTGTGTGAACTGTGAGGAGGTCTCTAACTCGGCCGGGAGGCGATGTGGCTCGTGTGGATCTGACCAACTCCTCAAACTCGCCTCATTGCTGCGAGGACCGTGGCAGCCCGGGCCAGCGTCTCCCTCAGCCGTTTTCGTGCAGGAGCAATCAGCGGCTTGAAACCAACTCACAGTTAAAATAGGACGCTATTTGTCACTCTTCACGAGACCGGTGATACCTGCGATGAAGAATATAGACAAGAACCAACCGAAAAGCCGTTGCGCGAACAGCCACAATCGTATGCCTCCGGCGTAGTTCGGATGCTGCGGGCTCTCCGACCCTGCATCCGCCGACCAACTGTTAGAAACACCCAAATTGATGGCTGGGAGCGAATGTTCAATGGTAAACATCGTGGTGCTGAAACGAGGATAGTTGCTTGGGACGTACCCGTGTTGCACGGAGTAAGAATAAGCGTCCTTGTCTGTCGGAACAATAATTTTCTCGCGATACCCAAGATAAGAAATGACTCCACCCAGTACGGTGAGGGGAATCAGCCAATACAAGGATCTCCACAGCTTATAGCCATAGCCAATCGACGCCGTCAGCCATCGGTTCCAAACCCATTGCGCGCTTTTTGTAACAACGTTTTTCTCTTCTTTCATCCGACGGTTGTGCAGCATGACCTCGAGACAGTAGAGCGTGTTACGGGAATTCAGCGTATCGCCCATTTTTGAATAGACAGCCGCGAGTTGCTTGTATGCGACAGGCGGATGGGATGTATCAAGTTCGAGCCAATGCCGACGCAACTTAAAGTCGGTTGGACAAGCCGCAGGATCATCTTTGGGATCTGAGATCGCGCTGCCAAAGCGCTCATAGGTAAAACCGTCTAACAAGAGTAAGCCCGAGCCCGGCCAGCTATCTTTGTCATCATCGATCGAGCCAGCCGTAGCATTGCGCAGGTCCCAACTCGATTGTGGTTCAACCATTCGAATGCGCTTCGATCGAAGCGTTCGACGGATTGCCGCATACCGCAGGTCTACAGACGTCAACTCGGCAGACCGAAACGTAACGTCACCTGCAGTGAGCCCGCGAAGTTGGACAGCACCGCCTCGGACAACGGTTGATTCGAAGACTGCGTAGCCAGTGATCGCAGCTCCTTCTGCACTTATTGCAACCTCGCCGTCACCTTCAAATGTGCCTCCCGCGCAATCGAGCACGTCCATTCGCGCGTTAAGGAGTCGAATCATACCCTTAGACGAGAATCGATTGCGAAGATACACGCTGCCAATGACAGTGAGGCGGTCTCCTCGAATCGCAATCTTGCCGGGGTTTTCGAAGGTGCCGTTGTCGCATTCAAGATTGCTGCCTACGAATGCGCCAGCAAGGCCGACCTCGCCAATGAACCTGCTCGGCTGGTTAGGCTTAGATAGAAAGATACTTCCGTTGACCTTGATCCTGTCACAGCCGAGCGAGTTTTCAGAATATCCGCCAAATTCGCCAGCCGGCTCATATTCGAACGTTGCATTTTCAGCGCGCAGGCCGCCACCGATTTTCGCGTCCCTCAAAAGCACCTGCCCTTTCGAATGGAACCCCGCGTTAAGAAGGACGTTGTAAGCGACGTCGATACCATCGCCGAGGATGGTGCGCGTCAAACTTCCGGTCAGGATTAGAGATGGAACTTTGGCGTTCTTCAACGAAATCTCGCCCGTGAATACACAACGCTCAAAGATGAGGGGACACGGAATCACGGCATAAGAGAGATTCAGAATACCCGCGATTTTCGCGGCGTAGACATAGATGCCCTCGTTGGATGTCCTGCCGGAGGCGCCTGCCTGGACGCATAGCCAATGGATCACTGAAGATCGGATAGTTCGAGATGGTGCCCAATTTTCACTGAAACGGGGAGCATTCGACGGGTCATCGTCATCTACGCTATCTCCGCATACTGCTGCTTCGCCGTTGACGGCGCCGAGCATTCGCCGTTCAGCTTCGGATAAGGATGGGAATAGCTCTTCAGCCGACTTAATAAGATCCATGGTCATTTACTAGCAATAGTACCTGCCTCCCCTCGGCATCTGACGCAGGGAACCAGATTCATCTCATCCAATAATGGAGGTTTCTCGATGCGCTCAGCGGCACGCCTCAAAATGGGTTACTACCCATTGCCTGAGAGTGAAGGAGTGAAACTCCGCGCTCTCCTGTCGTTCCCTCAACCAGCTTCGGTCATCGATCCCTGCGTCGGACAAGGGACTGCGCTGCATCTTCTTACCGGCGACGCGGAGGTTCGGCGTTACGGTGTGGAGCTTGACGCCGAACGCGCGCGGATCGCAAGCTCAAGAGGTATCGAGACGATTCAGGGCAATGCCTTCGATGCCGTCGCGAGGTCCGAATCCTTCTCGCTGCTTTACCTGAATCCGCCCTACGATTCGGAGATCGGATCGGTCGCCAACAACCGTATGGAGCGGCTATTCCTCGACCACACCTATCGCTGGCTGGTGCCCGAAGGCGTTCTGGTCTTGATCATTCCTTTCGAACGGCTCCATGACTGTGCTGGCGTTCTGGCCTCTCATTTCGGCAGATTGAGCGTGCTGCGGATGACCGATGAGGAGTCGGTTCGATTCCGGCAGATCACGGTCCTCGGGGTACGCCAGAACATTCGGGGCACAGCGCTTGAAGATAATAAGCGGATACTGCAAAGCATCAGTCCCTACGGGAGCTTCCATGCACTGCCGGAACTAACTCCGAGTTCCTGTGCTCCATATTCCGTTCCGCCGTCCGGTGAGGCAGTCCTTGGTTATCGTGGGCTGCCATACGATCTGCTCGAGGACCTCTTACCCCAATCCGGAGCCTGGAGACAGATCATTCCTTTCCTCATGCCTCACGAGGACGTTGCAACCGGGCGGCCCATCACGCCATTGCACGGCGGGCATGTCGGCCTGTTGTGCACTGCCGGTCTCTTGAACGGCGTCTTCGGCGTCGGCGACGAACGACACATAGCCCGCTGGAGGTCGGTCAAACACGTAACGACGTTCATCGAAGATGATGGCGACACCCAGATTGTCCACCACCGGGAACGATGGACGAATGAACTGAGGCTGGTCTACGCCGACGGCAGGACCCTGAAACTGACGGAGACGCCGGCGAAACCGAAAGGAGAGGCCGATGCAGAACGCACATCTGAGGCTCGGGCTGCTTGAATATTATCGGGCAACGGAGAAGATTTCGACTCGGATTCGGGTTCGAGTGGATCGCTATGTTGGAGAAGATCGCAAGGCGCACCTATTGAGCGTCTTTGGCAACGATTCGGACATTGGAGCCATCACGGCGGCGGTGCATGAGAAGGCGACGTTCACGTTGTCCTTCCCCGATGGGAGCAGCAAAGAGGTCAGTCTTGGAGAGAACCCATCTTGCTACAAGGGATCTATCAGTCTCGCGGATCGAAAACATCCCGTGCGCCATCTGGTTGGGGCCTCGCAAGAGCTTCATGCCAATGGAGGCGTCGGCCGTACAATCCTGCTGCGCTATCAGAAGGAGGAGGCCTGGGCCACGCTTGTAAGTTTTCTTGGCCTGCCGGGCGAACCGGCATGGGCGGATCATGTCCTCGGGGTGTTGGAGAAGGAAGAACGTATCAAGGCCCTCGACGGCATTGGCTGCCGGCCGGTGCTCCTCTCAGCCACGACCGAAGAGTTGCTCGACTGGATTGGGAGCGGGTTGCGCTCCCGAACACTGAACTTTCCAGAGACGAACGGGCCGATCGCGTGGCCCCGTTTCTCCCTTGAAAATGTGTTGGGGTCCATCGGAGCCTACGACATACCTGAACCAACGAACAACCCGACCGCTTAGACGCTGTAGACAAAGTTTGTCTCGATGATGCGCTCGCCAGAGCGCTGTTCTCTTGTTCTCCGTCCATTCCATCCCCACCAATCCAGATTCCACGAGGTATCTCTATGGAGACCACCTTCGACTACCTGCGCGCACATGCCGCAGAGTTGGGCGCGCGCATCCTTGAAACCTATCCTCCGCTCCAGAGCACCAAAGACCCGATTGCCCCCGCTGTTGCGACATTGCTGCGTAAGGCGCTTCCGGCCCAAGGCCTGGCCATTACCGGCACGGCGAAATATCTCCGCCAGGCAAAGGCGGCCCGCATCGTCGCTGAGTGCGGGGCGGGCAAGACCTTTATGGCATTGGGCACCATCCATGTCCTGACAGCGGGTCAACCGAGCGCAACGATCGTCATGTGCCCATCGCATATCACTCACAAATGGGCGCGCGAAGTACTACTGACCATCCCACGCGCACGCGCCTTCCTGATCGAGGACATGCGCAACGGCGGCGATCCCAAGAAGCAGCACGGAATCTGCGAGGTAAAGCTGAGCAAGGGCAGGACTGTCTATGAGGGCAAGCGCCTCACTCTGGCAGAGATGCGGCGCATGGGCCGTCGCGAGTGGCGCAAGCGTTTCTCCGGACCGGTGTTTTTCATCATCGGCAAGGACAAAGGCAAACTGGGCTACTTTTGGGACCACGCTTATCTCAAGGCGAAGTCAGGTCCCAATCTCGGCTCGATCGTCAACCCGGATTCCGGTCTCGCGATCCTGGACTCCGAGCGGCAAAAGCTGACGCACCTCGACTTCGACGACAAGGTCAAGATGTCTGAGACCCTCACCTCGCCTAAGCTGGGCACGACGCGGTTCTCTCCGTTGTGGCAGGCCGACCGAACACGCATTCAGCGGATGGCGCCGATCGAGTACATCGGTCGCTACATGCGCGGATGGTTCGATTTTGCGATTGCGGACGAACTCCACCAACTCGCGGGCGATACCGCTCAAGGTAACGGCCTCGGTGTTTTGGGACGCGCCGCGCAGCGGTTGATCGCGCTCACCGGAACCCTGATGGGCGGCTACGCAGATGACCTCTTCAATATTTTCTTCCGCATGGAACCCCGCGTGATGGTGGCCGAAGGCTTTGCCTATGGCGGTCAAGGGCGACGGGACTTTCAGGAGCAGTACGGTGTTCTCGAAACCGTCGAGAAGGTCAAGGAGGCTGACAACGCCTGTTCGAGGGCGACCAAGAAGACGATCCACGTACTGCGCAAGCCCGGGGCCTCGCCCTTGCTGTTCGGCAAGTTCCTGATGAATACAACGGCGTTCCTGTCACTCGAAGACATCTCGGACAACCTGCCTCGGTATGACGAGAGCGTCTTGTCCGTCGATATGGACCCGGGACTTCAGGCGGCTTACGAACAACTGGAAGAGGACATTAGGAACGCGATGCAGGCGCATCGCGGCAACAAGAGCCTGATGAGCATCCTCCTCAACACGCTTCTCCTTTATCCCGACCATCCCTATGACTTCAAGGAGATTTGGGCGCGGGCCTTCGATCCGACAACGAAGGAGTACGAGAAGTTTCTGGTTACGACGCCGGAGAACCTGGCACAGGACGTTCTCTACGCCAAAGAGCGCGAAGTGATCGCCGACGTCAAAGAGGAGTTGCGCCAGGGCCGCCGGTGCCAGATCTACGCGACGTTCACGGGAGAGAAAGACGTCACGCTGCGGCTCGAGACTGTTCTGCGGCAGGCTGGCATTCGCGTGGCGGTCCTGCGGTCTTCGGTTCCGACCGACAAACGTGAGGACTGGTACGACCGGCAGTTGAAGGCCGGTATCGAGGTCGTGATCTGTCACCCCAAACTGGTGGAGACGGGTCTCGATCTACTTGCATTTCCAACACTCTACTTCTACGAGACGGGTTATTCGCTGCATACCTTGCGGCAAGCCAGCCGACGCTCATGGCGTATCGGGCAGCGGCATCCCGTAAGGGTGAAATTCGTCACCTACGCGGGCACGATGCAGGAGACCTGTCTCCGTCTTATGGGCAAGAAGATGCTGGTCGCGCTCATGATGGAGGGCAAGTTCTCTGGCGAAGGGCTGCAATCGCTCGATGCCGACGAAGACCTGATGAGCGCGATGGCGCGCGAACTGGTCGAGAAGGCCGGCGTTGGTGAATCAGCCGACGCCATCTGGCGTGAACTGGACCATGAGCGAGAGAAATTCCAACCTCCACCAGTGGCGGCCGCACAGCCGGACCTAATGCAGGAGCTCCACCCGGAACTCCAGGCAGAGACGGAGAGCGAATCGATCCCCACCCTCGATTTTGCGACGCCACCACCGGCAGTCTTCGGGATTCATCTTGTCGAGCCGGACCCGGCGGCGAAGAAGCGCAAGAAAAAGGTGCCCTGGCCCAATGCTGGTCAGGACGTGCAACTCAAACTGTTCGGGTAACATGGTTGCCGGGAGAACAGTTCCAACGAGGCCACTTGTTTTGGGCTTCGATCAACAGGCAAAGAAAGGGTCAGCCTCGCGGCTGGCCTTTTTCTTTGCGTGGAGAAGTCCATGCCTAAAGGACCATTTCTTCCATCGGAGTTCGTCCCGACGAAGTTCTCGACAGCGGCCGACAAAGCAGACTTCGGCAATGCCTTCCTGCATTTCATCGAGTCGGAGTGGAAAGAGACTCTCTTTACAAAGACGTTCTACAACCGGCTGTCCAACACATTTGGACACATAGCTCACTACGATCGGCCGACCTTCTATTCCACCTGGTTTACCTGCGATGCGGACCGTTTGCGCTTTCTTGAACAGGCGCTTGAGTGGCCCTGCTGGGGCGACGCTGAGTTCACCTTCTGTGACGTGGAGCGTGCTCTTCAGCGCGAGATCCGGAAACGCAATTACACCGTGCGATACGAACTGAAAGCTGCCGAGGCGGCGCGTTCCGCCGAGATGGCGATTCTCGAACGACTTGAAGCGAAGTATCGCTCGGCACCGACTCAGTGCGCCGAAACGAGCCCATCTGCGACCGTCCTTGAGGTCGCGGCCCCAGTGCAAGGCAGCCTCTTTTAGCACGGGAGGCTTGCTACGGCCGACATTTCAACTCTACCAATTGGTGATCATTTCAGGAGGCTCTTATGGGCTATGACGTCTATTACAACGGCGAGGTAACCGTCACCCCAGCTTTGACCGAAGGCGATGCTGCGGTGGTGCGCGCAGCGACCAACCTTAAGTACACCGAAGAGACACGAGCGCTCTTCGCAGCGATCGCCGCCAGCCCGGAGCCAGACTTGCCACACCACGGCGGTTTGCTGGAGATCTCAGACGACCGAGAGCACATCTTTCCCGAACAGGACGAGAGCCGTCACGGATTCCGGATGTGGCTCA
>Ga0182024_10008476_pt1 | contig 21633 bp, 22 predicted proteins | sample P32metaG_FD_120480 | JGI IMG/M metagenome (GOLD analysis project Ga0182024, IMG submission 120480) | Permafrost microbial communities from Stordalen Mire, Sweden - P3-2 metaG (Illumina Assembly) | ecosystem: Environmental > Terrestrial > Soil > Wetlands > Permafrost | place: Sweden: Stordalen...
CACCGGACAGGTAGCCGATGAACGGTGATGGCAGAGCGATAGGTGGGCCGGTCTCCCCAGTAACTCAATGCACCTCAGTCTGCGAGTTGGCGTTCCCCTTCAGTCACACGGATGCTGGGGTCGACCGCAACCAGACCATTAATGAAGTTACGTACGCAGCTCTTGGCGCCTGTATTATCGACGTGGCCAACCCGCACAAAACGATCCGCCCCCGATCGCTTACTCCAAGCGGGATGAGGCCACCTACAGATCTATTGAGAGTTCCATGCACTATTCTTTCGGCCGGTTTTCCTCTTGAGCTAAAACGTGCCCCGAGCGTGAGTGCCACTCATTCACCGGTCCGACCAGTGCGAACGGCCCGGCATTATCATGAGGTGAAATGAACTCCCAGTTGAGGCGAAACTATCTTAAGGGCAGCGCTAGCAGGCCTCGTAATTTTTCCCCTGAATATACGCTCAATGTCAGCTGTGCTCAGCGTGGTCTGCAGGGCGTAATCGAAACGTGGTGGTCATCGTCTAACATCCCTCCTTAGCGTGAGTCTTGTGTTAAGCATTAACACCTTGAATTCCGCGAGTCCCGCAAGCAGCACCCCTCATGCGAATGTTATCGTTGCTCAAATGGCGGCCCTCAGCATGTCAGATCCTCTCATGTCAAGATCATAGCTCCTGGTTAAATGCTCAGGCCAAGCCGTGTCTTTCTGCCAGAGCGCGAAATTGCGTGGCCGTGCGTGGTGGCATGAAGCCGGGATGAGTCTGCGAGAGTGCCCGAAAGAGTTCTTCTTCCTGGATGGTGCTGTAACTGCTCTCGCTCGTGCGCTCAAGGCATTCCAGTAGTTCCGATGCTGCCCAACATCGGGCGGTGTAGGCCACGGAGGCAGGTGCGACGACGCCGGGTGCCAGCGTGGCGAGGTCCGCTGACGGCTGGATGGCTGGCCGGATGTCGCCCAGGCGATGAAACATGTCTTCGAGGAACAGAACGCGGGACTGCTCGTCTGACGTGCCAGCGTCCCGCCAGGCGTTGTAGCCATCCACGAGGAAGTCGCGGGCCTGATGCATGTGGATACCGGCTACGTCCCAGATCGCCCAGCCCGTTGACATCATGCCCGGTCCGTCAGATCGGGTGACACAGGTTATCCCGTGAGCATGGAGCACGTACGGGTCCCTGGACGGAAAGGGCGGGATGCGCCAGAACAAGTCCTCTTTCGCACCTGGCCCGCGGCGGCCGCGAAATATTCCCATACATCGGCTCCTCTGCCCGCCCGCCGCGCGCTGCCGTCACTGCGATGCGCTAGCAAGCGACTGTTACCCAGTCATGAGACTGGGATGTTCCCGTCCGGCGTGGCTACCGCCAGTTCCTGCCGTCTACCGGGCACGTCTGGCCGGTACCGCCGCATGTGCTGCAGGTCTTCCCCCTCGTGCCACCGCAGTGCGGACAGTTCACCACTGTCCTGTGGCACTTGCGGCATGTTGCTCCGCTGCCGCTGGAACCCGAGCTGAAGAATCCGCCGCCAGTCTTGTACGCCCAGTCCTTGCCGTGGCGTACGCAGCGGTAGCCCGACGTGCAGCGGGAGCAGCCGCACTTCTCAAGCTCGCGACCGCACCCATTCTGGGCGCACTTCACCGCGGTGTCCGGCCGGGAACCGCGGCCCGCTCGACGGCGACGGACAAATCCGTCATGACCAGAACACCCCGCTCACGTCGACGTCCGGGGCGAGTGCCGCAAGGCCATCCAGCCCTTGCCGATACAGGGCCGAGTTCCCGCCGATGCCATCTGTGGCGGTGGAGATAGTCCGCAGGCGATGGGTGGCCTCCACGACACCGTCCCTGACGTCGCACTGAGAGTCTCGCTCGCGCAGAAGCCGCAACGAGTCCAGCAGGCAGCCGACAATGGGAGCATCAGCCTCCGACGGCTGCCGGTTGCGGAAGCGCTCGAAGACATAGAAGTCATGGAGCCGGTCAACACCTTTCACGCCGCGCTCGAAGGCCACCGCGTAGTCCCCGCGCGACGCCGCGTCTCGCGCTTCGGCCGCAGCGCGTTCCGGGCCCTCGGGATCGAACTGGATGGCTCCTCTGGCAGCGGATTCAGCTGCCTCCTGCGCTGGATTCCTCCTGCGAAATAACCCCATCGGGCCTTCCTCCTAGGTCTAGGCCGCCTGGCGCGATCACCCCGTGAAGACTATTGCCGGCCGGATCGAAGGATCCCGCCTTGACGCTCCTCCCAAAGTTAGAAGGGCGCCTATCCCCCCGTCTGGGCAATGATACGCAACGGACAGCCGTCGTCCAGGAAATAGACGCACAAGCTGGTGCAGAGGATGACAATCAACGCCGGCATTATTCCCCGCCGCGCCAGGGACTCCACGCCTCGCCTGCCCAGCATGAGCGCTCCAGTGCCGACACTGGAGGTCTCGGCGCCAGGGCTGCGGCTACGGTAGACGGTGTTCTTGGGCGAGAGGTCGATGTGCCGCGCCACCTCGTGCCCGCCCACCGCCGACGTGCCCGTCAACGAAACCGAAGTTCTCCCGGCCATGCTCGCTCCAAGCCCGGTATCGTGGCGCGCCCAGCGACGAATGTCCGGACTGCGTCGGGAGAGACGTGAGATCCGGCTACCGAGCAGATAGGATGATTGCATGGCGGGCAATACCCTGACTTACAAGATAACCACTGCCTTAGGTATCAAAGAGGTCGCCTATACGTTCAGGAAGAACATCGTACGGGCCGACAAGTTCATGTTTCGGCGGCTAATAAAAGATGCAAAGGCAACCTGGAGCTTCGTTACCCCTCCGAGGACTTCCGGCGATGCGTTCTCCGCCCTTGAGGACGAAGCAGACTGGACGTTTGCTGTAGTCGCCCGGCTCAGCACGCCGCGCCAATATGACATAGATTTCCTGCTAGCTATATGGGATAAGGAATCTTACCGCGAAGCGCAGGTGCAGGTAGGCGAGTCTGCCCTTACCAAGAGCTTTGCCAGGAATTTCGTGACTGCGATCGGTCAGCAGGACGCCAACGCGAACATCAAGGAAGGTTAACTTAGAAATAGCCATAGAATAATCGACCGCATTCGAGGCTCTCTACGGTCGATTATGAGCCTGAGCGCATGTTTTGCGAGAATTGCAGGCGCGGTTTGAGGAGGGCTGGAACTGAGCCGCAATCCGGGATATACCTTGCCAGCACAACGACTTTCCTATATTAGCTAACACGGAGGCATGCGTTCCCGCTCTTGCCATTTCACCGCTAAATGAGTGCCTCCTTGGGCTGCGTCTCAGCATGGCCAAAGGCATGCTCAGGGACGCCTATGTTGTACTGCTGCGTATGGCAGACATCGAAGGATGACATCCGGTCATGCCGCGCGCAGCGAACTCGTTGGTTCGCGGGCTAGCCAGACGTCTACGGCCAAGCGGACCGTCACCATGTCGCCTACCTCAAGCCCTTCGGTCTTGCGCACCTGCGCCTTCACCGGCACGATGTACCGCCCGTCTTTCGGGAACAGCGACGTCTTCCACCCGGTCCCCCCGATCTGCGCCGTGACCGGAATCATGCCCCAGCCGTAGGTCACCACCGCGGAAGCCGCTTCCAGCTCACCGCACTCCTCGTCAGGAACGGTGATGAAGTGCCACGGCGCCGGGCCCTTCCAGAACCACATCTCGCCGCTGAACTCCAGGTTCATCCGATCAGGATAGGAGCCAACCGGTTCCACCAGACGTGCTCACGCATCCAGCTGACCGGCACTTGCGGCGGTGTTCGATATCCGCTAGCCGCGCTCCGTGCGCTCTGGAGTCCCGCGAGGATGGAGCCATGAAATTCTCTGTCTACCAGTCACCTGCGGATCGCGCGTCCCAGTCACGACCTGCGCGGGAGCCGAACGATTCTGGGTCACCGGCCTGGGACTCCAAGTTGCGGCCCCGGACGACGAACATGGCCAACGGTGGGCATGGGCTGCTCATGGTCGGCTGGCCGGGTGCCCTCTGGCATCTCAAACTCGTCGGTGTCGCGTACGATGCCACCCCAGCCACCCCTTACGGGAGGAGCATCTGCTGGTCTCTACGCCAACGGCACCATCGACTACCAGGTTGTCCGTCGCGGATACCGGAGCAGTTCGATGGTGCTTCGCCTATCGACCAGCCGAGTAATGGACAATCGGCACCCAGGCATGCGAACGGTCGACCCATGAGGTTAACTGGTATTGTCCTCGTGTGGCCTCGTGCATCGCATGACAGAGAGAGCCTGGAGCGATAAAAGTGAGACTGGACCGCCCAGCCCGGTTGGGGTGGGTTATTGCTGCTGGCATCACTTGGCTGCTCGTCTTGTTTGTTATTACGGTCTATCGTGGCCTATCCGAGGCCGTTGATGTCTCAACGATTCTTGGCAGTTTTATCACCTTGCTCACGCTACTCGCAACGTGGTACTTTCAGCGAGGCGGCGAAGCGGAACCCGCCCGGCCGGGCGCCTCTTCCGAGTCAGATAATTCGCTCACTCTAACTGTCATATCGCCCGTCACCCTGCTAATGACTGCCTGCGCTCTCCTGATCATGCCTCTGTGCGTCGTGGCCTCAGACAGCCTGCTCGGTTACATGACGCCTTGGCCCTGGTGGATTGCAGCAGGAGCAGCCTTCGCAGGGATTTCAGTCGGAGCCTTCAGCATCCGCGAAAATGCAATTTCAGGTTTGAGTCTGTTGCTTAATATGGTATGGCTTCTCACGTATTCCCTAATCATTCTTTGGTACAGGCAGCCATCCACTCGGATCGATCTAACATATCTGAAGGTTACATGCTGGGTAGGTGCGGCCTTTAACCTTGCTTTTCTACTGGCCCTACTCGTGCGACGGGCAGGTGACCTGCCACGTTTCCTCCTAGCTTTGCGAATACTATTCGTGGCCTACATGATGGTCGGGATGGTACTTACTGCCATCGCCCTAGGCGGTAAATCGCTTATTCCGTGGGAACTTGGTGGATGGGTATTCATCGCTGCCCTAATAATAGATTTCGCCATTCTAGTAAGCAGCTTCCGGAAGGTGCCTTGGGACGCTCGGCTGGTGACGTAACTTAAATATACTGGGTTAGAGTGCCGGGAGAGAATTTCCCCAGCGTGAAGACGACAACGCTAGCGAATAGTGACAGCCGCGCATGCGGCCGTCATGACGCCAGCAGCTAATAGACAGTAGCCCGGTACCGGCGACTTCGAGGATCTGTTTCCCGCTTGCTGCGCCAGTCACCAGCGTGACCGCGTGAGGCCGAACGCGGCTACTACCGCCGCCGACGCTGCCGGCGTAGCTTTCCTATCTACAGCGCGCCGTCTGACATGCACTACCAGATGCCATCGTGCTCGCCGGGCAACGGCAGGACGAGCAAATCCGCGTCGGACTCAGATCATGATCTGCATCACCTCATTGGGATCCCGCACGACCCCCGCTTGCGCTCATGCCGCTCGCCGGTCGTCCGGTCCGCCCGGACATCGTACGCGGCTTGCGCTGGTAGAAGGTCGGTCCGCTTACGGCGCGCGACGTGGGCTGGGCGATCGGCGCTTCGCCGAGTAAACCTCGAGCGCCAGGCGCGGCAGGCCGTCGTTCCCTGAGGCCACGACTTCGGCGGCGACGCAGCGGTCGTCATCGGGCGTGACGCGTACCTGGCTGCGTGGTCGAGGGTGAAGAGGGTCTCTTTCGATGTCGGGCTTGACCGTGACGACGATCCCAGGGGGGCGTCGTTTGCGGTCGCAAGCGCGAGTAGTTCCTCAGCATCGACGCCCAGGAGTGCCGACAGGCGGGTTATCGCGTCTTTCACCCGGTCGGGATCGTCTCGCTGCATGGCCGCGGTCGCGCCGTCCACGGCTGCTTTGACGCTCCTCGCGGGGTCCAGCCCGCGCACGGCGATTCTCAGCAAGAAGTCCCCGTCCTCAAGCGGCCCGCCGTAACTGTGCGGCGGTCGCACCCGGCGGACTGTGAGCCAGATGCGCGCTGCGGGCCGCGCAGGCCCATCCGGCACGATCGCCTCGGGAACGTGGCAGATGAGATGCCCCGCCGCGAACGGCTCGCCTGGCTCCGTCAGGCGGTAGCTGTAGAAGCTCGGCCGGCGCGTCCCGTCCGGCGCCAGCGGCACGATGAGACCAAGGTCCTCGAACCGGATACCCCGACGGCCGGGTGCGCTGAACAGCGAAAGCGACTGGTCGATGTTGTTGAACAGCAGGTTCTCCACATCAGTGCCGCGCGGGGCGCTGGCCGGCGTAGCCCGCGTGCAGTATCCGCCCGGCTGGCTCGGGCAGGGCGCGGACCTCGCCGCAGATCAGCCGGCGAAGAAGACCGGCAGCCGACGCGGCCCTGGGCTCGTTGGGAACGTACTCGTCGGCCCATACCTCAAAGCCGCTTCCCGCGCGCCGGAGGCGCGGAGGCCGCGGCACCGGCCCTGCCACGCGAGGCACTCCGGCGCGCCCGCTGCAGGTCCTGCAGGCCAGGATCGGCTTGGCGGTGGCATATCCGCGGTTCGCTGTTGCAGGTACGCCTCTAGCGCACTGGGAGTCGCGGCGAACCACTTCGGCTGGCCGGCCGTCATGTCCAGGATGCGGGGGCAAGCCGCGGCGTGCCACTGCCGGTTGAACGGGTCGACGACAAAGCCCCCGCCCGCCGCAGCGATCGCGCGCAGTTCGCCATCACTGGTGACCCTCCGGGCAGTCTCCATGGAAGGAGTGTCGCGCAGCCGCGGGCAGATGACCATGTTCCCGCAGTTCCCCGGGAAGATGGCGCCGGCGATCACTAAGAGCCACGACGTGGCGGAGCTGACCAGCTGCTCGCATCAATGATTCCGGCCTTTTGCGGTATTTGCGCCAAGCCCGTGATGAGATGCTGGCATGAGCAGCCGCGAGTCGCCTATCACACGGGCGTTCTGGGAGCAGGAACTCGGCAAGAAGGGAACCCTGTACGAAGAATTCCGTGCAGTCCAGGAAGTAAGGGGAGTTCAATCCTGGCGGGCTCTTGACGGAATGGTAGTTCTGGGAGACCCCGATGGCGTCGTGGTTTCCGGCGGCCGGCGGTGCCTGGACGGCGAGGATGTAGTAGTGATCCAGACCAAGGCGACGCCGCTGAACCCCTATGTGTTCGGGCAGGCGCTGCTGAGCAAGGACCTCATCCGCCAGCGCTGGGCTCCCAGGTCGATCCGGTCAATCTTGCTCTGCACCAGCGATGATCCTGAACTACGCCCGGTCATTAGCGAGTTCCCGAGGTAGAGGCATTCGTAAGAGATGGTCCCGTCGGTTCCTTCGGGCTGTCCCGCTTGCCACCTGAAAAAGCCAGGCGACTTGCGAACGAGAGAGGCATGTCCATAGTCGCGCCGGCCTGGCTGACCCGGCGGCTCATGATCGACGGTGTGCTCGTTCCGGACCTTGACGGGGACCCTTACCGTCCGCTTCAGCAGATCGTGGCGGGCAAGAACGTGACAACCGTTCACAGCGAGAAGGACCGCAACGGCAGGCCGGCCATCATCGGCATGTGGGCCTCGGGCGAGATCATCGTGGCTCAGAAGCTACTTGCCAAGATGGGCGCAGCCTCTGTGCATTCCATCCTGCTGTGCCGCAGGGACGATCACGCCGTGGGAGAAGCGCTCCGCCGGTACGCAACGTACAAGGTCGAGCTAGTCGCCGGCTAATCGGCGGTCCTCCAGCAATCGCACAGTCAGCACGCCTCAGACATCCGCACATGCCGCCGACCGGGCGATCCGGCGACGGCATGATCGACCTCACGGAGTAACGCCCCAGCTCGCGCCGCCGCGGCATGCGTCAACGCAAACCCCGCAAACACCGAACTCGATCTGCCGGCCTGCATGAGCCCGGGCAGGTTGCGCCATTGCTGCTTGGCCGCCCGCTTCGAGCCAGCTGCGCTGTGGGCGTCATTCCGCCCGCAGCAGCAATGCCGCCGGTGTCCGCGCCGCCTGGCGAGCTGGGATCGCAGCTACCACGTTGGCGAGCACCAGGGCCCCCACGGCAGCCAGGATGACCGATAGCGCTGGCACGACCGGGTCGGGGACCGCGGAGAGCTGGCGGGCGAAGGCCAGCCACAGCAGCCGACCCGACGCGATGCCCAGCGGCACCCCGATCACCAGGCCGACTAGGGCTATCACCGTCGACTGCCAGGCCACCACTCCTGCTAGCTGCCGCCGGGTGAAACCCAGCGTCTTCAGCAGCGCGAAGTCACGGCGCCGGCGCCGGACCGACGCTACCAGCGTCAGCCCGAGGCCGGCCACCGCCCCTGCCGCCAGACCGCCAGCCAGGATGGCCGGCATGGTGCCCATCGACTTGTAATTCACGATCTCGGCTGGCTGCTGCGCCGGCAGCAGCTTCACATTGACCTCGAAGGCCACCGGGCCGAAGGCCGCCAAGACGCGCGGCGAGTGATCCAACCGGGTGAGATCCTGAGCGATTCTCGTCAGGAATCGCCCGCCGGGTGCCTGGCTAGCGCCGGGGCGCAGCCGCACGAAGATGGCGTTCGGACCGGAAAACGGGCCGAACTGGTCGCGCGCCTGCGCCGAAAGCAACGCAGAGGAGAAGAGCGCACCGGTGCTCATCGACGGATGAACGCTCAGCGTTGTGCCAACCGCCGGCAGGGGAGCCGTCCCGGTGATCCGCAGCCGGATCCGCGGGACGAGGCTATTTTCCGACACCCACACGGTGTCGCCGACCCGCTTGTGCAGCTGGGCCATGGTGGCGGGGCCCAGCACGATCTGGCGGCTTCCGTCGACACCATGCTCCGTCAGCACTGGCGGGGCCACCGCGGCGCGGGCGGGAGCGGCGATACCCGGGACAGTCTGGCCATCGATCTGGACCGTAGCGAAGTAGACCCCGGTGGTGGCGGCGACCGAATGGTCAGCGGCCAGCAGCGGAGTGGACACGGATGACGGGATGGGCCCCCACCCGTCGACCCCGTACAGGGCGTAGCTGAAGTTCCAGCCGTACAGGGCCGGGTGCGAGACCAGCGTATTCAGGCTGGCGCCGAAGGTCAGCGTCGCCATGACCACGAGGACGGCCAGCACCTCGCCTGCCATGACCGAGCGGAACGGCTCGCCACTGGCACTCGATAACCGCCAACACGCCTGCAACATCAAGGCCGCACACGCTGCCGATATAAGCAGGTTGATGTCCCCCGATTTCTCCGGAGTCAGGTGCTAGATGATCAGCCATCGAGTAATCCGGGCTGGCAGTGGCGACTGCGACGGCCGGAGCCAACAGAACGCACGCCCCATAATCCAGGAGGTGATAGCCCGGCATGTTCACGGGACGGCGCAAATGACGAACAGGCGCCTGCGCGGCGCGCGCCGAATCGTTATGCGCCCATGTGCCCGGCGTCCCATGCCGCCGGTCGGCGGGAGAGCGGGCCGGGGATTGGATACGAGCCCTCCGCTATCCACGCCGGGTGCCAGGCATCCGACGGCCCGCGTGAGGGCCGGCGCCAGGGACGATCGAGCGGCAAAGTACCTCGTTGCACGGCGACGATCATGGCCGACTGTGTTCCGTTCATGTTCCGCAAAACGGATGCCCTGCGCGGGAGCTGTCTTGTGTGCGGGATGGCAACATTGGCTCTGCGCGGTGCCACTGCAGGTCAGGGCAGTGGTGGGCGGTGACGACCCACCGGGCCGGGGCAAAACCGGCGGTGTGGCGGACCGCTGTCTCTGAACGAGCCGGACGATCTCCCACATGAGTGCTGACCTGGGGTTTTGGTGGTGGCAGGTGTTGGGTTCGAACCAACGTAGGCTTAGCCGACGGTTTTACAGATATCCGCCTACATGCCTTTGACCTGCGTAAATGTACTTGCCGCACGATTTTCCCGCATATTCTCCGCCAGCCTGCGCTCAAGGTGCGACATGACAGCCTGCAACGGTCGCCGACCAGCCATCAGCCTGACCTGGTCGTGCCACCGGCGCCGACGGCAACGCGCTCGTCGCCTACCGACTCAAGATCAGCGCCGATGTCCTCGACGGCGGGTTCACAGCGGCTGGCACGGTGTCGCTCAGATCGGCCCGCGTCGGCGGATCGCCGTTGCGCCGGGTGCGGCCGACCATGTGTGGCTAGCGTTGGTGGCCGGTGTTGCTGTCACCATTGATGTCAGGTCAGCCAGGCCATCCGATGGCAGGCCGACCCGGACCGGGCCACGCCGCTGGTCGCGCACAATGGGGATATGGCTCAAACCGTGCTCAAGGCCAGGACGCTGGTGACCGACGACGGCGTGCCGATCGACACCGCGCACCTGCCTGGAGACGGGGCGCTGGCGGTCGTGATCGCCCACGGCTTCACCCTGTCGTGGCAGCACGGCGCGGTGTGGAAGATCGCCACCAGACTGAACCGGTCCGTGGGGGTGATCGCGTTTGATTTCCGCGGTCACGGCAGGTCGGGCGGGCTGTCGACGATGGGCGACAGGGAGACCAGGGACCTCGGCGTGGCCGTGGCCTATGCCAGGGAACTGGGCTACCAGCGGATCGCCGCGGTGGGGTTCTCGATGGGAGCCTCGATCGTGGTGCGGTACGCGGGCCTGGTCGGCGGACTCGATGCGGCCGTGTCGGTGAGCGGCCCGGGGTGCTGGTACTACCGGGGCACCGTCCCTATGCGCCGGGTGCACTGGGCGGTCGAGCGCCGAGCCGGCCGCATGATCACTCGCACCTGGCTCAAGACAAGGGTCAGCCCGGTGCGCTGGAATCCGGTACCGGTGCCGCCTGCCGAGGCGGCCGCCCGGATCTCACCCATACCCTTCCTGGTCGTGCACGGTGACAAGGATGTCTACTTGCCCGTCGAGCACGCCTACCAGTTGTATGAGGCCGCTCGCGAGCCGAAGGAACTGTGGGTCGTTCCCGGGTTCGGGCACGCCGAATCGGGATCGAACGCTGGCCTGGTAGACCGCATCGGCAGCTGGGTCCGGGAGGTGACAGCTCCTCGCCAGGTGTCAGCGGAGGAGACATTGGCGACCGAAGGCAGCGACCCTCACGCTGCGGAGCGGGCCGGGGCCGCCTAGCGACGCGGCACCGTAACTTGGCTGGCGGCGTTTCCGGTCTACAGGCATCCAGGGTCATCGCCAGCGGCCATTTCGTCCCGCGCGTATCGCCTGGTTGTGATCCGCCATCGGGTGCTGATCTCTGGTCAGGTTCAAGGCGGCTATTTCTGTAGCACCTGCCGCGGATTTGCTGTAGTACGGGGTGGAGCGGATGAGTGCGCAGCCTTCCCGACGGCCAGCTGGGGGCAATATGGCGTCGCGAGTGGACTGGTTGCGGCCCGCCGTGGCGTCGCGGTCGGCGTCGTGTCCGTCGTCGTGGTCCGCGTGCCCGGCCCGGATCTGGACCTGCTCGGCGCATACCCGCCCGCGGACACCGTGACGGTTGTGTCAGTGGCCTTGGCCGACTGCGACGCTGACGGTGGTGGCACGTTGCGCGTCCGCTGGCAAGATGGCCGCGTCGCGGAACTGACAGTGGCGCTTGACTCATGACCATCTGTCGCGATCGGCGTTGGCACCGCCTGATCACGGCCGGTTCTTGAGCTACGAACCTTGGTCATCTCCTGGCAAATTGGCGCGGAGGCGTCCGGTGCCGCCTTACGCTGGGCGGAGACGTCAAACTCGGGGCCCACCGAGAAGCAATGAGGGCATCCGGGAGCCCAAGACCCGGCCGCGTAGCGATACCTGCGCCGAACAGTGGCCGCGTGGTCCGCTAATGGAGGTACGGCCAGGTGGCACAGGTGTCCATCCACTCGGCCGACCCGCCCGGATCGCCCGGGCCGGCCGGCCGACCCGGGACACATGGTCCCATCGACGGGCACGGTCCGACCGGCCCGATCGAGCGGCTAATGAGCACGGTGATTCGCAAGCTCGCCTGGAGCAAGCTCTCCGACCCCAGGGTCGCCGTCACCATCTCCGGAGTCGGTCTGCTGGCGGGAATGCTCGTCGGGGCGACAGCGCCGAATGCCGAGACGTTGCCAATCAGGCTGCCGCTGTCGTACCTCCTGCCGTCGCTGAACCACTACGGCATCATCGTGACGGCGATCCTTTATACGGCAGACATCCTCACCTGCCTGGGGCTCGCCGGGATGCTGTGGGCGCATAGCCAAGGGTGGCGCCCTGATCCGCGTCACCTGCTACTGGTAAGTGCGGCCGTCGTCGCGGTAATGGTCAGCCTCACCCCGGTTGGCTCATCGGATACCGCGAGCTATGCGGCATATGGTCGTATAGCGTCGCGGGGCGGGAATCCGTACACGACCAACCCGCTTGCATGGCTCGGGCGTAACTCCGCATATACCCATGTCGTCGGTGCGGTGTGGAAGAAGCAGGCGTCCGTATACGGCCCCTTCGCGACTGTGGTCCAGAGATTCGCGGCATCCATCGGCGGCGCGAACGTCGCCACCACCATCTGGGTCTTGATGATCCTCAACGGTATCGTGTTCGTCGGCGTCGGATTGCTGCTCCTCAAGACCTCTGACGATCCTGTGCGGGCGACGCTGTTCTGGACGGCGAACCCTGTCCTCATTCAGCAGCTGGTGGGCGGCGGTCATCTCGACACGTTCGTGGCGGCAGCGGCGATCTGCTCGATCCAAGTGGCGCGTCGCGTCTCGGGTATCTCGGGCGACGTACTGATCGGCGTACTGATCGGCCTCGCCTGCGGGGTAAAGGCCAACGCGGTGCTTATCGGGGTCGGACTCGCGTGGCCACTGCTTCGACGACACGAGTGGATACGCACCAGCCGGATCGCGGTGGTGACACTGGTGACGGTGGCCCTGCAATACAGTTTCTACGGGCTTTATGCGCTGAAACCGCTCTTCGGCGGGTCGAAGTGGGTCACGCTGCCATCGCCATGGCGGCTCTTCCAGATGTCAGGAGAGGCGCTAGGTGTCGATAAGACCGCCATGGCAACGGTCATCAGCTTTCTTTGGCCGATCGCGATGGTCGTGGTCGCATGGTTCATCTATCGGCGGATCTCTTCAGATCAGCCGCGCGAAGTCGTAGCGCCATTCGCTCTGACATTCGCCTGGGTCCTCGTCGCACCTTGGGTATTTGCGTGGTACACCGCGATCGCATGGGCCGCGCTGACCCAAGTTCCGCGCAACCGGATGACCCGATGGCTGGTGATTGTCACGGTCCTCCTCGCCCTCTGCAATTCCAGCGGCGGGCAGTTTGTTCGGGGACCATGGTGAGATCGTGGGATACTTCAGAATCATGGGCGAACGAAGGCGCCGGATACCCGGTGATTGTTATGCCCGGGAACAGCCAGGTGAAGCCCGCATATGTGGACCGCCAGGCCAGGCAGGCCCTGCACGGCCAGACATCCCGTCGGCATGCGGCAAAGGTCGCCGCCTTGCGGCGGCACTGGCTGGCCGCCGCCTTGCTGCTCGCCGGCCTAGTGCTCCGGGTGCTCGCCCAGTTCGCTTACCGCCCCGCATTGTTCTACATCGACACAACGAGGTATCTGTACAACGCCGAAGGCATGGATCCTGTCGGCTACAAGGGGCCGCTGCGGGCGATCCTGCAGGTGGCCAACTTCGACGCAGTCGTCGCCATCCAGCATCTGCTTGGCTTGGCGATGGCCGTGGTCATCTACCTGCTACTACTGCGGCGCGGCGCGCCCCGCTGGCTGGCCGCGCTGGCCATCGCGCCGGTCCTGCTGGACGCCTACCAGCTACAGATAGAGCAGACAATCATGCCGGACACCTGGTTCGAGGCCCTGATCGTGGCCGGCCTTGCGATCCTGCTCTGGCAGCCGGTGATCAGCTGGCGGCGCGCCGCCGCCGCCGGCATCGTGCTAGGAACCTCGGCCACCGTCGCCCAGGTAGGCGAAGCCCTGATCCTGCCTGCGGTGATCTACCTGCTCGTGGCCGGCCGCGGCTGGCGGCATGCCATCGGCAACGCAGCTGCCCTGTGCGCGGCCTGCGCCCTGCCCATCCTGGCCTACTCCGTCGGCTCCTACCTGCTCGCCGGGGACTTCTTCCTGTCGCACACGGGAGCCACATCCTTTTACGGAAGGATGGCGGCAGCAGCAGATTGCGCGACCATCAGATTGCCGCTTGTCGAGCGGGGAATGTGCCCGGCTAAGGCACAACAGGCATTGGGGCCCGACTGGCTCGAGTACGGCGCGGGCTCACCGATCCGGCCTTACTACTCGGGCCTGCCGCGTGCTGACGCCGACAAACTGATCTCCGACTTCAACAGGACGGTGCTGACCCAGCAGTCGCTGCGAGTGCTCACTGCATATGAGCATGACGTGCTGAAGCTGTTCGCGTTGACCCGCACTGGCAGCCCGGGAGACACGCCCATCTCCCGCTGGCAATTCCAGACGACGTTCCCGTACTATCCGCCGCATGCCTCGGTGCAGACCGTCAAGACTGCGGTCGGCCGCTTTGGCGGCGGCATGCCTACGGTCTGGCTGCCCGTCGCCGCATTCCTGCGCTCCTACCAGCTCGGCGGTGGCTATACCCCCGGCCCGCTGCTGGCAGTATTCACCCTGGCCGGCCTGGCCGGCTCAGCTGCCCTGCTGCGCAAGCGGGCGGACCCTGGGACCCGTCAGCTCGCCCTTGCCTGCCTGCTGTTCTTCACCTCGGCAGTGTCCGTGACATTGGTATCCGACTTGTTCGAGTTCTCCTGGCGGTACCAGCTGCCCGCACTTGTCACCCTTGCGCCAGGCGGCGCGCTCGGGATCGGCGTCATCATCAGCTCGATCAGGACCCAGCGCAGTTCCGGCTGAAAGACCTCTGGCGCGGCGCTACCCGAACTCCGAGACGTCATGGGCGGCGGGCACGGTGAAGACGTCCGCGGCCGATTCCGATCGCGGAGCGTGACTGACGCGCAGCATCGGCGCTGCCGCCGGCGCCCGGTCCGACCGGCAGCGTCGTATGGGAAGCGTGCAGGAAAGAACTTCCAGGTGCTTTCGATGCTGACAATGAAGCCGGCGCATGGCCCGCAGGCCGTGAGCGAGCCGGCAGCGTCGGTGAAGTGGCCGAAGCCGCGGGTTCCGGCGAACGCGGCGGTGGTCGCGCCCATCAGCGCGGCAGCGCCGATGACCACGATGGCGATGCCGATCCGCAGGTCAGCCTTCTCGTAGCGGATGAACCGGGGCGTGATCCGCTCGTCGATGACGTAGCTCTGCTGGAAAAACAGCTGCCAGGGAGCGACAGTGGTGCCGATGATCAGCAGCATGACCGTGGACGGCTGGCCGGCGCCGCCCGGCAGCTGCGGGATGACGAAGTCGTGCGCCGTCTGCCCGGCGGCGGGGTGGGACAGGAAGTAGAGCGGGATCAGCAGCAGGCTGACCGCGCAGAACGCGACGGCGATCCGCTCGAAGCGGCGGAAGCTGCCGGTGAACGCGGCGCCCACCACAACCGCAGCGGCGAGAGCCACCCGGCGATCTTCGGCAGGACCAGGTAGCCGACTGCCAGCGTGATGGCGATGAACTCGGTGATGATCGTCAGCGCGTTGAGGATGAACAGGTCAATGACGCTGAACGCGCCCCAGAACTTACCGAAGCGCTCCAGGATCAGCCGGGCATGCCCGACACCGGTCACCGTGCCGAGGCGCAGCACCATCTCCTGGTTCACGTACAGCACCGGCACGAGCAACAGCAGGGTCCACAGCAGCCGGGTGCCGTAGTCCTGGCCCCCCTGGCCGTAGGTGGCGAACGCGCCGACGTCGTTGTCGCCGACCATCACGATCAGCCCGGGGCCGATGATCGCCAGCAGCATCCTGAGGTGGGCTGGGCGGGCCGCGCCGCGGCACGGTGTCGTCCAGCGTGATCGTGCCGAGCGCACCGCGGATGTCGCCGACGTGCTGTGAGTCGCGCCGCGCCGCGTGCTCCAGTGCCGGTTCCTCGTGAACTTGCCGCAGGGGCCCTCGCCTGGCCGCAGCCGTTGCGATCACTGTCCTCGCCGGATGTGCTCCGGGCCTGGAACTTCTCCGCGTATTCTCCGTGGCGCAGCAATCTCGCCCTGGGCACGCAATGGCCCTGGCGGGCTGACCTGCAGAAACTTAGCAAGGCACCGGGGGCCGGAGATCTAGCGGACCGCTCCCTCTTTAGTTAGGGAAACGAGGCACGTACCAGCTCTGACCTGCAGTTTTACGTGGTGGCAGGGTGTTGGGTTCGAACCAACGTAGGCTTAGCCGACGGTTTTACAGACAGATCACCTTCTGGTCCTGCAAGTCGCTGAGCTGCGACTTTACGGCCCCGGCGTACTCGTGCCATGACGGCGTTCCGTCCAGGTTCCGTGCGGTGGCGCATCCGGCTGCACACCAGGCCCATCAGGGTGTGGATGATACGCCCTCGGCATGGCATGACCAGCGGATACTCCGGCCGGGCGGTGCGTTACAACGATACGGCTTTGCGGGCCGACAGCACAGACCGCGGCGACGCCGCCCGGGTCTCATCCACGCGCCGGGCTTCGCGCGCCGGTCCGATCTAGGGCGTGTCCCGTAGATCAAGGGACGGGATCTCGCAGCCAGATCCGGATCGAGGCGACGTCGATGGTGGCCTGGTACATGAAGTCGCGCTTGTCGTAGCGGGTCGCGACGGCGCGGAACTGCCTGAGCTTGCTGAAGCAGCGCGACGGTGTTGCGTACTTTGCAGCGTCCGGGGTCGAAGGCGGGCGGCCGCCCGCCGGCCCGGCCGCGGGCGCGGCGGTGCTTCTTCTGGTCCTCTTTCACCGGGATGACGGCCCGGATGCCGCGGCGGCGCAGGTAAGCGCGGTTGGCCGCCGACGAGTACGCCTTGTCGGCCATCGCGGTGCCGGGCCGGGTGCGGAGCCGGCCCGTGCCGCGGCGGGCGATGCGGACGGTCTCCAGCAGCGGGATGAACTGCGGGCAGTCGCCATGCTGGCCGGGGGTCAGGATCCGGGTTTACCGGGCGGCAGCGGCAGTCGGCGGCCAGGTGGATCTTGGTGCTCATGCCGCCGCGGGAACGGTCTAGCGCCTCCCGGCCCGGCCGGGCCGGGAGGTTCTTGTCATTCGGCGGCGCCCCCCGTGACCAGCTCCGCGGGCAGCGCGCGCCGGGCCCCGGCCGCATGCTGATGCGCGCGGACCACGGTGGAATCCGCACCCAGAGTCCAGCCCTTCCCCTCGGCCTCATCGCACCCGGCCCGCAGCCGGCCCAGGATCCGCCCCCACGTCCCATCCAGCGACCAGCGGCGATGCCGGTTATAGACGGTCTTCCAGTTCCCGTACTCACCGGGCAGGTCACGCCACGGGCACCCGGTACGGGTCCGGAACAAGATCCCGTCGACCACCATCCGGTGATCGCTCCACCGGCGCCCCTGGCGGGCATCGGCGGGCATCATCGGTACCAGCCGCTGCCATTCCTCATCAGTAAGGTCATGCCGATCCAGGCGATCATTCACCCGCCCTGATCTACACCAACGAGCGCCCAAGATCTACGGGACACGCCCTAGGCCTGCAGCGTGGTGAGCTGCCTCTTACGGCCGTGATCAGCGCTCACCCGTCGAGCCTTCGCTAGCTATGGTTGAACAAATCTGGCAGTATTCTGTTCAGTACAAGGAGGTCGCAGATGTCCGTCGCCAGCGAGTTTGAGCACGCGGAACAGGTTGTCGCGGACGTTGCACTGCTGCATGACCTGGCGGCGGGGAAACTTGACGAGCAACGCGTGAGGAAAGCCGCCGAGGTTCTGCTCGAACATCGCAGGAGCGAGCTGCCAAGCGTGTCCGTGGCGGTAGCGGCCCGCCTGCTGGGAGTCTCGCGCACAACCGTCGAAGACTGGCGACAGGCTGGCGTCCTCACCCCGGCCCCGGCGACGCGGCGTCATGAAGTCACCGTGGACTTGGCACAACAGCGGCCAGCACGACGGCTCTGCGCCGCCGGTAACTGGCCAAGCTGATCAACAAGATTCACGCCCGCTCTCTACGCCGCCTTGAAGACTCCGGGGCACACCGTGGAGCGGTTTACCGAGGAGGTCACCGCCCGGATGCGCACCGCGGACTACGCGCGGCTGCTCAGCTTGTCCCCCCGGCGACCCGGTATTCCGGTTGGTCCGCACCGCCTACAACATCGCGGCGGGCGGTCGAGGTCTGCGACACCATCATGGACTCCGACGCTTACCTTCTGGCCTACGAGCTACCCGCACGCTAGCGAGGTCGACACTGCCGCCACCCCTCGGCGATTTGCGCTCTGCCCGGCGGCTCTGCCGAGTGCCGCGCAACCGACAGTCGGCGTGAGGACCGACTAACTACCTCGTCGCGCTGTGATGTACATGGCCAATTTGTTCCGTGCCTGTTCCGTAAACGGAGGCCCGGCAGGGCAGCCGTCCGGAATGCCGAGATCCGTGGATCGGTCATGCGCGGCGCCACCGCAGGTCAGAGCTGTGGTGGCTGGTGATCGCCGCGCCGAGCCGGGGCAAAACCCACGGTGCGGCCGACCGTTCGTCTTCGGCATGGCCGATGATCCTGCGTACTCGGTCTGAGCTGCGATTTTTGCTGGTGGCAGGTGTTGGGTTCGAACCAACGTAGGCTTAGCCGACGGTTTTACAGACCGCTCCCTTTGGCCACTCGGGCAACCTGCCTCGCGCCGCCTCGCGAGACGGCACAGTGAAGGATAGCGGAACCCGCGTTCGGCAGCAGCATACGGAAGCGTGAACCGGCACGGCCGGCCCCAGCGCGATCGGGCTGGCAGGCACACCCGCCGCGCCGGTCAGGTTGCCGCCGTCTAACCTGGGACCCGTGGCATCGGAATCATCGTTCGACATCGTCTCGAAAATCAACCGTCAGGAAGTCGACAACGCGCTGAACCAGGCCGCGAAGGAGATCGGGACCCGATTCGACTTCCGCGGCGTGGGAGCCGCCATCAGCTGGTCCGGCGATCATGCTGTGGAGATCAGGGCCAACAGCGAGGAACGCGCCAGCGCAGTGCTCGACGTCTTCAAGGACAAGCTGGTCAGGCGGTCCGTCTCGCTCAAGGTCCTCGACCCGGCCGAGCCCGCGGTCTCGGGCAAGGAGTACCGGCTGGCCGTCGCCCTCAAGGAGGGCATCTCGCAGGACGACGCGCGCAAGATCTCGAAGATCATCAGGGATGAGGGGCCGAAGGGCATCCGCGCCCAGGTGCAAGGGGAGGAACTGCGCGTCTCCGCGAAGAAGAAAGACGACCTGCAGCAGGTGATCGGCCTGCTGAAGGGCAAGGAATTCGACTTTGCCCTGCAGTTCGTCAACTACCGCTAGACGCAAGCACCCTACCTGCACAAACATTCGAGAGTGCCGCTTTAGCTGCGCTGATGTCCTTCAGCGTTTGTCGCTGGCTTTCAGCATTTCTCATCCTCGTGTGCCCTGGGTGTGCCCTCACGGGCGCGCGCCTCCGGGGTCTGTGATCAATCAAGCCGCTCAAAAAGGCGGCCCGCCGCAGTGCTTTCACCACCGCGACGGGCCTTGATCCCAGACCTAACTGGAGGCCCAGGACCATGACCGAATCCAACCAGACCAGCGCCGCCGCGAGCGGCCCGGACACCGCAGCCGATCTGACCAGGCTCGCCGGGTGGATCGCCGAGCAGCTCGCCGATGAGACCGCCGACCGGCAGTGGATCACGGAAAGCGCCGCGGCCAAGGTCCGCGACATCACCCTGCAGATGCTCGGCGCCGCTGAGCTGGCGCGCCGCGCGCGGCCGACTGTGAGCGGGCCGTTCGAGACCGAGGCGCAGGCGCGGGAGCTGCCCGCCGTGCAGGCCGTCTACGACGCTTTCGACGCCGACCCCGGCGCCGGGAAGATGACGCCGCACAACGCGAGGATGCTGATCGAAGCCTGCTCGGCGGCTGGCGTGGTGACGGGTGCCCATGACCGCCGCATCCTGCGCTGGCTGGCCGTGTTCGAGCCTGAGACATGCGCCGTGATCGCTGGTCTGGTCGCCCGCGCCGCGGCCGGCCGGGACGGTGCCCGGTGAGCGGCGCGGAGCTGGCCGCCAGGATCACCGCGGCGCGCGCGGTGGCGGCCGACTTCGGCCATGCGGACGATGGCTACCTCGACCACGGGGGCGCCCGGCCTGACTACTCGTCCTGGGCGCACCGGCTGGCCAGTGCGCTCGACGGGCTGCTGCCGATGATCGGCCACGCGGAGCCGCAGGACGGGCAGCTCGCCGAGATGGCCGATACGCCCGCGTCGCTGCCGCCCGGGTGGCAGTCGACGATGCGGCAGTGTCTCCGCGACGCGATCGCCTACTGCGAGACCAAGGCCTCCGAACCGGGCCCGGGTGGCGGCGAGTTCGTCGAGCAGATCGGGCTGTACCAGTCGCTGGCCCGCGAGCTCGGGATCGAGCTGGCGCCGTGAAGCCGCTCGACCGGCTCAACAAGTGGCAGTTCGCTGGCGTCGTCGTGGCGGTCGTCATCGTGGTCGCGGGCATGGCCGGCGGGTTCTGGTCGTCGTTCAGCAACCTGTACGCCGCCGCGGCCGCGGCCGGGTGGAAGGTCCCGGCGCTGCTGCCGCTGTGCATCGACTCGGGGATCCTCGCCTACGTCCTGCTCGACCACCTGGCGGTCACGCTCGGCGCCCGGTCCCGGTGGCTGCACGTCATCGCCTGGGCGCTCGCCGGGTTCACCGTGTGGGCCAACGCCGTCGTCGCCCCGGCCTCGAGCACGGTGTGGCGGGTCATCTACGCGGCCATGCCCGCGTTGTGGGTGGTCGGCGTCGAAGCGCTCCGGTTCTTCTGGCGGCTGCTGCGCACCGAGCACGAGGACGCCCCGGCCCGCGGCCGCGTCCCGGCCGGCCGGTGGCTCGCGAACCCGGCCACGGCCGCGCTGCTGCAGCGCCGCATGTGGATGCTCAACGAGACGAGCTGGCCGCGGATGGCCGCGATCGATGACGCCCGGCTCTACGCCCGCGACCTCGTCCGCGCCGCCGCGGACCGCGGCCGGACCGGCGCCCCGGTCCCCGCCATGCTCAGCTCCCGGATCCGCTCCGGCCGTCTCCCCGGCGCCGTCCTGTCGGCGATCGACGACGCGCTCCGGTACGGCGACTTCTCCAGGGTCGAGGCCGCGGTGCACTCCTGGGTGGCCGCCCAGATGACCCTCACCGAGCGCTTCGCAGCCGACCTCCAGACCGAGCGCCGGACCATCGCTAAGCAGGCCGCCGGACCGGCTCGCGAGACGGGTCTGGCTCCCCGCCCGAGGGCTGCGTCGAAGCGCACCCCGGACTACTCCCGGAAGCCGTCCGCGAAGGCCGCCAAGGCGATGTCCGGCGCGGACCTGGCACCGTACGTCGAGGCGTGGATCGCAGGCGGCGGCCGGCCGACCTGCGCGGCCGTCTCCGGAGCGTTCCACGTCGGCGACCCGAAGGCCCGCGAGGCGCTCGAAGCCGCCACAGGCAGCAGCTATGCCCCGGCGCGGGCTCCCGTAGCCGCGCTTGCCCCCACAAATGGAGACCACCATCGTGACGAATGAGCCAGACGGCGACGGCCCGAACGCCGAAGTCGCACCGCTGCACCCGGAGCGGGAGCCCACTGCACCCGAGGTGCTGCCCGCTGTCCGCGGCGAGGTGCACGAACCGGGCGCGCCCGATCCCGCGGTGATCGCGGCCCGGCCGGTCATCTACGACATCACGTCCCTGGGCGAGCGGCGCCCGGTCGTCCCGCTGCCGCTGCGGCCGGAGAACATCCGCGGCACGGTTGAGCAGTTCGCGGGCCTCCAGTGGTACCGGGGCCGCTACCACGGCCTGAG
>Ga0182024_10008477_pt1 | contig 21633 bp, 18 predicted proteins | sample P32metaG_FD_120480 | JGI IMG/M metagenome (GOLD analysis project Ga0182024, IMG submission 120480) | Permafrost microbial communities from Stordalen Mire, Sweden - P3-2 metaG (Illumina Assembly) | ecosystem: Environmental > Terrestrial > Soil > Wetlands > Permafrost | place: Sweden: Stordalen...
ACCTGCTTGGATTTCGTGTCATAGCTGAACAGCGACACCGAACCATTGCGGTCGGATAAGAAATACACCGTACTGCCGGCCCAAACCGGACTCGAGTCGTTGGAATTCTCACGCGGGATTTTCTCCAGATCCAGCGTCTTGATGTTGATCAGCCACACGGGCGTGGTCTGGCCGCCGCGATAGTGCTTCCAAGCCGCTTGCCATTGGCGCACCGGGACGTACGCAAGAGTCGTGCCGTCGCTCGAAAAGCTGCCCCAATCAACACTGGGCAGCGGCAGCGCCTCTGCCGGCCCGACGCCGTCGGCTCGCACTCGAAATAGTCTGGGATAGACCGATTTGCTCGCGTGACCTGACGTAAACAGAACGTCCTTGCCGTCCGGGCTCCATCCCGTGGCGAGGCTGCCTGTCGGCTCCCAGGTGAGACGCCGCGGCACGCCGCCATCGACGCCGATGACATAAACATCGGTGAGGCCTTGGTCGCGGGTCGAATACACAATTTGCGAGCTGTCGGGCGAAATATAGGGTCCGGCACTCACGACGCCGATCGATGTCAAGCGCCTGGCCTCGCCGCCGGCGCGCGCCACGGTCCAAATGTCGCCGGCGTACAGAAACGCGATTCGGTCTTGGCCGAGCGAAGGATTTCGCAGCAGCAGGGGCGCTGCGCTCCATGCGTGGGCACATAAACCAAAAGTGGCAATAACACTCAAACCGGCGCTCATCAATACGCGGGGAATCATGCGCACCTCGTTGACTGAAAATTAGGCCGGGAACTATACACGTTGCGATGCTTCAGCCGTTGACGGAGCGCATCCCGGTCTCATCATAGCGCGCGCCGGCCGCCACACCGCTGGGCGCAACCGCCGCGATGCGCGCCAAATCTTGCGCATTGAGCGTGATGTTGGCGGCAGCCAAGTTCTCTTTGAGGCGCGTTGCACTGGTGGTGCCGGGGATGGGCACGATGTGCGGCCCTTGTGCCAGCAACCAAGCGAGGGCAAGTTGGGCGGGCGTGCAATTCTTTTCTTTGGCGATTTCCTCAACCTTTTTGACCGTGGCAAGATTTTTCGCAAAATTCTCGCCCTGAAAGCGCGGCGAGAAGCGCCTGAAGTCCTTGGCATCGAGATCATCGATGCTGCGGAATCGGCCGGTGAGAAAACCGCGGCCGAGCGGACTGTAGGGGACGAAGCCTATCCCAAGTTCGCTGCATATTTGCAGCACCCCATCCTCCGGGTCGCGGCTCCAGAGGGAGTATTCCGACTGCACCGCGGTGATGGGATGGACCCGATGCGCTTTGCGGATGGTCTCCACGCTCGGCTCCGACAGACCGATGCCGCCAATCTTTCCGGTCTTCACCAGGCCGGCCATGGCGCCCACGGTCTCTTCGATCGGCGTGGAACGATCGACGCGATGCTGATAGTAAAGATCGATGCGTTCAACATTGAGCCGCTTCAACGAGCCCTCGCAGGACGCGCGCACATAGTCCGGCTTACCGCTGATTCCCCGCATCTTGGGATTGGCCGGATCGCGCTGAATGCCGAACTTGGTGGCCAGGAAAACTTGATCGCGCTTATCCAAGATCGCCTTGCCGACCAGGATTTCATTCGTGTACGGGCCATACATGTCTGCGGTATCAAGGAACGTAAGGCCGAGCGAGAGCGCGTTTTGAATGACGCCGATAGCCTCCGCGTCGCTGGCGGCGCTTGAGGCATAAAATTCCGAGAACCCCATGCAGCCCAAACCCATGGCTGATACTTGCGGGCCGTCGCGGCCTAATTTGCGCAGCTTCATCCTATTTCCCCTTGATGTGGTTGGTGGAACCCAGGCTCCCACGAGGTCCGCTATGATCGCCGAGTTTGAGGCTTGCGCGCCACTACTCGTTGGGGTTTACCGCTAAGCGGCAAACCCACAGGATGTCTTGACGCGTCATACGCGGCGCGTCATCCTGCCGCGTCTTCAGCCCTCGTCCTCGCCGTTCAAGAAAAGGATTGATCATGCGTACGCGGAAACTGACGGTCCTTGCCCTTGTGATGCTCGCGAGCGTTTGCGCAGCCCTGCAATTTGGCGTCACCTCGGCAGCCGACGCAGATCAGTACGTCGGCACTTGGAAGGGCACGTGGGAGGGAGCAGGCGCGGGCGGGCGTTTCGATCTGACTTTCGTTCGCGGCGGCGACGGCAAGCTTAGCGCAAGCGTTTCCGTCGGTACCGATATGGGCGACTACAACGCGAAATTCAGCACCGTGTCGCTGACCGCCAATAAGCTCGCGGGCGCGTACGACTATCCGCCGGACCCGCAGGGCGAAGTGACGATTACAGGATCATTCGATCCGAAGAGTGCCACCGGCACTTGGTCGCTTGGGGCCAAGGGACAGCCGGGCGGACAAGCCATTGCGGGAACCTGGAAAGTCAGCAAACAGTGAGGATGAGTTTCCGGCGCGCGCGCTGACGCTCAGCCGGGCAGCGCGGACTTCAGTTCCAACGCATCGGTGCGGTTCGAGTAGCGCATGACCCCGTCGTCCACCGAGCCGAATTTGAGGCTCAACACGTCCTTCACGTAGTTCTGATGCAGCTTCCAGGGCGTTTTCGATCCCTGTTTCGGCAGTTTGTCCGCGACGCGCTGAATATAGCCGGACGTGAGGTTGAGCCAGGGCTCCAGCTTCACCGTCGGGTCATCATTTTGGGGCACGCAAACCTGGTAGCCCTTCCGTTCCATGTGATTGAGCACCCGGCAAATATAGTCACACGTCAATTCGCTCTTCAGCGTCCAGGACGCGTTGGTGTAGCCGAATGTCGAGGCAAGATTCGGAATCCCGCCATACATGGTGCCCTTGTAGTTGAGGGTGTTGGCCGGATCGATATGACGGCCGTCGATGCTGATTTGAATATCGCCGAGCGCCACCAGGTTCAAGCCCGTCGCGGTCACGATAATGTCGCCTTCGAGCTCCTTGCCGCTGCGCAGCTTGATGCCTTTTTCGGTGAAGGTGTCGATTTCATCCGTGACGATCGCTGCCTTGCCGGCCTTGATCGCTTCGAACAAATCTCCATCGGGAACCAGACACATGCGCTGATCCCACGGATTGTAGCGAGGCGTGAAATGGGTAAGGACATCGTAGTCCGGTCCCAGAGCGCCCTTTACGCGATCGAGAATCCATTTCTTCACGCGCTCGGGGCTACGTTTGCAGAGCCCAAAGAAGTAGATGCCGAACAAGATGTTTCGCCATCGCACCACGTTGTACGCGACCTTGGAAGGAAAGTGACGCCGCAAAAAATTGGCAAGCGCATCTTGCTCGGGGCGCGCCACCACATAGGTCGGCGAGCGCTGCAGCATGGTCACTTGAGCCGCGGTTTTGGCCATGGCGGGCACCAGGGTCACGGCGGTCGCGCCGCTGCCGATCACAATCACGCGTTTGTCCGCGTACGCGAGATCTTCCGGCCACTTCTGCGGATGCACGACCAATCCTGCAAAGCGCTGGCTGCCGGGAAATACCGGCGTATAGCCCGCCGTGTAGCTGTAGTAGCCGCAGCAGACGAACAGAAAGCTGCACGTGAATCGGGCCGTCTGCGGGCCGCACTCCGCTTCAACCGTCCACAGCGCGTCCTTGGAAGACCACGAAGCCCGCTTGACCAGGTGATGGTATCGAATGTGCTGATCGACGCCGTGGTCCTTGGCGGTGTCGCTGATGTACTTGAGAATCGAGGGCCCATCGGCGATGGCGTTGCCCTCGACCCATGGCCGGAAGGAATAGCCCAACGTGAACATGTCTGAGTCGGAGCGAATACCGGGATATCGAAACAGATCCCACGTTCCGCCCATGCTCGCGCGGCCTTCCAGAATCGCGTAAGTCTTGCGGGGACAGTTCGTTTGCAAGCTGCAGGCGGCACCGATGCCGGACAGTCCTCCACCGACGATCAGCACATCAAAATGATTTGGCGTCACTCAAGTCTCCATTATCAAGGCGGCGCTTCAGGCGGCGTTCCGCGCGCCAATTTCGCGTGCGAACGCGGTCACCGTTGCAAAAGCGTCGCGCGCTTCGGGCAGCAGCGTCACGAAAACCGGCCACACATGCGGCAGCCGATCACGCACCACCAATTCAACTTTGACCCCGGCCGCCGAAGCTCGTTCTGCAAGGCGCAAGGTGTCATCACGCAAAATCTCGTGACGGCTCGCAAACAATAGCATGGGGGGTAGTCCGGCCAGGTCCGCGTAGAGGGGCGAGGCACGGGGGTCGCGCGCATTGGCGCCCGCCAGATACATCGCCGCGGCCTCGCGGACGCCGCGCGGCGTGAACATCGCGCAGCTCTTGGCATTGGCTTCGACCGAGTCGCCGGTGACGGCGAGGTCAGAATACGGTGAGAAGGCAACAATGGCCTTCGGCAGCGTCCATCCGCTGTCTCGAACGCCGACCGCTGTCGCGATGGCAAGCCCGGCACCGGCCGAATCGCCCGCGAGCACGATGGCGGCTTGAGGGTGACGTGCCAACAACCACTGGTAAGCCTTGGCGGCGTCCTCTACTGCCGCCGGGAAGGGATGTTCGGGAGCCAATCGATAGTCGAGTCCATAGACCGGCGCTTGAAACGCTTTGGCCATCGCAATGAGAACCTGGCGATGCGTCTTGGGCGATCCAAACAGATAGCCGCCGCCGTGCAAGTACAGCACGATGGTCGACGCCGGCGCCGTACGGGCGGAAGCTGAGTCGGCGACATCGAACTCCAACCCCTGTTCGCTGTGCACGTTCTCAATGGTGTAGCCGGCCGGTACCGCCAGGGCGCTGCGCGGCGGATTTTTCGTCATCGCCCTCAAGCGCTCAAGGTTGATGGGTTTTTTCCCGTGACGCTTCATCGTGAATCGAAAGAACCCGTTCAATATCATGGCTTGCCAGCTCAGCATGGTTTCCTTCCCGAATTGGGCGAGCGCCCCTTAAACCAGTATCATTTTTTGGCAAATGATTATGCGCTCGGTGGGAGCAAAGCGGGAACCAGCTGGCAAAAGCGGGAAGCAGCTATCAAAATCGGCCTGCACCCTGGACGGGCACGCCGTTCGTATTCCTATTAAGGCTTAAATGTAACCCGATAGCCATTTATAGGAGATCCGTCCATGAAGAAGATGCGACTTGTAATGATTGCGCTGGCCTGCTTTCTCGTGCCCGCACTGGCCGCCGCCCAAGACGCCAGGCTCAAGCTGCCTGAGTTTAAGTCCCTTGCGGGCAAGGCGACAGAATCCGTCAATATCAGCCTAAGTCCCTGGTTGCTGCGCATGGCGGGCTCATTTATCGACGAGAAAGACGCGGACAGCGTAGCGACCAAGCATCTTCTCTCCGGAATCAAGTCGATCGAAATCCGCAGTTACCAGTTCGCGACCGATTTCGCCTATTCCGCCGCCGATATCGACGGCGTAAGAAGTCAGCTTGTCGGGCCGGGCTGGAACCAACTCATGCAGGTCCACCACCGGGACAAAAGTGAGGATGTGGACATGTACGTGCTGATTGAGAATAACGTGACCAAGGGATTCGCTTTGATTGCCAGCCAGCCGCGGGAATTTACGATCATCAACATTGTCGGATCTATCAGTGTTGATGACCTGCCGAAACTGGAGAGTCACTTGCACTTGCCCAAAATGGCCGATGTTCGAACCAATTTGTTGATGTAACGGGCGTGTGCGCAACGTCTAATCAGCCACATGTGCAACTCCGGACACGCGCTTGAATGACGAAACTCTGGATCCCTTGGATGCGGAGCTCGCGAAGGCGCGCTCGGGTGAGCGAGCAGCGCTTGCGGCCTTGGTCCAAGCACACCAGTGCGCTGTATACAGTCTGGCACTGCGCATGCTGGGTACGCGGGATCTTGCGGAGGACCTGACCCAGGACGTGTTCATGCAACTGAACGGTAACTTAAGAGCGATCGAGTCGAACAAGCACTTGGGCTTTTGGTTGCGCCGAGTGACCTCCAACCGGGCCATCGATCAATTGCGCCGGCGATCGCGGGTGCCCATGACGTCACTGGACGATGAGCAACAGCTCTTCAGCGCGGAGGACAACGCTGATCCCTTGCTGCAGCGACATCTGCGAGCGCTGCTTTCGGACTTGAGTCCGCCGGCGCGTGCCGTATTGCTGCTGCGCTACCAAGAAGATTTGGACCCGACGGACATTGCACGAACGCTTGATATGCCGATTAACACCGTCAAGAGCCATTTGAAACGATCGCTGGAAACCCTGCGCGAAAAGACCTTCAGCACGCAACCAGCCCGCTGCGAGGACAATTCAACATGAGCAAGGAAATCGAATCCCGAGTGCATGCGGCGTTGCGGCCCGTGGCGCCAAGCGAAGAGTTTTCTCAGAAACTTCTCGCGCGCGTCATGGCCGGTCAGCCTATGCAGCCAAAACCGCGGCGCCTCCTCGGGGCAGGCGTGCGGCCCTTGGCATGGTGGCTCACGGCGAGTCTCGCGGCGTGTCTGATCTTGGCGGTGGGCGTGCAACAACACTTGGAGCAGCAACGAGTGCAGCAAAGCGGCCTGGAGGCGCGACGCGAGGTGGTGGAAGCGCTGCGCATGACCAGCCAGAAACTGAATCTTGCGTACGAAGCCGTGAAGAATCAATCGACGTCGCTGTCCGATGAAAAGTCGGGCGTGTAGATTGAAATCGAGGATGTTTCCATGAAAAAATGCAGTTTGCCACTATGGCTTGCACTGCTGGCGCCCGCGCTGGCATGGTCGGCGCCGAATCCGAAGCTGGTAATACCGGAGTTTGCTGGATTGGCACAGAAAGCCAGCGAATCCGTGACCATTACGCTCGATCCTGCCTTGCTTGCGATGGCGGGGCGGTTTCTCGATATCAACGATCCGCAAGATGCCGCTACCAAGGAAATCATCAAAGGTCTTCGCGGAATCTATGTCCGAAGCTATACATTCGACAAAGACTCTGCATACCAGCAGACCGACATCGATGCCGTGAGAGTTCAGCTATCGGCGCCGGGCTGGAACCGGTTGGTGGAGACTCACAGCCGCAAAACCCGGGCCAATGTCGATATCTACATCATGATCGACAACAACCAAGCGGTCGGCCTTGCCTTAATTGCCAGCGAGCCGCGGCAATTTACGATAGTGAACATCATTGGCGCCATTGATCTCGACAAGTTGCACAAACTGGAAGGTCAATTTGGCGTGCCCAAGCTCGATATCGACCTGCCGAAAACGCCGGCTCAGGGCGCGCAAAAGTAGCGCCGGGACGCGATGGGTCCCAGCCAAGATGGAGATTAATGAGCCTTAGTACCTGATTCGCTTGGGCCGATGGACGCCAACGCTTCGTTCGCCGGCTGGATGCTTTCCTTGCAAGTCCGCATCGCGTCATTGTAGGACAGCGTCCGATTCGCTCTCATGCGTTTTATCATGCACTCAACCAGTTGGCGCTTGATGGCCGCTTGGCTCCCAGGCGGTGCCGCCACCGCATGTGTGCCGAGGAGCAGTACGCTACACAGACCGATCGCGGGGAATCGCTTCAGGGCGAGTCTCCAATCGAGCAGAGCGGCTTGGGGCGCTTTAGGTAGCATGCACGCCAAGTATGTTCTCATGAGCGCTTGCCGCAAGGGTGGATATTCCTCATTGAATGTCGGGCTTGCGCCGACACCTTGATATCAGATAGGGGTGAGCTAGACTTCAATGCGAAGCCTGGCGGGAGGGGTGCAGTGGCGAATTACAAACTGAACAGCAGCGTTGCAGCCGGCTGGATACTAACCGGCGCGTTGTCACTTGGCGCGTTGCAAGCCACTGCTGCAGGCTACGCGCCCCCTCACGACACGCATGGCCCGCCCGATTTGGAAGGCACGTGGACAAATGCTTCGCTGACGCGATTCGAGCGGCCTGCGGAGTACGGCGACCGCGGCGTCCTGACTCCGACCGAAGTTAATGCGCTCGAAAAGAAGAACAGCGATTTGGTCGCGTTGGGAAACAAACCCACCGATCCTAAAGCGACCGTCAAAGATCTTCCGGCGGACTGCAGTGGCGGCCGCGGCGAGAACTGCAACTACAATGCAGCGTGGACCGATCCGGGCACGACTGTGATGCGCGTTCGCGGCGAGCCTCGCAGTTCCTTTATCACCTTCCCGAGCAACGGCCATGTTTCTGCGTTCACCGCCGAAGCCATTGCCAACGGATCTGCGGTCCGCCGCTACGGGCCACCGCTGCCACCGGGGCTTCGGCAAAACGACAATCCCGAGACTCGGGCTCTGGGCGAGCGCTGCCTGACTTCATTCGGCTACAGCGCGGGGCCGGTCATGCTGCCGCTGCTTTACAACAACACTTACCAAATCGTGCAAGGCAAAGACACCGTGGCGATCGTGGTGGAAATGGTGCATGACGTTCGCATCATCCGTCTCAATGGGCATCACCGCACCGATGGCCTGCGTCCTTGGTTCGGCGATTCCGTGGGCCGCTACGATGGCGATTCTCTGGTGGTGGAGACGACCAATTTCCCAGCGGCCCAAACCTTCATGGGATCATGGAAAAACCTCAAAGTGACGGAGCGATTCACGCGCGCGAGCGCCGGCCGGGTGCTCTATCAGTTTAAGGTCGAAGATCCCACCATTTGGACGCAGCCTTGGGGCGGGGAGTACGAATTCAGCAGCGCAGGCGGCCGGATTTTTGAGTACGCGTGTCATGAGGGCAACTACGGCCTTCAGGATATTCTCGCCGGCGCGCGCGCCGAAGAGGCCGCAGCGGCGGGCACGCATTGAAGGATCGAACTAGCTTCGGATTTTTGGCCACATCCGGGCGAGCAAACCATCGCGCAAGATGAATTGGTGCCAGAGAGCCACTAATGCATGAAGGCCGGCGAGGCCGAACAGGGCGTACGCCAAATAGCCGTGCAAGTCTTCCGTTGGATGGAATATGGCGCGGTTGGATGCAATACGGAAGTTAACTTGGAAGAGGCCGAAATCCAAAATTCTGCCGTGGTACACAAACGTGATCAACCCCACGATGGGTGTGACGAACATCAGCGCGTACAACGCGAAATGAACAGGTCCGGAAAGCCGGCGTGAGAGCGCACCCAAGTTTTCAAGTGTCGCCGGCGGTGCATGGCGGCGTCGCCACCAAAAACGGGCGATGAGCACAAACCACAGGCTCAAGCCAAGCAATGCATGAATGTTGATCCAGAATCGTTGCGTCTGCTTCGGCCACGAATCATGCAATAGGCCCAGTACGCCGACGCACACGACGAGCACGAACATCGTCCAGTGGAACACGATCGCACCGGAGCCATAACGGTGAAGCTTTGCGGATGGCTGCAATATTTCTACGGTTGTGGACATATGCGTATAGTTACATTTAAGTGGCAGTGCATTCCACCGCGATGAGCGAAATATGAACCAGCCGGATTGGTGGCAAGGCGCCATCATTTATCAGGTCTATCCACGCAGTTTTCAAGATACGAACGCGGATGGCATCGGCGATCTGCGGGGAATCGTCGAGCGCCTGGATTATGTCGCCAGTTTGGGAGTCGAGGCGGTATGGATTTCGCCGTTTTTCAAGTCCCCCATGGCGGATTTTGGATACGACATTTCGGATTACCGAGCGGTTGATCCGGTATTCGGAACCATGGGGGACTTCGAGGCCGTGCTTAAGAAGGCGCACGGTCTCGGGATCAAGGTGATCATCGACCAAGTCTTGAGTCATACATCGATTGAACACGCCTGGTTCCAAGCAAGCCGCGAAAGCCGCGATAATCCATTTGCAAACTGGTACGTGTGGGCGGATCCACGCGAGGATGGCAGCGCGCCGAACAACTGGCTGTCGATTTTCGGCGGCGTCGCGTGGAAGTGGGAGCCGCGCCGCTCGCAGTACTATCTGCACAATTTCCTGGCCGATCAGCCGGACTTGAATTTCCATGAGCCTGCGGTGCGCCGCGCGACGCTCGACAATGTTCGATTTTGGCTTAAATTCGGCGTCGACGGTCTGCGCCTCGACGCGATCAATTTTTGTTTTCACGACGCCTTGTTGCGCGATAATCCCCCCAAACCTGCCGAGAAACGCAAGGGGCGCGGCTTCCGTTCCGACAATCCCTACGCATACCAGTATCATTTCTATAACAACACCCAGCCGGAAAACCTGGCATTTCTGGGCGAACTGGGCGAACTGCTCGAGCAGTATCCCGGTTCCGTCACGCTCGGCGAAATATCGTCAGAGGACTCGATTGTGACGATGGCGGAATACACTCAGCCGGGTCGTCTGCACATGGCGTACAGCTTCGAGTTGTTGGGCCCCAACGGTTCAGCCGCGCATATTAGGCAAACGGTGGAAAGGGATGCGGCTATTGCGCCCTCCGGGTGGCCTTGCTGGGCGATTTCCAATCACGATGTGGTCCGTGTGATCAGCCGCTGGGGCACGCCTGACTCGCCTCGGCATCTGGCAACGCAACTCACGGCATTGATTTGTTCGCTGCGCGGGGCGGTTTGTGTCTACCAGGGCGAAGAGCTTGGGTTGGGCGAAGCGGACGTGCCCTATTCGCAGATGCGCGATCCGTATGGCATCACCTTTTGGCCCAAGTTCAAGGGCCGCGACGGCTGCCGCACGCCAATGCCATGGAGCAACGATGAGCACGGCGGATTTAGCAGCGTACCGCCGTGGCTGCCGGTGCCTGCTGAGCATCTAACCCTCGCGGTAGCGGAGCAGGAACGCGATGCGGGTTCATCGCTGCATGCGTTTCGTCGCTTCTTGCGCTGGCGGCAGGAGCGCGAGGTGCTGCGCAGAGGAGAAATCGAATTCATGGTTGCGAGTGATGACGTTCTTGCGTTTCGCCGCAGCCTTGGACAGGAGCGCCTCATCGTTGTGTTCAACTTAAGAAATTCGCAGGCGGAATTCTCGTCACCCGAATTGCTGGGGGCGCGCCCCGTCAGCGGCCATGGACTTCCGGAGGGCCGTCTCTCGGGCGCGCACTTAACGTTGCCGGCCCACGGGGTATTTTTTGGTGCGACCTAAGAGCCTGTCTGACAAATATAGATACTACAGGAAATATGCGTCATATCTATATGAATAATATAATAATTAAAGCCGTGAATTGGCACCCCAAATTGTTGGGTCGCGCGCGCCGGCCAATGCGCCGACGCCGCAAACGGGTTTGCTTATTGTCGATGAAATACTGACGATATAGCTCGATTGCTGCGCGAAAGAAGAACAAAGGAGTCGGCTCATGAAGATTGCGGGAAAAGTGGCCGTCATCACGGGCGGATCCTCTGGGATCGGCCAGGCGGTGGTGCGCGCGTTCATTGAGAAGGGCGGTCGAGTCGCTATTTTCGATCTCAATGAGGTCGCGGGACAGGCGATGGTGAAGGAGCTGGGGCCTGCCGCAATCTTCGCCAAAACCAATGTGTCCGATGAGAGTTCGGTGGCCGCCGCGATCGCCAAGACGATGGCCGCATTCGGCGCGATTCATGTGTGCGTGAATTGCGCCGGCATCGGCAGTGCGCACAAGACATTCGGCAAAGACGGTCCTTTCCCCCTGGCGGAATGGAATAAAACCATCACGGTCAACCTGACCGGCACATTCAATGTCACTCGGCTTTGCGCTGAACAAATGGCGAAGAACGCTCCTGAAGACGCGCATGGCGGGCGCGGTGTGGTGATAAACACCGCTTCTGTGGCCGCCTACGATGGCCAGATTGGACAAGCGGCATATAGCGCCAGCAAGGCCGGCGTGGTCGGTATGACACTCCCCATGGCGCGTGACCTGTCGAGCATTGGTGTGCGCGTCAATACAATTGCTCCTGGCTTGATCGAGACGCCGCTCTTGGGATCGCTCCCCGCGGAGGTCTTGGACGCGCTGGCAAAATCGGTGCTGTATCCGAAAAGGCTGGGAAAGCCGGGAGAGATCGCACACTTGGCGGTTTGCATCGTCGAGAACGATTACCTCAATGGTGAATGCATCCGTATCGATGGCGGCATCCGCATGCAGCCGCGCTAGTCGACACGTGGGACCTCTTCAAGGATTGCGCGTCATCGAATTGCAGGGGATTGGGCCTGCACCTTTTTGCGGCATGCTGCTCGCCGATCTCGGCGCGGAGGTCATCTCAATTGCGCGCAATTCATCGCCGGCGGATCGCAGCGCGATGATCAGCGAACGCGGCAAGCTTTCCATTGCGCTCAATCTCAAAGTGCCGGAAGGCGTCGATGTCGTGCTGAAGCTCTGCGAGCAGTCGGACGTGCTGATTGAAGGTTTCCGCCCCGGCGTGGCCGAGCGGCTGGGCATCGGCCCAGAGGACTGCATGGCGCGCAATCCGCGACTTGTCTATGGGCGGATGACAGGTTGGGGGCAGACCGGGCCTCTCTCGAAGGCGGCCGGCCACGACATCAACTACATCTCCCTCTCAGGTGCGCTGCACGCCGTCGGGCGTGCAGGTGAGCGGCCCGTGCCACCGCTCAACCTGGTTGGGGACTTCGGCGGCGGCGCGATGTTCCTGGCATTTGGCGTGATGAGCGCTGTGTTCGAAGCGAAGCGTTCTGGATTCGGCCAAATCATCGATGTCTCGATGGTGGAAGGTTCCGCAGCGTTGATGCATATGATGTATGCGATGCAGGCGCAGGGGCGGTGGGACGATGTGCGCGGCACCAACCTGCTGGATGGTGCGGCGCACTTCTATGACACGTACGAGACTCTCGATGGAAAATATATTTCCATCGGATCCCTTGAGCCTGAGTTCTACCGGCTGATGGTGCAACTGACAGGAGTGGACGCGACAGAATTCTCAACACATATGGACCGCGAGCATTGGCCGGCACTGCGAGGCAAATTAGCCGCCAAGATCAGGCAGAAGACGCGAGACGAGTGGTGCGCGATCATGGAGGGTTCGGACGTGTGCTTCGCCCCGGTGCTCTCGATGAGCGAGGCACCGCAACATCCACACAATCAAGCGCGCGGCACCTTCGTAGACGTGGCCGGCATCAAGCAGCCCGCGCCCGCGCCGCGTTTCAGCCGCACCAGCCCGCCGGTGCCGAAGCAAGCGGCACCGGCGGGCAGCGATACTCAAGCCGTGCTGCGCTCCGCGGGTTTTAGCGAATCACAGATTCAATCGTTGCGAGAACGTGGCGCCTTGACGTGAAGCGCAGCGCATCGCTCTCATCGGCCGATCAGTGGCAGTGCTCGTCGCGATCACCGCAATCGTGCCACGTATTCTCGTGGTAGTAGCGATGCTGACCACTATCGTAGTATCCCTCGCGCGGTCCAGCAACGACGCAGGCGGACGACAACGCAAACAGCCCCAACATGATACCGGCTCGAAATATACTCTGTGTACTAGTCATAAATGCTCCAGCGATTTGATGCTTTGAGCATAGCGCAGGCTGCGCTGCAGCCTCGTCCGCCTATTCCGTCTCTTTATGTAGGCGCTGCGCTTACGCCCTTGCAAAAACTACGTCGGCCTCGCCGGGATCAAACTCGTCCGACTATGTGGTTGCAAAAACGGCCGCCTCGAGATCGGCGGCCTATTGAGGATCGCTTTGCAGTCGTTCTTATTAGCGGAACTGGAATCCGACGCGGCCGTAGACGAACCGCCCGCGCGGATCACCATACGACAAGTCGTAGCCGCCGACGAAATTGTTCGCCGATGAGGCGTAGTTGGCATACGGCGGGGCCGTGTCCGCGATATTGATCACGCCCACGGTGAAGGTCCACGCTTTGTTCATGTGATAGGACAGCTGCCCGTCGACGGTGTCATATTGGCCCACATCGCGATTCGCGCCCGTGATGTTGCTGGCGGAGTCGTGATACTTTTTCTGGTAGTGCTGGGTAAGCGACGCGTCCCAACTGCCGATGTCGTAGACCAACGAGGCGCTATGGCGCCAACGAGAAATAACGCCGCTGACCGTGGTCAGCCCCTTGTCGATTTGGCCAGTCCAGCTGCCGTTGGGATTTTGCGTGGCAAATTTATAGTAGTAGGTGCCGTCCAGTAAAACAGTGATTCGCCCGTAATTAGCGACGTCGAAAGCGTATTTGAAGTCGACGTCCGTACCGGTGACATCCTCTTTAAAGAGATTGGCGTTGGTCTGGCTGATGAAGACGATATTGCCGTTCGCATCGCGTGTGATCAGGCTGGCAAACTGCGTTGCGGAAGCGGCATTTTGCAAAATCGTCGCGACCGGAAGACCGCCGACGACAATCGCATTCTTCAAGTAGATCCAGAAGGTATCCAAGCCAAGGCTCAAGTTCTGCACCGGCGTGAACACCGTGCCCCAGGTCAGGGTGGTCGACTTTTCCGGTTTCAGGTTGGGGTTGCCGCCCGTCACGGTGGTGAATTGGAAGCTACAGGCCGGGTTGTTGGGATCGAACGTCGGGCACTTAATCGGGTCCCGCGTGCCGTTCGATGTGACGCTGGTGGCCTGCGCCGCGTACAGGTCAGTCAAGGAAGGTGCGCGGAAACCGGAACCTGCCGAGGCGCGCAACAACCACCAATCGAAGGGCTGAAACTTCAGCGAACCCTTGGGGTTCACGGTACTGCCCACATTCTGGTAATGGTCATAGCGGACCGCCGCATCCGCGTCCAACGAGTGCAGAACCGGCATGTTCACTTCGAGATATGCCGATTCCACACTTCGCGCCGCATCCTCCGGCAACTGGTTGCCGCCCTCTCCGGTGATATTGCCGGTTTGAATAGCGGCGGACGGATCGTAGACGAAGGTTTCACGGCGCAGCTCTGCCCCCACGGCGGCACTAAACGGGCCACCCGGCAGGTCAAACAGAGGACGGCTGGCGGAGCCCCCTAGACTGGTGAGCGAGGTCTTGGAACTCCAGTCCTGACCGACGAATTCCGTGGCCTTGGCCGCTGCCAGTGCTGCAGGGTCGGTGGTCGGTCCAAAGGGATTGATGGTGCCGGTGTCCAAGAGCGGCATGATCTCGGAATACAAGGGGAAACCGGACTTCAAATCCTCTTTCACCTTGACCTCGCTATACAGGATCGACGTGTCAAAGTCCCAACCGAGGAGGTTGCCCTTCCAGCCGCCGACGGCTCGGGTGGTATCGGACGTGTCTTCCTCCAAGCGAGGGCCATTGGCAAAGTCGCGATAGATCAAGTTCAACGGCAAACCCGCCATGCCATGGGCCGCGGCGAAAGCGGTCGGATAGTACGGGCTGGTGGGCGGCAGGAGGAACGCCGCGGCGGTCGGCGTTATGGCCGGGTTGTGGTACGTCGGATAGTCCGTCGCCAGCAAGGTGGCAAGGTCCGCAAGATACGGATTACCGGGTAGCAATGCGTTCTGATAAGAGAACGGTACCGGCTGCACCTGCGTGAGGGTTTCGACGTGCGCGAAGCTCAGTTGCGAGTACAGCTGGGTGGTATCGGTCAGTTGGTAGTGCGCATTCAACAAGCCGTTGCCTTTCTTCGTATCGGGCTGCACCGAATCGTAGGGCGAGTTATCAAACCGGCACTGGGCCGGGAAGTTAATGTCATTGAGCGATGGCGCGCAAGCGCCCACCGCTGGGTTAATCGTGGTCGGCAGGCCCTTAGCGGGTGCCGGAAACACCGCGATGTTGGCCGGGAAAGCAAACGACGAGGTGACATCGTTGCCGAATTGCGGGCTGTAACGAGTCGCGAAGGGGCGCGAGGAGCCGAGGATTTCTTGAGTGTGGTCGAAGTCCAAGCCTAAGGTGATGTTGTAGCGATCGGTCTTCAAATCACCGATGCCGCCGAAGAAGTTGCCTTGCTGCTCAGTGCCGCCGCCGGACCGGGTCGGAGCACCGCCATAGACGCTGGCATCGACGCCCTGGAAATTGTCTTTCAAAATAAAGTTCACCACGCCGGCGATGGCGTCGCTGCCGTAGATCGCCGAGGCGCCGTCTTTCAAGATTTCCACCCGTTCGATGGCCGCGACGGGAATGGAACTGATGTCGACCGAGTTGCCTGCCTCGCCGGTCGATCCGCCGCCGTAGGGTGCTGAACGGAGGCCGTTGATCAAGATCAGCGTTCGCCCGGAACCCAAGCCGCGCAACGAAATCGTGGAAATCGAGCCGGTCTGGAAGCCGGTGGCCTGAGCCTGGACCGTGCTGCCCGAGCTGCTGGCAGAACTGATGTAGCGGAAGAGATCTTCCGCGGAGGTCGCACCCGTTCTCGCGATGTCTTCGGCCTTCAGCACTGTCACGGGCAGCGCGCTTTCGGCGTCGAGACCCTTAATGGAAGTACCGGTGACCACGATCTCCGAGAGATTTTCGCTGGATGCGGATGTACTGGATGTGGTCGTAGTCGTTACGGCACTCGGGCTCTGACCCGAGGTCGTCTGCGCAGTGGCCTGCGCGAGTTTGATGCCCTGGCCCGATGGAGCCATCGCGGCGGCAAGCACCGGATCATTTATTTTTTGATAATCGTTTCGCACCGCTGCTTTGCGCTCGGCGGGCCCCGTGATGACCACCGTGCTGCCGTCCACAACGTCGTAGTGCAGTGCCGTGTCCTTGAGCAGGATCGCCAGCGCGCTGCCGGCGTTGAACCGGCCGACGACTCCCGGGGATTGCTTGCCTTCCGCAAGCTGGCCGGGAACGGTGACCTGGATGTCCGATTGCGCCGAAAATTTCAGCAGCGCGGAGGAAAGTTGCTGGGGCGCGATGTCAAATTGTCTCTGCTGTCCCAGATCAAGCGCCGCCAAGCTCGGCCGAATGCCGCCGGCAACCGCTAGCGCTACGACAAAAAGCAACACTTTCGTGGCGCGCGTAAATAGACGACTAAGCGTGTTCGCGTTCATTCCCTTCCCCTTTCGCGGCTTAATAGCCGCTTGTAAGGGATTAGACGAATGAGGTTTTGAATACGGGAATGGATTTTGAGGTTTTTAGCGATTTATTTTTCCTGTCGCATTTTCGCCACGCGCGCCGCCCCAGCACGGGGCACAACACGTCCTGCACGTGGTCGTTTTTGGCGCAACCAACCTCCCGCGCCCGCGAACTGAATTCTCCACCCAATCGACCACGCGGATGAAACGCGTCGCAGATTCCCGTTTCCAGCATCTCGTTCGTCTAGGTTAGACTTAGGGCAATAACAAACCGTCATGGTGAATCCCGTAAGCAAGTTGCCGCCAAACGCCGACCAGGTCGCTGACCCACAGGCCGATCAGGAGGAATCGCGGGGGCAAGTCGTTGAGCGACTGTTTCGTGAACACAACGAGGCCTTGATTCGGTTTCTGCGGGGGAGGGTCGGATCGCACAACGAGGCGCTCGAAGTCGCCCAAGAAGCCTATGTAAGACTTTTGAGTTTGGACCAGCCGGGGGCTGTCAGTTACCTGCGCGCGTTCCTTTTCAAGACTGCCGCGAACATAGCGATCGACCGGCGCCGCAGACACCAGAACTACGACAAGGTAGCCGCTCGCCAGCTCTTTGCGGAGTTGACCGAAAACCGAACGCCGGAACGGCAGTTGTCGGGCGAACAGACTCTGCGCCACCTAGGAATTCTAATTGAGGCCATGCCGGCAAAGTGCCGGGAGTCATTCGTTATGAACCAAATCCAGGGACTTGACGCCGCCACGATCGCTGCCCAACTCGGCATCACCGACAGCATGGTACGCAAATACGTCGTGCGAGCTTTGCTCCACTGCCGCCAATATATAGACGTTGAACGCAATGACTGACCAAGGCATGCCATTGATCGACATCGATCGCGACCCCACACACCTGGCGGCCGCCGATTGGCTTGTGCGCCTGCAAAGTACCGACGTGTCGATCGAGGACACGCTGGCGTGGCAGGCTTGGCTCAATGATGATCCAACAAACGCTCAAGCCTTTGCGCGCATCGAAGAAATATCTCAAGTGTTGCGTGACGTACCTGCGCCATCCGCCGTGTCGGCCCTGCAGTTTGCCCGCGATCGCTACGATGCTTCGGTTCCGATCAAGGATTGGAATCGGCCGCAGGCGCGACGGCGGTGGACGGCCATTGGCATTGCTGCCTCATTTGCCATCGTCACTCTGACATTTCTATTTTCGAAAACGCCACCCGCGGCCAATACCTTTTCGACGGCCATCGGAGAACATCGCAATGTTGCCTTAAGCGATGGCTCAACTATTGCCCTGGGTGCCGACACGCACATCAGGGTGGCTCTGTCCGAAAAAGAGCGCGACATTGATCTCACCAAGGGCGAGGCGCTGTTTACGGTGGCCAAAGACGCGACCCGGCCGTTCAAAGTGCATGCCGGGGATGCAACCATCGTCGCGGTGGGAACCGCGTTCAATGTAGAGCGCGACAGTGATCGAGCGGTCGTCTCTGTGACGGAAGGCCGTGTCGTGGTTGAGCCGGTGAGCCATTTCTTGCCGGTGTCCGTGTTGCATGAGTTCAAGCCCAAGCTGCGCAGCGTGCATCTGGATGCCGGACAACAAACCACGGCCGGCAGCGCCGGAATCGAGGAACCGACCAAGATGGAAGATCCCGCCACCGACTGGCAGATCGGACATCTTGCATTTCATCTGCAACCACTGCGCTACGTGCTTGAGGATGTGAATCGCTACGCGCAGAAGCCCATTGTGTTGGCAAGTGACAGTATGGGCGCGTTGGTGATTACCGGCACGGTCGAGCGCGCGAACATTCCTGGATGGGTCAAGAGTTTGGAACGCGCGTTTGATCTACAGGCTACGGAGGAGGCCGACCAAATCACCTTGCGGGCGAGGTAAGGCTCAGCCCCACATGCGCCGCGAAACTCAAGTCACGAGCAAGTGCATTTGCTAATGTCTCGTCCAGAACAGCGGTACCTTTCGATTGAAACCCCGTGGGAGTGTTATGCAGGCGCGCGGATTCTTTTTACAGCTCTTGGCGTTTTTCCTTCTGAGTCAATATACCCCTGCCGATGCAGCCGACGATGCAGGCACGCGATTGCTACGACAACCGTCCCTATCCAGAGAGCACCTTGCCTTCGTTTTCGGCGGCGACATTTGGATTAGCGATCGCGACGGACGCCGACCGGTGCGAATCACCGCGCATCCCGCGTCAGAGTTTGCACCGCATTTCTCGCCGGACGGCCGGTGGATCGCGTTTTCAGCGGCTTACGACAATAACACTGACGTCTATGTGGTGTCTGTCGAAGGGGGTCAACCTCGGCGGTTGACCTGGCACCCGGCAGCGGACCTGGTTACGGGCTGGAGCCCCGATAGCAAGCGCGTACTGTTTACTTCGAATCGGGAAATCGCCAACAGCCGCAGCAGTCAGCTGTTTGAGGTACCGCTCACCGGCGGTTACGAGAAAAAGGTGATGAAAGCGGTCGCGGTCGAGGGCGCTTGGTCGCCCGACGGCAAGCGCCTGGCCTATCGCCCCTACATCATGGCCTATGCCGGCGTCAGCGGTTGGCGACAACATCGCGGCGGAGACACGCCGCCCATTTGGATCATTGACCCGGTCAGCAATCAACTCGAGAAAATTCCGCACGTAAATGCCTCCGACAGCAATCCCATGTGGATCGGCGGTGACGTAGCGTTCATATCTGACCGCAACGACGGGGCGGCCAATCTGTACCTATATGACGCGCGTGCCCACTCACTGCGGCAGCTGACGCATGAAACGCAGTGGGATGTGCGCAATGCCGCGGCATTCGACCACACCATCGTTTACGAAGCAGGTGGCCAGCTGAAGAGCCTGGACGTCGCCAGCGGACAAATTCAGCCGATCTCCATCCACCTCGAGCTGCAGTCAATTCAGGCACGACCGCAATGGAAGGACGCCTCGAAAAACCTCACGTCGGCGCATCTGTCACCCACCGGCAAGCGCGTACTGATAACGGCACGCGGCGACATCTTCAGTGTCCCGGTCAAGGAGGGGTCGGTGCGCAATTTGACGGCGAGCTCGGGGGTGCGCGAGTCGGATGGCGTGTGGAGCAAGGACGGTCAACGCATTGCCTATTTGAGCGATGAGGGCGGCACCCAGGCCTTGTGGGTGCGCGACGCGATCGGGCTCGAGAAACCGATTCGACATACTTTGGGAAACATGGGCTATTTCACCCTGCTCGGTTGGTCACCCGAGGCTCGCCGCGTCGTGTTTCAAGATAACCACCTGCGCCTCTATGCAATCGACCTCGTCACTGACGCAGTCTCTCTCATCGACGCAAGCCCCCGCCGGCACCCGTTCCAAGTTGAGTTCTCACCCGATGGCCAGTGGATCGCCTACACGTTGGTGGGCGAGAATTACTTCACGCGGGTGCGGCTGCACAGCTTTGCCGGCGCCAAGAGTTTCGACCTCGCGGACTCCTTCGTGCAAACCGATACACCGGTATTCGGCGGCAACGATCTGCTGTATTTTACCGCCTCGATCGATGCGGGCCCCACACGCGTCTCACTCGACATGTCGACACAAGAGCGCCCGCTGCGTATGGCCCTCTATGCGGCGGTGCTCTCCGCCGATGGCCACTCTCCCTTGCCGCCCAAGAGCGGCGATGAGGAAGCGAAGGGCAGCAAGAACAAGGATACTGATAAATCTGACAAGACCGGCAAGCAAAAAAAAACCGATGAAGATGACAAGACCGACAAACCGGTCAAGCCCACCCGCATCGATCTGACGGGCCTGTCGCAACGCTTCGTGCCGATCCCGGTGACGGAGCGAAACTATGACCGTCTCGTCGTCGGTTCGGACGGAGCCTTGTTCTACATCTCCCGGCGGCAGCCCGGGTCATCCACCGAACCGCCGGGTCCCAACAAGAATGCAGATGCCGATCTTTATCGATTCAACTTCGAGGATCGGGAAGAGAAGCTTCTGAAGTCGCATCTTGTCGACTTATCTGCCAGTGCGGATGGGAAAAAACTGTTGCTGACGATGGGCGAGGGAAAACTCGAGGTGGCCGATGCCAATGAAAAGCTCGAGTCAAAACCCGTTGACTTGAGCGGCATGAGAATGCTCGTCGACCCGCGCCAGGAATGGCGCCAGATCTTCGATGAGACCTGGCGCATGGAACAACAATACTTCTACGATCCGAACATGCACGGACTGACTTGGGCCGCGATCCGCGCGCGCTACGAGCCGCTGCTGCAGTTCGTACAGCGCCGCGAGGATCTCAACGAATTGCTGGTCGAGATGATCGGGGAAATGCAGGTGGGGCACAATCGCATCGGCGGCGGCGACCTGTATGCGGCAACCCCCGTGGATGTCGGCCTGCTCGGCGCTGATTTCAAGGTCGAAAACAATCTCTATCGCATCGACAAGATCTATCGCGGCGATCGCTGGAATCCGTTTCTGGTCGCGCCGCTCGCAACGGCAGGGGTGGATGTCGCCGAGGGCGACGCGATTCTAGCGATCAATGGTCACCCATTAGACGCATCGGTGAACATTTTCTCACTGCTCGAGGGCACAGCCGGAAAACAGGTTTCAGTAACAGTGAGCCGTGACGGCACCCAGAAGGGGGCGCACACTGCGATCGTGATACCCATTCCCAGTGAGGCTGCACTGCGCCAATGGACTTGGGTCGAAGCGAATCGAGACTATGTGGAGCGCAAGAGCGACGGCAAGGTGGCCTACGTGTACTTGCCCGACACCGCCGACGACGGGTACACCTTCTTCAACCGGATGTTCTTCGCGCAAGTCGACCGGCCCGGTCTCATTGTCGATGATCGTCGCAACAGCGGCGGCCAGGCAGCCAACTATGTGTTGGAAGTGCTGAACCGAAAGTACCTCTCAGGCTGGAAAGACCGCGACGCACTGATATTCAACACGCCG
>Ga0182024_10008478_pt1 | contig 21632 bp, 18 predicted proteins | sample P32metaG_FD_120480 | JGI IMG/M metagenome (GOLD analysis project Ga0182024, IMG submission 120480) | Permafrost microbial communities from Stordalen Mire, Sweden - P3-2 metaG (Illumina Assembly) | ecosystem: Environmental > Terrestrial > Soil > Wetlands > Permafrost | place: Sweden: Stordalen...
ACCACCACAACCAGAATCCAAAACCCTTCATCTGGACCGCCAAAGCTTCAGACATCCTCGAAAAGGTCACCCGCGCCCGCGCCACGCTTCATAAATCACCATCTGTGTGGCGGACTACACTAGCGAGTTACTTGTTCAAAGCTGCAAGGATCGCTTTCTGATTTGCGAGTATCTCCTTCTGATTCGCGAGAATCCCGCGGAGAGAGCCCTGGTTCTTCTTGATGACTGCCTGGTTGGCAAGGATCTCCTTCTGGTTTTTGAGGATGGACGCCTGATGGCTGAGGATCTTTTTCTGATTCGCGACAACTTGCTTGTCTGACATATGTCTTCCCTCCTCTTTCAACATTCTTAGTCAACAACGAACGGCGATTGGGTTGAGTCGTCCAATGATACCGCGTCCATGACCCATGCCGATTCCGGGCAGTGGTGCAGTTTGAATCACAGCACGAACCGGACCAACAAATCCGGCGTGGGATGGGAGTCTAAACTAGACCTCACTCTCGACCTTTTCACCTCCATCGATAGTTGGGGATTTCTTGCCACCCGCAGGATGAGGACAGTTGTTTCTTACTATCTATAGGGTTGTGATTCTCAGCCATATCGAGCGCGAGCGGTGCGGTGTGTCTCCCCGAGTTCTCTCCGCCCCTTACGGAACTCGCGGCTGCAAGCCTTGAAATGTGGGGTCGCCTTGAAAATCAGCATCAGGAACATGAGATTTGTCTTGGCCATAGGAGTAGCTATGGCGGTGAGTGTGGTGCATGCGCAAGTGCCATCGGGAAGCCTGGACGGACGAGTGACTGACCCCAAGGATGCTGTTCTGGTGGGCGCGCAAGTAACAGTTGTAAACGTCGCGCAGGGAGTTTCGCGCGTGACGGTTAGTAACGGGAGTGGTCTCTATGTCGTTCCCGATCTGCCGGCCGGTGTGTATGACCTGAAGATTGAAGCTCGAGGATTCGCTACGCGCGAGGTGAAAGGCATTGAGCTTGAAGCGGGGCGCAACACTACCGTTGACGCCCAGCTTGTGGTCGCCAACGCCGGCGCAACAGTCGAGGTGGATGCGTCGGCCGCGAATGTCGATGTTACTCAATCGATGATTCAGGGGCAGATCACGTCGAGAACCATCGAAAATATTCCGCTGAACGGAAGGAACTTTCTGGAATTGGCGTACCTGATTCCAGGGAATCGTCCGGCACCGACTTTCGATCCCACAAAAACAAACACCCTCGAGGTGAGCTCTGCAGGCGGATTTGGCCGCGGTGGCAACATCACGGTGGACGGCGGTGACAACAACGATGAGGTCGTGGGAGGAACACTGTCTAACTTCCCGGAGGACTCTGTACAGGAATTTCAGATTGCCACGGGCCGATTCACCGCCGAAGTAGGGCGCTCTGGAAACAGTATCGTGAATGTTGTTACCAAGGCGGGAACAAATCAGTATTACGGCTCGGTTTTCTTCTTCGAACGCAATCGCAATCTGCAGGCGTTGCCGGCCACGTTCAATCGCAGCCTGCCGACTCCTCCGTTTGACCGCGAGCAGTATGGCGGTTCTGTGGGAGGACCCATCCGAAAAGATCGTGCCTGGTGGTTTACGTCGGTTGAATATCGCGACCAGAATGCGGCGATCCAGACCGGCGTTCGCGACTTTACAACCGACGAGATTGTGAACAACTCGGCGTCCGCGCCGCTTCGCGATGCGCTGTGGTCCTCTCGCATTGACACGCAGCTCAACACACACAACAGCCTGATGCTGCGTTACTCATTTAACCGTTCGACGGATACTGCGGAGGCTACACCTTCACAAAACACCGCAGCATTCACCGCCGCCGAGCGGCAGAACTCACTCAACCGCTTCAATTCTCTTGTGGCTGCGCTGAATTCGGTGATCTCTTCATCGAAAGTGAATAACCTCTCGTTCCACTTCGACAATTTCTACAACGACATTCCTCCGTATCCGCAGGACACCCCAACGACAAATCCGGCATTGGGTCTTACCAATGAACTCATCTTCCCGGACCTTGCAGACGGGGAGAATTTCAACCTGCCGCAGGCCACCCATCTAAACCGGTACCAGGCACACGATTCACTGTCGTGGATTGTAGGGAAACATTCATTCAGCCTGGGTGGGGAGTTCCAGCACTATATGGCCAACGGCGAGATCAACGTATTTGGCACGGGGACTGTGATCTTGGTTTCCGACTTCGGATTTGCCGATCTGAATGGCGACGGACAAATCAATGATCTCGACATTCCAATGGCGGTCGGTCTTAAGAGCAGCGCGCCGGTCGTTCCGGTGCCCATTCCTACCGTCTTTGACAGTTACGTCGCGGGTTACATGCAGGACGACTGGCGCGTGCGTCCAAATCTCACCCTCAATCTCGGGCTGCGCTGGGAATACGATTCAAATCTCACCGGAAATTCCAGTGCGCACGATCCATGTCCTAGCCTTACTGTCGAGCCAACCAAGCCATGTACGTGGATGGCAAATGAGATCGACCTCAAGAAAATTCCAGATAAAAAAGACTTCGGTCCGCGAGTGGGATTTGCCTATGATCCGCTCGGTAAGGGCAAGACTGTTCTCCGCGGCGGCTACGGCATTTACTACGACCGCATCATTTTAGAAACTGGCGCTGAGGAGCTTGTCCAGAACGACCGCGCTTTGACGGTTACGCAGTTTGCCGGCTCTGCCTGCACCTCGCCCTTTGTGCCCGGACCGCCAAGTCTCGGTGCGTGCTTCGCGCCGGGGGGAAGTTTTGCAGCCGGCAGTCCATCGCTGGCCAGCCCCTTTAGCGGACCTCATCAAACAGGTGGTGTCGGCATTCTCGCCATGGGGCCGGATGCGCATCATCCGCTCTTCCAGCAATTCTCGCTCGGTGTGCAGCAACAGGCCGGCAGCAACTGGCTGATATCTGCGGATGGGATGCACGTCTTCGCGACACGGCAGATTATCGGTCATCTGCTCCGCAGCACCGACTCAATCTCGCCTTATGTCAGTTGCCCTGGCGATAACCTGCCTTGCACTTTGACCGATCCTCTGAGCGGCATCACCGACAACCTCACGTTGCTGCAGTCGCAAGCCAAATCCTGGTACGACGGGCTTATTGTCAGCGCTGAGCACCATGCGGCTAAGTTAGGCCGCGTAGGGTATCAGTACAACATCAGCTATACGCTCTCGAAGACCTTCGATTACTCCGACGACGATCAGTTGACGAATAACAATGCCGACGAGCAGATCGATCTTGTTGAAGGAATCAATAATCTGCGGCTTGAAAAAGGTTACGCTGTCACCGACGAGCGTCATCGCCTTACGTTATTTGGCGAAGCCGAGCTGCCATGGAGTTTTTCACTAGCGCCGATTTACACTTTCGGCTCAGGCGTGGCGGCAGATACATTTCTGCCGGGAACGGGAAGCATCAACGGCTCGAGTGGGTCGCGCCTGCCGCTGTTGCCACGCAATGCCGTCGGGCGGGAGATCAAGAATAGCGATCAGTTGAATGCGGTCATCGATCGTTGGAATGCACTGCCAGCATGTCCGGGCTCCTATCCGTGCCTGGCTGGAGGCACACTACAAAATGTGCCGGCCGGAATTAATTTCTTCAGCCCTTTCAGTTCGCTCGACATGCGGCTCAAGAAGGATTTTCATTTCGGTGATCGAGCAAAACTCAGCCTGACAGGGGAGGGATTTAACCTCTTCAACGAAACAAATATCCGAGGATCGAGTAACGCGAACTTCTCTGGTCGAAACATTTCGATCGGACCGTATCAGCCGGCGCAAAATGGTCAACCCGCACAGACGGTCCAAACTAACTTTTACTCCGCGGTGAGCACTGCTGGCGGATTCTTCGGCTCAGGCGGACCACGCGCATTCCAGTTTGCTGCTCGCGTGGAGTTTTGAAGCGAGGTTCATTTGGCTTTTTCTGAATACGAGAAAATCGCCCTAAGTGCCGGTCGCTCGAAGCCGTCCGCGCCCACTAACCTGGACGTGATCGAGGAGAGCGAAGCCACGGGCGAAGTCGCCGCTCTCTACCAGCACTTTCGCGAACACTTCGGGCGGCCGGACGTTCCAGGAATTCTGAAATGCTTTGCGACGCATCCGCCACTTCTTCGCCACATGATGAACTTGTCGGAAAGCCTGATCTTCGCGGAAGGCCACTTGACCCGTCGGCACAAGGAGATGATTGCGACGCTAGTCTCGGTCGAAAACGATTGCCCCTACTGTGCCGACAGCCATGCATTCTTCTTCCGTGTGCATGACGGGTCCGCGGAGGCGCTCCGCGCAATCAAAGAATGCCAACTTGAATCAGCCTCGCTCACGCGCCCCGAACAGGCGTCGCTTGTCTTTGCACAGAAGGTGAATCGCAGCTCGAGCGAAATTCGCAGGCCCGAAATTGAGATACTCCGCAACGAGGGCTGGAACGATGCGCAGGTTGCAGAAGCCATCCACGTTGCGGCACTGTTTTCTACCTTTAATCGTGTTGCCAACGCATTTGGGCTCGAGTCGCAAGGATTACTCGCCTTGTATGCGAACGAATCGAGCGCACTAACTTAGCCAAACATGACTCACGAGAGGAGACCCGCATGAACATTACGCAAGGGGTCGATTCACTGTTTCTCGCGGACGTGGAGAACAACCCGCAGCCAAGCCCCTACGCCGACCTGATCAATGCTGCGAAGACCTCCGGTTCGGAATATTGGCGCATCTGGAATCTGCTGGCATTTCGTCCCAAAGCGGCGCAGCACCTGGCCCGCTTCTCCCACGAAATCATGCATGAGGACGCACCGATAAGTTCGGCGATGCGCGAGTTGATCGCGGCATATACTTCCTCGCTGAATCGTTGTGAGTTTTGCATGAAGGCGCATGCAGCAGTTGCAGCGTGGCTCTATCAGGACGAAGCCCTTGTTTGGGGCGTGATTCGAGACATGGAAGGCTCGACGCTTCCTGAATCGGACAAGGCGATGTTGCGCCTTGCCAGGAAGGTTACCCTGGATTCGAGCACCATTAGTGAAAGCGATATTGCCACGCTGCATAGCAGCGGGTGGGAAGACACCTCCATTTACTATGCCATCGCTGCGTGCGCGCTATTCAACTTCTACAATCGTTTTGTCTCTGCCAACGGCGTCAAGCCAGTCTCCGACGAAGCATTTCGCCGCTTCGGTAGGCGCATGGCGGAGCATGGATACATTCGCGAATGAGAATCCAATCCCTCGACTTACTACCCGCCAGGAAATTTGCCTTCTGCCGAGCTTCCATGCTGCTGTCGGCGGTAATGTTCGCCGCAGACGTCTCACATGCGCAATCTCCAGGGACGGTACCTCAACACGCGTTCTTCCATGTATCCCTCAGCAGCGAATTTGCGCATCCTGTCTCTGGAAGATTGCTCCTCTTTGTCGCTCCCGCGTCGGGCGATGCAAAAGACGTCGACATGAACATGATGGCCCCGACCAGTGTGTATGTTGCGGCCAAAGAAGTGCCGAGTCTTGAACCCGGAAAGACCGTCGATATTGACGCGGACGACTTGGTGTTTCCGAAGCCTCTTTCCGAAGCGGCGCCTGGGACGTATCGCGTGCAGGCGGTCCTGGACGTGCACCACAGCTACAACTACGACGGTCGGAGTCCCGGCGATCTGGTGAGTGCTCCGACTGCCTTAACCATACCGTTCAGCGCCTCTGACGCTCCACAACTCAAGCTTGCAAAAATTGTGCCCGAACCTCCCGATCCGCTCTCGCAGCGGCCGGATGTGGTTGCAGCCCTGAAGCCGTTTGATTTTGTGAGCCCAGTGCTATCCGTATTCTGGGGTCGCGACATCCATATGCACGCGTGGGTTCTGCTGCCGCCTGGTTATGCGAGTCATCCGAAACTTCGCTATCCCACCGTCTACTTCACACATGGATTCGGCGGCACGCTGCAAGGCATCCGTGCAAGATTCGCGCCCGTCCTTTATGACCGCATGAAACAAGGCCGCATGCCGGAGATGATTTGGGTGCTGCTCGATGAGAGCAGTCCCACTGGCACGCACGAGTTTGCCGACTCCGTGAACAATGGCCCATGGGGCAAGGCTCTGACGACGGAGCTGATCCCGAAGTTTGAGACCGAGTACCGAATGGATGCGAGAGCATCGGGCAGATTCCTTCAGGGACATTCCTCCGGAGGCTGGGCCACTCTCTGGCTGCAAACACATTACCCGAGGATTTTCGGTGGTACATGGTCAACTTCGCCGGACCCCAGCGATTTTCATTTCTTCAGCACCATCGACTTGTACGCGCCGCATGCAAACATGTATCGAGCGCCCGACGGCACCCCAACTCCGATACTGCGCATGCATGGTCAGCCGCTCGCGACTTTTCAGCAGCTCGCTGGGCTCGAGTCCGTCTTGGGAGATTACGGCGGGCAGGTTGCTTCGTTCGAATGGGTCTTCTCGCCGCGCGGCGCGGATGGCCGGCCTATGCAGTTATTCAATCGAGTCACCGGCGATATCGATCCCGGAGTGGCAGATTATTGGCGTACGCACTACGACATCGTTCAGTATCTTGAAAGAAACTGGAAAACGAAAGGTGTCTATCTAGAAGGCAAGATTCACCTCACAGTGGGTACGGACGACACGTTCTATCTTGACGGCGCGGCACATAGCCTGCAATCGACACTCGACCAGCTGGGAGGTAAGTCGGAATTCACATTTTTGCCGGGTCGCTCCCACTTCGATGTCTACGTAGAAGGCAACGATCGGTATGCCTTGTTCGATCGAATTGCAGCAGAGATGTACCTTGTAGCCCGCCCACATTCGCATTGAGGTGAACTGCCTCGGCATCTGTGATCCGACGAGAAAGCCAGCCCACCCGTCGATCAGCCCGGAAGAGTTGTATTGCCCGACCGACCTTGGCGGGGATGGCATTACGGCCGATACAAATCGGACGCTGGAACAAATGCCTCGCCCGGAAGGTCCGCCATTCGATGGAGGTTTTCTCCGCCTTTATGGGTCTACGATGCTTGGCTCCGCTGCATTCTTGTTGTTTGCAGAGTGTGCGCGATGACTTCCCCTGTCTCCTCCGAGCGGCGGCAGTTCGGCCTCCCCGCTGCGATAGCAATCGTGGTGGTCGATTGCGCTCGGCATCCTTCTCACTCCGGCGACGATGGCCAAGTCGCTTGGCTCGCCGCTTCTGCTCGGACTGGTCTGGATGGCCATGTCATTGATGGCGCTCTCCGGCGCGTTGTGTTACGCCGAACTTGCCATTCGATACCCCGAGTCTGGCGGAGAGTATGTCTATCTGCGCGCCGGTTACGGCGATCGTATCGCTTTTCTCTACAGCTGGATGTGTTCCATTGTGATGTACCCCGGAGTAGCAGCCGCCCTGGCCGTAGGAGCGTCAGCCTATATTGCGCAGGTGCTCCCGTTGGATGCGCATGAGATGGCCTTTGTCCCGGCAGGTATTCTTTCTATCTCCGGCATCGTGAACTTGCTGGGGACACGATTGAGCGGCTCCCTGATGACCTTCGTCAACATCCTGAAGCTAGTCATCCTCGTTGCGCTGGTTGGGTGGGCGGTCGTCTCAGGGCATGCGCACCTGAGCAACCTGATGCCCCTGGCTGCGCGCCGTCCCGGGTCGGAAGCCCTGATCCCCGCCGTCGCCGGCGCCATTGTCGCAGCCTTTTTCAGCTTCGGCGGGTGGTGGGAGGCGAGCAAGATCGCGGGCGAGGTACGCAATCCAAGGCGCACGCTCCCGCTTGCATTTCTCTGCGGCGTCGCGCAGGTTACGTTCACTTATATCCTCATCAGCGCTGCATTTCTTGCAGTACTGCCGATCGATCGCCTCACTTCAAACACAGCCTTTGTCGCACAATTTGGTGAGGTTCTGTTTGGCGCTGCAGGAGCGAAGCTGCTCTCGGTCTGCGTGCTGATGTGCGTCTTTGGCGGAATGGCCGCACTCACCATGGCCTCTCCGCGCGTGACCCGCGCGATGGCGCAGACCGGCGCTTTCTTCCCGGCGTTTGCAAAACTACATCCTCGTTTCGGCACGCCCGCCAATGCAATCCTTCTGCAGACGTGCCTGTCGCTTGCAGTGCTTTTCCTGGGCGTGTTCGACCGCTGGCTTACATCATCCTCTCGGACGTGCTCTTTCTGGCGCTTGCCGCGTCCACGCTGTTTCGGATGTCCGACCCGATCCGAGGCTGGTGGTTCCCCTGGGCGCCGGTCCTTTTCATTGCCTTTTGCACAATCGTTGGCCTGCTGATTCTTCTGCACAACCCCCTGCCGGCCACGATTGGAGTGGTCATTGTTCTCTGCGGATTGCCCATCCACCAATTCCTGACTGCGCGCCAGGTCGCGCCGCCGCTGACCAACGAAGGGAGCTGACTCAGCACATGGCACACATTCGTCTTCCCGATGGATTACAAGGTATTCGCGCAGGCATGGCCTTTCGCCCGGAGACCGCCAAGCCGCTGAATGAGTTGGCCGAGATACTCCTTCATGCGCCGAACTCTCTCACTCCGGCAGAACGCGAACTGATCGCGACCTATGTCTCCGCACAGAATGATTGTTACTTTTGCCAAACTGTTCACGGCGCCATTGCTGCAGCCCACTTGGGAGATGAAGAACTGGTCCGTTGCGTGAAGACCGACTTTCTGAATGCTGGTATCTCCGAAAAGCTCAAGGCGCTGCTGGTGATTGCGGGCAAGGTGCAAAAGGGCGGCAAGCAGGTTACCGCGCACGACATTCAAGCGGCTCGGGACGGCGGGGCAACGGACCTGGAGATTCACGATACCGTGCTGATAGCCGCGGCATTCTGCATGTATAACCGCTACGTGGACGGTCTGGATAACTGGCAGCCGCGCGACGAAGAGCTTTACCGGGAGCGAGGCCGGAAGACCGCAAGAGAAGGAAACGTATCCATGAGCCGAGAGTACCTGCCGCGCGAGAGCGGTACATAGAACGCGGCCTCACCCAGATCGAGGGGCGTGAGAATCCCGCATATTCATTACCGGTTGAAATGACTTCTCGGTCTCCACCCTTAGATTGATGTTCCTTTCCCCCTCTTTTCTTTAGAGTTTCTGGTACGTCTCGTGCTTCCCCACGGCCGTGGCACATACGTCTCGCGTTTCGTTGTTTATCTCATCCGAACGAGTTGCCATGGCACAGCCGCTGCAGGGAAAGCCTCACGTTCTCGAAGCCGATGCAGTGGTCATCGGAGCAGGTCTCTCTGGAATTGCGGCGGCCATTCACCTCGCGCGCAACGGATTTCGCGTCCTCTGTATCGCCCGTCTGCGTGAAACGGCGCGTCGACTCGGCATCACCACCCTCAAAGAGCGAGTAGCCGATTTCGACGTGACCCGCCATAGTTGTTGATGCCATTGCGCTTCGGCAATACGACGTGCGCGGTGCTAGCCGGGGAGAAACTTATCGGCCCCCGCGGTTGTGGCGGTTAAACCGGTCGCAGTCTGAGGCAACCGGCCTGCAATTGCCGCCTGGCACACGCGGCGGGCTGGAAACCGGCACAAAGCAAGAGGATAGGAATTAGGATGCGCATGGTACGACGAACCTCCTTGATTGTGCGTGTTGAAGAATGAGAAGCAGCTGGATCTCTTCGATCGCGGCAGACGCAGGATCATTGGGTGTTCTTGAACATCGGAGAAGTGACCTGCTTGTATGCTGCCGGCACATCAAGACTGCTCGCATCTACAGGGGATGTAGAGAAATGATCGACGCTGGTTTGGCTTTCGAGGAGGACCCCGGCGGCATCGGCGCTTCCTGGTGTTATCGCTGGCTCTGCCTTGGGTTGCGGCTTGTGTCGCATAAAGGCACCGAGGCTGGAATTGCCGAGTGCGCGGCCGAAAGTGCCGAGCTCGCTTGTTTCACTGCCCGCGGCCTGCGTTCCTGTATCGGTAGCGACTTCTCGGGTCACGGTTCCCGCACTGGAAGAATTCTCCTGGGTATTGGAGATGGGCGCGACGGAAGGCGCGGGAAGAGGCTGGCCGTCGGCGGACACGCCGACGCGCGTGACCTCAAGAACGGGAAAGCCTCTCACCTTCGATGCTTCCTTCTTCAAATCGGCCAGTGCTTCTGCGCCGCCGGGCTGTGCCGCGAGCATGCCCGACATCTGGTTTGCAGTTGTGTCGACCGAGAGCTCTCGCGCCATACGCACATTGAAGGCGCGTAGCTCCTCCATGCCGGGAATATCGGGGACGAGCCACATCTCGCTGGTGGCAGCCATGCCTGCTTTGACGTTGGAGCCGTCGTTCGCATCCGCGATCATGGTGACGGCGATGAGCGCCTCTTTTGCCTGAAGGCCATCGATGGTGCGGGTGGCGCCATTGGAACTGATGTGTCCATCGAATTTCATTTGCGCACTGTTGGCTGCGGGCTGCTGGCTGTTGGAGGCCACGCTCTGCTGTTTGGCCTTGGCCATGCTGTTGGCCATCGCCTGCTGCATTTGCTGAAAGGTCACGACGGAGTAGTTGTGCTTGTCGTGATCGATGAAGGTGATGGTTTGCTGGTCGAGATCGATGATTTCGGTCGTGTGTGGATTGGAGCGGACCATGCGATTGCCGTGGAGGAAAACGGTGGTGACGATGGCGGAATTTGCCTGTCGAGCCTGCGAACTGAATACGCCGGCGAGTTTGAGTATGCTCTGCAATGAGCCGCCGGTGATTTGGGTCGTTTCCTGATAGCTGACGTCTGCGTGTGCGAGCGGCTGGAGCAGCGCAACAGCCGCGAGGATGGGAATCCATGTGATCTTCATCTTGATCTCCTTAGGAAGGGTTGGCGGGTGACTGCCACTCGCGCGTGCGTTCGACGATATGTTTGCGGCTTCCGTCATCGGAGGTGCAGTTCGTACATACGGCGCCTGGCAAACCGGACTACACTAGCCTCATCAGCAGAATTATTTTGCGATTGAGGCGATCATTCACAGACAACTTTCTGTTGGTTCATGCCAAGAATGGTCTTTTCTTGAAGGCCGGGCTGAAAGCGTGCATAGACAATGCCGTGAGTGTCAGTGTTTTCTCCATCGTTGCCAGGCTCCCCCGTCACCGAAACGATCAGCGTGTCATCGGAGTTATAGAAAGTATCCTGAGATCGATGGTTGGCATAGGCATGCACCTTGTGGAAGCCGCGAAGCTGCGATGCATACCAGGCGAGGGTCGTGTTCACTTTGGAGTCATAAACAACGTAAAAGTCAGTTTGCATTTTGCTCTTACAATACTGCGAGTCGGGCAATCTGGTCGGCTCATTGCCGAGATGCAGCCGAGAATCTGTTTCCGGATACAGAGGAAGGCTTGTCAACGGATCCGTGGTAAGCGTCCTCCCGCTGGCGAGCGTGGCGAAGCTCAAGATAAGTGTCCCTGTAAGTCTTGAAATCTGTTTCATTGCGGTTCCTTTCTTGAAAGTGAAGTTTGTCTGCCGCACAAGACAGTTGCGCATTACTCGCGGGTAAGTTCGACGCGGCGGTTGCGGGCGCGGCCTTCGAGCGTGTCATTGGTATCCACGGGACTTGATGCGCCGAAGCCGTCCGTGGAAAGGCGATCCGGGGCGATGTGGTAGCGGGAGACGAGAGCCTGCTTCACGGCCGCGGCGCGGCGTTTCGACAGGTCCAGGTTGTAGGCGTCGCCGCCCATGTTGTCGGTGTGGCCATTGACCGTCAGCTTCCAGCCGGGGTTATCCATCATGGCCTGCACGATCTGCTTCAGCACCGGCTCGGATTCAGGCTTGATGCTGTCCTTATTGAAGTCGAAGTAGATGCCGTAGGTGATGGCACGTTTCTGTTCGGTGAGCTGTTTTTCGACGATGTTGACCGGGTTCGGAGTTTTGAATTCGATCTTCACGACCTCGATTCGAAATTTGCCTTCGTGAAGAACGGGGTCTTTCAGCTTCATCATCAGAACCAGTGGATCCAACGGATCGTCGATAACATAGAAATCGGCTGCGGTGTGAAAAGGGCGGTCTTTCCTGGGCCTCGGATCTTTGCCGACGATATCCATGATCCCCGCGAGATGAATTACAGGCAGAGTGACCCGTTGATCGTTCACGATCATGGGATAGGGAACATCCTGCGGTTCGACGCGGGTGAGGATGCCTTGCTCATAGTTGGGCTTCACATCATTGCCGTTGCTTGTGATATCGAAATAGCGAAGAGTGGTCTTGCCCAAATTCTTCGCCTCGTCGAAGGATTGACTCGACAGGCGGAGTCGAGTGACACCGTGGATCAGGTGCGGCATATGCAGGAACGTGACCGTCACATAGGTGTCGGCGGATGCAAGGTCTGCATTGCAGACGGTATCCGCATAGCTGGAGGATTTCCAATCACGTCCGTCGTCGTCTTTGTATTCTCCTGTTTTTGATTCCCCTACGAATGAAGTTGGCGTGATGGATTCGATAGAATCCCGGCTTTCGACATCGCCGTTCTTCATGCCCCAGGCTGTCGTGATCACCGTTTCTGCCTGGAGCGGTATCCGGGCAGCGCTCTGCGAAGGGAGCGCGACCGACGGGCAGGGCTCTACGGGTGTCTTGTCATTGATGCTCTCGACCGGGTCACCCTCATCTCCACCCGCGCCGAGGATGTTCGTGAGGCCGTCGATTATCCGCGCTGCATCGTCGCGCGGATTTGCGGACGGCGATCCGGGTTTGTTTGTGCCGGGGCTGGCGTCCGGGGACGCGCCAGGCGTTGTTGCATCGGGAATTGTCTTGCGCAGAAATGCTGTGGCCTTCTGTTTCATTTTGTATCCGGCATACACCAGGCCACCGATGCCGAGAGCCGCAAGCAGCGCCAGCATCCCCAGCACGACGAGCACGGTAGGCATGCAACCGCTCTTGGTGCCTGCGGCAACCTGTTGCGGCACGACGGCGGGCGTGTCTTGCCATGGAGTTGCGGAAGCTGGCTGCGGGGAGGCCGGCATTGCCGGCTCCGCCGGTACATCCGGCGCACTGGGTTGCGCTTCGGTCTCAACAGGCGCCCCGCAGTGAGTGCAGAACAGTACACCCGCTTCGAGTTCGCTTCCGCATTTTGTGCAGTAGGCCATGGGGACTAACCTCCACCCTTCTTGGGAGTTGCGCAGCCGCCTGGGACCTGGGTCACGATTTGGAAGAGCCCTTGACTCGGCCCTTTCTTGAACGACCCTGCACGATCGACCCTCTTATCTGTGAATGGCGCGATAAAAACATTGATCGCGTCTGTAGCCCAGCCCGGAAGGGAGTAACCGACACCGGTATCAATGAAGGCCTCGATCGTGCCCTGCCTGCAGGGAAAGGCGATGTCGGGAGCGCGCAGCACGGTACCGGCAAATCTCAATCCGGCATAGACTCCGGTATTGAATCCGAATGCGCCGATCCCCACCAAGGTCCGTACGTCGAAGCCCATCACGGCAGAGTTAATCCCCACCGATATCCCTTCCGTTGAGTTGCCGAGATCGGTGATTGCAGTGGCGTGGGTGGGAACGTTAAGCCGCCAGGCATTCGCCCAATATCCTGCCTCGATTCCGGCGCCGAACGAGTATTCTCCTTCCGCATTGAGGACAGAGGTTTTTGCGCTGAACGCCGTATCGATGGTGAAGGCTGAGTTGAACGTCAGCGACAACGGCACAGGCCCGCCCAGGGGGATGGAGAGATCGATGGGCAGCCAGATCTTCTTGTGCATGTTGGCACTGAAGGCCTGGCTGCTGGATGCGTTGAGATGAAGCTTGATTCCGACGTCGCCATTAATGCGTACGCCGCAGTCCTGAATACCATTCTTGATGTGCAGGAAGAATTGGATCCCGGAGTTGCGGATGGTCATGTAGCCGGAGGATCGTAGCTGAAGGCCATTCTTGTTGTAGTCGTATTCGACGCCGACGCCGCCATCGCTTCCGGCCAGCGGTATGGCCTTCATGCCCTGAAGATCGACAACGGGGGCTTGACCGAGCGTCGGCGGCGGGGTCATGGGCTGCATGGGGATTTTCAGGGGATGGACCCCATTGACTCCCGGCGCGCCCGGCATCTGAAATGCCTGGCCGCTGGTGCGCACCAGCCTCGCTTCGCCAAACCCTATGCCTGCCTGCCCGTTTTCAATCCGATTTAGGTAACTTGTGTTGGCGGACCAGAAGTGGCCTTCCTTGCGATAGGAAACGCGGCGCCCGTCCCCATAGGTTCGCACCATAGAAGCGGGGACCCATTTTCCATCGTGCGAGGGCCGAGAGAGAATCATGCTCTCGTCGACATGATTGGGCGATATGCGCCTGTTTAAGCTCGTGTTCGCCTGCGCCGAGGTATCCGGCGGCTCGGGGTAATCTGGCGCGACGTACGAGATCATGTTGTTCAGGTCGATAGCCTGATTCATTTCGAAACTGCCGTTCAAAATCACGTCGGTAAGCTGGAGGGGGCCCAGGATCACTCTGACCGAATCGCCTTGCCGATTGAGGCTCATGACACGGCCGACGGCGCGGCTCGTCGCAAAGACAACCTTGCCCACCTGAAAATCGCTGACCTGCGGCGCATTGGCGTCAAAGGTCCAGGTCATGCCGTCTGTGCCGACGGATTTGATGGCCTTGTCTCCGTTCTCCATGAGGATGATGCCCGGCTGGTAGTCGACGGAGGGATCGCGACGGGGAGCGATTCCGAATTTGATCTGAGACTCAGACAGTGAGTGAGGATCGACAGGGTGAACGACCGTTGCCTCGGGATGCATCTTCGGATCGAAGAGATCTTGCGTGAAGCCTCCGCCTGCATTGGCGTTTGAGCCGGCCGACGCGGACTGCTGCGGCTGCTCGCTCGATGGCGAGGAGGCATGCTTGCATGCGCCAAGCAACATCAGAATTGCGAGCAATCCGCGCAATGCATGCCGGCCGGTTGTGCGTGCCGGCAACAAGCGTCTGAAGCGCGGGACAGGGGAGGTCATCAGAGACCCGCCTGCTTTGCGGCGAACGCGCCGATCACGGGGAGCCTGAAAGCTTTTCCCTGGGACGCGTTGAACATGAGAAACGCCCAGAGACAGAAACCGCCAACCATCATCAGGACGTCGATCGGCATTTGAATGATGAAGAACAGGCCCTTGGTGATGGCGCCGAGAACAAGGCCGACGATCATCCATGCGAACCACAAGCCGATCCAGGCAATGTTGAAGAAGATGGACTGGAAGGCGTGGAAGCGTACGAAACGGTCTGCCTTGAATGGTTCAATCACCAGAAAAAGAATGCCGGTGACGAAACCTGCGAGATAGGCAAGCGCAGCGGCTGCGTAGGGCTGCAGCCCCGATGCGGCTGGCGCTGGAGCCGCCGCCACCGCGGCTGCTCCAGGTCTAGGGGAAGAACAGATCGGGCAGACTGCATTGTTCTCTGCCAAGGGACGTCCACAGCTCCGACAAAAACTCATGGGAAAATTCCTTTCTCAAAGAGGGTTCACAGCATTTACAGCCGGCCGGCGATGTTTGCGGCGAGAGGCTTGATCGCGATGGCATCGCAGGGACAGTAAGGGAACATCATGCGCACGACGGTCTGGCCTTTTCGGAGGATGATGCCGGAGCCGCCCATCTCGTAGGCTTCGTTGCCAATACCGTCGAGATCGCCTGTTGCTGTCTGATCGGTGGTTTTGCCTTCGGTGTTGACCACGCCATTCTTTATGCGGTTGAAGGCCATGCGGTTCAACTTCATTTCCAGATCGGCATTGCCGGAACTGAAGGTGAGCGAAAGAATCGGCACCTCCCCGGTTGCCGCTTCCTTCGACAGGTCCTTGTCGGAGGTCTCCTGTTGTTTGAAGAACGCGCCGGTGATCTGCTGCATCATCTTTTGCTGTTGCGCGGTCGCGGAGTCGCCGTTGCTTTTGGCCTGGCTCGTAACCATGGAGGTCATGTGTTTCGAGACCATGTCGGCCGGATCGCCTTTGGCAATGTAGTTGCAGCCCGAGTCCTGCGGATCGGCGCGAATGATCTGGATGCCGACGGCGCGGGATATCTCTTCTTTGCTGAGGAAGCGGCACGGATCTCCCTTGAAGCCGCTGCTGTCACCGTCTCTTGAAGCCGCCGAGTCCGTCGCCTTCTGCACAAGGGCAGCCAGTCCACCTGCCGCTGAGGTTGAGTTGTCGCCCTCCACCCGGTGCGTAACCTCCTGCACCTTTTCCTTGACCTTGTGAACCGCGTAGTACACGGCGCCAAGTGCGGCCATCCCACCGACGAAAATGATGACTACGGCGGCAATGCCCACTTTGAGCAATGTGTTGGAGCGAGCCGGAGTCGGGGTTGAAGCTACGACCGGCTGCATCTGGGAAACGGGGGCAAAGGCCGGTAGTGCCGGTGGTGCCGGCGGAGCTGGCGTTTGCTGAACTGCTGAATTCGCAGCTCCGCACTTGCCGCAGAATTTCTGTTGGTCATTTAGGGGCGCTCCGCATGATCCGCAAAACTTGCTCATTGTGCTAACTCCTAATTGCGATTTGGTCTATAGCCTCAGCGGTGTGGATCGCAAGTGTCCCAAGTCTCAAAGGGGAGAACTGGGGCATCCTGTAGCCCAGGCTGTTCAGGGCGTCCTGGACAAGCTGAGCGCAATCTTCTTTGCATTTCCCTCGAGGCTGTCATCCTATGTCTCAAAACCGAGACATGAGATACCCAGTTTTTCAAGTCATCAGACTTAGGCCACCCGCCAGGATGGCTCAGGTTCGCCGCGTAAATCAGGGTATGGCGAACAACTTGCTGCATATCTCGCCGAGCTTTTGCCCAAGCTCTGCGTTGTGGATCTTCGGTGCTCCGGGGTCGATGACACTGATGTCGCAGCCGCGATCATGGCCCTTGACAGCAGAGAGGGCGCCTGCCCCGTTCCAGTACGCGCCGTCGCCGATGCCGCCTATCGGGTGCGCCTGGAAAATCCCCGGCAGTTCCGCCCGGAATATGTCGATGTCCGCGACTATCAGGTTGATGTAAATCGGGCCGACATTGCACGAGTGCGCGTCGAGCCGCCGCGGGTGGCCGGCAGGATTGCGCAGGATCGCTGCCACCACATCCGGTGTCAGATATTTCTCGCAAGCGGTGGCGCCGTTGTCGATCCAGGCCCCGCCCCCCGCTGCGGCAGGCGTGGGCGCGGTGAAAGCGGCTACTGCCAGGACGGCGGCAAGGGCCAAGGCTGACAAGCTTGGAAAGGAATGCGTCGGCATAATGTTCCTCGATGGCATAAAGTTCTCCTACAAGCCTCTAGGTGCGGTGAAACGCCACTGCTCAAATCCGATGAAGGCTTCGACGGGTTCGCGGAGGTGGAACCTCGCAATAAACGCGAACCCGTTGCTGCAGTTGAGACAAGTCTCCTGAATTGTTTCTTCAGTTGACCTGGTCGACGCGGATCACGGTCAGCTTGGGGTTGATAACCTGCCCGTTAAACGTGGCACAATTCATGGTGATTGTTGTGCCGTCCGCGACAGATAGAGCGATATCCTGGACTACCAGCGTCACCTTCCCGGGGCCACCTTGGCCTGCCACACGCGCCTGAGTTGAGTCGCCCGTGCTGAGTCTGCATGTAGCATCCTGGTCCGAGCTGTCGGCGTTATTCACCGTAGTTTTGCCGAAGATGAGATAGGTTCCCGCTGGTACTATGACTGAGGCCACCACTGGGAAGCTGTTATCAAGGATTACGTCCCCATATTGTCCGCCATCAAAATACGCGTGGCCAACGCCATTTGCGCCCGCATCACCTTGTGGACCTGTCGGCCCTGTTGGGCCTTGCGAGCCGGTCGCTCCTATGGGTCCCTGCGGTCCCTGGATGCCCTGTGGGCCTTGCGGACCAATAAGCTCGGCGCGGTTATGGACTATTGATCCGTCCGCGAAGAACAGGCCGCTGCCAGCACCTTCGATGCGCACATTTCCCAGAACGTCGAGTTTTGCCTGGGGGGCGCCGGTGCCGATGCCGATGTTCCCGAGGGATTCCGAGATGATGGAGTTGGTGATTGTGAATGGATCGACAAACTTTGCGATGGCGCCGGGCTTTCCCTCCCCTCTAATCGGAAAGAAGAAGTTCGCAGCCTGAACTTGCTTTTGGCTGGATACGCCAAGTAAGACCGCGATCAGCACTGCCGCTGAGGCTGCGACACCGATTCTGATTCCCGGCGCGCGCTTCTTACGGCCCGAGTGTGGCGACTGTTGTAAATTCCCCATGACGACCTCCTGAGATGCGGCGACTATGAAGGTGGCGGGGTACGGCGTCAAACTAATCCGCAATCAACGCGAAGCTAACCGTCAAGCCATCCCGCATGAGTGGTTTACGGCCGCCAACTAACCGGCCCGGGAAAATTTGAGGGCGTGCTAGACTGGGGGGACCTTCGGGCGGATAGGCATTCTGATGGAAGACACGAACAGAAATGAGTCTCGCGCTTCGGGAGTCGTCTATCGCTTCGGCCTCTTCACCCTCGATGTGCTTGCCCTCTCCCTCACGCGCAACGGGCTTCGGATCAAATTGCAGGACCAGCCCTTTCAACTGCTTGCTTTTCTGCTCGAGAAGAGTGGCCAGATTGTCACCCGCGAGGAGTTGCGGCGGCGGCTATGGCCGGGCAACACCTTCGTCGATTTCGACAAGAGCCTGAGCGTCGCGGTTCTCAAAGTCCGCGAGGCGTTGGGAGACAGCGCGGCCAATCCGACATTTCTTGAAACGCTGCCACGCCGTGGTTACCGGTTTATCGCCCCGGTCACGATGGAAGCCAAGTCTCCGAGTTCGACCGATGGACTGGTTGAAGAAAAGAGCAGAGCGCTTGCACAGCCTGGTCCCACGCTCCCAGTCCTAACCCCCGTCTCAGTCCCAGCTCCGGAGCCAGTTCCCATTCCTGGGCCTTCCGATTCGAACGTAGCCGTGCAGGCCAGGCAAATGAGATTGCGAAAGCTCTGGACTCGAGTCGCGCTCGTTTGCGTGACGGCGGGGCTGGGATTCGCTGCCTTTCACTTTCGCCCAGCGTTGAAGCATGTTGCAACATCAATCCCTGCCGGCGGGTCGCCAACGAAACTGCGCCACTCCGTTGCGGTGCTTGGTTTCAGAAACGTCTCTGGAAGTGCGACGGAGGATTGGCTGTCGACAGCCTTCACCGAGATGCTGAATACGGAGTTGGGCGCAAATGGCGACTTGCTCCTCGTGTCGGGAGAAGACGTGGTGAACGCGAAACATGATCTCTCTCTCACTCTTGAAGACACGCTGGCGAAGGAGACACTGACACACCTCCGGTCGAGCCTCGGTGCAGACGTTGTTGTAGTGGGCTCGTACACCCTCCTGAAGGACGGTCCGAAGAATCGGATTCGCCTCGATATCCGGGCGCAAGACACGGCGCTGGGAGAAACCATCACCGCAGACGCAATTACCGGCGAGGAGAGCGATCTGTTCGACATTGCCGCGCAGGCCGGCAGCCGTTTGCGTGAAAGCCTTGATCCCGCGCTGAGCCTGGCCCCGGAGCGAGAGATGCCGCGATTTCAGGGATCGACCAACCAGGTTGCGTTGCAGTTTTACAGCGAAGGCCGCGCGCGAAGTTATGACTTCGATTTCGTCGGCGCGCGGGATTTTCTGAAGAGAGCGGTGGCAGCAGATCCTGGATTCGCTTTGGCACACTCGGCGCTTTCCGAGGCCTGGTCAAAGCTCGGATACGAAAATGAGGCGCGCAACGAGGCGAAGCTTGCCTTGCAGTACGCGCGGGGCCTGCCGCCGGAAACCGCCATGGCGACCCAGGGGCAATACCAGGAAACTTTGTCCGACTGGTCAGGTGCGGCCGCAACCTATCGAACGCTTTTCAATTTGTTCCCTGACAATTTGAACTATGGGCTGCGGCTCGCCTCGGTGCAACTCCACCTGATCCCTGCAGACGCGGAGCGCACATTGGCCTCGCTGCGAAAATTGCCATGGCCCCTGGGGAACGATCCGCGAATCGATCTGATGGATGCGTCCGTGATGATTTACCACGACCTTCCGAAAGCGCGCGAGGCTGCTGAAAAGGCCATTTCCAAAGCATCGGCGCAAGGTGCCACGTTGATGGTGGCTCGCGGTTACGGCATTCTGTGCCAGCAGGGATCCGCTCTCTCGGAATCAATGGACCGATCGATTTCAGAGTGCACGCTTGCGCGCAACAGTTATATCAGCGCTGGAGACAAGAACAACGCAGCGCGCACACAGAATGACCTTGCCGGCCTCTTTTACCAGCATGGTGACCTGGACAAAGCCGAGAAGATGTGGACAGAGGCGATTGATGTGTTTCGCGCTGTGGGTGACACAGAAGGGCTCGCCGCCTCTTCGAACAATGTCGGAGATGTTCTGTTGACCCGCGGAAGGCTGACGGAAGCCCGCAAGCTTCTGGAACAAGCGATCGCTGGTTACCAATTGGTGGGCGATCGATCGGGTGTGGCACTGGCCAAAGTGGATTTGGGGCAGATCGCGCTCGAGAAGACGGATTTGTCGGCAGCCGGGACAGAGTATGAGCAGGCGCTGGCGATTGCCACGCAGGCCGGTGACAAGAGCACGGCAGCGTATGGGCTGGTGGGGCTTGGCGATGTGGCTCTGCAGCGGAATCAACTTTCCGAAGCGCACGAGAAATATGAGTCGGCGCTCAAGCTGCGGAAGGAGATCGGAGAGACGCAGACCGTTCTGCGGACCCGAGTGGCTTTGGCGCGGCTGGGAATTGAAGAGGGACGCGCTGCCGATGCGGAGCGCGAGGCACGCGCGTGCAAAGATGAACTGGACAAGGCTCAAGTTCCAGACGACGAACTCGACGCGGGTCTGGTGCTGACAAAAGCGCTCCTTGCTCAAGCCAAGACTGCCGAAGCGAAAAGCGAGATGTCGAAGCTGCGTCCACTGGAGGAGAAGACAGAGGATCGTGAATTGAGCCTTCGCTTCTCCCTTCAGCTTGGACAAATTCTCCTGGCTGAGCATGATCTGCGTTCATCACGAACGCTAGTTGAGATGGTTTCGAAGATGGCGGAGTCTTCGGGATCTGCCGATGTCTCGTGGGAAGCTCAAATGGTCCTCTCGGAGGTGCAAAAGGCATCCGGCGACGCCGCGGGCGCATTGAGGCAGATGAGATTGCTGGAGGCCCGTGAGCGGAGTGCCGGCCTGCTGCTCCTTGCCAGCAAGACGGGAACTGTTTCACCGGCAATGGGCATGGCGCGTGACCGTTCTGGCTCCACTCAGTGATTGGCCAATCTGGAGCGTAGTCAAAGTTAGATATTGGCATGGGCCATCAGGGAGACCAATTAGAGGCTGATTAAATCGTCGATCTGCACCTGACCTTGCCCGCGCAAAACGTATCCCTAGTCTCCTGAGTCATAAATAGCTTGTGTATGTAATCGGCACGTTCTATGTTGAGGTATGGAGCCTCGTCGTGGACGTCCGAAGATGCATGAGCTGGTGGTTAGTCCGGCGCAGGAGGCCGAATTGGAGCGCATCGCGCGGCAGTCGCGCAGCGCCCAGTCGGTGGCGTTTCGAGTGATGTGGACCTCGATGAAGGGTTTGCTTGATTACTCCGATCCAAAGATCGGTCACCAGATTCGCAATCGGCTCGATGTCATATGTGAGGAACTGGGGTTGCAATACCACGGCGTACGTTTGTCGAGTAGAGTCATGGCGCTAAACGGGCTTCGCATGATGCCGTTGTTTCCATGACCCTCTCTAAAAACCGGACGGTGGGTTTTCCCCAGTACGGCTTCAAGGCTGACATATCGGGCGGCGCCTTCCTACG
>Ga0182024_10008479_pt1 | contig 21632 bp, 18 predicted proteins | sample P32metaG_FD_120480 | JGI IMG/M metagenome (GOLD analysis project Ga0182024, IMG submission 120480) | Permafrost microbial communities from Stordalen Mire, Sweden - P3-2 metaG (Illumina Assembly) | ecosystem: Environmental > Terrestrial > Soil > Wetlands > Permafrost | place: Sweden: Stordalen...
CGCTCGATGATGGGCGGCTCCGCGTCGGGATGCAGCGCCGTCGCAACGGCGGCGCCCGCCCGACGGCCTCGAGAGGGGGGCGACCATGCCCGACTCCGTTCCGCTGCTCGGCAGCGCATACCATCCAGCCGGGGGGACGCGCCCCGGCCATCGCACCATCCGCAAGCTCGACGATGCGGAGTTGCACGCCGATGCCGGCGTCACGCTCATGCTTCGCGAACGCCGAAGCGGACCGACGACTGCGCAGAGCCTCGCCTGGCTGCAATCGCTCCCGGACCGAGGCGCGCGCCACCTCGACATCGTGCAGCTGACTGCGCGGCACGGGTTCGACACCGCCGACCGCGATCGTGTGGTGCGCTGGGCGACGTCGACGGGACTCCGGGTCACCGCTGAAGACCCGGCCACGCGACGAGTGATGCTGCGCGGAAGCACCGAACAGCTCTCGCGCGCATTCGAGGTCGACCTGGAGCGTTTCGCCTGGCAGCGCGCGGACGGCCGCAGCGTCGAGTATCGCGGCCATCGCGGACCGGTGCATCTTCCCGCCCATCTCGGCGGCATCGTCGAGGGCGTCTTCGGACTCGATGATCGACCGCTGGCGCGCTCGCACGTGCGCTCCCTGGATGACGGCCGCTCAGCGGTATTCGCGTACGACCCGCCGCAGCTCGCCGCGCTCTACAACTTTCCGCGGCTGGCCAATGGTGGCGAGGGTGTCGAGCTGGTGGCGTCGATGATCGAGCTCGGTGGTGTCGTGCATCCTTTCGACCTTGCCGCATCGTTTGCCCGCCTGGGCCTGCCCGCGCCGGATATCACCAATGTCTGGTTGGATGGTGCCACGCCGGCCCCCGACCCGAATGGTGCCGATGTCGAAGTGGCGCTGGATTACCAGGTCATCGGCGCGATGGTTGCGGCGATGGCGCCAAGAGCGCACCTGACGATCGTGAGCTACAACGCACCCAACAGCGAGCGCGGCTTCATCGACGCGGCTGCGACCGCAGCGAGCGATGCCATCCGACGCCCGTCGGCCGTGTCGATCAGCTGGGGCGCACCGGAAGACCACTGGTCGGCGCAGGGCATGCGCGGGCTCGACGCCGCATTTGCAACCGGTGCGCTGCACGGCGTGGCCTTCAGCGCCGCAGCCGGCGATGCCGGGTCGACCAACGACGAGATCGACGGATTCCAGCACCCGGAGTTCCCAGCGTCGAGCCCGCATGCATGGGCGTGCGGCGGGACAACCCTGCTCGCGGCTCGAGGCCGCATCCGGACTGAGACCGTGTGGAACGAGCTGTCGCGGGGCGCCGGCGCGGCCGGAAGCGGCGTCAGCAGCGCGTTCCCGATCCCCGCCTACCAGGCTGCATGCGGGATCCGGCCGCGTTCGGCGGACGGCGGCGCTCTCGGCAGGGGTCTCCCGGACGGTTCCGGAAACGCCGACCCATTGACCGGCTGGAACGTGGTGGCGCTGCGCCGCCTGCGTTCCACCGGCGGCACCAGTGCCGTCGCCCCGATGTATACAGCCCTCTGGACGCTGGTGTCCGCGCAGCTCGGCCACCGGATCGGACTGCCGCATCCGCTCCTCTACGCCAAGCGCGGTCGCGGCTTCAACGATGTGACCAGCGGCGATACCGGCGGTCCATACCGTGCGGGTCGCGGATGGGACCTCGCCAGCGGGTGGGGCAGCCCCGACGGCCGGCAGATCGCGCGCGACCTCGGCGTGCGCCTGCAGAGCCCGGATGTGCGCCGGCCGCGCATCGCCGGTGGGGAACGCGAGATCGCCTGAGGTCAGATCCCGAGCAGGGCGGCCGAGCCTGTGGCGAGCGCCACGGGCCGGCCGTCGGCTCCGAGAATCTCAGCGGTCCCGACGGTCAGGCTCCTGCCCCGATGCACGACCTTGGCTCGCGCCTCGAGCCGGCTACCGTCGCCGGCGACCGGGCGCAGGAAATTCACCTTGATGTCCACCGACGCCATCCCCTCGCCTTTGGCGAGCGTCGTCTGAGTGGCCATCGCCAGGGCGAGATCGGCGAGCAGCACGATGAAGCCGCCCTGCGGCCATCCGAACGGCGTCGCGAGCCAGCCGGTCAGTGGCATCGAACACGTGGCCGCGCCGAGGGTTGCTTCGGTCGGCACGATCCCCAGGAGGTGATGCAGCGGCGGCAGCGGCAACTCTCCGCGAATTTGCGCCTGGACGATGTCCACTCCGCTGCGCGTCAGGAACTCGCGCTCGTCGATACGTTCGCCCGACACCGGCCGGAGGTACGGATCGAGCCCGCCGTCCGCGATCGGTGACTCCGGCGACGCAACCGGCGGTGGTGCGGTGCCACCACGCGAGGGCGCACCCGCAGCCATGTCACTGAAGATGCGCATCCGCGACGTCGTATACGCAACCAGCCGCCCCTCTCCATCGACCACCTCGCCCGCCGAAAAACCCATGGTGCGGCCGGTGTGCACAGCGTGACCCTTCGCGGTGACGACCGATCCGATGCGCGTGGGCCGCAGGTACGTCATCGACATTTCCGCCGTCGTGTACTGCGTGTGCGGAGGCTGCAGCGACTGCAGCGCGCACCCCAGGGCGGCGTCCGCCGCCAGCGCGAGGGTGCCCCCGGGAACGCCGCCGTGCGACCACTCGAACCACGCGGACACGGGCAGGCTGAACTCCGCGATTCCCTCGTCCGCGCCGTCAAAGGTGACCCCCGTCAGCCGTCCCATGGGTGGCTGCGCGCGCACTCGTCGCAATGCGTCGAGACCACTCAGGTCGCGCGCCGATGCATCAAGGATCTGGCCACGGACAGGAAGGTCGCGCCAGAGCGCGGGCTCGCGGATCAGCACTGCCCGAGCTTAGCGGCGGCCGCCCAACCGAGCGCTCAGCGTGGCGGCGGTGCGGGCACCCATGCGATTCCCGTGCACGTCGAGGTCGCCACATCCGTGCCCACCACCGGCGCGGCGTAGGCGGTGCCACGCACCGTGATGGTCTCGGGGAATCCCGGCAGCGGTATCGGCAGTTGCACCACCCGCGTGACCTCCGCGTAGACATGGCATCCGTCACTGGCGCACAGGGTTCCCTCGGGCATCTGCGGGTCGTCAGCGGTCTTCAACACTGCCGGGGTCGCGGGATCGCGAGGGATCTGCCCGGACTGGTCGCCCGCCTCGATGCATGAGCGCTGGAATGCGTACAGCGAGCCCTTGCGACCCTCTGCGCTGATGTCGACGATCTGCACCGCGCAAGTGCCACCTGTGCACGAGCCGGCATCGGCGTAGAGATACCGCGGATCAATCGAATCCGCCCCCGATTGCGCACTCAGCTGTGCCGCGTCCTGGACGCGCCCGGACCACACGTAGAGATACGCGGAGTCTGCGACGAGGCAGACGAGACTAAAGAGGAACAACGCGAACCCGAGTGCGAACACGATGAGGGTCTGGCCGCGCTGGAGAGGAGATCGTCCGGGCCGCTGTGAATTCGCGAGCGACCAAGGGAGCACGACAATCCGCCTGCGCGAACGAGGGTGCTGCGAAGTTGAGCAGGCCGGGAGATCGTCCGGGCCGCAGCGAATTTGATAGTGACCGAGAGAGCGCGACAATCGGTTCGCGCGAACGAGGGAGCGGTCAAGCTGAGCATGGGCCCGGACGATCTCCCGGCCGTCCGCGTGCGGCGCGCGCGGCGACATCACTGCCGGAAAGGCGGCGGGAGCGCCTCGGAATGCGCGTGCAGGGTCGGCGTCCAGAACACCCCCCAAGCCAGCGGCGTGTTCGCGAAATCGAGTGACGCCGACGCGCTGCACGTGACGACATCAAGTCCGGACGGTGGATTGAGCGTGCGATCGACGTACCCGGGAACCACGACACCACCGGCTTTGCGCGACCCGATGTCGCACGACACCTCGGCATTCGCGGGTGATCCCGGATAGGCGATTGGCGGCACGGGCCGCGTGGTGGCATTGCCGCTGTCGCCGCCCGATGTGCACAGCGTTGCGGTCTGCCAGTGGAGCAGGCCGATGTAGGTGGTCATCGTGCCGTAGAAGCTTTCCGCTGCATACCGGCAACCGGTTGGCAGTCCCGCGGTGCCGAGCGTGGCGCCGCTTGCGCCACAGCAATGCATGCCAGCAGCATCTACCGCGTTCTCGGGAGCCTGAAACCTCGACTGCGCGGCCAGCGCGGTGGCTGAGTTGAGCTGCTGCTGCACGGTGACCTGCACCATCACGGCAATGAAGTTGCAGATGAGAAACAGCAGGATTGGAATCACGAGCGCGGTCTCGAGCACGGCCTGGGCGTCGTCGCCGCGACGCCTGCTTCGCCTCACGGTGCGAAGCGAAGCGTGTGCGTCGTTGCCGAGATGTTTGTCGGAAGCTCGAATCCGCCGGCGCCGGGCCCAAATCCCGGCGGCACCAGCGACGCGACGAAGCCGATGACTCGAACGGTGATCATCGGCGAGTCGTCGCAGCCGGGCGGGTACTGCGCAGCCTGACCAGGCGGCGGAGCGGTGCATGCGGGCGGATCGGCCTCGCTGACGCAGACCACCACCACGCGCGGTCCGTCCGCGGCCTGTACCTCGGCGGGCGTGGATGGACAGTGCTGCGTGCTGTCCGGCGCGCACCCTCCAGTGGAGTCGATCGTGCACCAGCTCTTGATCACGGTGCCGAACATCGAGGTGCGCAGTCGCCCGGATATCGCCGCGGTGACCGCTCGAGCATCCGGCGCCGTCTCTGACAGTGGGGTCGACCCAGCCGACGAAGCGATCCTTGCGCCCTGTTCGACGGCCGAGACCTCCGCCGAGGTCTGCACTGCCCAGAGCCCCGCATCGAGGGCGCCGATCAGGCAGAACAGGAAGAGCGGCAACACCACGGCGAATTCGACGATCGCCTGCCCACGTGTGTGGCGTGACGTGCGTCGAGGACGCACCACTCCCTCGAATTCCCCTCCCATCGCCTCCTCATCGTAGCCGGGTGCGGGGTGGTTACGAGGGAAGGACCACGAATGTCAGATTGACCGGCAGCAAAGCAGTCACTGTCACCGGGTCGGCCGGCTGTTGGGTGGTCGGGTTGATGAGCGTCGTCCAGGTGCCATCCGCGAAGACCTCGAGGACGTACGGACCGCCGATCGGCACGTTGGTGAACGTGAAATCGCCCGAGGCGTCGGCGGTCGTATAGAAGAATGGCGCGCTGGTCTGGTACATCCCGTTCGGCTCCGACTTGTAGTTGGAGCTCAGCCGGACCCTGCCGGAGACCGGTCCCCCGATGTGGGTCACGAGCGTGCCGGAGACGGTCTCGGGTGCCGCAAGCATCGCCTGCGCCTGGCCCGCCTCGGCGCTCGCCGGGTAATCGGTCACCAGCTGCTGCAGGTCCACCAGTGCCTCGCGATAGGAATCCTGGGCAAGGTCCTCCTCGCCGGCGGCCAGCAGCGCCGAGGGAAACAGGCTGTCTGCCGTTCTCGTCGCCGGCGCCGAATGCTCGGCGACGATGCCATCCAGAATCGTCACCGCATCGGTGGCGCGTCCCGCCGTGACCAGCAGCCCGGCTTCCCCGGCTTGATCCACCGGCAGCTGCCGGGCCGCCGCGATCCCGGCCGGCGTGGCGGGGGCAAGCCGGGCAACCTCCTGGAGCCGGAGGATCGCACTGGCATAGTCCGCGATCGCCGTATCCGTCGTTGACGTCTTGAACAGAAGCGCCGCCAGGTCGTCGAGCGCCTGCTTCCTGAGCGACGGCGCGGTGACCGATCGGTAGACGGCAACCGCCTGGTCGATCTTGCCGCTGCGGCCGATTGTCGCTGCCCAGGCCATCAGGGTCTGCTGGGCAGCTCCGGTGGCCGTTGCGGCGTCACCGGTATCGAGCACGAAGACGGGGCCGGTGCGCACCGAGATCGCCTCGTCGATTGCGATGGCGCTGGCGTAATACCCGTGAGCAGCCAGGGTCGCTGCTGCTCCAGCGGCCGTCGCTGTACTCGTGGCGGCGCCGACGACGACACCGATCGCGGCCGTGATGATGGCCCCGATGGCCAGCAACGCCTTGGGCCAGCGCCTGGGGGCGTCGACCACGCGATCCGGGCGCGCAGCGAACGCCGGAGGTGGTGAGGGCGCGGCTTCCGAGGCGGGTGGCGGCGGGGGCGCCGGGTGCAGTTCCACGTACCCATAACGTACGTGCGCGCACCACCGGCACGGTGTTCCGGATCTCCGTGTCGCACCGCGCCTCAAGCAGGGTTCTGCCGGACGAGTAGGCTGCTCGCCGAATGATCACCGTCGACGGAGGAGCGCTGACCATCGATGCGGTCGTGCGCGCGGCTCGAGGACGCGAACGGGTTGCTCTCGATCCCGGCGTCCGCACCCGAATGCGGCCCGCGCGCGAGGTCGTCGACCGTCTCGACCGCGAGGGGGCCGTCGTGTACGGCGTCACCACGGGATTCGGCGCGCTCGCCGACCGGGCGGTGGATCCCGCGGATCGCGCGCTCCTGCAACGGTCGGTCGTGCTCAGCCATGCGGCGGGATCGGGCCCGCGCCTGGAGGACGAGGTCGTGCGCGGGATGATCCTGCTCCGCGCGCGCACCCTGGCTGCCGGGCTCTCCGGCGTCCGCGTCGAGCTGGTCGAGGCGCTGCTGGGGCTGCTCGAGGCTGGCATCGTCCCCTGGGTACCCGAGCACGGCTCCCTTGGTGCCTCCGGAGATCTCGCGCCGCTCGCCGCCATCGCGACAGTCCTGCTCGGCCAGGGTTGGGTGGCGGACGGGGGCGCCCGCGTCGAAGGTGCGGCGGTGCTGCGTGACCATGGGTTGACGCCCATCGACGTCGAGCCCAAGGAGGGCCTCGCGCTCATCAACGGCACCGACGCCATGACCAGCCTGCTCGCCATGGCGGTGCACGACATCGAGGACCTGCTCCGCCTCGCCGACATCGCCTGCGCGCTCAGCTTGGAGGCACTGCTCGGCACCACCGTTGCCTACGAGGAGCGGGTCGTGACGCTCCGTCCGGCGCGCGGCCAGGCCGACTCGGCCGCCAACCTGCGTGCGCTTCTCGAGGGCAGCCCGATCGTCTCGTCCCACCGGTCATCGCGCCATGCGGTGCAGGACGCCTACTCGCTGCGCTGCGCGCCCCAGGTCCACGGGGCCGCGCGTGACGTCGTCGCCTTCTGCCGCCAGACGGTCGAGCATGAATTGGCCAGTGTCGTCGATAACCCGGTGGTGCTCGGCGACGAGGTGGTGAGCGCGGGCAACTTTCATGGACAGGCCCTGGCATACGCGGCCGACATGCTCGCGTCGGCGTGCGCCGACGTGGCTGCGATCAGCGAGCGCCGCGTCGACCGGCTGCTCGACCCCGCGCGATCCCGCGGGCTCCCTGCGTTCCTGAGCCCCGAGCCGGGATTGAACAGCGGTCTGATGATCACGCAGTACACCGCGGCAGCGATGGTCGCATCGCTCCGGCATGCGGCCACACCGTTTGCTGTGCAGAGCGCCGCGACCAGCGCGGGTCAGGAAGACCACGTCTCGATGGGCTACGAGGCGGCGTTGCGCACCCGCCGGTCGGTGGAGCTGTTTCGCGCCGTCCTCGCCGTCGAGGTGCTCTCTGCGGCGCAGGCGATCGACCTGCGCCACCCCCTCCGGCCGGCGCCCGCGACCGGTGCGGTGATCGCGGCCCTGCGGCGACGGACCAAGCCGCTCGCCGCCGACCGCATCCTCTCCGGCGATCTCGAGGCAGTCGAAGCATGGGCACGCGACGGCGAGTGGCACGGCGCGGTCGCCGAAGCCGGGGTGACGTTGCGATGACCGCGGGAGCTCGCCCAGTTCGCGCGCCGCAAGGCAACACGCTCACCTGCCGAAGCTGGCAGACCGAGGCGCCGCTGCGCTGCCTCATGAACAACCTCGACCCCGCAGTGGCCGAGGACCCCGATTCGCTCGTTGTGTACGGCGGCACCGGCCGAGCGGCTCGCTCGTGGGAGTGCTTCGACGCCATCGTCGCGACGCTCCGATCGCTGCGCGACGACGAGACGCTGCTGGTGCAGTCGGGCAAGCCGGTGGGTGTTGCGCGGACCCACGAGATGGCCCCGCGTGTGCTGATCGCAAACTCGCTCCTGGTGCCGCGCTGGGCGACGTGGGAGGAGTTCTGGCGGCTCGAAGCGATGGGGCTGACGATGTACGGGCAGATGACCGCGGGCTCGTGGATCTACATCGGCACCCAGGGCATCCTCCAGGGCACGTTCGAGACCTTCGAAGCTGTGGCCCGCAAGCGTTTCGGCGGCAGCCTGAGCGGCCGCCTGGTGGTGACGTCGGGGCTCGGCGGCATGGGCGGCGCGCAACCGCTCGCCGTGACCATGAGCGGCGGGGTCGCGCTCTGCATCGATGTGGACCCCGCGCGTATCCAGCGGCGCCTCGACACGGGATACGTCGACGAGGTCGCCGACACGCTGGACGCGGCGGTGCGGCGCTGCGACGTCGCGCGCGAAGAAGGACGTGCGCTGTCGGTGGCCGTCTGCGCCAACGCCGCCGACGCATTGCCCGCGCTGCTCGAGTCGTCGCTGGCGATCGATGTCGTGACCGATCAGACCAGCGCCCACGACCCGCTGCACGGGTACATCCCCGCCGGGCTCAGCCTGGAAGCGGCGGCCGCGCTGCGGGCGAGCGACCCTGAGGAGTACATGCGCCGGTCGCGCGAATCGATGGCGCGGCACTGTGAGGCGATGGTGGAATACCAGCGGCGCGGCGCGGAGGTGTTCGACTACGGCAACTCGCTGCGCGACCAGGCGCGCATCGGCGGCTTCGCCGACGCGTTCGCATACCCGGGATTCGTCCCCGCGTACATTCGCGATCAGTTCTGCGAAGGGCGGGGACCGTTCCGGTGGGTCGCTCTGAGCGGTGATCCCGAAGACATCGCTCGTACCGATGCGGCGATGCTCGAGCTGTTCCCGGATCACGACGGCCTGCACCGCTGGATCAACCTCGCGAGGGAGCGCGTGCACTTCCAGGGCCTTCCTGCGCGGATCTGCTGGCTCGGCGCCGGCGAACGTCATCTCGCGGGGCTCCGGTTCAACGACATGGTGCGCAGCGGCGAGCTCTCGGCACCGGTGGTCATCGGGCGCGACCATCTCGACAGCGGCTCGGTGGCCTCTCCGATGCGCGAGACCGAGGCGATGCGAGACGGCAGCGACGCGATCGCCGACTGGCCGGTGCTCAACGCGCTTCTCAACACCGCAAGCGGCGCAACCTGGGTCGCGGTGCATCACGGTGGCGGAGTCGGCATGGGACTCTCGATTCATGCGGGGGCGCAGGTGTGCGCCGACGGCACCGAGCTCTCGGCGCGTCGCTGCGAGCTGATGCTCACCAATGACCCGTCGACCGGGGTGATGCGTCACGCGGACGCGGGCTATCCCGAAGCGCGCGACGCGGCTCGGAAGCGTGGCGTGCGCGTGCCCATGCTCGACGCGGGTGGCCCGGACGGGTGAACGCTCACGAGTGGCTGGCCGGCGACGCTGCCACGCCCGACCTCGTCCTGCTCGGCGCCCCGATCGGGAAGGCATCCATCACCCCGGTCGAGTCGTGGTCGACACCGCCGGCTTTTCGCGAAGCGCTGGGCCGGTTCCCGACGTGGGACGCGCAACGGTACGTCGACATCGCAACGTTGCAGGTGCAAGACCTCGGGGACGTCCAGGGCGACCGTGACGATATCGATGCGCGTGCGGCCCACGAACGCATCCTGTCAGCCGTGGAGAGCGCAGGCCGGACGGCCGCTCACGTTGTCGTCATCGGTGGCGACAACTCGCTCACCCGCCCGGCGCTGCTCGGAATAATGAACGCCAGACCCGGAGCCTGGGGATTGCTCACCCTCGATGCCCACCACGACTGCCGTCCGGCCACGGACGGCTCGCGCAACGGCACCCCCGTTCGCGAGCTGATCGAGGCGGGGCTGCCCGGCGATCGCGTCGCGCAGATCGGCATCCACCCGCTCGGCAACGCACGGGAGCACGCGGACTGGGCGCGGGCGCAGGGAATTCACATCGTCCCGTTGCCCACGGTGCGACGCGATGGCATGGATGCGGTGATCGCGTCGTCGATCGCACAGATGGTCGCGGCTGGTGCCGAGCGCGTGTACGTCGATTTCGACATCGACGTCATTGATCGCGCGTTCGCGCCGGCGTGCCCGGCAAGCCTCCCTGGTGGGATGCAGCCCGATGACCTGTTCAGCGCGGCATACCTGCTCGGCTCGGAACCGCGCGTGGTTGCTGCTGATCTCTGCGAGGTGGACGCGAATGCCGATGTCAACGCCATGACGGTGCGGTTGATGGCCGCGACGTTCCTCAAGTTCTGCAGCGGTCTGGCGACCCGCGTTCGCGCTGGGAGCGAGTCATGAGTGCGATCGTGATTCACGGGATCGGTGTGCTGTGCACGTGCGATCCGCTCCGTGGTGACGCTCCGGGCGTTGTGCACGATGCCGCCCTCGTCGCGCGCGATGGCGTGATCGTCTATGCCGGACCGGAGGCGACGCTCGATCGCGGCGACGTCCCGCGGGGAGCGCTCGAGGTGCAGGCGCGCGGCGCCGTGGTCACCCCGGGGTTCGTCGACGCGCACACGCATATCGTCTGGCTAGGCGACCGCGGCGATGAGTACGCGCGGCGCGCAGCAGGTGCAACGTACGAGGAGATCGCGGCTGCAGGCGGAGGCATCCGCTCCACAGTGACGGCCACCGCCGCAGGCAGCCTCGAGGATCTCGTGACCGCAAGTCGCGAGCGCGCGCGGCGCATGCTGTCGGGCGGCACAACGACCATCGAGGTCAAGAGCGGCTACGGGTTGGAGCACGACGCGGAGATGCGCCAGCTCGACGCGGCCGAGCGCCTTCGCCAGTGGCAGGATCTGCCCGACGTGGTGGCGACCTATCTGCCATTCCATGCGACTCCCGACGGCCCGCGCGAACCCTTCATCGAGGACGTGTGCACGCGTGGCGTGAAGGATGCTGCAAAACGTGCTCTGTTCGTCGACGCGTTCTGCGACATGGGTGCGTACACCGTCGCCGAGTGTCAGCGCCTCTTCACCGCGGCGACGAGTCACCACCTGCGTCCAAAGATCCACGCGGAGCAGCTGTCGCACAGCGGCGGCGCGTTGCTTGCCGCACAGGTGGGCGCCGTGAGCGCCGACCATCTCGAATATGCAACGGACACCGATCTCGAGGCGCTCAGCAAAGCTGGGGTCGTCGGCGTGATCCTGCCCGGAGCCTCGCTGGTCATGGGTGGTCCGCCGCCGCCTGGACGGCGGCTGCTCGAGGCCGGGTGTACGGTGGCGGTGGCTACCGATTGCAACCCGGGCACCTGCTACAGCGAGTCGATGCCGCTGATGATCTCGCTCGCGGTCTCGCTGGGCCGCCTCACACCGGCTCAGGCGCTGGTCGCGGCCACCGTCGGTGGCGCCGAGGCCCTCGGGCTCAAGGATCGAGGCATCCTGCGCGCGGGCCTCCGTTGCGATGCGGTCATCCTCGAGACCCGGGACTGGGTGGACGTGGGGTATCACCTCGGCGGTGACATCGTGGGCAGTGTGATCCTCGATGGCCGCTTGGCAGTACCCTCGAAAGCGTGATGCTCACCGAGTCCTCGCGTCGCAGCCGCCCCGCTCGCCGCGGCGGCACAACGCTTCCGCGCCTGGTGGGCCAGGACCTCGAGGTGCAGCTCGCCGGTGGCGAGACGCGCACTTACGTCAACCTCGACATGGCGGCGAGCACGCCGGCGATGGAGGCGGTGGCAGACGCGGTGATCGAATTCCTCCCCTGGTACTCGAGCGTGCACCGTGGAGCCGGTTTCGCATCGCAGGTGTCGACGCGCGCGTACGAGGCGGCGCGCTCCGCAGTGGCAAGCTTCGCCGGCGCTCGCTCCTCAGATGCGGTCATCTTTGTCCGTAACACGACGGAGGCGATCAACCTTCTGACCCACTGCCTCGTGCTGCGCCCGGGGCACGCCGTGCTCAGCACGATCGTCGAGCACCACGCCAACATGCTGCCCTGGCGGCGACTCGCTCGAGTGGAGTTGCTCGACGCACCGGACTCCGCCGAGCAGTTGCTCGCCGACCTGCGCCGCGCGCTGGAAGATCGCCACCGCCCCATCGGGATCGTCGCCATCACGGGTGCGAGCAACGTCACCGGCGAGGTCTTCCCGGTTGCGGAGATCGGCCGGCTCGCTCACGAGCACGGCGCGCTCCTCGCCGTCGACGCCGCGCAGCTCGCACCGCATCGAGCCATCGACATGGTCGCGATGGGCATCGATTTCCTCGCTCTCTCGGGGCACAAGATGTACGCGCCCTTCGGTGGCGGGGTGCTGATCGGACCCTCCGCCGTGCTCGGTGACGCCGAGCCCATGCTCGCGGGTGGCGGTGCCGTGACCTATGTCACCACGGACGATGTGCAGTGGGCGCCACTGCCGGACCGCCATGAGGCGGGGAGCCCGAACGTGGTGGGCGCGATCGCTCTGGGCGCCGCATGCACCGTCCTGGGACGCACCGGGATGCAGCACATCGGCGCGCACGAGAAACGTCTGCTCGCATATCTCGACGGCCAGATCGATGATCTGCCGCGGCTGCGCCGGCTCCGCTTGTGGGACGGCCCCGACGTCGACCGGTTGGGGGTGAGCACCTTCATCGTCGACGGCATGCATCACGCGCTGGTGGCGTCGGTGCTGAGCGCCGAGTACGCCATCGGCGTCCGCCACGGCTGCTTCTGCGCGCACCCGTACATCACCCACCTGCTCGGTGTGAGCATCGGCGAGGCACACACCATTCGCGAACGGCTCCGCCGCGGCGAGCATCACGAGATCCCCGGCGCGATCCGCGCATCGTTCGGGATCGGCACGTCCGTCGAGCACATCGATCGCCTCGTCGCAGCGCTCCGCGAGATCACCACGCGTGGTCCGCACCTCGACTACGTCGAGGATCCGCAGACCGGCGACTACCTGCCGGTCGGCGACCAGCGGCGGCTCCCGGTGTTCGATTTCCTGCCGCCCCTGGAGGCGATGGCCACCCCGTCAGGGTGCGGTCAGTTCTGAGCCACCCCGGTACGGACGCCGAGCTCTCGCACTAGTGCGGCGGCGTCGGTGACCGGCGACTGACAGACGAAACCGTGGCAGACGTACGCCGCGGGCGCGCCTGCGACGAGCGTGCGACCGTCGAGGAGCGGCACCTCGCCCGGGGTTCCCCATGCGAGCACGGTGAGCGGATCGAATCGCTGCTGCACCGCCTCGAGGAGCGAGCGCGTCCGCGCGTCGGCGGGATCGCCGATGATGGCGACCTCGCGCATGGGACCGACAAACAGTTCCATCGCAGCCGCTAGTCCGGCGACGGCCAGCGGCGCGCGCGCAACCACGGTGGCAAGGGGGGCGGCAATCTCCAACGCGCGCTCGTGCCAGCGCGCTTCGCCGGTGAATGCCTGCAGCCGCGAGAACAAGCCCGCCGCAACCGACTGCCCGGCGCTCACAGGGTTGTCGTCGATGGTGCGCGGGCGAACGATCAGTGGATCGGCATCGCCGGCCGTATCGAAGTAGTTGCCGTCGGCGTCTCGGTACTGAGCCACGATGCGCTCACCGACGGCGAGCGCGGCGTTGAAGTATTTCGCCTCGCCGGTCGCCTCGTAGAGGGTGAGCAGCGCCGCGCCGAGATTCGCAACGTCGTCGAGAAACCCGATGATGCGCGCGTCAGCGCCGTTCCAGATGCGATGCACGACACCGTCGCTGACCACGTGCTCCAACAGGAAGTCCGCGCACGCCACCGCAATCTCCGTGTAGTCCATTCTTCCCAGCGCAGCCCCCGCCTCCGCGAACGCGGTGATGGCGAGTGCATTCCACGCCGTGATGACCTTGCCGTCGCGCTCCGGTGCGGGCCGCGAGGCTCTCGCAGCACGGAGGCGCCCGCGAATGTCCTCGACACGCGCGTGCAACGCGGACTCGTCCACCTGCATCGAGCGAGCGACGTGGGCAACCGGGTATGGCATGGACAGCACCGTCGTTCCGTGCTCGAAGTTGCCGCCGTCGACAACCCCGAAGATGCGGCCCGCAAGCGCTCCGTCCTCCTCACCAAGCACGTCGCGCAGCTGCGCGGGAGTCCAGACGAAGAACGCGCCCTCACCGCCCGGGCTGTCCGCGTCCTGCGACGCTGCGAAAGCGCCACCTGGCAGCCGCAGCTCGCGCGCCATGTAGTCAAGGGTGCGTGTGCAGACCTCGAGCAAGTCTTCTCGTTCGCTCACCTGGTACGCGTGCAGGTACACCGGAGCGAGGAGTGCGTTGTCGTAGAGCATCTTTTCGAAGTGCGGCACGGCCCAGCGCGCGTCGACGCTGTAGCGATGGAAGCCGCCGCCCGCCTGGTCGTGGATGCCGCCACGCGCCATCGCGTCGAGCGTGAGGAGCGCGGCATCCCTGATCGCCGAATCGCCGCTGGCCCGTGACCGGCGCAGCATCAGGTCGAGCGCCTGCGGATGCGGAAACTTCGGCGCCGCCCCGAACCCCCCGTGCGCACGGTCGGTCTCGCCGGCGAGCTTCTTCGCGGCCTCATCGAGCAGCGCGGCGGTCGGGTCCCCGGGCGCGGGAAGCTGCCGGGGCGCAACCGCGTCGCGCACTTTCTCGCCCATGGCACCGATCTCGTCACGCTGCCCGTGATACGCGGCGGCAGCAGCCTGGAGCACCGCCGGGAATCCGTGCATGCCCTGGCGGTCCTCCGGTGGGAAGTACGTGCCGCTGTAAAACGGCAGGCCAGAAGGAGTCAGGAAGACAGTCAGCGGCCAGCCACCCTGGATGCCCATCGCCTGCGCCGAGCTCATGTACACGGTGTCGACGTCAGGTCGCTCCTCTCGATCGACCTTGATGCTCACAAACAGCTCATTCATGAGCGACGCGATCCCCGGGTTCTCGAAGGACTCGTGCGCCATCACGTGGCACCAGTGGCATGCGCTGTAGCCGATCGACAGCAGCACCGGACGGTCCTCGCTCAGCGCGCGCTCGAAGGCGGCATCACCCCACGGATACCAGTCAACCGGATTCTCAGCGTGCTGGAGAAGGTAGGGGCTCGACTCGGCGGCAAGGCGATTGGCCATGCGGCCACGCTAGCGGAAGCGCTCCCGGCCGCGTCCGGCGACTCAGGGCGCCAGACGGCGCGGTGCCAGTCGCATCATCCCGAGCAGAGCCGCGGCCGACGCGACCAGCGTGATGGCCCCGATCCCCAGCCAGCGCCAGACGAGTTGGGCATCCTGGTAGGCGGGCGGATGCGGAAGTGCCTGGAGGACGTGCTCCCAGAGCCCATTGGAGGTCCCGGCGTACACGGCGTGACGCGCCGAGCCCGCCGAGAGTGAGTACACCGAGTCCGAAAGTCCGGGCCCGGCGCGGATCCAATCGTCCCCGCCGTCGGTGCTGACCAGGACAGCGTACCCATCGGTGCCGAGGTAGATCGCCCCAGTGAGTGGCTCGGTGAAGGCGGCGATGGACGTGACCCGGGGCACGCCCTGGACGAGGCTCGCGGGAAGGAGCAGTAGCGCCTGCTTCCAGTCGCCGTCCTCGCCACGGCGCCAGACGGTGCCATCGGTGCTGACCGCCACCACCACCCCGGGCAGCGCGGCCGGCGCCGCGATCAACGCTGCGCCGCGGCCGAGGTCCGGTGAGCCGGGGTCGACAACCGGAGTGCCGTTCGCCGCGGTGCCGGTCGCATGCAGCACTCGTCCGGCCGGGTCGATCTCCCATGTCTCCTTGCCGACCGTCACGACGTTGAGCGGCGGGATGCGTGTGGCGGCAGGCGCGGACGCGAACGTCTTGCCGCCGTCAGTGGACACGAGCGTCGCCCCCTTGCCCGTGCGTACCGTGATCGCGTCACCTATGGCAGAAACACGCGTCACGGAGGTGCCGAGCAGCGCAACCGGGCTCCACCAGGCGTCAGCCGCTCGCGCAGGCGCACTGCCGATCAGCAGTGTCGCAAGCGCGACGCATACGGCAGCGACCAGGGTGACCCTTCGCGAAAGGCGATCAGAACCCATACAACCCCTGGACGATGCCGAACTGCAGGGCGATGTCCGCCACCGCGTGGATGATCACGGCGGGCCAGAGCGAGTTGGTGCGGCGCACCAGCCAGCCGAGGGCGAGGCCGACCAGGAAGGTGATCGGCACGAACGGCGCCTCGGGCCCTCCGTAGCTGATCGCCAGGTGCGCGAGCCCGAAGACGGCGGCCTGGCAGACATTCGCCCAGCGCGGGCTCATGGTTCGCTCGAGCGCACCGAGGAGCAGACCGCGGAACTGCACCTCCTGCGAGAACGCCTGCAGGGCGTTCGCGGGCCCCAGCAGCGGGAAGTCCCGGCCCAGCGCGACCGGTTGCAGCGCCACTCGTCCAAGCAGACCCGCGGGGAGCGCAAGCCCGAGGCCGATCAGCACCGCGCTGCCGATCACAGCGGCGGCAAGGCCGCCGAAGCCAAGGTGGCGCATCCGCAGCGACGGCCGCCAGTCCGGGGCGACCGTCCGCCATGCCACCACCGCGATGAGCAATGTGCCGACTGCCTGTGCGACCGACGCCCAGAAGACCTGCTCGTCGAAGCTGCCCGAGCGTGCTCCGAAGAGGTCGAAGAGGATCTGCGGTCCCGCCGAGAGCAGCGTGTATGTGGTGGCCACCGCTGCGAGGGCGAGAAGTATCGGTCGCGCCGCCTGGAGGCGCTGCACGACCAGCGACGGCAGGGCAATCAGAACTGATGCGATGCTGAGCCTGGCCAGGAATGGATCAACGCCATTCGGGTCGCTGAACGTGATGGGAATCAGCAGCGCCGCGCCGAGGCCCAACTCGGCGATGACAAGCGTCGCTGCGGTGGGCCACCACGAAGCCGCGCGATAGCGCTGCAGCCTGGTGCCGAACGCTTCAGTCGCCACCGGGTGGCGGAGCCTCCGTCATCGAGACTCCGGGTCGAATCTGCTCGGCGATCGTCTCGAGGGCCGTGCGCGCGGGGAGCGCGCCATATCCGGGAGGAAAACGAAAGCCGAACCCGTCGTGAGCGTGGCGCGGGATCAGGTGAATGTGGACGTGGGCCACCTCCTGACCGGCGGCCTCGCCGTCCGCGACGTACACGCTCACGGCCTCGACAGGCAATGCGCTCGCCCTCAGCGCTCGATTGAGGTCGTTCGCAACCGACCACATCCTGAAGAGGATGGCGTCATCGAGCGCGGGCATCAGCTGGGCATGCGTTCGAGGGACGACGAGGATGTGGCCCGGTTGCACCGGCCGGATGTCCATGAACGCCACGACCAGGTCGTCCTGATGGATGAACGTCGCGGGAGCGCCGCCGCTGACGATCGCGCAGAAGACGCAGTCCGCTACCTGCGGATCGGACGTTGGCATCGTCCGAGCATCGTACCGGTCGCCTTGCGATCGGCTGATGCGGCCGACTTAGGCGGCCTGGTCGGCCCTCTGGCCCCACCAGCGCAGCAGGGTCAGGTCTTCCTCGTGCACTGCTGCGCCAAGCCACGCGCGCCACTCGCGCTCGAACCCCTCAGGGGCGCTGAACAGCGCTGTCCACTTCCAATCGGGTGGAAGCTGGGCGGTCAACTCGGTCAACGGGCTCTTGTCTGCCATGTTCTTTCTCGTTCCTCCCGGTCCAATCCCGGGCACTGACGAGTTTTCCACGCCTGGCTCGGGCTAAACCACCGCTCCGTAACCGCCCCGTCCAGTACGCTTCCCGCCGCGATGAGCGTCACAGTTCTGGTCGGGGGGCAATGGGGCGACGAAGGCAAGGGCAAGGTCATCGACCTGCTTGCCGACTCCGTGGACATGGTCATCCGCTCCCAGGGCGGCAACAATGCCGGGCACACAGTCGTCACCGGGGGAAAGGAGCACCGGTTCCACCTGATCCCGAGCGGCATTCTCTACCCCGAGACCCTGTGCATCATCGGGCACGGCGTGGTGGTCGATCCCAAGGCGTTTCTCCAGGAGCTCGACGAGCTGCAGACCGGCGGCATCCCGGCACGGAACCTCGTGATCAGCGAGCGCGCTCATATGGTGATGCCGTATCACCCGGTGCTCGACCAGCTCGGCGAGGAGATGCGTGGCGACGATCGCCTCGGCACCACATGGCGCGGCATCGGCCCTGCGTACGAGGACAAGGTGCGCCGCATCGGGTTTCGGATCGGCGACCTGCAGAAGCCCGCGTTCCTTGAGAAAAAGCTGCGGTTCGTGCTCCGCCTCAAGAACGAGAGCCTGACACGCCTGTACGGCGCCGAACCGTTCAACGAGCAGGAGATCCTCGACGAGTATCTCGGCTACGCGGAGCGCATCGACCCCTACATCCGTGACATCTATCCGCTCATCCAGGATGCGCTCAACGCCAACCGAAAGATCCTTCTCGAGGGGGCGCAGGGTGTGATGCTCGACATCGACCTCGGCACCTATCCGTATGTGACATCGTCGTCACCAACTGCGGGCGGTGCGTGCACCGGGAGCGGCATCCCGCCATCGCGTATCACACGAACAGTCGGTGTCTTCAAGGCGTACACCACACGGGTCGGCTACGGTCCATTCCCGACCGAGCTGACCGATTCGCTCGGCGACCAGCTTCGCGAAGTTGGCGCCGAGTACGGGACAACGACCGGACGGGCGCGCAGGGTCGGCTGGTTCGACGCGGCGGTCTCCCGCTACGCCGTGGCGACCAACGGCATCGATGCGATGGTGCTGACCAAGGTCGACGTCCTCGACGCGTTCAAGACGCTCCGGATCTGCACCGGCTACATCAGCAAAGGCGAGTACTGGGACCATCCGATGGCCAACATCTCGCACCTCAAACACGTCGAAGCGATCTATGAAGAGTTCCCCGGGTGGATGGCGCCGACCCGCGACTGCCGGCACTATGAGGACCTCCCGGCAGCCTGCCGGACCTACATCGAACGCATCGGGGAACTCTGCGGCGCACAGGTCAACGTCGTCTCCGTCGGACCTGATCGGGAGCACACCCTGGTGCGCACCTCGCTCCTCGACTAGACGGCAACCAGGCGCCGAAGCTCTCTGAAAAGTGGCAGGGGGCGGAGGGCCACCCCCTGCCGGTCAGGAAGGGATAGGGAGAGTTTCAAAAAGTGTTGCCAAGCCGGCAGCACTACCCCTAGCGCTGTTGGCCGGTGCACCAACCTACCTCAACAGAGATTATATCAAGACCTCTGATACGGCCGCCCCTGCAGAAGCCCTTTCGGCGTCGGTGCGCGGCATGATGGACGCCCATGACAACCACCCTCGGACGCGTTCGCGCACCGGAGCTCCGCGGCGCGGGCGGCTGGATCAACACGGAGCGGCCCCTCGCGCTCAACGACCTTCGCGGACGAGTGGTCGTGCTCGACTTCTGGACGTTCTGCTGTATCAACTGCCTGCGCGTTGTGGAGGAGCTGCGGCCCCTCGAAGAGCGGTTCGGCGACCGCCTCGTGGTGATCGGCGTGCACTCGCCGAAGTTCCCCCACGAGGCCGACCACGACGCGGTCGCTCGGGCTGTCGCGCGACACCGCATCTCGCACCCTGTCGTCGACGACCCTGACCTGGAAACCTGGCAGCAATACGGCGTGCGCGCCTGGCCGACACTGGTGGTCATCGACCCGGACGGGTACGTCGTCGCCATGGCCTCGGGTGAGGGCAACGGTCCTGCCCTCGAGAAGGTGATTGCGCAGCTCCTCGACGGAAGGACCGATCTCGCCACCGGGCCGGCGTTCATGCCGGTGCGTCTCAGCGGTGCCGGCGCTCTCGCATTCCCCGGAAAGGTGGCGTCCGACGGCGGTGGCCGGATCGCGATCGCGGACACCGGGAACGATCGCGTCCTCGTCTGCGACCTCGATGGGACCGTCCGTCACGCGTTCGGCGACTTCCACCAGCCGCAGGGGGTCCGCTTCGACGGCGATCGCCTGCTGGTATGCGACACCGTGGCGGGCGAGCTCGTGGCGATCGCGCTTTCGGACGGCGAGCGCCAGGTCATTACCTCGGGACTGCGGTCACCGTGGGACGCGCTCGTGCTGCCCGATCGCAGGATCGCCGTCGCCGAGGCGGGACTGCACAGGATCGTCGCCGTTCCCGCCGTTGGCGGGACCCCGGAGGTGCTCGCCGGGAGCCGCGCTGAAGGCCTGCGCGACGGTCCTGCGCGAGACGCTCACCTGGCTCAGCCGAGTGGCCTCACCCTGCTCGCAGACGGCGGGGTCGCGTTCGCCGACTCCGAGGTCTCGGCACTCCGGGTACTCCGCGACGGCAGGGTGGCGACGCTCGTCGGCAGCGGACTGTTCGCCTGGGGGAGCGACGACGGCGATCGGGCCACGGCGAAGCTGCAACACCCGCTCGGCGTCGCGGCGCTCGCCGGCGGGGCGATCGCGGTGGCCGACACGTTCAACTCGCTCCTCCGCATCTGGGATGCAGGGACGCTTTCGACCGTCCGTCTGAGCGAGCCCGTCGACGAGCCCGGTGGGCTCGACGTGCTTGCGGACGGCCGCCTGCTGGTTGCCGACACCAACCATCACCGCGTGATCACCCTCGACATCCGCTCCGGCGAGGTCGCCGAGATCCACGTCCGGGATCCGGCAACCACCGGTGAAGGTACCGGCGCCGCGATCTCAGGCCGGGCGGGCGCGACCGTCGTGATCGGGGCGGACGTTGATCTCGACGGGATGCATCTCGACCTCCAGCAGGGACCGCCGGTGCACGTGAGCGTCAGCGCCGACCCTCAGACGCTCCTCGGTTCCGGGCCGCGGTCCTGGGCCTTGGACAGCCTCCCGGTGAGCCTCGACGTCCGCCTCGGCACGCCCGGTTCCGGCGTGCTCGTCGTAGACCTCATCGCGTCGACCTGCGAAGGCGACGTCTGCACGATCAAACGAAGCACACGCGAGCACTCGCTCACGGTCTCTTAGACCCGGGTCAGGCGGAGGGCTGGTCATCGGATTCCGCCCAGGCGAGCAATGCCTCAGGCGTGGGGTGAGGAAGGCGCACGTCGACGGTCGCGATGAGATCGCCCGCGCCACCTCCCTTGAGATGCGGCATGCCCAGCCCGCGCAGCCTGAGACGAGCGCCGTTCTGCGTCCCCGCTGGGATCGAGAGCTGCGCCGTGGTGCCCCGGAGCGTCGGCACGTCGACCGTGCCGCCTTTGATGGCGATCGAGAGCCGCGTCGGCACGCGGACGCTGAGATCGTCGCCGCGCCGTGTAAATGTGGGATGCGGGCGGATGTGAACCCGAATGAAGAGATCGCCCCTGGGTCCGCCATTGCGGCCCTCGCCGCCCTGTCCGGTGGCGCGGACCCTGGCTCCCTCATGGATCCCGGCTGGGATCTTGACCTCGACCCGGCGTGGACCACCTGACGAGCTCAGATCGACGGTGAGCGTTGAGCCCGCGAATGCGTCCTCCAGGGTGATCTCGGCCTCGCCTTCGACGTCCTCGCCGCGCCGGGCGACCCGGCGGCGAGTGCGGCCCGTGGTGAATCCAGAGGGCGCTTCACCGCCGCCGAAGAACTGCTGGAAGAAGTCGCTGAACGGCGCGCTGTTCCCGAACATCCCTTCGAGATCGTCCGGTGAGACCGTCCGGTAGCCGAACTGCTCGTTGTTGTTGGCGAAGGGGTTGGGTCCGGGGCGCCCGGCACGCTCCCACTGTTCGTACTCCTGCCAGCGCGGGCCGAGCTCGTCGTACTTCTTGCGCTTCTCGGGGTCGCCGAGGACCTCGTTGGCCTCGTTGA
>Ga0182024_10008480_pt1 | contig 21630 bp, 14 predicted proteins | sample P32metaG_FD_120480 | JGI IMG/M metagenome (GOLD analysis project Ga0182024, IMG submission 120480) | Permafrost microbial communities from Stordalen Mire, Sweden - P3-2 metaG (Illumina Assembly) | ecosystem: Environmental > Terrestrial > Soil > Wetlands > Permafrost | place: Sweden: Stordalen...
ATCCAGTTCGATGCCCAAAAGCATTTTCTGGCTGCTCAACGCGCCAAGCCAGGGTTTTTGTGCCGCGCTCACGACAACCCCGGCAATCGTCCCGTGCTTCTAAGCAATTGAGACCATGTTGCATCGCATAGGCGCCACATTACTGCTTCTTTTGCTGCACGGGTGTCCCAACCCCGGCTCCAGCCAAACGGCGCCCCTGAAGCACCGGGCGGCCGGCAATTCGCCTGAGGTCCTTGCGGTGTACGAGGCGTGGTTCGGGCATCCCGACCATATTTCTGTGAATTACAACTCGCACGACCAGTCGGTGGTCAAAAATCAGATTCGCCATGCCCAGGCAATGGGAATCACGGGATTTGTCGTAGATTGGTATGGCGATCGGGAGCCGTTTATCGATCAGAGCTACGCGCTGGTGCAGAAGCTGGCCGCCAAGAACAAATTTCACATCGCCATGATGTACGACGAATCGAATGAGGCCGTTGGAGCAACAGATGAAGCGATCGCGGATTTCAAGATGTTCCACGACGCTTATCTCTCCGCCAACTCACCCGGCCATGAAGCCTACCTGACTTACGAAGGCCGCCCTGTAATTCTCATTTTTCCGAAGGGGATGCACACCGACTGGAGCAGGGTTCGCGCGTCTGTCAGCTCCTGGAACCCAGCGCCGCTGCTTATTTATGAAGCGCCCGCCGGCCCGAACGCCGATGCGTTCGACGGCTTTTATCCCTGGTTCTACATCGGCCCCAAAGGTTGGGCTGCGGATGGCGGCAATTGGGGGGAAGAGTCCCTGGCCAGTTTTTATCAAACGATGCGCGATAAATATCCCGACAAGATCATTGTGGGCGGCGCATGGGCGCAGTTCAACGATAGTAAGGCTTCGTGGGGGCTCAACCGTCAGATTGCGGCGCGCTGCGGCCAAACGTATCAGGATACCTTCAATTTCTGGCACAGAGTGTTTCCAGCTGATCAACCGATTCCATTCATGTTGATTGAGACATGGAACGACTACGAAGAGGGATCTGAGGTCGAGCGGGGATTGCCCACCTGCAACGCTCCTGCGATGACGAATAGCGCGAGCAATCCCGGCCCCAGTTCTTCAGCAACAGCCCAGTGATAGGCCAAATACGTAGCCGAGGCTGCGAATCCCTGCCGGGATGAGCGAGGCTTCGCCCGCAGCGTTGTGATTTCTCGCTTTGCGAAGTGGGAAGAATTGACTCCCGGCGCCGCACGCGGCAAAGTGGACGACAGGCTCTATGCAGCGAAGCTCTTTGCCTTAGCCGCATAGGCCTCGGCCTGAGCTGCGTAGCTCCCGTTTTGGATGGAAATGGCGCCCGACTGAGCGGCTACTTCGGCAGGAGCGCGGTGAACTTGACTGATGAGCGAGAGCGGGCGAACGCGCACCTGATCAAACACACGGATAATGTATTCGCCTAACACGCCTAGCGATAAAAGCATCAGGCCACCCATCAGGAATACTGCGGATTCGACACCGAGAGCGGCCGCTCTTATGGGACTCGAAGTAATCAACGCCCCAAGGCCAAGCAAGAAAGCCACGCAGGTCGCCACGCAACAGAGCACAAAGCTAAGCCGAAGCGGCTTGTAACTAAAGCTCATGATCGCATCTGTGGCGTACTTGATCCGGCTCATGAACGACAGTTTGCCGTCGCCGCAGAGCCGATCCTGACGGTCGTAGTACACGACTGTGTTGCGATATCCGACCCACGCGCGCAATCCGGGCAGGTAAGGGTTCTTCTCGCCCATCGCGAGGATAGAGTCAATCGCTTTCCGATCCATAAGCCCAAACAGGCCTGCGTTGAGCGACAAAGGGTAATCGGAAATGGCTCCCAATACCCGATAAAAGAGAGGGAAGAGCAAGGCCAGAATCTTGCGGCTTTCCTGACGGCTTTTGCGAACAGCTACCACGACTTCGGCACCGCCTCGCCACGCATCAATGAGCTGCGGCACAACCTCCGGGGGGTCCTGGAAATCGGCGTCCATGAGGATCACAGCCCGCCCAGTTGCGGTGCGGAGGCCGGCGAAGATCGCTCCCACCTGACCCCAATTGCGAGAGAGCTCAACCACGACGACGTGGGAATCGAGCGCCTGCAGGCCCTTCAAGAGGTCGAGGGTCGAATCGGTGGAACCATCGTTGACATACACGACTTCCCAAGCGTCGACGCTGCCCTGTAAGACGCTGGACACAGCCTCATGAAACTGGACGATCAGATCCTCTTCGTTATAGACCGGAACAACAATGGAAACCATTCTCGGCTCCTCGAAATCGGCCTTAGGAGATTCTTGTGCCTTGCCTAAACTCTCTCCAGCCGTCAATTTTCACTTGCTATCCTGCGACCGCCGATCTTTCAACCGACGGTCTATTTGGAATCTGCCTGCATTACCCTTACTTTCCATCGAACTTCAGCGGGCGTTAAAACGACGATGTAGCGCGAGCTGGCCGGCACGGTTGATACCGGCTTGTCATGATCGAGAACCTGCACGTCACACTCAGCGTCATCAATCAACTCAATGGATAATCCTTCCGGTGAGTAAAAGAGAAACTGAATATGGTGGGCGCGATCCTGGTAACGCGTTTGGATTCCCGCCTTTGCCTGTTCGTCGATCGTGTCCGCCAGCTTGTCCCTTGCCGCACCAATAAAGTCCTCATCCAAAAGGCTCGGCTGGTTTTGCTGAAACGCTTCGTTCATTCCCTGCCAGGACTCAAGATAATCGCGGATTGCGGCAGCTTTGGTCTGTTCTTCCAAAAGCCGCGGGCCCTTAAGTTGGGAGGTGTCGACAGTAACATCAGGCTGGGCGGCAACCAGGCCGGACGCCAGGATGATGCTCGCGCATACCAATGCGGAATTCCTCAGCATGGTCACTTCCCCCACCGAATCTGATTGCCCAAAACCACTCCACTCGCCACTGTGATGGTTGCTCCGTCGCGGGCAGGCATCTTAACTTCCGCTATGTCGCGCTTGAGAGGGACATCCACCGTGGATTGACCGCCGGGGTAGGTCTCTGTGAATGTGACGATCGTTCCATCCGGAACCGCGTTTCCACTGCAGTCACGCACCGGAGCGGTTTGGAGATCAAGCTGTTGGCCCGAAGGCTGCGCGCTGACCTTCAGGTCGCAGGGGTCACCCGGCACCTGGCGAATTATGCTGGTGCTCGATACGTCGCCGGCTTGCGCCACGAACTTGCTGCTGCCTTGCTGACTTGTCGAGTCCATCGTTGTCCAGGCTGCTCCGTCACGGGTACTGACCTGTTGCTTTTGCACGGCGCCCGACGGGCTGGAAAGCTCAAAGGACACGGGTGTTGGGGCGACAATCAAATTGTGATAGACATCGAAAACGTAAACCGCGCCGGTGATGCCGTCGTGCAAGCCGACGGGAAGGCGCGACGGTTTTGCAAAAAAGCTGAGGCTTGCGGGGGCACTGACCGGTGTCACGTCAAATGAGCGGGTAGTTGTGCCGCTGCCTTGCGCGAGGATGACGACGTAGTGGCCTGCATTGCAGATCGATCCGGCGGGGAAATAGGTTGAAGTCCCCAATTGCACCGTCCGCTTAAGCACCTGGCCAGGACCAACGATGTACAAGGCTGCTTCTCCGCTTCCAGCGTTCTGAATTGAGAACGCGCTTCCTGCTTCGATGCTTCTGGGCACATTAAAGGTTTCGTCCTGTGCGTGCGCCACCGGCATTATCGCCAAGATCAGGCCTGCGAGCAGGAATGGGAGCGTCTGCTTCACAGCGCCCCTCCGAAGCTGAAGGTTGACACGACCGTGCGGTCAGTGCTGACGTTTTTCGCGATGTCCTCGGGGATGGGAATGTTAAACGCAACCGGGGTCTGCGGCAACAGAGCAGTGTCCACGTACTGATCCGCGACCCATACCAGCTGCCCGGTTTTGTCGTAGAGAGTTCCTATGACGTGGGCGACGTTCACCTCTTGGCCGCTCTGATTGACGAGTTGCCCGGTCAATGTTGCGTTCGGCGCTGGATTGAATTTCTGGTTATCAATTTCGATGACTGGGTCGGCTGACGCCGGCACCAGGATGGCGAATGGCTTCATGTTGATGCTGTCAACCTGTGACAGCTGCGCGTCGGGAAACTGGATCAAAAATGGGGTGACCTGTTTTGGCAACAGGACATGGGCGATCATGTCAAAGGAACCTTCGGTCGCAATGGGAGACTTGTCCTTTGCCTGCAAGGTCGCCGACACAGAGACGTATGCGGGCACTACGTCGTCGTTCAACAGTTCACCCATGATCAGGAGGCCGTCGGCACGCTGCACAGGGTGCATGTCAACTATGCGGACCGATGGCGCATCCACGTCCTGCGCTCCCCAGTCGTCTCCCGCACCGCGGTAGATCACATCCCAGCGAAGATAATTTACGGGAATCACCTGCGGAGGAACCGTGGGCTGCCTGGTGAACGGCCAGCTCACATTCCAGTGATCTCCATTTTTCACGACTTGCAGATTGCGGGAATCCACTGAAGTGCCAACCACAGTAGCCCAATCCAGCTCCAGCCGGACGTCCGCCTCATTATCCGAGGCGTGAAGGGGCCAGATATTGAAGTGATCCAACATCGAGTAGGTGCGCAGGTTCGTCGTGTATCCCGTCAGATCCAGTTCAAATTCCTGCTCGGTAAACTGGGCTTTATTGGCGAAGCTGTCATAGGCCTTCTGCCAGTCGTGGGCTTGGATTTCCTGGCCTAAATTCTGGACTGCCTCTTCGGGAGTGGAAGATGAAGTAAGCAGAGTTTTCTGGATGATAAAGGGGCGCGCGGCCTCGACAGGCCACACGCACCCGATCACAACCAGGAGCACGGTTGCGACGGCAAGGGAGAGCGCGAGTAATCCACCTTTTGTCACGACGCCACCCTCCGAATGTCCGCTTCGTCTTCGACAACTTCGTCGCCGGCGATTTCATCTTCGCCGCGTTCTCCGTTGGCGACGGAATATTCAGCGCCGATCTCTCGCCGCCTTCTTTCCGGGATCAGGAAGACCAGAATGGCCAGCAGGCTGCTTCCAAATGGGAAGATGCCCCACATCACGCCCTGCCAATGCGGAGTTCTTTGCGCCACGTTTACTGGCGTGGCCGGTGGCACGCCATCCTTGGTCCATACCGTGATGGTCTTGTCATCGAGATAGTCGACGGGGCGCCAACCCGCAAAGGACAACAGCGGGTCATAGTAGGGATCGTTCGAGAAAATCCACTTCAGGCCGTATTTATCAGCGTGCATCATGATGGCGCGAAGAGATTCAAGACCTCCAGTGCCGAAGTACTTTGCCTGAGTGAGCGAAGCGCCGTCGTAGCGAGTCAGTTCCGGGAGCAGGCGTCCGGTATACCATTCGCCGTCGACGCTGCTTGCATCTGTCAGAACCGCCAAACGCGAAATACTGTTGCCGAATCCGAGAGTGAAGTACCGGTATTGATCGTGGCCGCCGCGATTGAGCCAATCAGCCACCACGTCGACGTTGACATCCCGTGCATTCGTGATGCGATAGGTGCCCCAGGCTACTCCCATTCCGCAGGTCCATGCGGCCAAAATCGCGAGGACAGTGACCGCCCAGTACCGATATCGGTCGAGAAGCTTCACGGTCAGCAATCCGACAAACGGAAGCGCGAGCAAGCCAGCCCAATAACTGAAGCGCTCCATGGTGAGCACCTCGAACGCATGCCCGAGCAACCAGTGTCCCAGTGGTGTCGTCCCGCCCAGGCCGAGAATAAATGTCAGCCAGAACCCAATCAGCAGTGGGCGAAGCCGAACTACGCTCGCGCCGCGGATGAAGATGAATGGGATGGCGAGAATCAACGCTCCGTAGGGAAGGATGAAGTAATTAAGGCCCCACTGCGGGCTGAGGATGAAATTCGAACGGCTGGCATGGGGGATCGTCGTCTGGTTGATCGGGTGATGAAGCAGCGAGAGCCAGAAGGGAAGCAGCACGACCGTAAGCGCCGCACCTACTACAGATACGATCCCGACTGTGCGGCCGAGAATAGCCCCCACTGAGATCGGCTTGCCATCGCGGCGGCGATCGAGCAAGGCAAGCGCCACAACCGGCAATGCAAAAATAAAAGATCCGAACAAAAGAGTCAGATGGTGGCCGGCAGCCGCGGCAATGAAAAGCACGGCAGCCTTGATAAATGCCCGCCAACGGCCGTACCGCAGCCATTCGTAAAGGTAGGGAAGCGCGATCAGATAGAGCGGCGCAGCCAACGTGGTCGGCAACTGCCCGGCGTTGTAAACCAGAAAACTCTCAGAGCCGAGAAAGACGCTTGCCAATGCTGCAATCGAGGCCGCGCGGGGGCTGACCCATAGCAGCGAAAACCGGTAAACGCCCACCACTAGAAGCAAAATGGCAATCATTTGCACGGCCATGTAGGCCAATTCCAATCCCATGATCCGGGAAAGCACCGCGATCCAATAGTGCGGCATGGGAGGATATGTCGTTTGGCTGAAGCCGGCAAACCATTTCGTATTCCACGGGTCGAACCAGTGGTGGACGTAATGCGAAGCGAAGAAGATATGGAAGTTGGTGTCGTAGGACTGCAGCGGCAACTTCATCAGGAGCAGGGGAAGATGAACCGCCAGCGCAGCCAGGAGGGCCACGGTGAGTGGTATCGGCCGCGATAAACATTCGATGGGCTCAGATCTCTGCACAGTTGGCTCTCGAACGACATTAGAAACGCTTAACGCAAGGGAGTTAGAGACAGTTAAAGCAAGCCATTAGGTCAAAGTATCAGCCGTGATGCGGTGTTTCACGGCAAACCCTCATCTCGACAGAGACGAGTCCCGGAAGCTAAATCCATTCATCCACTTCGATTAGCAAATGTGCAGCTGAGGTTGCTTGTATTCAGCTTTATTTCATGGCCTTGTCTGCGCAGCAGCAGAGTTTGATTGCGCAGAGCAACAACATTAATTTTGCGGGCATCAAAGTGAGCAATTGCATTCTGGGATGTGGTGACTCGCCTTGCTTGCCAGACGTGGACTCTTAAAGGTCGCATTCGCGTGCGTGGTCGCCGCATTTGCCTGCGCTGTGCGAGGGCAGACCTATCAGGTTGGGCCAGGTGCTTCCACCCAGGCTCCTTCGCAGAATGGCGCCGCACCTCAGAAGAACCATCCGCAGGGGCAGGGCCAGAATCTGGGATGGGGCTCAAATATCCAAAACGCCCGCCTTGGCCGCGCCGCGGAGATGGCCCTGCAGCATGGCAATCATGCGCTGGCGCGAGAGTATGCGCAGCGCGCCGTCGAAGCCGCGCCCAACGATCCGCAGTTATGGTTTCTGCTCGGCTACGCCGCGCGTCTCGAGGGCGACTACAAGCAAGCACTAGACGCCTATTCTCACGGACTTCACCTCGATCCCTCGTCGCTCGATGGACAATCGGGTCTGGCGCAGGTTTACAACTTGACGGGGCGAACAGACGAAGCCGAACGCATTCTCAAACAAGTGGTTGCATCCAGCCCTGACCGCGGCGGCGATCTCACGATGCTGGGAGAGATGTCCATGCGGTCGAAGGATTACACTGGCGCGATCGAATGGCTGGACCGAGCGGAGAAAATTCACCCCGACGCTAGGGCCGAGTTGCTGATGGCGCTCTGCTACCAGCAGACGAAACAGGCGGATCTTGCGAACCGCTATCTCGAGCTTGCCGAGCATCGTGCGCCAAACAACCCCGAAATTCAACGCGCCATGGCGGGTTTCTATCGCGATACCGGGGATTTTGCTCAGGCAATCGCTATTTTACAGTCGATTCGAAACCCGCAACCCGATGTGACCGCGGAGCTGGCTTATACCTATCAACTTGATGGAAAACCCACAGAGTCAGCCAAATTCTTTGCGCGGGCAGCCAGCGAAGAGCCAAAAGATATGACACTGCAGCTGTCGGCTGCGCAGGCTGAGATTGAGGTCGGCTCAATTGCCGAAGCAAATTCGTTTCTCAAGCGGGCCACGGTAATCGATGCCAACTATTACCGGCTGCACGCGCTCACCGGCGAGATTGCTGAACTGCAGGATCGCGATCGCGAAGCGCTTCAGGATTTCGCGGCGGCATTGGCGAGTTTGCCTGAGCATCCAGCCGAAGGGCGGCTTTACGGCATCCAACTGCGCATGGATCTAGTAGCTCTCGATCGCAGCCTGGAAGATGAAGCAGACGCGCGCAATCAGCTGGCCACGGCACAGGCTGAAATCAGCGCTTTGGATGGTTCTGGTCCCGATAGAGAAGAGTTTCTGCGCCTTCGATCGTCAATTAAACTCGCCGCCGGCGACGCTGAAGGAGCGCTTGCCGACGTGAAAGAGGCTCTGGCGATCAACCACGATCGCGGTAATCTGCAGCTTGACGGCGACATCTTGATGAAACTCGGCCGTACCGACGAGGCCATCGCAGTCTATAAGCAGGTTCTCGCCGGCGATGCTGATAATCGCCTGGCGTTGACCTCGTTAGGTTATGGTTTGCGCGCGGCTGGTCAGGATGAAGAAGCCGAGAAGTATTTTGAGCATTTAGCAAAGGTCGACCCTTCGTCGCATGTGGCCTATCTTGCCCTGGGCGACCTTTTCACCGCTCGCCGGGAGTTCACCAAAGCGCAGGCTTCTTATAGCAAAGGGTATGAATTGGACCCACAAAATGCTCTGGTTGTGGCGGGAGGAATCAATGCGGGGATCGAGGCGCATAACCTTCCCCTGGCTGGCGAATGGCTGAGCCGGGTAACTCAGCCCATGAAAGACGACCCTAAAGTTTTGCGCGAAACCGAGAGATATCTTCGCCTCTCGGGCAAGTACCAGGAATCGGAAGATGTAGCTCAGGAAGCTATCAAAGCGCTGCCCGACGATCGCGAAGTCGTTGTCTATCTGGGATACGATTTGCTCCTTCTCAGAAAAGACGACGATCTTCTAGCCCTCACATCGAAGTACTGGCATGTTTTGCCTAAAGAGGCCGATATTCCTCTGCTTGCCGGTTACGTTCATAAAAACCGCGGGCTCAACGAGCAAGCGGTCGCGGACTTTACTGAAACTATTCATCGCAACCCCGACGCAGTGACTGCCTATGTCAACCGTGGATATGTGTTGAACGACCTTCGCCAGTCCCAACCGGCGGCAGCCGATTTTGAGGCCGCTCTCAAACTTGAGCCGAACAACGGTGAGGCGCATCTGGGACTCGCTTATGCAGATCTGGCATTGCGTAAGCCGGACGCAGCACTCAAGCAGGCCAACCTGGCAGAACGGGAATCCGGCGATTCACTCGGCTTGCATGTAATCCGGGCCACCGCCTACGGCCGCATGGACATGCTCACGATGGCCGCCCGCGAATATCAAGCGGCATTGAAGTTTGCTCCCAACGACGGGCCGCTTCACATTGGCTTGGGAAACACGTACTTTGCGGAGCATCGCTATCACGAGGCAATCGGTGAATTGGAAGTTGCGAAGCAGTTCGCTCCCGATAACCCGCAGATCTACGCCTGGCTCGCACGCTCCTATGCAAGCCTTCAGGATCGGGAGAAAACGTATCTCAACGTGCGCCTGGCGGAGCAGCATGCTCTTTCGCAGCCAGTGCGGCCGGCCGAAACGAGCACCGATCCGATCGATGATCCCGGCTCTGAACGGAGTGAAATCCTCATCTCAACAGGCGAGGCTCTGAGTACCCTTGGCGATCAGAACGGCGCGATGGACAGGTTTCAGAAAGCACTGGTGGCGGCCGGGAGCGACCGCGTCAGTGTTCGGCTGGCCATCGCCGAGATTATGACGCAGCGCGGACATCAAGACGATGCCGAGCGGCAGATTGCGTTGGGATGGATGGAAGCCGCGGCCGGAGAAACGGCGCCGCCGAGCGGACCTCAGTATGTTGAAGCCGCGGATCTTTTCAGCTCCTTGCATCAGTACGATCTGTCGGAGGATTATCTCGCGCGAGCAAAGGCAGCCGGTGCGTCGGACGCTGAGGTACGCATTGCTCTGGCCAACGACGATCTCGCCATGGGCGAAACAGTCAAAGCCAAGGCCGAACTGGCAGCAGTCGGCGATCAAGCGGATGAAGCTCAGAACTATCAGTACCTGTTGGCCGAAGCCAATGTCTACAGTCAGGAGCATCTGAACCCGCAGGCTCTGACCGCTTTTGCCCAGGCGACCAATGGAGCTGGCGATGACCAAACCGCCGAACAGCAAATGCTGGCGACCGGGGCCAACGAGGGAATGAGAGTCAATCCGCATTTAAGCGTGCTCTCAGATCTCTCAGTCGAACCCATCTTCGAGGATTCGACGGTCTACGTTCTGGACTCTAAGACACTCGCATCATTTGCTGTGCCTAGCTCCGACACCGCCCAGTTGCCGCCGCCGCGCTCGTCAATCCAAACCATGTGGACCGATGCATTCCATCTCCATTTTCCGGCCGTCGACGCGCTCGCGCCGGGCGGATTTTTTCAGATGCGCAATGCCCGGGGTTCAATTTCGCTGCCTGCGGCCAACTCAGTTGTCGACCGCAACACTACTGACTCCACATTCAATTTCTCGCTGAACCCGACGATTCATCTCGGCGACAACGTGATGACATTCAACACTGGAGCCCAGGAAACCTTACGGCGCGACTCCAAGGATCCGTACGACATGGATCAGAATCTTTTTCGCGCGTATAGCTATCTGTCGACAAGCTCGTTTTTTAACGTAATCTCGGTCAGCGGATTTGCAATGCGTGAAGCAGGCCCGTTCACTCGGAGCGGACTGTACTCGCGCGAACTTGCCGGTAAGATCGACTTTCGCGTGGGTTCGCCCTGGGGCAAGACAGCGCTGTTGACCGGATATGGCGTCGACGATCTGTTGTTTAAAAGCGCGTATATCGAGTACTACTTCACATCCTCTTACATTGGTTTTGAACACAGATTCTCGCCGCGACTTGACATCAAGGCTCTTGCCGAAGATGTACGCGGATGGCGAATCTATCAATCACGCTGGGGTATTTCACAGAGCCTCCGTCCGGCAGGAAGTATCGACTTCATCCCGAAGCGCAACTGGGACCTGCAATTTTCAAGCGCCTATTCAAGTGTGAGAGGGTTTCACATTTACGACGCGACGCAGAATGGGGTTTCCATCTCGTATTCGCGGCCGTTGCATCGCACCTACAACGACAATTCGACGCCAGTCTCGTTACAGTATCCCATCCGCTTCTCGGCGGGCGTACAACAGGAAACCTTCTTCAATTTTTCGGGCGCGCAGAATCAACAGTTTAGACCCTTCGCGGAAATCACAATTTTTTAGAGGCATATATCATGAAAATCTGTCTAGTTGCTACCTTCCCCCCCAGCGGACGCCAATTGAACGAGTATGCGTTCTACATTGCCAACGAACTCCGGCGCCATCCCAATATAGAGCTGACGATTCTCGCCGACGAGATGAGCAGTTATGACTTCGTAACAGACAAGAACGGCAAGAAGATCGCGGCGAATGAGCTCTCGGAGCTAGCGGGATTTAACGTGATTCGCTGCTGGAAGTTTGGCAGCTTGTCTAATCCAGCTCGGCTGCTAAATACGATCCGCAAATTGAAACCCGACGTCGTCTGGTATCACCTTGTCTTTTCCACCTTTGCGACTGCGGACAAGCCGATTACCGCCTTTGCGGGCCTGGCGGCTCCGGCACTTACTCGAAGCGCAGGCTTTTACACGCATGTAACCCTGCACCACATCATCGAACATGTGGACTTTTCTGCGGCCGGGGTGCGCCGTCAACGTCTTTTCCGGCTCGGCGCTGAAATGGCTACGCGAACATTGTTGCGCGCGAATTCGGTTTCAGTGCTGCTTCCCGGCTATTACCGGACGTTGTCAACCAAGTATCGCGCCCGGAACGTGCTGTTGGGCACCCACGGAACATTTGCGCCAGTTCTGGTTCCACCGGACTTCTCGAAACGCGGTAACCCCGATCAACGCATATTGGCCTTCGGACACTGGGGAACTTATAAACGGCTCGAAACCCTGATGGAGGCATTCCCGCTGCTTCTGAAAAAAGCGCCGCGCGCAAAGTTGGTCGTTGCCGGGGCCAATCATTACACCAAGCCCGGGTACTGGGAATCGATTCGTGCGTCTCTGCCTCCGGGTTTGCCAGTCGAGTTCCGCGGATACGTTGCCGAAGAAGCTGTTCCGGAGCTGTTTCAAACCGCATCCATTGTGGTGCTGCCCTACGATTCCGCGACCGGATCGAGCGGACCGGCCCACCAGGCGTGTGAGTTTGGGGTTCCCATCGTGAGCGCAGGCATTCCGGATTTTCGAGCAATGGCAGAAAACGAAGAACTGGCGATGCGGTTTTATAGAATCGGTGACGCTGGCGATCTTGCTGAGCAACTCGCCGCAGTTCTACGATCTCCGAAGCTCGAGCGGGCGATGGCACAGCAAAATTTCGCGGCGGGCGTCGAAATGAACATAACGCAGGTTGTATCCAATTATCTCCGTTGGTTCGAGTTGAGCAAGTGCAAGAGTTTGTTGCGCGATCACAAGAAGTTCCTCCGGCCGCGATTCTTACTGGACGCGCTGCGCGAGAGAACCCCTGTTTAACCGCAGCCTGGCGATTTTGCGGCCGTGCCAGTGATGGGAGAGTGAGATCTGAGCAGTTTCTGTGTGGTGGTCTATTGTCAAAGCTTTGCGTGGTCTCGCGCAGCCGGTGATTTCCGGCCGCCGGGAAGCCCGCGGGAGCAATTTGAATTGAATTCCTCTGTCCATTGCGTAACCCGGCAACTGAGCGCCAGCCGAATTCTCCGCACTGGAACAACCCGCCTAACTTTTCAATGCATCGTAATCAATTGACGAGAAGAGTAGTAGTGGAGCTCTTGGCGTCAGTTAACGATTGTTCTACCAGCATTTCATTGATTATTTTGAAACGCTCCAGACCCGGGTGACCGGCCGACAACGATTTTCGGTCTGCAGGGACTTTAATGCGAATCTGCCTCATCACAACGTTTCCCCCCAGCCGGCATCACCTCAGCGAATACGGCTTTCATCTTGCCGACGAGCTGCGCCGTCAGAATATCGAATTCACAATTCTTGGCGACGAGTATGCTCCTGAGCAGCCTGACGACGCCGAATTGCCGGGCTTTACGGTTCGCCGCTGTTGGCGGGTGGGCGGCGCGGGCAATGCCCTGCGCATTCTGAGTGCGGTGCGCGAAATTCAGCCGGACATCGTTTGGTTCAACCTTGTGTATTCGACATTTGGCACCAACCCGATCGCGGCGTTTGCAGGCCTCTGCACACCGGAGCTTGTACGGGCTGCAGGTTTCAGGACGCATGTCACGTTACACCACCTGATGGATCTCTGCGATTTGCATCATGCGGACATTTCCTTTCCGCGTGTTTATCGCTTTGCCGGCTCTTTCGCTACGCGGTTGCTGCTGCGCGCCGACTCCGTGTCTGTGCTGCTTGAGCGGTACCAGCAGATCCTGCAGAAGGGGTACGGCGCCAGGAATATTGGCGTTCGCCCGCACGGGACACTGGGCAGGCCGCATCCGCCGGATCTGGCATCGCGTCCATCCAATGAATTTCGAATTCTGGCCTTCGGCAAGTGGGGTCGGTACAAGCGCCTTGAGACGCCGCTGGACGCTCTTTCCGCCGTGCTTTCCGCAGTGCCGAATGCTTCACTGCTTATTGCCGGATGCGATCATCCCAATCGACCGGGTTATCTGGCTGCTCTCAAGGAGAAGTGGGGCACTCATCCCCAGATCAAGTTTCTCGGGTATCTGGATGAGGACCAACTCGACGAAGTGTTTCGCACGGCACATGTTGCGGTTATGCCATATCTTTCCTCGGGCGGTCCGAGCGGGGTGGCCCACATCGCGGCTCGCTTTGGCCTGCCGATAGTGGCTGCCGAGGTAGATGATTTCGTGCGCCTGGCGGAAGAGGAAGGTCTAGCGATCGACACGTATGAGCCGGGCAACTCGGTCGACTTGGCGGAGCGGCTAATTGCACTCGCTCAAGACCCTGCCCGCCAAGCGCGTATGGCCGAGCAGAACTATCAGGTAGCCGTGCAATCGACCATGCCGCGCATCGTCGCATCGTACGTGACCGAATTCAAGCGTTTGCTCGACGATTCAAAACAAGTCCCCACCGCGCCGCAAGGCGAGGCAACTGCAGCGTAAAGAGGGGTTTCCATTGGCACTTCAGAAGGGAATGAAGCGAGTACGGGAAAGGAAGACGGGCTAGTCAGGCGATCTCCCGTCCCCAGATCTGCCAGGTTCAACTTTAGGAGTGTCCGTGTCGCGACATAGTTTCAGCTTTGTGATTCCCGCTTACAACGAAGCAACTCGACTTGCGCCTACGCTAAATGCGATCGCCGAACTTTCCGATTCTCATTTGGGCGAGTGCGAGATCATCGTTGTTGACGATGGATCAACGGACGCCACTCCGGACATCGCTCGTGCTTTTCATGCCCCCCATAGTCACGTCCGCGTTTTGTGCGTGCCACACCGGGGCAAGGGAGCCGCCATCCGTCACGGTGTAGCTGTCGCGACCGGGGAAGTTGTCATCCTTTGCGATGCGGATCTGAAGGATTCGGTCCGCGAGGTTCTCGCTCTTCTAGTGGCCTTGAAAAATGGGGCAGACATAGCTATCGGTTCGCGATGGCTTGCCCCCGCTGAGTCTCGTTGCGCGCAGCCGTTCCATCGGCGCGTCGCGAGCCGGATCTACAATCTGGTGGCAGGTCACGTGCTTGCGTTGCCTTTTAGAGATACGCAGTGCGGATTGAAAACGCTCACGCTCGAGGCTGCCACACGTATATTTCCGCTGCTGAGTCTTGATGGCTGGGGATACGACAGCGAGCTAATCCATGTGGCCCTTACGCGCAGCCTGCGCGTGGATGAAATCGATCTGCGCCTGGTGCATGATTACAGCAATTCTCATTTTCGTCCGCTTGCGGACGGCTGTGCCACTTTGTTGGAGTTGTTTGAAATTCGCTGGAACGATCTTCGCGGCGTTTACGGTCGACCCGCGCTCGGCCCGGTTTCTTTCCGGGAAACTGCCAAGTTCAGCCTGAACTTCTTTGAGGAGAGCGCATCGCCGGAGCCACTGGAAGTACCCGCCAATTCACCTGGCGACGATTTGGCGGCGTGACTTGCGCTAAAGGCGATGTTCCTGATTACAGGAGGCTTCGCGGCATCGAGTGCGGCGTTCGGAGCATCATTTGCCGGGAGCGGACACACTGCAAAATTGCAATGCTGAGGTGCTGCAAAGCCAGCGTCAGTGTTGCGGTGTGAGTTCGCTGAAGGGAATGAGATTGAGGGCAGGGAACTCGCGCAGAACAGGAAGGGCCTCGCGTTCGATATCGCGCGAGGCGCGGAGTCGGGTCCGAACGCGAGCGAGATCGGCGTCGTTGTAGCCGGGGTGGGTGACGAGTTCCCAGGTGCCGGCGGGAACCCTATCGAGAAGGCGATGGAGAGTGGCAGCGCCGAGTGCGCCGGTGCCGGTTACGCCTAGTGTGCCGCCGGTGGTCGCGAAGCCTTCTTCGGCAACGATGCGGCGCCAGGTGGACCGGAAGCCGCGGAGGCAGCTGACCTGCGCTGCTCGGACCAAGCCGGTGCCCGCGGTGGCGCGAATGGCCCAGACTGGCTCAAATGGATTGCGAACTAAGTGAATGCCACAGGCGCGCGCTCCGCGGAGAAGGGGACGCAGCAAGCTGGGAAACATGTGCGTGTGTTTATGACTGTCGACGTGAGTGACGGGGATGCCGCGTGACTGCAAGTATTGGATCTGAGCCGTGACTTCGGCCTCGATTTCTTCGGCGCGGATGCGGCCGGTGAAGAGGCGGCCGAGGAAGGCCGTGAGGCCAGGGATAAAGAGATTGGTGGATGGATCGAGCAGAGAAGAAATCTGAGGCGGTGGCAGGACCGGTTCGCCGTCGGTGAGGACAATGTGGCAGCCGACGCCGAGGGTTGGCGTGGTGCGCGCAATTTCGATGGCTTGATCGGTGGCTGCGGCGCGAGCCATGAGCGTGGCGCTCGTGAGCAGGCCCGTCTTGTGAAGTTCGAGGACGGCGCGGTTAATTCCCGCGGTCTGGCCAAAGTCGTCAGCGTTGACGATGAGACGTGTCATTAGGTTGATGTAGACCCAGACTGCGCCTTTCAGGGCCGGAGCCCGGTGTGCCGGCCCCCGGGGCGCCAATCTCGATCAGGGCAATTGATTCACGTAACAAGCGCCGCCTGTCGCTTGCGCGGGTGGCGAGGGCGGAGTCATCCATGGCGGCGAGGTGAAATTGAAGAACTCCGTCATATCCGGTTGCGCTGCGTCGCGCTTGGTGAGAGCCGGCAGATTGAACCGAGTCTCAATCAACTTCAGAATCGCCGTGGTATCAGCGACGGAGTGGTCCACGTAATTCTTCTTCGCGTAAGGCGAAATCACGATGAGTGGAACCCGGTATCCGGTGTAGACGAAATCGCAGTTTGGGCCGGAGGTGGTGGTGCAGATATCGCCCGGCAACATGTCCACCGGCTTGATGCCATCCGGGCTCACCGCAGGCTGCGGCGAAACATGATCGTAGAGGCCTCCGTTCTCGTCGTAAGTCAGTATGAAGGCCGAGCTCTGCCAGTACGGGCTCTGCATAAGCCCGTTGACGAGCGACTCGACGTATTGGGCTCCCAACTGAGCATCGGATGGTGACGAATCGTCAACCGAGGGATGCTCATCAAAGCCCGCATCCGTGGCGGGCTCAAACTGCGCCACCTGGGGCAGTGTTCCGTTCTGCAGATCGGTGAAGTACTGCGAGACCGGTGCAATGTTATTCGGATACTGCGACACGATAGTTTGGGCGAAGGTGAAGTCGTTGATGTAGCTCAATTGGATAAGGCACGACGCCTGATACGGCGGTCCGGTGCAGCCGCTATTGGTGGGATCAACGTAAATCTTCCAGCTGATGCCCGCACTCTGCAGTTCCTGAAAGATCGTGGTTTGCTTGAGCTGCGCTGAGTCATTGGCGTCGGTTCCCTCGGGATAAACGTACCCAGCCGATGTTCCGGCAACCAGGTACTCACGGTTGGATTGGGTGCGCGACAAAGTTGGGTTGAAAAACCGGTCGGAAGTGCCAAAGTTCGACGCCATAAAGTAGTAATAATTCAGGTCCGTGCCGTCGTAATATCCCATGGCGCGCAGACCGTTGGTGTCGTAGTACGGCGGATCGTTGTTGCGGGCATCGTGCGCAGCGGAGTAGACGAACCCGTTGAGCGTGGCCGGACTTTTACCAGTGGGATCGTTGTAGTCCCAATCTATGTGCCCTTCGTTCCACGACGGGCTAGGGTTTTCGATACATTGGGTCACAAGATGGTACGAAGCGATAGGATTGCTCGTGTCATAAGCGCAGTCGGCCGGCGGAGCCTGGTTTGCATTGCAACCTGGATTCGTTGGAACTGGACCGAGCAGTGGCGCAGCTCCGGTTGCCGGGTTGAACTGTGGCAGCCCATCGAACGACTGGTCTGGATAACCGTTCTGCGCCCAATATTGGCGTAGGGTGCCGAAATAGTGATCCATCGAACGATTCTCCTGCGCGATGAAAATGATGTGGTTGATCGACGAGAGGCTCGCAGTTGTCCCTCCGCCTCCTCCTCCGCCGCCTGTGTACCCGGTCGTTGAAAGGGCTTGGCAGCCGGAAAGTGCAAATGTGAGGGAACCCACAAAGCCGAGATAGAGAGCAAACTTCGCGATACCAGGTATGCGCATGGCAACTCCGAACCTCATCTTGAGGCCAAGGGGATTGGAGCATGTTGAATGAACATTGAGACGTCCCAGAGCACAGCAGAATCGGTATACAGAAAATGCTGCCTCAGCCGAACAGCGCCTGCGCAGGTCATTCCGGGGCGTTTGTAGAGCAATTCTCTATTGATTGCATGCGCTGACCGGCTCACCGTCTTTGTTTATTCAACAAGGACTTTGATGCGCGTGAACCTCGAAGGCGCTGCCTCGATTTAAGTGGACAACCACCCACGGCGCAGTCGCATCTATATACTCAATCCACATGAAGTTGAAGTGTGCCGGTGCGGCTGTGGCGGGTTCCGTATGTCTGGGATTGTGCGCGCTGGCGAATAGCTTCGGCCACCCGGTTGCGGCCAATGCGGATTCAGCTGCAATCGACCACGCTCCGGCGAGTCCTCCAGGAGCGGAGCCACCCGTTTTGACCAGCTCGAACCACCTGCTGGATCTCCTGGTAGTCGCTAAACCATCGACAATCTCGCTCGGCGACCGGCGCCCTGTGGCATGGGTCTTCGAAATCTGCCCCAGAGCTGTGGCGCGGAATGACAACTGTCCCGCCAGCTCACAGACATTCGCACCCTACGGCGGAATCCGCCTGCAGCTCTATGCGGGCGATCATCTGCGCATGCGGCTCATTAATCGATTGCCACCCGCGCCAGCAGATGCCATTTATTCGCACGGAAGCGACGCGATGATGAACGGGATGTTGGAGGCGAATCCCGTGAACATTCACACCCATGGACTGATTGTTGAGCCGCGAAAGGCAGATGCGAAAGATCCGACTTATGGCGACTACCCCTTTGTCCTGGGATATCCGGCGGGCAAGCTGCCGCGGATGGTCATGCCGGACCACACAGCGACCGATAAACCAATTCAATATGACGTCTACATTCCGCTTAATCACCCTTCGGGCATTTACTGGTTCCATCCTCATGTTCACGGACTGACCATTAATCAGCTCTCCGAGGGACTTTCCGGGATCATCACCATCGGCCGAGTCACAGACTATGCGTCTGCACCTAATGGCGCAGCCATCCCAGAACGATATTTCATTCTGAAAGACATGCAAGTGATGGGTAACAGCCATGTGGTGGATCAGGAGGACGCCGCGTTTTGCGCGCCGATGGATTTGGCATATGTGCAGCGAAATGGTTACTGCCAGGGGCGGAACAGCTCGGGCGGCGACGGTGACTTTCGGCTTCCGGCCGGACATTCATTTCCCGGATTGCATCATCTCGGCAGCACCGGCGCCGACTATACCGGGGGGCTCTGGTTCTTCACGGTCAACGGAGATGTTTATCCCCAGTTGCCGGTGCCTTCAGGATCGGGAGAACTTTGGCGCTTACTTAATGCCGGGGCAAACCGAACGTACGACCTGCTTCTGCGCGACGATCAGACGAACGCCGCGATCCCTTTTCAGGTAGTCTCGCTGAACGGCGCGGCGTTGGCTCCTCCTGCCGGAACGACAGGCGTTGGTGCAGGGACCGCGGCGGATGGCGTCCCGTGCCCGGGCGCGACGACGAAAGCGTCGACTCCAGTTTCGGGGGGTCCAGTTTCGACGGGAAATTCGGCTCAGGCGGGATCGTTCTCTGCGCGGCCGGTTTGCGCCACACATCTCGTGTTGTTTCCCAGCGCGCGCGCCGAGATCTGGGTTGCCCCGCAATTGCATTCTGCGACACTGCTGACGCAGATGGTCTCTACCGGACCGGCGGGCGACCGATGGCCCCAGGTGAATCTCGCGCACATCGCCGCGGGGCAATCGGCTGCTGTCCCTGTTCTGCTCGATATTCGGGACAATTCTGTCCAGCCCACTGCCAACACGAAGATGATTGAAAATCGAAGGCCGAGTGGCAATGACTTGGCTGCCATACCAATGCACCCTCGCGATTCACATGAATCAACAGCTCCGCCGGCGTGCGCTACTTTGCCGCAGAACCATCGGCGGCGCATCTTTTTCGGAGTCCCAGCTTCGAACAAGAACGGATATGGGCTCGGGTTGGAGGAGGTCGATGAGAATGACCAACCTGTGCCGGGCACATTCAGAGACGTAGCAGTCTTCAATCCCTCATCGATCAGCGTTTGTCTGCCGCTTGGCCCCGGCAACAAACCTGTAACTGAGGAGTGGGAACTGGTAAATGTGTCCGGCGAGGCGCATAACTTCCATATTCATCAGGCCAAATTCTACGTGCTCCCGCAGGATGCGCCTCAGGGCGACGCGGGCAAACTGATGGATAACGTCTCTCTCCCCAACGGAGGAGGCCCCTGCGATGGTACGGTGGCAGCGTGGCGAAGTGGGCGCTGCAAGGTTGCGTCCGTGGTGGTCAGAATTCCGTTCTCCCAGCCCGGCGATTTCATGTATCACTGTCACATCGGCGAGCATCAGGACAGCGGCATGATGGCACGCATTCGCGTGATCCCTTCTCAGTGATCATTGCAGCCGTCGGGCTCGCCGGTATCCGTCGCTGATTGCTGCCCGGACAGCCTCGCATCTCTTCCGAGGAGGCTTGCCCTTCATCTCCCGGTCTTGATTTCTCAAGCTTTTAACCGGTGGCCCGTCCGGATCTCCGTTTGCTGACAACCTTTGACCCTAAATCGGCACCTTAACGTGTAGGCCCATTCGGCTCACTCCAGCCGGGTTCACGTTACTCAACTCTTTATAGGTGAGGGTATTTGCGGTGACTAGCCTCATGCGTAAGCCGAGCGTCAGGGTGACGCTCTCGACACTTTTTCAATTTGTGCAGGATGGGCTGGGCGTAAGCGTCACACCTCAGCATTTCTACTTTCCAGTTCCCAGCATAAAGTCCTTTGACGCGAAGGACTGGCAAGCATGCCGCCCCTGCACAGCGTTTGACTTCCGTTTCGAAGATCAAATTGAGCTATTGCAAACTGAGCTTCTTCCCTATATCAAGGAATGCAGTTTTTCAGAAAAACCTGTGCCGGTCAATGGACATGGGCCTCAGTTCCATTTCAATAATGGATTTTTCGAGCGCGTGGATGCCGAAATCGCGTATGCCTTCGTTCGCCAGCGCAAGCCCCAGCGCATGATCGAAGTCGGCAGCGGAAACACGACGCTCGTAAACGCGGCAGCCATGCGCAAGAACGCTGCCGAAGGATTTCCCGGTGAGCTGATCGCCATCGAACCCTATCCTGCTCCTTATCTCAAGGCAGGACTCCCTGGCCTCACGCAGCTTATTCCCGCCAAGGTGCAGGATGCGCCCTTCGATTTATTCCTTTCACTCAAGGCAGGCGACATCCTCTTCATCGATTCCAGCCATGTGGTGTCGATGGATAGCGACGTTCTGTACGAATTGCTCGGCATTTTGCCCAGGCTGGCGCCCGGCGTTCTCATCCATTTCCACGATATCTTCACGCCCCTCGACTACCCGGAGAAGTTCGTAAAGAGAAATCTCTGCTTCTGGGGTGAGCAGTACATGCTCGAGGCATTCCTCTCGTTCAATTCGGCATTCAAGGTAGTTTGGGCGGGCAGCGCAATGCAGCGCTTTCATCCGGAGGTGTTGCGCGATGCTTTCCCGGAGTGGGAAGGCAGTTTCTCCAGAATGCCCTCGGATCTGAAGATGTTCGCGCCCTCTCTCGATGGCCAAAATGTGTGGCCTTGCAGCTTCTGGATCACTCGCACTGATTAGTTTGCAGTCGCGGTTTGCCAGCGAGAAATGGTGAGGTTGTCGAGGTAGACGGTGCTGGATGACGAGCCGGGGGCGAAGCTGTCCACCTGAAAGTTGGTGAGAATTGTGGGAGCCCAGCCCAGAGCAAACGCGGAAGGCACTGTGGCGTTGATCTGTTGCTGGTTGCCGTCGAGCCACACCGATTGATAGGTGACATTGCCGTCGTCATCGCGTGAATAGCTGACCTGGACGTGATGCCAGGTGTCTTGAGCCCACGTTTGCACATTGCAGGGGGCGCTGGACTGTACCCAGTG